>Ga0208741_10000043_pt1 | contig 70264 bp, 67 predicted proteins | sample CryBogCBE03Jun09_FD_184576 | JGI IMG/M metagenome (GOLD analysis project Ga0208741, IMG submission 184576) | Freshwater microbial communities from Crystal Bog, Wisconsin, USA - CBE03Jun09 (SPAdes) | ecosystem: Environmental > Aquatic > Freshwater > Lake | place: Crystal Bog, Wisconsin, USA...
GATGTTGTTGGTTCACCCGAACTAGTAGAACAGATTGAGTTAGCCGCAAAGAGCGTCCTATTCTTTTTTAATGTCTTTAAAAATAAAGGATTTAAAAATAAAACGATGACACAGCCTTATACTGATACTACGGCATTCTGGGATGATTGTAATTCTGTTTCTGCTCTTGTTAATGGCGGTACGAACGGATTATCCCAACGTATTTCGGCATACGCATACTATAAAAACTTGTTTACAACTCAAGGAATAAATGCTGGTGCAACTACTACAACTGCGTCTAACGTAGTTACAACTGGATCGGGCGGCGTTTTAACAGACAGCTCAGGAAACCCGGTTAGAACAGGTCAATAAATAACACTATGCCATATAAGAATCTAGTCATAACCCCAACAAATAGGAATCCTGTGATTTCTAATCAAACATCACAGTTTTACAAAGGATTCAGCACGGTAGATGAAACTAAGATCAATCCCAAGTTATATGATTATGATCTAATCAAACAGGACATATTAAACATGTTCCGCACACGACAAGGCGAGCGTGTTATGAATCCGAATTTTGGCACGATTATATGGAATGTTATATTTGATCCTCTAACAGAACAACTTAAAGAAGCAGTTGTACAAGACGTTAATCGCATATTAAATTTTGATCCTAGAGTGGTTCCTGTGTCGATTAACCTAACTGAAGAGCCATATGGCCTGCTGTTAGAGTCAACCCTGTCCTATGTTGGAACAAACCAGACTGATGTGCTTAAATTATCCTTTGATAAAGAGCTCGGGCTAGTACAACAATAATATACGTACTTAAACTTTTCAATAAATATGTTATCTAGGGCAGATAATATATATGATACCAGCAACTAATTCACAACTACTCGTCGCAGAAGATTGGAAAAAGATTTACCAATCTTTTCAAAATTCAGACTTTACTTCATACGATTTTGACACATTACGTCGTGTAATGATTCAATACCTTCGTGAAAATTATCCGGAGGATTTCAATGATTATATTGACAGCAGTGAGTATATTGCCCTAGTAGATCTTATTGCTTATCTTGGTCAGAACCTAAGTTTTCGTATTGATTTAAATGCTCGCGAAAACTTCCTAGAAACAGCACAACGCACTGATAGCGTATTACGACTAGCTCAGCTAGTCAGCTATAATCCTGTGCGCAACGTGCCTGCTAGTGGCTTTTTAAAGATAACTGCCGTTACAACAACAGACAACGTTATAGATGCTAATGGAGTTAATTTAGCAAATCAGATCGTGGGCTGGAATGATCCTACTAACACAAATTGGTATCAACAGTTTATCAGCATTATGAATTCTGCTATGCCAAATACATTTACCTTTGGTCAGCCTTATGATAAAGCAACAATAAACGGAATTCCAACAGAACAGTATCGTTTGAATACTGCTAACACAGATGTTCCTGTTTATGGATTCCAAAGTTCTATAAACGGAACTAACATGCCTTTTGAAATAGTAGGTAGTTTGTTTTCAGGACAGTCTTATATCTATGAAGATCCCCCATTGGCAGGTAATACACTAAGTTTTATATTTCAGAATGATAATCAAGGTGCTGGATCTGCTAACACTGGTTTCTTCTTCCACTTCCGCCAAGGTACAACAAACTACAGTGATTTTTCAATTACAAATCCTGTAGCGGATGAGATAATTGGAATCAACGCCAACAACATTAACAATACAGATGTGTGGTTATGGCAACAAGGTACTAACGGAGCCTATAATACTTTATGGTCTAAAGTTCCTTCGACTGTGGGTAACAATGTTATCTATAATAGTTTGTCTAGTGATATAAGAAATCTATATGCAGTATCAACAAGAGCAAATGATCAAATTGATTTAAATTTTGCAGATGGTAGCTTTGGAAACTTACCTAAAGGTAACTTCCGTTTATTCTACAGACAAAGTAATGGATTAACATATTCTATCACGCCTGAACAAGTTAGCGGAATATCAGTTTCTATTCCGTATTACAATAAGAGCGGACAATTAAACACTCTTAAACTAACACTGACATTACAATATACAGTAACAAATAGTTCTGGATCAGAATCTGTTGCTTCTATAAAACAAAAAGCACCACAGACTTATTATCTACAGAATCGCATGATCACAGGTGAGGACTATCAGATTGGTCCTTTAACAGTGGGTACAGATATTTTAAAAGTAAAGAGTATCAATAGATCCAGCAGTGGCATTTCGAAGTATTTTGAACTAAGCGACATAACAGGAAAATATTCAAGTACTAATATTTTTTGCGATGACGGAATTATCTACGAAGAACAAAGTCAGCAGACTCTTAATTTTAAATTTACAACAAGAAATGATTTCTTTGGAACACTAAAAGGAAAAATAGAACCAATCGTTCAAAGTCCTAGTTTTAAAAATTTCTACATGCAAAATTATCCTAGACCGACTTTGTCTAATTTGTCGCTGTCTTGGGTAACTGTAAAAAATTCAACTAATCAAACAACTGGTTATTTTAATAACCAGTACGGTGCACCTACAGAAACTGGCTACTTCAGTTCAAGTAATTTACAATACGTAACACCTGGTTCTTTGATTAAATTTGCGCCACCACAGAATTATTATTTTTTACCAACTGGTCAGCTAACTTCAACTCGAGATGAAACTACTACAGATTACATGTGGGTCAAAGTAATACAAATTATAGGCGATGGTGCAAATAGTGGAGCAGGTAAGTTGGTCGATGGTTCGGGTCCTATAACACTAGCAAACTACGTGCCTTCGACTGCGGTACCGGTTGAAGTTATTCCAACGTTTGTTACTAATTGGTCATATGCGTTAGAAAATCAAATAGTTAATCTTGGATTAATCAACCGAAACTTTGGATTGAGCTTTGATAGAATTTCTAGACAATGGTTTGTTGTAGTTGATACAAATTTAGATCTTAACAGTCCCTTTGATTTGATTTATCAAGGAGACACAACCAATGCCAATAAAGATGCTAGTTGGATGATTGCATTTCAATGGACTGGAAACAGTTATAACGTCTATTATAGAATACTAGATTATTTGTTTGAGAGTGCGGCAGAAACTGCATTTTATATTGATAATACTTCACAGAATTATGACTACATCAACAACCGTGTGATTAAAGATACTATCAAGGTATTAGGAGTAAATTGGTCTCCTAACAGCTACACACCGGCACAAATTACAATATCGGCAACTGCCGGTCCTGCTACAGGTATACGTATAATTGGCGGGGGTTCTGGATACAGTAACGGTACTGCTATTGCAACTACTACAAATGGCGCAGGTGCAGGCTTGACAGTGACTATAACAGAAACAAATGGAGCGATCACTAGTGCGGTTATAGTCAACCCCGGTCATGGTTATAAAGTAGGGGATCAAATCATACCGTCAGGTGGTTCTAATTCAATCATTGTTGTATCATCTGTTGGTCCAGGTAATCTTTTAGGACTTAGTATAGATGTTCCTGGTTCAGGTTATACTAGTACACCCTCAGTCTCGATCGGCAATGCTCTTGTTATTCCTTTCCTAACTAATGGTTCTATTTCTAATTATTATATAGCCAACTCTGGAACAAACGTAACTCTTAATTCTAGCGTGACTATTGGCAATGCTTCTCAGAGTATACTAGCATCGTCGACTATTGATCATCTTGGTCAGGACTTTAACTGGCAAATAGACAGTCCAGTTATAGACCCAGACGGTTATGTTGAACCTAAAAAAGTTAAAATTAGTTTTTATGATGCAAATAATGATGGTAACATAGACAATCCGGATTCTTTTATGGATATTGTTAGTCCAGAGACAGTAAGTCCTCAAACAGGATATCTATGTAACTTTGTTTATTTTATGACACTAGCAGATGGCTTGCGCTATAAAACAGTTGACTCTAGTCAGTTTGTTGCCTATCCGGATGAAACTACAGTTCCAACAACTGGCGGGCTGTACGGAGTTGGACAGTTGATTTATTTCTATACAGCAGATGTTGTTAAGAGTATAACATCAGTAACAACATACGCAGATTCTACTAATTCTTATACATATCAATTAGAACCTAGCTATTTTGTTAAACCAGGCCGTGGAAATCTTAAGTTCCAGTATCAGCATAATGCAGGAGAAGAACGTAGATTAGATCCAAGCAAGACAAATATTGTAGATATCTATCTATTATCTTCCGCTTACGATACAGCATATCGTAGATGGTTATCTTCTGGCGCAACAACTGGAGCACCAGTTGCACCGTCAACAAACAGTTTAGAATCTCAATATGCTTCGCTGTTAGAACCAATAAAAAGTATCAGTGATACTATCATATATCACAATGCAAATTACAAAGTGCTATTCGGCAGTCAAGCTCCTGTACAGCTCCAAGGAACATTTAAAGCTGTTCAAAGTCCTACAAGCACATTAAGTTCTAATCAAATCAGCACAGGTATTTTACAAGCAATCAATGATTTCTTTGCGATAGAGAATTGGGACTTTGGTCAGAAATTTAATTTTGGTGAATTAGCAACCTATGTCATGAATATAATGACTCCTGACATAACTAACTTTGTACTTGTACCTAAAACAAATATAGTATTTGGTAGCCTATTTGAAATAGCCTGCCAGTCAAACGAAATCTTCGTAAGCGGAGCAACTATTAACGACATAGAAGTTATTAGTGCATTGACAGCTTCACAAATCAACACTACCGCAAGTATTGTTGTTAACACAATCGGAACATAAAAGTGGCAAATAATTCAATTATCAATGTTGTCGACATCGGAAATCCTTCTACTACACGTAGAGCAGTAGATTTACTACCAGAATACTTACGAACAGATAAAAATACAAAATTTTTAACCAGTACTATCGATCAACTGGTTCAACCTCCGATCATAGAGCGCATCAGTGGATTTATTGGTAGCACACTAAGTCCAAATTATAATCCAGCTACTGACACATATATTCCTGCGGCCAATCAGTTAGAAGGCGATTATCAATTAGAACCAGCATTGATTGTTAGAGACAATGCACAAAGTATTAAAAAAGTCGTTGGCTATGACGATATACTAAATCAAATCGCATTTGAAAACGGTAATATTGAAAACCATAATAGGCTTTTTAAAGGCGTAACCTATGCTTATGATCCGCAAGTTGATCTAGATAAGTTTTTAAACTACACAGAATATTATTGGTTACCAACCGGACCGGCTACGATAGAAATCACAGGAATACAACAAGCTACTGTTAGTACATATACTATCACAGATGATCCAACAAGACAGATTTTTGTTTTTACTCCAGACGGTATAACACCAGATCCTTTAATTACATTATACAGAGGAATGACTTATGTATTCAACGTTGATAGTATACATAATGTTTGGTTTAAAACCGCTATAAGCAGTGGTTCTCAGGATGCCTATACAGCTACAGTAAGCAACAACGGTGCAGGTACTGCTGGCCAAATTGTATTTGTTGTAGATGACAACACTCCCGATATTATCTATTATGTCGCCGGCGACGATGACACTATAGTAGGACAATTTGTAGTTAAGAATCTTGAACAAAACACAGCATTAGACGTTGAAGCTGATATTTTAGGCAAGACAACATATACATCTGGAAACGGAATACAATTTTCAAATGGTATGAAAATCCGTTTCAACGGAAACATAACCCCAGCATCTTATAATGATAAGGAATGGGTAGTTGAGGGAGTAGGTATTGCAATAACGCTAACTGATTGGGCTTCGTTGTCTGTCGGTAGCCAAACACCAGTTGACTTAGATGTTAATTTTGATGCTACTAATTTTGATCAATACCCATTTGATAACTTTACAAATATTCCGTTGACTCCGGAGTATGTAACTATCAACCGCGCCAGCCTAGATGTAAATCCATGGAGCCGAGGAAATCGTTGGTGCCATGCAAATGTTATAACAGCGGCCGCAAAAGCAAACAATACAACAGTAGTGTTCCCATACGAAAATAGAGCACAACGTCCTATTGTTGAATTTTATCCTAACATAAAATTATATAATTATGGATCAACATTTACAGCACCTGTTGACGTTATCGATAATCTAACACTATCGGCATTTAAAAATGTTGAAGGACAGGCGGGTTACTATGTAGATGGCGAACTCCTGCAAGACGGTTATCGAGTTATCTTTAATGCAGATACAGATAATCTAGTAAAAGGAAGAATATATACAGTTAGTTTTGTTAACATCAACGGAAATAATGTTATTTCTTTAACTCCTGCGACTGATAATGTTCCTACAACAGATTCTAGCGTTTCAGTTCTCCGCGGTACAGAAAATGCTGGAAAAAATTGGTGGTTCAACGGAACCGAATGGATTTTCTCTCAACAAAAAACAGCGTTAAATCAAGCTCCGCTGTTTGATGTGTTTGATGAGAATGGTATTAGTTATAGCGATGCTACATATTATAGAAGCACGTTTCAAGGCACAAAATTATTTGGATATCGCATAGGTACAGGTACACCTGATTCTGTATTAGGGTTTCCTTTAGAATATCTAAATGTAAACAATATTGGCGATTATCTATTCAATAACTATTTTAATACCGACACATTTACTGTTATTGAAAATAACAATATTATAACAATATGGGTTAAAAATAACTTTTTAAAAGTTGGTAAGACTACAAATTTTACAGCAGGACTGTCTGCTCCGGGAACTATTAATTCAGAAGGTGCGGTATCAGTAAGTCAATCGACTTATATAAACACCTGGGTACAAAATCCTTTCTATCAAATTCCTATAGTACAATTCCAAGTCTGTACTACTGCTTCAAATTATGTCGAAGTTACAGCAGTTAATAATCCTGGATATCTAACAGATATACAGATACAAGTATATGTAAACGATTCTTTATTCAACCCATCAGAGGATTACTATCTAGTATCTCAAGGCAGTCAATACTTTGTATATTTTACAACTAACAATAAAGTCAATGACAGAATATTATTAAGAATATTCACAGCTCAACCTCCTAATGGTAACGGATTTTATGATATTGCGAACGCAGGAACTAACAACCCGTTAAATGGTCCTATTGGATCATTTACGCTTGCAGAGGTAGTCCATAGTCTCAAAGACATTGCATCTCCTCCGGGAGCATCTTTAAACTTACAAGGATCTTTTCCAGGCAATAGTAATCTAAGAGATATCGGTCCTATTGCACAGTATGGAACTAGATTAGTTAACCACGGAACTCCTTTGAGTTTCGCTCAATTCTTTATCGGTAATAAAGAACATAGTTTACTCGATGCAGTTAAAAAAGTTGCCGATCATTATAGTCAATTTAAATTGGCTTTTGTAAAACGAGTAACAGAATTACAAGGAACATACACTCCCGCAGAAGCAGTTGATGTTGTAATGACAGCAATGACAACTGGTAAAAATAGTTCTTTTGCTTACGGCTATTCTGATATGATTGCATTTGGACAAGATGCAATAGTTAGGAATTATACAGTAACTGATCCACGTGTTAAGAACTATAGTCTAACTAGCGAATTTAATAATGACGTATTAGGCGTTCGTGCTATTTTAGTTTATCATAATAACACGCAGTTAGTCTATGGTCAAGATTATACCTTTAGTGAGGTAGAACCTGTAGTAACACTATCAATAACCTTAAAGTTAAATGATGTTATTACAGTAAAAGACTACGGCAATACTGCAGGATGTTATATTCCTCCAACTCCTACTAAGTTAGGATTATATCCTGCATATATTCCTTCTATATATCTTGATGATACTTATGTAACTCCTACAACTGTAATACAAGGTCATGATGGTAGTATTATTACCGCCTATGGTGATTTTAGAGATGCTGTTATATTAGAATTAGAAACTAGAATCTATAACAATTTAAAAGTCCAGTACAACAGAGAATTGCTGGACATGAACGAGATCATTCCTGGTGCATTTAGATCTAATGACTATGGTCCTTTTGACACTAACAACATTATAATTTCTGATTTCTTAAAGTGGGCAGGATTCTTCGGAATAGATTATCAGACTAATGATTCGTTTAATGCCTTAAATCCAAAGACATGGAATTATAGTAATGGCGCCGCAACAGACGTTGTAACAGGATTACCATTACCTGGCAACTGGAGAGCGATATTTAAGTGGTACTATGACACAGATCGTCCTCACACATGTCCTTGGGAAATGTTAGGATTCACTGTCAAGCCATCTTGGTGGGATGCACAGTATGGATCATATCCATATACCAGCGGTAATTTATTATTGTGGGAAGACCTACGTGATGGACGTATTCGTCAAGGCGATCGTGCCGGAGTAGATCCGTTATATGTACGTCCAAATCTATTAGACATAATTCCTGTAGATTCCAACGGAAATCTTTTAACAGTTGATATTACAAATATAATCGGAAGTATTGATACTGCTCTAATAGCTCAACCGTGGAATTTTGGAGATCAAGGACCTGCAGAAACTGCATGGCGCCGAAGCAGTTTATGGCCTTATGCTGTACAGATATTGCTAGCCTTAACTCGTCCTGTGATTTATTCTGCATACATGTTTGATCCTAGCAGAATGATTAAAAATATTGCAGATCAATATAGATATACTACTGAAACTATATTAGCAAATACTCAAGCAACACAGCTGGTTAAAGAAGATACACAAAAATTCTTAGATATATCTAACTTGCTGTTATGGAATCAATTAGATATAAACGGAAACAGAATCCTGTCGTCTGGTTACAATGTACTATTAGTAGAAGCCAACAATCAACGAACATACGGATATGCAACACAACTACAAGAAGATCTATCAAATATAGATTACAACCTATTTGGAAAAATGGGCGGATTTATCAGCAAGGATAAAATTAGAATTATCATTGATGCGGTAGATCCTACGAGTGCTAACCCCGGTGTTTTATTACCACAAGAAGATTATGACATTTACTTCAACGTAAGTAATCCTAGCAACACTTATTCTGCTTCGGGTATAATCGTACAAAAAGGAGTCGACGGATATACTATCCGAGGTTACGACAAGAATCGTCCTTACTATAGAATATACCGCCCTGTTAGAACCAGTACTGATCCTACTATCAACGTTGGCGGAGTGAGCGAATCATATGTTGTATGGACGGCTGGACAATTCTATCAGAAAGGACAGTATGTTGGATATTCCGGAGCATATTATATTGTTACATTATCTCATACTGCCGGCAATACTTTTGGCGGGTCTCAATACTTCCAGCAGTTACCTAAACTTCCTACACTAGGTGGAGTAAGCGTGTTGGGTGCTGTTAGATTTGAATCAACAGTTACAATAGTACCATACGGCACTACATTCCCAACTATACAGGCTGTATTTGATGTAATCGTGGGTTATGGTGAGTGGTTGAAATCTCAAGGATTCGTATTTGACGAAGTACAGCCAGATTTAAATGTAGTCATGGACTGGACATTCAGTGGTAGAGAATTTTTATATTGGACTTCTCAAAATTGGGAACCTAATTCTATTATTACAGTAAGTCCTTTTGCTGATAGAATCAAGTTTAACATGACTAGTGGAGTTGTTGATAACTTAGATGATCCTTATTATGAGTACAGTCTTTATAAGGCAGATGGAAATCCATTCCCTCAACACAACTATACAATCAGCAGACAAGATAGTGTGTTTACAGTACAAACAATAAACACACAAGAAGGAATATTCTTTGCACAGTTTAGCACAGTTCAAAAAGAACATGCTATTATTATCAATAACACAAGTTTGTTTGGTGATATAATCTATCAGATAGAAACAGGTTACAGACAGTTAAGGGTAAACGTAAGCGGATTTAGAACAGCAAAGTGGACTGGCGATTTCTTTAGCCCTGGCTTTGTATATGATAATGCTGAAATACAAAACTGGGCACAATATACTGATTATCAAGCAGGCGATGTTGTAAGATACAACGGAAAATATTACGGCACTAACGTTTTAATTCCCGGTAGCATAACATTTAATTTCAATCAATGGAGTTTGTTACCTAAAAAACCTGTTCCTACTTTATACCCTAACTTTGATTACAAGATCAATCAGTTTGAAGATTTCTACTCATTAGATATCGACAATTTTGATGCTGGCCAAGAAAAGATGGCACAACATCTAACAGGTTATACTCCTAGAATCTATCTAGATAATATTTTTAATGATCCTATTGCACAATATAAATTCTATCAAGGATACATCAGAGAAAAAGGTACTAAGAGTGCTATTGACAAGTTAGCAAAGGCTAGCCTTCATAACCTACAGGGTCGAGTAACTTTCAATGAAGCTTGGGCATTCCGTGTGGGAACTTACGGTGGTATCATTACCAAGAACGAATACGAAGTAGCTCTTAGCGATTCTGCGTTCTTAGAAAATCCACAGTTAATTGAGTTTGTTGATTCAATTCCTGTTGTTGCTAACGACCTAACATATTACAAAACTCCTTATGATCTATTAGTAAAACCAGAAGGCTTTATTAATTTTGCTGACCAATCATGGGTGTTCACAACTACATCTGCAACATACAATAGTAGCAGTATTAAAATGCCTGTCGCAGGTTATGTACACTATGATGATATTACTGCAACAGTTTACAACAAGAATAGTATTCTAGATATTGCAAATCCTAATCAATTGAAAGATGGCGATATCTTATGGATGGGATTCAAAGAGGACGGCGACTGGGATGTTCTAAGATATACACTATTATCTGCTAAAGCTATATCTGCGCAATTAGTAATTGGAGCACCTAATCAATTTGCATTCTCAACAGATCAACAGCACGGTCTTAGTGCAGGCGATGTTGTAAGTGTTACGAGATTCAACACAGGAATGGATGCTGTTTATATTGTAGTAGGAACTCCAGATCCCTACACCTTCTTAGTAAACACTTCACTATCGGGCATACCTACAAATACAGAAACTACTGTGGGATTATTATTCCGTTTTGTTTCTTCTAGAATTAATACGTTTAGTGACATACAATACAATCCAGTATTAGAAACATCGGGGTTTGGCACTAAGGTATGGGTTGACAACAATGACGGTAACTGGGCAGTTATTGAAAGAGTGGATAATTTCCAAAGCAGTGTGTTGTCTAGTGGTATAACAAAACAATCTGCAAAATATGGTTCTGTTGTTTATTCTTCTGCAGATGATAGTGTGCTTATAGTATCTGCCCCTGGATATAGTAATCCTGCATTGGGCAATGCGGCTAATAATGATATCGGTCGAGTATTTTTCTATAACACACAGCTAACTCGCAATGCCAAAAATGTTATTACAACAGTATTGTTACCAGTAACAAACTGGGAGTTAAATGACTCAAACGCGGCATTTTCTGATTCGGGAATCCCTGCTAACTTTGGTAGTAGCATAGCCTATGAAAGCAATGATAGGATCATAATAGCGGGTGCTCCTAATGCAAGCAATGTTAAACTACAAGTAATTAACGGAGTAGCACATAGCATTGGTAGTCTCGTTGGAAATGGATTTAATAACTGTGGTCTTGTAAAAATATCTAATATCAATACCCAAACCAACCTACAAAATACTTTGGCAGTAATTGGTAGCACGAATGGCGCACCAGCTAATGCATTGTTTGGGCAATCTCTCGCTATACAAAATATCCCCGGACAAAAGATACTACTAGTAGGAGCACCGGGCGAAGGCGCAGGTCAAGTATACGAGTACGGACTAACAGTAACGAACGCTTTAATTTCAACACAGACTAGCATATCTATGACTGCAACTACACCTGTTCAGTTGTCTCATAACTATTCGGGATCTGCAAAATTTGGTTATTCAATAGCATCGACTTCTACGATGGACTATGTTGCAATAGGTGTGCCTGGCGTAGGTGAGGTAGCAATATACAGTTTATCAGATATCTATTCAGATACTCCGGTTGGAAACCAACCAACAATGACACAGGTTCAGCGCATTACTACTGCTACTATTAATTCTGCACTAGGAGCCAATTTACAAGGAACTTATGGATTTGGTAATAAGGTTGTAATGTCACCGGATGGCAATTTCTTATTTGCTTCTCTAACAGGACTACCGACAGGCATTTCTAAAGGAGCAGTAGTAGTATCAACATTTACAAATGGTCAATATGTTCCTAGTCAGATAATTGAAACTCCAAATCAAATAAACGGTATTACATTTGGATTTGATATTGCATCTAGTCCTGACAGCAAAACATTAGTAGTAACTGCGTTCGGAAGTGCTTACGATCCTAACACAACATTTAACAAAGATAATCCTATTACTTGGGATTCTGGAGCTACACATTTTGTTTCGGTAACAACAAGTTCTGGATCAGTATATGTGTATACTGAGTATAACAACTATTTTGCATTTGGTCAACAGTTAAGTTCATCCAGTGCAGTTGCTGGAAGCGGGTTTGGAAATAATGCTACCATTACTTCAAATGAGATTATAATCGGAGCACCTACTACAGTTTTAGCAGGAGCCGCTACAGGACAGATAGTTTTATTCACAGGTAAAGATGGAACAACAAATTCTTGGAAAGTTATTAGATCGGAAGATGATCTAGTTGACTTAGACAAAATAACAAGAATAGTAACATTAGATGACTTTAATCAAGAAATCGTAGATTACATTGAATTTATAGATCCTATTAAAGGTCGTATACCCGGACAAGCTGATCAAGAATTAAAATTTAAATCATTGTTTGACCCTGCTGTTTATAGTCTAGGAAATTCCGCAGTAGTTGTAGACACGAATACCAACTGGATCGATGAACATGTTGGTCAACTATGGTGGGATTTGAGCTCTGTCAAGTACATGTGGTATGAGCAAGACACCTATGATTATAGACGAAATAATTGGGGAGGAGTATTTCCTGGTAGTACGTTTGACGTATACGAATGGGTCGGTACACAATACCTACCAAGCCAGTGGGCGGCATTAGCAGATACAGCAGATGGTCTGGCGCAAGGAATAAGCGGACAACCTAAGTATTCTGATAATTCAGTAATGAGTGTTAAACAAGTTTATAACTCTGTTTCAGCGTCATTCACTAATGTATATTATTTCTGGGTTAAAAATAAAACAGTACTTCCTGCAAATACAACTAGACGAATGAGTGCATTTGACGTTGCTAGTTTAATCAGCAATCCTCAAGCACAGGGATTACAGTATGCTATGTTGCTTGGACCAACAGCATTGGCTATGGTAAATTATAAAACGTCATTGGTGTCTGACAATATTCATTTGTCGATAGAAATGGATACCATAGATAACGCGGCTCAAATACATACTGAATGGTTATTAGTTGAAGAAGGCAACCCAGAAAGTATGCCTAATTCTATGCTAGAACAAAAATTAATTGATAGTATATTAGGTCACGATTCGCTAGGTAATCTTGTCCCTGATCCTACTCTACCAAGTAGATTGCAAACAGGTATCAATATTCGTCCACGTCAAAGCATGTTTGTTGATAGAAAACAAGCTATGAAAAATATATTTGAATATGCAAACAGTATTTTATCAACAAAATTAATAAATGGATCGCGTAGCTTTAGCAACCTAAATGCCATGGAAGAAATTCCTGCGGCCAATACCGGAGTGTATGATATAGTTGTGCCCGACCTAGCTACATTAAACTTTATTGTAACTAAGTTCTTTGCACAGGCAGAAGTTTCAATCAGTGTTAACGACAATGGTGGCATTGATACAATAACGATACTAAATCCTGGAAACGGTTATATAAATGCGCCATATATCGAAATCACAGGAGATGGTACAGGTGCTGTTGTAACGACTGTATTAAATTCTCAAGGACAAATTGTAGGTGCTAATATAATATCAGCCGGTAAAGGATATACTGTAGCATACGGTAATATAAGACCATATGCAGGTGTTGTTCAGACAGATTCTTCCAGCAACGGTAATTGGGCGATCTATCAATGGGTCCATAGTAAACATGTATGGGTTAAATCTCAAACACAATCTTACAATACGACATACTACTGGAATTATATCGATTGGAAAGATCCGTCATATAACGAACTACAGCCTGCTGTGAGTACTGTTGATAGCACATATGAATTAGATATCCTAAGTACAGTAGCAGAAGGTAATTATGTCAAAGTTAGAAACGGAGGCGATGGTCGTTATCTAATCTTGAGAAGAACCGCTAGTGGAAACCTGGTTGGCACATTTGATGCGAATTGGGATTTAATGGTTAGCGAAAATGGCACTATTCAATTCAGTAGCTTGTTATGGAACACTATAAATTCTGTTTATGCGTTTGATGAAATATCATCGTTTGACCAAACAGCCTTTGACCAAACACCTGATCAAGAATTAAACTATATATTACTGGCATTGAAAGATGATATATTTGTAGGAGATTTAAGAGTCTACTGGAATACTTTATATTTCAAAGCAGTCAAGTACGCACTAAGCGAACAAAAAAATCTAGACTGGACATTCAAGACAACATTTATTGGTGTAACAAATCATGCAGGTTCTTTAGATCAACGTCCTACCTATAAACTACAAGACAGTAATTACTACGAATCATATATTAACGAAGTTAAACCATATCACACTAAGATTCGTAATTTTACAGTAAACTATACAGCAACTGACTACAGCAGTACACTAGTAACCGACTTTGACTTACCTAGTTATTGGGATGCGAATCAAAAGCGTTTCCGTACAGTTGGGTTTGGAAATGGCGAGTTACTATCTGCTCCTTGGAACAATTGGTTTACAAATTACACCTACGGTATACAAGAAATTATTGTAACTAGTGGAGGTAAAGGATATCAATTTGCTCCTACAGTACAGATTATTTCTGCACCTGGAGATTTGGGCACCGGCGCTACAGCAGATGCATATATTTCTAATGGAACTGTTTACAAGATCATCGTAACAAATCCAGGAACAGGCTACGCTACAACACCTACTATAGTAATGGCAGGAGGTGGCGGACCTACAGTTGTAATTGCAACAGCTTATCCTATATTAGGAAATAGTGCTGTTCGTTCTATAACTACAACACTTAAATTTGACCGTGTTGGATATAATAGAGAAGTTGGATCTAAAGACTTTACAGACAATTATCTAGCAGATGGAGAAACATTCCGTTATCCAATGACATGGATTCCTACCATGGACAAAGCTAAGATAGAATTGAAAATTAATGGGGTTCTCCAACTTTCTGATTCCTACACGATTACTATTAGCACAGGTTCTTTTGTAACAAATACAGGTACATCTTACATAATGACAGGCCCAACTGGGTTTGAAACCAAGTACAACCAAAGCGATATTGAATATAGCAAAGAATTTGCAACATTAGAATTATCTGCAGTTCCTACTATCAAAAGCACTATAGAAATAACATATCCAAAAGATATAGAATATTTTACAGCAGTAGATAGAATACAAGATTATTATGCGCCCACATCAGGAATGCCCGGAGCTGATCAGCTAGGTCAATTAATGACAGGCATTGATTTCCCTGGTGTTAAAGTTGATACTCTACCATACAGCTTCTCAGGCGGTTATGGAGTATTACCTTACTGGAGTTCTGCGTGGGATAACTATTCCACTCCTGACTATTATGGAGTTGTTTTAAATCCTCAAGTTTCTAATTCAAACGATTTTAATTTAATATCATCTGAATTATTTTCTGCAACAGCAGAACAAACAAGTCTAAACAGCCAGATAACTTATGTACAAAATACATTAGGTACAGTAGCACAGTATACGACTGTAAGTACCGCATTAGGAAACCAATCGGTATTAAATCCTTACTATACATCATTGGTAGCACAGATAGAATCGCTACAGTCTCAGGTAGCGGTTGTGAGTGCAACAGTGGCTACATTGTCATTACAGCTAGCCGAGCTAAACAACGGTAGCGTTGGGGTTACTACTCCATTTAGTATTGCTACAGGAACACAGATTAATACATATCTAAATGGTGTAAGAATTGACGGAGCGAGCTCATTCAACAATGTTGGTGTAGACGAAACAGAGCATAGCCTAGGTAATGGAGCAACATTTGATGTTGGAATAACAAATACTATTCCTAGCAATTATATAGTAACAACTATTACTACAGGTACAGGCTATGTAGTTAACGACATTCTAAGAATATTTGGAACCAGCCTTGGTGGTCAAAGAAGTTACTACACTCTAAACAGTGATGGCGTAACTTATACTCACTATGATCAAAACGATTTAATAATTACAGTTACAAGCACAAGCACAGCAGGTTCTATCAAAGGAATTTCTGTACAGGGCGTACCTAATATCACAAGAACGTTATCGGGCAATGGAACTAGTGAAACAGTATATATTCCTAAATCAGAATTAGTGCCCTATGTTACAGTAACTAACATAGTAACAACTACAGGAGTAGGACCATACCTTGTTACATTTAGTATATCGACTCAAACTAGTATTCCTTCGCTAGGTACTTGGATAATTGCAGGAAATGAAAACGTTGCGATTGATGGTACTTACCAAGCAACTACGGCGTCGACTACTACTATAACACTAAGTTACAATATAAATCCAGGAAGTTTTGGATTAGGAATAACAACTATTTCAACAGCTAACAATATTGTAACATTTAGAAATTCTAAAGATGATGGTACACAAATTCCAACAGATGATGAAAGTCTAGATACAATAATAAGCGGTGGCGACTATAGCGGAACTATTTTAGGTATTAATCCTGCTGACATAGTTATAGATGGTGATGCATACATTACTGCTAATGCTAGCCATGCGCCTGAAGAAATGATTCCTGGAGAAATTCAAGAGTCAGTTGCGATCAGCGTGTTCAGTGTAAACACTTTAACTAGTGCTACAGGATTCTTAAGTGCTCCGCTCATTTCAAATTACAAATATCAGTTAGATGGACAAACTCAATCGTTTTACATGGGCAATATTGCAAATACTAGTTCGCTAATTGTAGTCGCGGGTAACACTCCTCTACACTACGGTACTGACTATTTGCTTGACGTCACTAACAATAATATCGCATTGTTGGCGACACTACCTGGTCCTGATTACCTAAGCATCAGTTCTTTTGATATTGGTGGAATAAACGTTATAGACAAACAAGTACAGTTTAGTGCCGCAACAATAACCAACGTATTATCAAATGTGGCAATGAACGATATTGGTAGTGTATATGTAACAGTTAACGGAATTCCAGTTCCTGAGTTTTCAAGCACATCGACACAGACATATGGCTGGACTATGCAACCTGCTCCGTCTGGAGAAAATAGAGGTAATCCACGTGCATACTTAACTATTATCAAACCTAGAGTTATCGAAGGAATCAATAACGCCGCGATCAACAAAGTACAAGTTTGGTATTTTGATGCACCTTATAAAGCCGCAGGGGAAGTTTATACCCAAGTTATTCCAAGAGCTCAAGGAACAGTATTTGCGTTAGAGCAACCTCCAGGAATAGCAGGTCCCTACAGCAGTCAAGTGATCGTAGAATTGAATAATCGTAGATTGATTCCTCCTGCAACAATTTATTTTATAGTAGGAAGCAACTTAACGTCATTCCAACTATCAGGAAGCGGTACTATTACAACATTTGACAGCACATCAACTAATGTACCAGCAAATCCAGGTACACATATTCAATGGACTATATTGGATGCTACTGGTGTTAGATTAACTCAAGACATCAACTATCCTAGAGGTTACATCGATAATAGCAAACTCGAAGTTTGGTTGAACGGATCTAAATTAGATAACACACCTTCTAACTATTTCTTAAATGCCGCCGAAGGAATCGTACAGTTTCCGTCAGGCCGCTTAAACACAGGAGATGCATTGGCATTTGTTATCTTTGATAGCTATGAATATCAAATTACAGACAATCAATTGTTACTGCAAACACTACGCTATAGAGGTGCTAACGATACTATTAGAATTACATCATTCACTAACCATGATGGTGATTTCTTAAGAAAAGAAAAATTCAATGGTAATAGTTTAGGTGTTTACAAAATACAGCGTCCTGTATTCGACAGCGCATATATCTGGGTAGAATACAACGGTGCTAGTTTAATTGCTGATATAGATTATACCATAGGCACTGATGGGACTACAATTACAATCAGACCAAGTTTCTATACAGGCCCTTCCGATACTATTGTTATCATGAGCATGAGCCAGGATGCCTATGTTGGTAGTCTGAGCTATAGAATGTTTACAGATATCCTAGGCAGAACTAGCGTTAAACGCATTGGCGATGGCGCAACAACTACATTAACTAATCCATTATTGATAACAGATACAAGTATTTTAGTCGAAGATGGATCAGTGTTGAGCCATCCAAATCCACAGAAAGGATTGCCGGGGATCATATACGTTGCAGGCGAGCGCATTGAATATTTTGCCAAATATGGAAATGTATTAAGTCAAATCACCAGAGCTACACTAGGCACTGGCGCACGTTCTGCATATTCTGCAGGCACTAAAGTTATTGACCAAGGAGTTGGCGCAAATGTACCTGTATTAGATCAGACTATAACTCAAACATATATTCCTGCGTTTACTGACGTAACAAGCATCATTAGCGATGGATCATATATAACGTATTACTATTCTGCAACACCGTCTCAGACATTTGTAGCAGGCGATCAAATTACTGTGTCTGGAATACAACCAAATGCATTCAATGGAATTTATACTGTAACTTCTACAGGAACAAATTTTGTTGTTGTAAATGGCACAGCAACTAGCAATGTTACTACTGTAACTAATGGTGCTATTTGTCTAAACGATATAGCATTGACTATCGATAACTTGTCATTTGAGCAAAACATCAAATTTACTGCCCTGGCGAATCCGTGGGATCAGGTTGATGTGTTTTACGGCGGCAAGAAATTGTTAAAACCAACTACAAATACAGTTGTAACTTATAATCCAGTTGCATACGATTCTAATCAAACAGATAGTAATGGAAATACCAGTAATATGACAGTTTCTCCGGAATTTACTATAACAAATAGTTTAACAAGTCCGGTAGTACAGTTAAATATTGAAGTGACTCCAGGCCAGACAGTAGTTGTAAGACAGCGTGTAGGTCAGAGTATGTTTAAACTCTCGAGCTATGCAGATCCTGCTCAAGCAAGTGAAACAGTATTGAGACCAGGACAAGAATTTACAGATACTGTAAAAGGATTCTTATTGCAAGATACATCACAATTACCAGACGACACATATTATGGTGGAGATCCAGTAATTATCCTAGAAACAGAATTTATATTACAAGATGAAGACGGAACCCCAATTGAAGGTGAATAAAAAATGACAAAAATAACACAACTGCCCCTAGTTACCGCTCCACTAAGTCCGCAATCAGCGTTCCTGATTGTTGACGGAGGAGTTAGCAAAAGATTAACATACAGTTATCTTAGCCAGAATCTAACAGGTCCACAAGGTGCTACAGGATCCGAAGGCCCACAAGGAGCCACTGGTCCGCAAGGCCCTGCAGGCCCACAGGGTCCCCAAGGCGCTAAAGGAGATCCAGGTGCATCTTTTGTTCTAACTACAGCAACTGGTGCACGACTTGGTGGTGTTAAGATTGGTCAAAATATTAATATAACAGCTGATGGAACCATCAGCGCACAAAATAGTTTTGTATTGTCAACAGCAACAACTTCAACTCTGGGCGGTATACAAGTAGGATCGGGATTATCAATCAGTGCCGCAGGTACATTAACTGCTCTAGCGCAAGTATTAGGTACAGCAACATCTGTGACATTGGGCGGTGTAAAAGTTGGAAACGGTTTGAGTTCGGTGGGAGATGGAACCTTAAGTGTGCAGGGAGCTCCGGTAGTCAGTATTAATACAGCGTCAGTAGTATTGAATGGAGATTCTAGTAACGGAACTAGCGGGGTAGCACAAACAGGATTATGGAAATTTACAGAAGGTTACATGCCTTTGCCACCCGGAATAAGTACTCCTGCTGGTTTGTTAGGAACAACACTTTCATTTACAGGTCCATTTACATATGATTCGAGTGTCGGGCCTTACTCTGCAACTATTACTGCGGCTGTAACAGCACCAAACTCTAGTCCTTATCCAGGACAAGCATATATAACATGGTCACCTGCTGTTAGTGCAGTTTACAATAATACAGTACAAGGTCAATCGAATAATCATCAATTTATCGTTAACAATGTACACAGTCAAGCATACGTAGTCGATGGTATTAATAATGAAACTATATATGTAGTTAGAGGAAACACATACACCTTTAACGTTAATGCAACTGGGCATCCTCTTTGGATTAAAACTGTTGCAGGCAACGGACTTGCTAATCTTTACAATACGGGTGTAACAAATGCTGGTACCGATACCGGCGTTATTATTTGGGTAGTTGATAGTTCGGCACCTGATACACTATACTATAATTGCCAGTTCCATCCTGCGATGCAAGGAACTATTAATGTTGTAAATCCTGGAGCACCTGCAGATACTACTTACAATTCTGTAACAGTAACATATCAAACAAAATCTCCATGGTCGTTTAATTATTCTCAATCACAATATACAACAGTTACAAATCAGTTAACAGTAACTGGAGAAGCCGTATTCGGCGGACAGATGATTGCGGCATCGACTAATAATATTATACCTTTTTACTATCCAAACCAAACATTCTTTCCAGTTGCCGCAAACTATGCAGGCTCACTTGCTCAAAGTAATGCAGATGGAAGACTATTCCAGTCATGGAACGGTTCCTGGGTACCAATTGCTAACTTAGCAGACGTTACCTTAACTGCTAGTACAGCAACATATACAAGTGTTGGTGGTGTTAAAATTGGTACTGGTATTGGAATAGCGCCAGACGGCACTATCAGCGTTACAACAGCATCTTTTGCTTTACAAACAGCTACAACTGTTTTATTAGGCGGTGTTATCGTCGATGGTACTACTATTAAAATTAACGGTCAAGGAAAAATTAGTGCAACTGGTCTGCAACTAACTAATTTAAGTGTAACAACAACTGCACCAAGTAACACTCCTGCTTTAACATATAACAACGTAACCGGAGTATTTTCTTATACTCCTCCGCTACTATCGCAATTTTTAACAGGAATTACTGGCAATCAAGTTACTACTGCATTAGGTTATACTCCTTTGCAATCTTCTAGTTTAAGTGCAGTGACAGCCGCAAGTAGTGGAACAGGAACTCTAACATATTCCAACGGAGTATATACATTATATCCTCCTACCCCATACACATTGAACACAGCCAGTTCCTCGGTTGTGGGTGGTGTTAAAGTAGATGGAGTAACTGTAGCAATTGAAGGAGATGGTACTATTCTTGCGACCTATGCTAACTTACCACAAGCATCTGCAAGCCAGTACGGTACAGTTAAGATAGATAATAGTACCATTACAATCAGTAACGGTGCGATTAAAGCAAACTATACAGCATATACATTGCCGACTGCTAGTACTAGCGTATTAGGCGGTGTCAAAGTCGACGGAACAAGTATCACAGTCAATGCGGGCGGTACTATTAGTTCTAACGTTGTTCTAACAACAGCTACGAGTTCTGTGCTAGGTGGAGTTATTATTCCAGCAGTTGGCACAAGCGGTATTGTTAATGCGTCTGGAACGATTAGCATTTCTACAGCAAGTATGACACAGCTAGGTGGTGTCAAAGTTGATGGATCTTCGATAGTTGTTAGCGGTGCTGGAGTTATAGCTACTACTAACATTGCGGCTACAATGACCCTACAACCAGGTGCCCAGCCTTCTAGCCCAGTTAATGGCATGCTAGCCGTATCAAACGGAACTAGTTGGAACCCTCAAACAGACGGTGTACAGCACTTACAGATTTTCCTAAACGGTGCGTGGGTTAAAGTAGCATAACCACATACTTTTAAAAGCGAATAAATAACATGATAGAAGAAAACAAAGACCCTAAAATGACTGAAAATCAAACAATCCAAGAAGAAAAAAAGCCCGACGAAACTAGTGGTATCTATTTGCGCGGTCATATTAAGATATTCGACCCCGAAACTAAAGAAGTTTTTATCGATAAGCCAAATGCTATCCACTACGAAAACTTTAGTCTAGCACTTGCGCAAGCAGTTAGTAATCAAGGACAGGGCTGGATCGCTGAAATGTGCTTTGGAAATGGCGGAACACGTGTCGATCCTACTGGTATTATTACGTATTTGACTCCTAATACCGTTGGTGTTGCGGCAAACTTGTACAATCAAACCTATATTAAAGTTGTTGATTCAAGTAACCCGTTGGATTTAGATCCCACACGTAACTTTATGGATGTGCGTCATATTACAGGTACAGCATATACAGACATCTTAGTAAGTTGTTTATTAGATTTTGGTGAACCAAGCGGTCAGCAAGCATTTGATACAGCTACACAATTAAACAGTAACTATGTATTTGATGAATTAGGTCTAAGAGCATACGGTCCCAACGGTCCCGGAACAGGTAACTTGTTAACTCATGTAATATTCCACCCAGTTCAAAAGAGCTTGAACCGTATGCTTCAAATTGACTATACAGTTAGAGTCCAGGCTTTGACTAGCATAACAGGATAACGCAATGGCGAATTATAACGTTTATTATTCTGATCCAGGTAAAACCACACCTATAGTTGTAGTTGATGGAACTCTAAACACCTCTGACACTAGCATCAAACTAGTAGGTCAAAACTATCCAGGTTATGGCCCTGCTTTATCAGAAGATCTAGTTCATATACTTGAAAATTTTGCAAGTTCTAGTCCACCTAACAATCCAATCGAAGGGCAACTATGGTTTAACACCAGCGATCCTTTGAACAAAAAACTGTTTGTTAATGATGGAACAGCTTATCAATCATCTTGGTCACCTGTAAATGGAGTACACCAGGAGCCATCTGCACCAACCAATGCTAACATTGGAGATATTTGGGTAGATACTACTCAACAACAATTAAACATTTGGAATGGTAGTGGTTGGATATTAGTCGGTCCTGCATATTCTGGCACTAGCAAAACAGGTCCTTATGCAACAGCAGTTACAGATGTAACTGGTGTTTCAAATAATATTATTATCAATTATGTAAATGGTAATGCTATAGAGATTATTTCCCCTACTGCATTTACTCCTTTACAGTCTATTGACGGTTTCCCACAAATTAAATCGGGTATAAACGTAACAACCAAAAACTTTGGTACAACACAAAGCCCTATACTTGCGTCAGTTAACGGAACAGCTAATTCTGCAAAGGCATTATTACAAAGTTCTTCAACAGCTCCTGTAATAGCAGATAACTTTGCTAGATTAGATATAGCACAAACATTCGCTAGCGTTGTTACATTCGGTGATAACAACGACAGAGGTATCTTAATAGGAAGCACTCCTACGTTTGCGATACAAAGACAGAATCAGTATGATGCAACATTTCTAAATACATTTGGTTCATCTAATACATCAGGTGGCCGATTTGTCTTTAAGGCAATAAAAAATAATATAACAGCACAACTGCTCACAGTTGATGGTAACAGCAATCAAGTTTATGTTGGATATCCAGGAATAACAAATGCTGATCTAACAGTTGAGGGTGGCATAACTGCCAGTACCAAAGGTACATTTGATCAACTTGTAGTAAATTCGTCTACAAGCAGTAACGTCTCAACGATAACAAACGCATTATATGTAAATGGTGGCGCAGGAATAGGCGGCGACTTGTTGGTTACAGGTGAGCATATTCTTAAGAAAGCACTTACAGTTGGTGCTAACCCTATTACTGCTCCTGCAAATCCTCAAATATCATTGATTGTTCCTAGTCAAACTAACATATATAATATTGGTGATACTAATCTAGCATTTAGAAATATATATGCTTCGACATTTACGGGGCCAGGCGGTACTGCAACATTTGCCGGAAATGCAACTACAGCCGCGGCACTATCATCGCCTCAGCAGTTTACTATACAAGGCGGCATGGAAGCGTTTAGTGCTCAAACTAATGCACAAACATCGATCCCATTTAATGGATCTTCTCCGGTTACATTCCAAACACGTGCCACACCTGATCTAATTTATCTAGCCAAAGGCGGAACAACAGCAACTACTAGAGTATCAGATCAGATAATGATCTATAGACAAGCACAAGATCAACAAGGAAATAATATTCCAGATACTGGTGCTAGCGGAAACGGAACAGTTTATAGACAACAGAAATCAGATTTCTTACAAGATTTATATTTTGGATTGATACAAACAGGTTGTGTAATTCCTTTTGCAGGTCCAAGCAATAAGCTACCTAGTTTTGCAAACAACACCAATTATCCATCGTTAGACGATCCTACAAGACCAGCATGGTTATTGTGTGATGGTACAGCTTACGATGGTTCATTACCAACTAGCCCATACTATAATCTATATCAAGTTATAGGAATTATCTATGGCGGGACAGGACCTGGAAACTTTAAGGTTCCAGATTTAAGAAATCAAGGTTTAGCAAGCAACCAGGGTACTGGTCCTTATCTAAACTACTTAATAAAGACTTAAGACTATGGCATATACGATTAATAAAACAAACGGTGATATTTTAGCGACTGTACCTGATCAAACAATCAATCAGGTTAGCACTAGTCTTACCTTAATAGGCAAAAATTTTAATGCCTATGGAACATACTACAACGACAACTTAGTAGCTTTATTAGAAAACTTTGCTAACACCAGTCCTCCAAGATCACCGATGGTTGGTCAAATTTGGTTTAATACCAATGCTGGAAGATTATATGTGTTTAATGAAGCATATCAACCTCGCCCAGTCGGTGGTCCAATTATTAGTAACCTACAGCCAGTAGGACCTGTAGCAGGTGATCTATGGATCGATACTACTAACGGACAATTAAAATACTATGATGGTATTTCAGGCAACTATGCGCAAACAGGTAAGATATATTCAGATGTAACAGGAAAAGCAGGATTTGTTGTTGAGACAGTACAAGATAGTACATTAGCATTCCGAACAGTTTCTAATCTATACAACAACGGTGTATTGATCGGTATATTAACTGACTCTGCATTTACTCTTGCTAACCCATTAGGTGGTTTAACAAATCTAGTCCAAGGGTTAAATCTTATAACTACAGCAGAAATGCAAGGTACTGCTAGTAATGCAGGCGGTGTAGCTGGAGTTAGTTCTAGCAAAATTACAGCTTTCTTTAATACTGCTACCGCAGTTATCACAGGTACACTAGTAACAGTTGGCGGTATTAACGCAGTTGATGGTGGCATACAGATTTATAATGATAATATTACTGATAATACAATATCAAGTAGCACACTAGAACAAGATTTAACATTTCAAGCCGCTAGTGTGAATCAAGGTGGTAATATAACAGCGATTAGAATTAAACCTACTACTAAACAAATTGGTATATGGACAGATGCTCCAGGAAAAAATGGATCTAACGTCTATTATAATTTAGATATTGCAGGTAATGTTCGCATACAGGGCAACCTAGATATTATCAACAATGCTACAGAAACACAAATAAAAAATCTACAGGTACAGAATAAGATTATTGAGTTAGCATATCCTAGTATACCGGATGTTAACTTAGATGACGCTGGTATTGTATTACACGGAACAGTTGATCATACTATCTATTATAGGTCAGCAAATTCTTGGTGGGAATTCAATAACGGTATAAATGTGCTTTCTCCTAATACATTAAACGTTGCAGGCAATCCTATTATTGGATACGGAACTAGTGGATTGAATTTGACCAACGTTGTTGGAGCACCGAATCTAACAACCATTGGAACACTTACAAATATTCAAGTTGGTAATGTATCAGTTTCGACATCGACTATTAACACTACAGATGCAACTAGTGATCTAATTTTGCAAAACGCTAGTCTTGGAAATATTAATATTAGCGGCAAGAAAATTGTCAACGCTAAACCAACATTAATCTCAGATAGTACAAGCACTCTTGCTACAAAGGGCTATGTTGACAGCGTTCAACAGATTGCGGCCAGTAAGAAATATGTGTTTACAGTTGACATCACCGGTAAAGCTAACGTTGATTCCTTCGTCATAAACAACTTTTTAAATATTATGTTACCACCGGTTGATCCTAGCAGTTCATTATATAATATTCCAGACCAAGCAGAAGCACGTGTTAATACTTTGAATTATATTTTACCTAGTTTATTAACTAACGTAACATTTGCAGGACAGTATGTTTCTGTCGATAAAGGCGGAATACAAAATAGCCAAGCAGTACTATATGGAACTCCTGGTATTACTGTAAGCACACAACCAGGACAACAACCAGTTTGTGTCCAACACATTTATAGATACTATGTATCGGGTCAGGTTTGGGTAGCTGATCCAGGCAACCCAATCGCTTAAGGAATAAACGATGTCATATCTAATAAGATTATACGATAACACACTAATAACAACAGTTCCAGATGGACAGGTAGATCAATCTACCTCTTTAAATCTTATTGGAAGAAATGTTTCTGGATTTGGTCAATATCAAAATGATAACTTTGTGTGGTTATTAGAAAATTTTGCGGGTGCATCTGAACCAGTAAACAAGTTACAAGGCCAAATATGGTTTGACAATACAGCAGGCATATTACGTCCAATGGCCTATGATGGTACAAATTGGAGACCACTAGGTGTAACATTATACAGTACTACATCTACTGATGCTACTATTAATCCATCGGGTGCCGCAGTTTCAGCTAATCAACCCGGCGATTTCTGGTTCAAGAGTGATGATCAACAATTATATGTTGCGACATCGAGCAGTGGCTACATCCTAGTAGGACCACAACGTGTTCCTGGGTTCTTAGAAACAGAATGGCGTTCTACTTCAGTGGCAGACAATTCAGGATCTCCGCATCCTGTGGTTGAGCTTGTTATCAACGGAGAAGCAATCGCTGTATTCTCTCAGAAAACTTTCGTATCGACTAGCAGTTTAGTTGCCACGGGCTTCCCAGAAATTTACAGAGGTTTAACATTTAAGAATTATAGTGCTAGCGACCGTCATGTTAGTACAACTACAGATGTTGCACTATATGGAATTCCAAATTTATTAGATACTACATATCCACAGCGAGATGTAAATGAAACTATCGCAAATACATGGGTTTTTCAAAACGGATTACAGATAGGCGGAACATCTGGTACTGCTTCTGTTATAGCAGATGATAGTTCCGATAATTTAAACATGACCGCGGCGGGTCCACAACTTGGATTTGCTATAAACGGTGGAACAACTGTTGCTACGATGTTGCAAGAAGGAATTATTCCTGCAGGCAATAAGAGACAACAATTAGGTGATCAAAGTTATATTTGGAGCAATATCTACTCTGCGGGACTTAGCGCAGGATCTGCGGTTGCAACTGGAGTATTAGATGGCCAATGGCAGTTGACTAACAACAGCCAATTAGTTCCTTTCGCTGATTTAGGTAATAGTTTAGGTTCGAATGGTTTACGTTGGCAAACAGTATACGCTTCTACAATCAATCCTGGGTTAGGTCAGCAAGGTCTAGTAACAGGAAATTGGCGCTTAGATAACGGAACGATAATACTTCCTAATACTGATTACGGTAATAGTTTAGGTTCCGTATCACAAAGATTTGATACAATATTTTCTAAAACGATTGATGCAGGACTTAATCAACCAGGTAACTTAATCGGCGAATGGTCGATACAAGGTGACATGCTTCCTGAAACGGATTCTACTTATAACTTAGGAGCTCCTGGGTCAAGTTGGAAATCTATGGTTGTTGGAGATGTACAAGCTGTCTCAGTTGAAACAAACGCATTAACAGCTCAAGTAGCAACGTTAACAGATGCATTTAGTAACTCAATTACACGCTTTGATAACGATCCGATGCTAACCGCCGACGAGCCTAGTAGAATTCCTACCCAATATGCTGTTAAAAACTATGTTGATTTTAAGATAGCTCAGTTACAAGGCGAAATAAACGCTCTAACAAATGCACTTAACGCTTCGATCAATAACTTTACAGCAATACCAGCAGGTACGATTATGCATCACGGCGGATCATCAGCACCAGCTGGTTTCTTGATCTGTGATGGATCTACAGTAGCTACTACATCATATCCTGATTTGTTTACAGCGATTGGATATACATATGGCGGCGGAGGAAATCAATTTGTTCTTCCAAACTTACTAGGTGAATTTATCCGAGGATGGGATATGGGACGCGGTGTTGATTTAGGACGTAATTTAGGTTCAGAACAAGCCGGCGATCTAGGTAATCACTCTCACTTATTTGATGACGTATGGTATATACAGGGCGATGGAAATAATCCGTTGAGCGGCAATAGAAACCTAGATGGTAGTTCTGGATATCCTGCACGTAACGCACTTGGACAACCAGAACCAGAGGCAGGTTTTTATACGTCTGATAATCCGCCAGTAAATGACACTAGTTACAATGACGGTGGTGTAAACGATAACGCTATTTGGACAATTAAAAATAGAACAGAATCTGCAGGTACTGCGGGAGAAGTTCGCCCACGCAACGTTGCATTGTTACCAATAATCAAATTTAGAAACGGAAGTTAATTATGCCATATATTTTAAATGACACAAGCGGAAAACAAATAGCTGTTATACAAGACGGCACTATTAATTCCACAGCGGCTGATTTAACATTTGTTGGAAAGAACTATTCTGGTTATGGCCAAGTAATAAATGAAAACTTCTTACAACTGTTAGAAAATTTTGCCAATCCTATTGGTCCAGCAAAGCCAGTTATTGGTGAACTATGGTGGGATACTTCCAATAAGAAATTAAATGTCAACGTAGATGGAACAGTTAATGGTTGGAAAAAATTAGCGATAATAAACAACGACAGCGCAGGTTTTCCCTTAGATCAAACAGTTGGAGATTTATATTGGGATAAGTCACTAGAAAAATTATATGTTTATGACGGCACTCAATACATTCTTATTGGTCCTATAGGTTCAGCAAGTTCTACTCAAAGCGGGACTGTAGTAGGAACAATAGTAGACAATAATAACATCAGCGAAACAGTATTACTACAACAACTTAATAATGATGTTCCTGCTATAATAGCAAGTCCCGGATTTACACTAAATCCAGATCCAGCAGTTGCTCCTTTGAATACAAAGTTTCCTATAGCAGGACAAGGTATAACATTGCAAGGAGTTACTAATACCAATAGTAATTCTTCACAAAAAGGTTGGAGTTCTGCAAACAGCGGATATTATCTATGGGGTACCGCGCAGTCTGCTATTGGTCTGGTTCGAGTTAGTGAAGGATATAACAACGTACACTTCGGTGATGATTTCTTATTAAAATCAGAACTAGCTAATTTTTCAGGTTCTATTAACGTAGCTACAGATGACGGTATATATATTGGTCAAGGTAGAGTTGTTCACCTACACGTAACACAAAACACTATCGGTAATTTATCAAATATTGTTTCTACTAGAATTAATTTCAATGTTACAAAGAGTGGAACACTAACTGAAGTATTCCACATTGATGGTAGCACTCCGTCTTATAATTCTATACTTCCTAACGCTAGTGTAACAACTAACTTGGGTGCATCTGGCACTGGAAATAATTTCAATAATTTATATGCAACTAATACCATATCAGCAACACTAACAGCACCGGGTGCTACAGTACCTGCAACACCTTCATCGGGTAACGGTGTTATTACAGGTAATTGGGTAGTTAATGGTAACTTTACTGTAGGTGGTGGTGGTAGCGTTGCGGCGACAACAGCTGGTACAGCAACTTACGCAAATGCCTTATTGGGGTCCGATGGCCTAAATTATTTTACTGCAAAAACAGATGGAACAAATAATGCTATCGTACAATATAGCGGTACTGGTGCATTAACAGCATCAGCGTTAAATGGAAAAGCTGGATCAGGACAAATATCCGGGGCATGGACTGTAGCAAGTGGTTCTACTTTACAAGCAACTAGTTTACTAGGATCGGGCAGTACAGGATACGTAACACTATCAACATCTGGATCAAATAATTCTATCGTACAACGTGATGGAGCAGGTGGTATTACAGGAGTTGGAGTATATGGAGCATTCTTACAATCGCCGAACTTAAATGCTGGATCAAACTCAGGTGCGGCTGGAACAATCAATGGACAATGGAGTCTAGGCCAGGGAGCTAACTTAGCCGCAACTAGTTTACTAGGAACAGGTGGAGCCTTCCAAGCAACTACGAGTGCTCAGGTCAATACGATCGCACAAAGAGATTCTTCTGGTGGATTAAGCGTTGTAAATTTATATGCGAGCGGAACTGGTTCTTTTGGAAGTACATTGCACGTTAGCGGTGATGCTACATTTGATAATGATTTATATGGTAATACATTCCACGGTGTTGCTACAAGTGCTAACTATGCTGACTTGGCAGAAAATTACTCATCCGATTCGGATTATGAACCAGGCACAGTTTTAGTAATAGGCGGAGAATACGAAGTTACAGAATGTAATGTAAGAGCAACAACTAGCTGGGCAGGTATAGTATCTACAAATCCTGCACACTTGATGAACAATCTAATGCCAGGAGTAGCAGTTGCCCTTAAAGGTCGTGTTCCATGTAAAGTAGTGGGACCAATCAACAAAGGTGATTTATTAGTTACCAGCGCAACACCGGGATATGCAGAAGCATATAAGGACGGTGATAATACACTAGCAGTAATTGGACGGGCATTAGAAAATGCACCCGACGGACTTGGAGTAGTCGAAGTTAAGGTCTAAAAAAAGCCCCAATTAAGGGGCTTTTTTATGCTTCTGCTTTTGTTGCTTTCTTCTTTGGTGGATCTAAACTATCTGCTTGCTTACGTAAAGTCTGTGCTTGCTTGAACAAAGCATCTGCACGTGAACGCAATTCCGCAGGAGTAAGTTCTAACCCGCCTTTAGATTCTGTAACAACTTCTTCGGCCTTATCAGCTTTTTTAGTTGTTGGCTTTTTAGTAGCAACAGTCTTTTCACCACTGCCATCACTAACAGCCAAATCTTCTAATAAAACACCTTTCTGTTCGGCAATCAACACATTTAATTCATCTAATGCAATATGGTCTGAGTTTACTTTTGGAGTAACCGTAACCTGTGTTGTTGGGACTTTTTTAAGATGTCCGTTGGTATGTAAGTATGCCAACATATTTGTTCCGTCAGCAAATTTACGAACAGCTAATACATCTGCTAGTTCATTTGCTTGCTGACCACTATCGCTCTCGACAACAGTCATCATGCCGTCGTGATACATGTCAGTCAATCCTTGTGTACCAACTACTAGGGCACTATGGGGATCACCTGGCAAAGTACGGTAAACAATGACAATTTTCGCTCCATTGTTTTTCATTTTACCAATGTGTTTCATAATGGGCTCCTGTTATTGAGCGGCTGGGGCTTGTGCTGGGGCTTGAGCCTGAGGATCAGGTTGTTGTACGCCATCAGTTACACCAGGGCTTGGTGGTAGTTGTTGTGGATAAACTGCTTCTAAGAATGAATTTAATTTGTTGAAAACTGCACCAACGGCACTCATTTCAGCGGCACGGAATGCACCACGCTGTGCGGCTACGTCAATAACTGAGCGTAGGTTTGTAAGATCAGCAATAGTTAAATCTGGAGCGGTCGCCGGTGCTTGTTGTGCATCAGCTTGTGCTTGTTGTTCTGCTTGACCTTGATCTTGTGTATCTGCCATTTTATTATCTCCTATGTAAATGTGGACACGCCAGGGTAAGCATAGTTATCTCTCTAGGATCCTCAATACCTATTTCTTGGTTTTCAGTAAGTTTGTTATTAAGGTCTAATTTAAGACCTTTTTTAATAGCAAACCTACTTTCCAGGTTATACATAACCCAGCTTTCCAATGCTGTAGTATCTACTCCATTAATAGACAATTTGGTAAAATTGTCTGGAATATGATCTAACTTTCTTACTCCTAAAACATTAAGAGCATTAACTTCTTTTCTAGCTAGTGCCATAATGTACCTATTTTATTTATAGTAGGCCACGTTACCATAGGGTGGGATTATGGAATCGGTTCCGTGGATAATAAACAGCGTATCGCAGTAGTCCTCATCACCCCAGCTACCGCATGGATAACCGTCAGTAAACATGATGAATTTTTTAGGTACGATATCTTCGTCTTTCATGAAACGGAAGTTTGCATCAAAATCGGTACCACCACCACCCTTGACTTTATAGTCATGGATCTCATCTGCTGAATCACCTGTATAAGATTGATAATTGTAGACCTCGGTATCGAAGCACCAAATATCCAATTTAAAGTCTTGATATTCTTCCATAATGCCTTTAACTTCTGACAGGAAGTCATTTGCTTGTTCATCTGAAATACTACCAGACATGTCAATTGCACAAGACACATCGATAGTTTCTTCGTTCATAAGTCCAGGAAGAATAGCACCGCACATTTGCGATTTACGATTTGGGCGAGCAAAACTAAAGTTGTTTTTAATTAGACTTTGGATCTGCATACGCAACAGTTGACGCCAATCCATCTTAGGCTCTGTTAGGTCTTTAATCATACGAGCAATACCTGCAGGCACACGACCAGCGCCGGCGGCTTGTGCGGCACTAATCATTGCTTCTTTGATTTCGTCTCGGATAGCTTTCTTTTCTTCTGGAGTAAGTTTTGGACGACCTTTACCTTCTTTATCACCGTTGCCATCCTTGCCTTCTCCGTCACCTTCTCCGTCACCTTCATCATCTAAGTGATCGTCAAGCAATTCCCCTAATTGGTTTAAGTCAATCTTGATTGCCTTTTCCTCTAAATCTGCGTAGATCTTTTCATAAGACCAACCGCGATATTTGTCATCTTGGAAAATTTTAATCATGTGCGGAACGTCACCAATTCGCTCATCTTTAAGAATCTGATTGGCCGCATAGTCTGCCGCGATATTTGATAACTGTGGATCTCGCTCGTTACGGCGACCCATATGATCGAATACATTGTGTAGTACTTCATGTGCAAAGCCAAATTCTGCTTCACGTGGAGTAAGTTGATCTACAAATCCTACATTGTAATAAAAAGTACGGCCATCTGTTGCAAGAGTTGAACACCATGTGCTAGCATCAACTAATTTCATGCGAGTAGCTAGATTTCCAAAGAATGGATGTTTAAGTAAAAGACCAACACGTGCAGTAGTTAATTTTTCAATTACTTTATTTTTTTCTGCATCTGTATAGACACGTGTCTTGTCTACTTTTTCAGTCTTTTCTTGTTTCATAACAGCCATATTTTTTACTCCTAAAAGTTCAGTGTATAACAATATTATATATTCTTTTTACCAAAAGGTCAATAGTTTTCTTTGACAAAATAGAATTCTGGCTTAGGATATTTTTCCAAAAGCTCTTTTTCTTTAATAAAGTCGTTCATTTTAGGTGCTGTAAAAAACATTTGATGGAAAACAGGTTTATGTGTTTTAGCATCAACGATGCTCAAATACCAAGATTTCACTGCCATTTTATTTTCCTTTTTTTTTAAATGAAAAAGGGCCCCGAAGGGCCCCTTTTAGTTCTCCATTGCAACCATTACATATTTGCCGTAGTTCTCATGGAACCTATCAAAGTTCTTGAGCTTACTAGCGTCAAACGGTAATTGGTAGTTAGTGAGCGCAACTTTGGAACCCATTACAACCAACTCTGTTGGAAAATTGTCCATCATAAACCCAAAGAAGTTATCTGCCATTTCATTCCAATTCTTGGCTTTCTTTTCCCAAGAACTTTGGAGTTCGTAGCACATACTAATTGTCAAAGAGTACATCGCTGAAATTTCTTTGATGTCCATCTTCTTAACCTTGCCGTCCAAAATATCTTCTGGTTTAGGCATCTGTTTAGCTACCTTGCGGTGAGCCATAAATTTAACAGCAAGACCTTCACCAATCGCACCTGCAACTAAGTCAGTTAGTGTGCTTTCTGGCAAGTCGTCATCACCTAACAAATCGCTTACAAATGACCAAGAGCGTGGAGTAGCAAATGAACGTGAACTAGATTTTGGATCATAGTCATACAAGTCGTTTTTAGCAAAGCCAACATAACCTACAACTTGTTCATGGATCTTGTTAGCAACAGCCCATTCCTGCCAGTCATCAAAACTAGGCTTCAATTCTAAGTGCAAGAAACGATTAGCCAACGGAGCAGGCATACGATATGTAACGCCTTTATCACCTTCTCTGTTACCTGCGGCAACGATTGAAACGCCTTTTGGCAAGTAGTAAGTACCTACACGGCGATTAAGGATAAGTTGATAAGCCGCGGCTTGTGTAGCAGGAGCCGCTGAATTAAGCTCGTCTAGGAATAAAACTGCTGTAGAGTTTGGATCGCTAGGTAGCTCGATTGGAGGTGCCCATTGCATAGTTTTTTGCTCTGGGTGATAAAAAGGAATACCTTTGATGTCTGTGGGCTCCCACAAACTTAAACGAACGTCGATAACATCACGCTCTGTTTCCGCCGCAATTTGGTGGATAATATCTGACTTGCCAATGCCCGGAGGACCCCACATGAATACTGGACGACCTACCTTAAAGCATTTACGAATAGCCGCCTTGGCTTCGTTAGGCGATTGTGTACGGTTAGTACTGACTTCTGCTTTTGCCATTTTATTCCTCAGTTAAAAAGTGTTTAAATAGAAAACTTGTAACGCTCACTATGTATATAGTATAACGCCTGTTGGCAGTAATGTCAATGAGTTTTGGACAAACCAAACCGTTGTATTTTTACAACGTCTTTTTACTTTCAGTCATGCTCCAGCCATACTTGTGGAGGTCTCCTGAAAAGAGGATTAGTTGAAAAGCAGTTTTTTCTTTGTAGACATGCAAGGTCTTTTTATTTTCCCAATACCACGGTCCGTCTAGGAAACGATCCATCCATATTAGAACTTGGTTGGTAATTACAGTATCTGGGCTAAGATCTATCGGATAACATGTAAGGCCAATCTCCTGCAGGACCTTATGTCCATATTCAGTTATGCCCCATCCGCCTTCTTCTTTGTCTCTGGGATTGTTCCAAAAGACATTCATAAAACTCGCTACAGTTTTTGGCTTGACAGAAATCTGGTTATAGATATTTTCTGTAAAGTTATACTTAGGACTGAGGTTTGATTTCTTCACCGGTGGTTAATTTGAATACTGAAAAATCTGTACAGTTAAACATCTTGTTGAGTTTTTCTGCAAGATTGAATGCGTGGCCACTATTTGAAAAGCTGACCTTTTTGTATTTTGGTCCTAGCTGATGTGCGATCAAACTAGTGGTTTTTAGATTAACAGGACGTGACTTATAAAATACTGCCCAGATGGCATCGGCTTCCAAAACCTGTTCTGTTTTGTAATTTTTCTTGTTTGTAATTTCTAATAATACTTTAGGCTTAGGGCGGCTCATAATAAGTGCGTCTCCAAATATACGCACTTATTTATTATAGTTGTAGTTAAAACCCGCCGCCGTCCATTTGGACCTGTACTACTTCTTCCTGGGGAGTTTGATTTTGGAGTTGATTTAGAATAGCGTCTAATTCACCACTCAAACGTGTCATTATAATACTTAGACTAGTAGCAAGTTGCTCTGCTTCATCTATAGGCAAATTGACCACTTTTTGATGCGATTTTGAAGCGATTCTGACCTTGTTTAGGTAGTTTTCTACTGGAATTGTGTTTAAAGGTTGCATATTACTTGTTCATAGCCGTTAGCACAGTCTTCATTTCGATTTCTGTTTTAAAAGGACCTCTGTGATCATAACGTTCTAGTGTGATTAATTTTGGACAAAAACTCTTTACCCAGCCCTTTCTAAACTTGATTACATAGTAACCAGCACAATATTGGCTCTTTGATTTGTCGCTTTTTGAGTAAATCGGTAGCTTTTTACGAACATCATATACTGGATTAAATGGTTTGCTTGAGCAAGGGAATTCATAAATCGAGTGGTCTTTGCTAACAGTATTGTCCTGTACAGCTTTTTTAGATCTCTCTTTTTTAAGTTGTTCTTCGTTGATTGTAATACCAAACAGAGTTTTAAAAACTGCTAGATCTGTAATATCAACTTTCTGCCCTTTACGCATAAAGGAGTAACCTTTTTTCTCCTTGCTTAAAGTGCCTAATTTTTCACCCTCTGCTTCTACTATCCAAAACTTACCGTCTATAACTGGTTTAGCTTGTGCTTCTGTCATAATTTCCTCGTGTCTGCAATAAATGTGTTTGTGTTCGCAAGTATATTTAAACCTGCACGTATCTTGCCGCAAATGGGTCTGCATAACTTTCTATCTGCTCTGTAACTTTTATCAAATCATAAGTACTTGCAAATTTAATTAGTCGAATTCCAACCTGTGGTAAATTTTTCTGTTTACTAATTTCTGCCGCAATAGCTTCTGCAATGATGATTTTAATTTCATCGGGCTGTGCTGTAAGATCGCATAATTTTACATTGCGATGATAGTCATCTAGAACTCTGTGTTCTACGCCCTCATGATCAACCCACTTCTGAAGCATTAGATTATTCCAATTATATCCTTTTGAGTTTCTGTCTGCAAACGCTTCTCTAAGGCCCACTTTGTTCTTAGTGCCTTTCTCTCGGACTCCGGGATAAGCAGAAAAGATGTTGTCGGACGTGTCTCCACGCATACACTTTTCGAATAAGAGCCATTCGGGCTCTGGAGGAGCCTTGGGAGCTCCTGTTTTCTTGTCAATAACAGATTTGCCTTTTTCATCAAAGTACCCTTCGTGAGTTGTTGTAATACCTGATACACCATTGTACTGTCGTACATTGGGTGCAATTAACTGTGCAAAATCACCGTCTGTTGAAATAATAACGTGATCGTCATTTGGATGTGCTTGAATGAAACCTGCAATTAAATCGTCGGCTTCTAGCTGTGAATGCTGTAGTACTGTACAATTTGTCTTTTCATTGATAAAGGTTTTAAAATCATCAAATGTTTCCCAGAATACTTTATCTTCTTCTGCGTCACGTGGACTCAATGCATCGCGGGCCACTTGTCTGTTACGCTTATATGGCTCGTAATGATCCTTACGCCAGCTTCGACCTTCTAGGCAGAATATGACATGACTTCCGTTAAAGTCTTTCCATGCTTTACGAACAGAGTTTAACAACACGTGCAAGCTCATTCCGACCTTTTCGGATATGTCTCCACGCACAACATGTCTTGCACGGAAAAATGTATTTGCCGTATCTACCAAAATATAAGTCATTAACTAATTTCCGATCTACCGTTTCCGATGCTTGTTACGTTTATAAAACCAGCACCTCTACGGTCCATGGTTACTTGTTCTTCCATTGCAACGTCTCTACATAGATCTTTAAACCATGCATCGACTATTGCTTCTTCGCTGTCTCCGCGATAACCAGCTTCTCTTAATTGTATAATAAAAAACTCATTCCAGTCAAGTTCAAAAAAGCCATTTCTAATATTCTCTTTATTAACGTGTGTGGTTAATACAGAAACATATGGTTCTTGTTTTGCTGTAGCGGCCTCTTTTGGATCGAGCGGTTCTGGCTTTACTCTATAGTTCTTTGCTTCTTGTTTGGTAGCTCTTTTGCTTTTAAAAGATTTCCAAGCATTTATTAAATTTTTAATTGTTATCATTTCAGTTCCTCGTGTCGCACACATGTATAATTAGTTGTTAAAACCCAACGTTCTTGTTCACTCTGATTTGGTTGTGTTCTATGATGTAACCATCCAAAGAAAAATAGCACATCACCGGTTACTGCGGGAACAGCAGAGTATTCTTGAACATCGTAATCTTTGGCTTTTTTATGTATGCTGTGCATTTCAAATAAAGGATCTCGAAATTCGATAAATCCTCCATTATCTGGCATTTGTATATATGCCGCGATGCTTAACACACTCATTCCGTGACTATGTGTTTTAGTCAACCCGCCCTTGCCGTGAACATTTACCCAACAGTTAGAAACCCAATAAGGAATATTTTCTGCTAGATGCATTTTTTCTAACAGTATTTCTCCTACCTTTTTCTGTTGCCACGCATAAAAATCTTTGAACGCAGGATGTCTAACCGGAGACATTTCTTGATTAGTTACAGAACTACGAGCATCTCCATCCTCTAGCCATATATGGCCATTGTCAACTGCTCCGTTCAATATGTCACGTGCGGCTTCTACATGCTCGGGACCAAAACCATCGTAGTGTTCTTTAAAAATAACAGTAGGCCAAGGATTTACTGTTTCAATCATTTTCTACCTTTTAAATTCCAAATTAGGAATTCATGTTTTTCAATCCAGTAGTGTTCAACAACTGGTTCACCTGGACCGGTAATCCAGTTTTCACCGTGATAAGCAAGTTTACCCCAAAGAGATTTATTAGTTAAAAAACACGTTTTTGGAAGCCAACAGAGTTTAAGTTTCCAAAATCTTGCCCTACGTAAACCCCAGTCTTCAGATGGTGGTGATTGTTCAACCATAGGAATTGGCAATCAAGTGCCCCATTCGTTTTTAAACAGTGGTACTTGTAGTCTATCACTATAACGCCACCCACGCTTCATTGCGGCAAGGGCAACAGATTTAGCATTGAGAGTGTACACAGACTCAACACCGCCAACAGGCATAAGATATACGTGACCTTTAAAGCCTGCCGCTCTGTATTGTTCAACTGCCCGTTCTGCATCTTGTATATCCTGTTCTGTTGCTACTACGAATTTAAGATATGCGTGACCAATATCTTCATAGCTTAATACAATTTCTGGTTTGATAGCATCTTCCCATGCTTCGCCACTGCAAGGTAGTTTAGCACTGATACTGAATGTCAATGCATCTTTACCACGTCGACCTAATCCGTTACGTGGATTTAGTGTCCAGTCTAGCAAATAATGTCTAAAAGTTGTATCTAGTTTTTGAGTGCCATTAGTTTCGAATGTTAGTTCTTTTAAGTTTGGCATCATATCTAATAATTCTGGATAGCTCTTTTGCCAACCTAACAACGGCTCACCGCCTGTAATAACAAGATGTTCTTCTTGCCATTCGTTATGTGGAAGGATTTCTTTAATGCGTTCTACAATAGCGTCATTGGTGATTAAAGGACTTAGATTCTTAAAGTCTTTGTGCCACGAAGCATAGCTATCACAACCTGTAGATACTAACGGCAGTTCTTCATATTTGTTATATAAGTGAGCTACGGTAGCGATGTCATCGGCTTCTGTGCTTAATTCACCACGTGGCATACCAAAGCCAGCACAGCGGAAATTACAACCAAATGTACGTAAGAAAACAGACGGAACACCCATGTACCGTCCTTCACCTTGTATGCTATAGAATAGTTCTGCTACTTTAATCTTCATCGTTGTCCTGTCTTTCTAAATATTGTGTTACTTGATCTTCTGCATCTTGTAGAAACTCTGCGTATACTGTAAATGTAGCAATGCCATTTTTTGCACTAATATCAAAAGGAATTGTTCCATTTGGAATCCAATTGGGTCCTACTTCTCTGTTGATTTCGAAACATTGTAATCGTTTAACACGATCCATAGTTTCGTCAAAAATATCTTTAGCTGTTTTCATGTGCGTCCTTGTAATGCATCTACGATTACACGTCTTTCCTTATTATACACGTGCTTTTTAAGAAAGTCAAGAAATTCTTGATGTTCCATTTGCTCAGCTTTATTTAGAATATTTTTACAGGCCCTATAATAGTATCTGCGTCTGGCCGCTTTGGTAACGCCTTTCATATCTTCTACTGCAAATTGGAAAGTTGTTTTGAGTGCATCTGCGGCTTCGCTAGGCTTACCATGCCATTCTACATCGCCATCGTTGGTAATAATCAATACGGCTTTGCCTTGATTATGAAATGAAATACTATTATTTGGTTGTTGCAATCTTAATCCTGCTCCTACAGTATACCCTGCTTGATAACCTAACGCAGTATTCTGGTATCCTGTATTAAACAGTTTTGATGTATAACCAAATACTATATTAGGATTAATATTCAGCGGTGCAGGTTTAGTCTGCTCGATAGTCCGGAGAGCGATAGTTGCCTTTGCCAGGGATCGTGTTGCGGACGCCTCCGACTGGATCCTCGACATCACCTTTTCTACGTGGGATAAGATGTATATGAGGCCACTTGACAGTTTGACCCGCACATTTGCCCCAATTAAGCCCAATATTGAAACCGTCGCATTCTCCGGCTTCCACCAATTTTTGACCTTCTCTAAGTGCATCTTCAAACGCATCTTTTAGTACTCCTATCGTATTATATTGTGGTACAAACAGCATATGACCTGGTGTTACAGGGTATCCGTCTTTGTATACAGCCACATGGAAATCCCCACGGACACGTTGTTCCCAAGGCACTTCCACTGCTTCTATATGTTCTGGGCCATCAAAAATTTTATCCATTAGTGATTCCTTTTTCCATCAAACACACAATTAAAAAGCAGATGCATTTCGCCATCATTGATTACTCGATGAAATGCACCATCTGGAATTAATACAATGTCTCCGGGACTAACATCAAAGGGTTCACTGTCTTCCTCGCCTACAATCATTTTACCTCTGCCCTGAACAAAGAAATAAACTTCTTCTTGTCCTGGATGACGATGACCACGTGTCTGTTGTCCTCGATAAAGTTTTGTAGAACTTAGTACTAAATTTTTTAGTGTTTTATTATCTTTAAGAAGGTAAGTTTCGTTGTCTTTGACAATTTCTCCACCTATATCACCTGCTGTTAATTTCATTCTATTTCCTTCAATGTTGGCGCATAGTTTCCTAAGTGCTGTACTGTAATGCTTGCGGCTTTGTTGGCAAACTTTACTGCATCTTCTATGCTATTTGTATTTAGGTATTGATAAGCCAGTGCGGCTAAAAATGTGTCGCCGGCTCCGCACACATCTGCTACTTCTACAGGTAAACTAGGATAAATTTCATCCCATAGGCGAACACCTTTGCTACCTAAAGTTGTAATAATTCCAGTGCATTCGCTAGTAAGTCTACTATGCTCTAGTTCATTAATTTTAACCCATGCACCTTGGAAACGTGCCAAATCTGTTTTCTTTGTGTCAACAAATATAGGTTTTCTAGTTGCAATTAGCTGTTCGACTAACTCGTAACTAACAATACCTTTGTTATAATCGCTAATAACAATAGCATCATATATATTGGGGATCTCTGAATCGATAGCGATTGGCGTAGATTTAACATCCTCGTCTATGCGAACAATCTGTTGTTTACTGCGGCTATCGATCAGTCTAGTTTTTTTGCTAGCATGCCCGCAAAGAAAATTAACATCGCAACCTAATGCTTTGAGATTCATAAGAACATTGCCTGCCATGCCTGCCTTTTCCACAGTATGGCTAGGAACAAATACAGGAATAGGTGCTTCTGGACTAAGACGATCTACAGTACCAAACTGATAGATGTCAGTGCAGTTATCCCCGATCAATAATATCTTGAATGATTTTGGTTGTGGAGTATTCATCGGTTCTGTCATACCAGTAAATTTCTTTACAATATTTTTGTGCAGTTATGCTCTTATCTTTCCAATCACCGCCTTTGACCATGATGTCTGGTTCGTAAAGTTGCAAGATAGTTTCAAGTTCTTCTGTGCTATCAAATAACTCAACTTGATCTACTGCTTTAAGATTTGATAGAATGGCTCTACGATGATCTTGATTAAATATCGGACGGCTTTGGCCTTTGAGTTCTTTGACTCGGCGATCTGTATCGATACACACCAACAGATAGTCTCCTAGACTACGTGCGGTGTTTAACATTCTAATATGCCCTTGGTGCAGAATATCGAAGGTACCATTAACTACAATACGTTTCATTTCTGGCTATCGCCTTTACCTACACGATAATTATCTTCCACGCTATCTGGAGTAGATACTTCGATAATAGTACCTTCTTCTAAACAAATAACTTGATGTGGGAATAAGGGCTCGTTACGCCAAACATCTCCCGGATTTAACAATGCACTTCCTTGTTCTGCATTATTAGTATCTATAAACTTAACTTCAAATTTGCCATTTAATACATACCAAGTTTCATCTTTTTCTGCATGGAAGTGCATACTGAATCTTGCTCCTGCATTAAACTTTAATAGTTTACCGCAGTACTTGTCGTTAGAAACAAAAATAAATTCATGTCCCCAACCTTTCTCTACAAATCCTGTTAATTGTGTCATTCTGGTAACTCTTTAAATCTTTCTAAAAAACTTTCGATGTAGCAACTAAACTCACGAGATTCTAGTACACCATCTTGTTCATAGTGTACCCAAGTGTGTCCGTCTGTTTCTACAACATGGATAACATGGAATCTTTTTCCATCGGTTCCGCTCCATTTACTGCCTTCTTTAATTTGTATCATTTTGTCCACCATTCTTCATAAGGGAATTCAATCCAGACATCCTTGTCTGATTTATCAACTTCCATCCCTGCAAAGTCCATTTTAACATTACACTTGCTTGCAAGGTTATCTACGATTACTGCAAATTTAACATTTTGATTCCAAACGTGATTCCATCGTGCATCATTTGGTAAACACGATGATTGCCAATCTTCCATGATCCAGTTAAATGTAGCACCGGTATCGTTAATGTCGTCGACGACTAAAATGTTGGGTGCGGCCTGTTGACCGATTTCGCCATTAAACCCATACGCATCTTCTGCCATATTGATGTTACTAACTGTATCACCGCCATCACGCAAACTAACATCTAGAGATTTCATAGGTACGTTGAACCAATGACTAATCATGACAGCAGGCAATAATCCGCCGCGGGTAATGCCTACGATGTAGTCGGGCTTCCACCCGCTAAATGTAATATCTCTACAAATTTTTCCAACCAGTCCGTTAAACTGGGTTTGATCTAGTATTAGCTTGTTCACGTCTGTCCTTTAAGAATTGTTCATGATGCACCCATTTAGTAGTCCATAATGAACCTGTTAAAAATCCCCATTCACGTTTGTGGATGCCAGGCATAAACAATGTCCAAGCAGTTACGTCGGGGTGTAATTCAATACGATGATAAGAGTTAGGACTGCAAATACGAAAATGTCCAGGACCACGCCACATACGATACTCTCCAAATTTTTCCCCTAAGCTATTGATCTTAGGAATCCATTCATAGTAACCGCCCTTTAAAATTAAGGTAGCATAACCCCAAGGATGATCGTGCGGCACATCTGGATCTGATTTTAAAAATTTATGTAGAAATATGTTGAAAGGAAACCAGCTAGGTCTATCTTTCAAAAATAGATAATAGCGTTCTAGATATGGTTCGTTTGATTCACGATCCATAATAATACGTTTACGTCCTAGTTTATCTAATTTATTTAGGATTTTGTCTGTTAATGTCATCTTGGCTCTTACAAAGTTCATATGTTATTTTAAACTGTTCCCAGGATTTTCGCAACCCCGGAAACTGCTCACACATTCTACCTAAACGCAATGGATCAATTTGATAACTTTTAATCCAACGTGTTTGTCGATCTAAATTTGCTTCGTCATACAACGGACCAGTGTAACTCACGCCTTTAACGTCTCCATCGTAATGATCTTGCCAATTTCTTTTCCAAGGTCCTGACCGTCGGCGATAATATGTAAACTGCGATAACTGCGATCTTTAACACGATCATAGAAATTGGTTTCTATTACTGTGCCGCCGCTGGCTTTATATGCTGTAAAGCGGATACCCCGGTCGCTGTCTATGCTGTCTACGTCTGATGTTAATGTAATAGAATTACGACCACGAGCAACTGATGCTATAGCATACTCGTCATTGTTTAACCAATAGCGAACTTTATTTTTTAGCCAGCCCATTAGATATTCTCTTCTTTTGATGCATCCGGATTGTGTGCCAATCCCTGCCATTCTTTGATTTTAATTTCTCTGTCTGGATCGTTATAATCTTCTGGTTCAGTCCAACCACTGACCCATTTAGCGCCAGTCCATTTGGCCTGATACGTATAACTGTTCTTACCAGCAGTCTTGACCATATATATGCCTTCACGAGCTGGACTAATCTTCTTTGGGAACCATTCGGTCATTTCATATTCGATATCGTCCATGTTTGAATACTTTTCCCAAGTGTTTGAGTCTTTAACTAGATAGAGGCCAAAGTCGGAGCTCTTACCATCTGTTGAACCGCCCCAGTTGTCAATATCTTCTCCGTCATATTTTATGCCATTGACGATGTCTTCCCCATCTACTTCGTCAAAACATAGTGTAAGTTTTTCAATATCGAATGGTTGAGTAAGTTCTATCTCACCTTCAAAGAAGGTACCCTTTTCGTTTGAAGATCCGTAGAATACAACTTCCCCAGGTGCCTTAGAACCGATATAGTATTCTTCCCCACCATCCAATTCCGGACTGCCATCGCACCCATCGCAATCTCCTAATGGCATTTCAACTACAGTTTCGCCGTTCTCATCTTCGATTTGCAAAGTACCAGCATCTCGACTAACTCCATTAGTATGGCACATACTATCGCATTCATACCAACTGCCCGATGGAAATGGTTGCATATCTTCAGGGATATTGTTTTCTTCTGCATACTCACTGTTCCAAGCATAATCACTTAGATCAAGTCTGCGATGTTTGAAGTAATCGTAGATTTTACGATCTACAGTACCCATTACTTTCTCACCGCCATATCCCCACATGGTAATTTTATAGGTACGTGGCGTAAATGCCAGTATCTTCATCAGCTGTTCTTTTTCTTCAAGCGTTGCCATGCTATTTCCTTTCTAGTTGCAGTTTACGTAACTTAGATTTTAATTCTGCTACGTCTTGTGTGAGACTTTCATTTAGGTTTTTTGCTACTGTCAATTCTTCTTTAAGATCACTTTCGATTTCTTTTAGTAATCTCTGCTTATATTTGCGCTCGCTCTCCCAATGCCAATTATGGCCAACAAGAATGCCAAGTCCCATTACAACTAAAAGAAGGATTATATCGCTCATCATTTAGTTGCGTACTCTTGTTGTAGTTTAATGTTGTCAAAAAACTCTTTTTTAGTATCAACATCGTCTTTGAAAGCACCTGTTAATACGGTAGTCTGAGTTAATGAACTCTTTGCCATAATACCACGATTCTCACAGCAACCGTGTGTAGCTTGAATGTAAACTGCTACGTTCTTTGAACCTGTTGCCGCACTGATTTCTCTTGCGATGTCGTTGCAGAGTTCTTCTTGTAGTGTTCCGCGGCGAGCACACCACTGAGCGATCCTAGTATACTTAGATAGACCGATAAGTCTGTCAGCGGCGATGATGCCAATATAAGCAACACCATTAACAGGCTGATGGTGATGACTGCACATGCTTCGTAACTCAGAACGTACAACAAGCATGCCTTTATAACCATCTTCAACTTCATTTGGAAAACTTGTTGCATCTGGTGCTGGTTCATATCTACCTGCCATTATCTCGTTAAAATACATTTTAGCCATACGTTTGGCTGTGCCTTTTGAGTTAGGATCGTTTTCACGATCGATTAGAAGTGCATCTAATACATCTTCAAATGCCTTAGTAGCATTAGCAATCAGTTCATCTTTATGTCCGACTACATATTCACTGATGTTGTCTCCAGCCCAGAAACGTTTGTTGTTTCGTTTCATGTTGAAACGAATATAGTCTGCTAGATTAGCTTCTTTGTATTCTTTGTTGTCATCGCCTTGCTGATCAGCGCCAGCTAAGACGTTCTGTAAATCTTCTGATGTAAATGTTGTCAATTAATTTCTCCGAGTTAATGACGTGGATGTCTATAAGTTATTTTACTTGATTATTTAGGTTCTGTCAAGCGTAATACCAAATTCTTCTTTACGACTGAATCTAATATGTTTAATTGAACGCCCATTTCTTCTGCGTATTTGAGTAATGCACTTGTATCTTTTGGAAAACATGCGCCACCAAATCCAAACGAACCATCTGGTCCTGGAACCTGCATATGACTGTTACCGATGCGAGGATCCATCTTAACCATATTTGCAATGGTTCCATAATCGCAATCGCTTGCTTGTGCCAAATTATACAATTCATTCATGAATATAACTTTGGTGCTCATAAAACAATTGATAGTATATTTTGCCAAACTTGCTTCACCGATAGTACAATGCGCAACTGATTGTAAATCGGGTTGTGTGCCGCGGATAATAGTTTCTGCTAGATCACGGTATGCTTTAACACGACCACCAATGATAGCAAATGTACCATTAGCATAATCTTTAACTGCATTGGCCGCAGTTAAAAATTCTGGAGCATGAACTAGATTAGGAAACTCTGCATTTAACCGGGTGTAAGTATGGGGAGGAGCAGTACACTTGCTGATAATAACACCTTGATAATCCATCCTTTTTAGTTTTGCCAGAATGTCTTCTAAGATGCTTGTATCACATGTTCCGTCATCATCTTGTGGTGTTGGCACACAAACAAACACACCATCGCACATAGCTAGATCTTGAAAAGGATCTGGACCACGCTTTTTGTCTGAGTCTACTCGAACCAACTGACCAACATCCCAGAAAGATGCGGCAATAGCCCCGCCTACAAATCCTAATCCTACAATTCCTATTTTACTCATTAGTTAAACCTTTTCAATAATTCTGTAGCACTAAAGAAGTGCTGGGTTAAATTGTCTGCTTGTTGTTTTATTCTTGGCAACCTAGTTTTGTAATTGTCCATATGTTCAATTATCTTACCACACAAATCTGGACGATACACAGTATAGGCATCAAAACTTTCAGTCCATTCGCTTGGATATTTGAATGTATCAAAATACATCTCAGTATAGCTCAGTCTGTCCGGAACCATAGGAATAGCATCTACTATTGCACCTTCATAACAACTAATTCCTAGTGTTTCTTGCAGATTAGCACTGAACACTAATTTAGCTTCACCTAACAAGTTATGATATTCATTCTTGGTTAGATGTTGATCCTGACACACTACAAATTCGTATTGTGGCAAGTGTTCTTTTAGATCTCTAAAGATTTCAACTTGCTTTTCTGGAGCAATTCGATGAGGGAACAAAATAAGATCACGCTTGGGCATGTTCTTATATGTTGTTAGAGTATTATCCATATACTCCATGGGCCAACCTGTTTGTTGCATCTTGGGAAATTTACTGTTTAGTACTTCGGCTAAATCTTCTTCATACCAAGGATTTTCATTTTGGAATCCTCCGTTAAGTAATTCTCTAAAGAATAGTTCCATATGAAATTTAGTAGCAAAGTAATTATGATCAAACGCATGATAGAAACTTTGCTCGGCATGTCTGACCCAAGGTTTAGCACCAACTAGCCGACCTAAGAAATCTTGAGGATCATATGATCCAGCATGCCACAAGCCGTGTGTCGTTACAGGAATCTGTAACAGTTCACTCATGTACTTTAAGTTTATGATGCCAGGATGCCAAGCATCGGTAAACAGGAAGTGATCGCCAGACTTAACTGCTCCGGAGCAAAATAAACGCCCCATTTGTTCCACTTGACTAGACTTGTATATATTGGTACCACCAAAATTAAGGAAAGCACCAGGAGTAGTGGCTGAAGGAATATCCGTAGGGCCAGAGATAATTTGAACATTGTGTCCTGCCTTTCGTAAGAGAGCGGGTACATGAGTCTTCCATTGACCCGTGTACCTTGTCTCAACTGCTTCTAAATCAATTAGAAAAACGTTCATTATTGTACGGACGTGGATTCTTGCCTTGATAAGGTTTGCGTTCTCCATTCCATGGACGCTTGCCTTTAGACTTGTAATACTGCCAGTCTTTATAGGCTTTAGATCTATAAAGATCTGATGGGTTAAAATCGATCATTTCAAAACGACATTGATCGTGCCAAGCTTCGAGGTCATCGAAGATTTTGTTGACTTCTGGCTTCATTACCAGATATTTGTCAAGCCACTTAGGTTGTGACATTTTTCTTTCCTTTAGATTACTATGGATTGAGACGGGCGAGTAAGATTATAAGAAATGACGCATCCGTTCTCGCCGTCCTCGGATACATCAATTACTACGTTACGATTGGGATATCGTGACGCAATCTGGTCATACAAATCATCTGCAATCATCTCGCATGATTTGAAGTCTAGATCTAATATGTCTTTGCTATAAAGACCTTCGATCCAGCGTTTGAATTGAATAAACTCAATATCGCGGTCGTTATGAAAAACATCGATAGCCACTTTAAAATGGAAAATGTGTCTATGCGAGTTTGCTAAGAAGCTAACGTCATACTCTCCAGCAGTACACAGATTAGGATCTGTTCCTGCGGCCGGATAGCGATGGATGCCTTCTTTGCGGAATGTAACCCAAATTTGTCTTTGGGCGGCATCTTTAACTGTATCTATACTCATTTGATAATTTCATCTTTCGTATATTCATCCCAATTAGTAAAATATTTCCTTTGGGTAATAGCACCAATAGGCACACACCAAACGCCGGGATTTGTAGCGTCGAAATTCTTATCGTCTATTTTAATTGTAGCATTATATCCTAGCTGTTGTAAATAGGGCAATTTCACCGAAATCTGAGGAATAAATCTACGATATTCAGTTAGCCCACTTTCTAGGACACCTTCGTGTTCGCTTACATCAAAGTCTAAGGTACACCAAAAACCTAAATCTAAACATTGTTGGATCATGTCTTCCCATGGACGCCAACCTGGAACATCATTAACACCATTAGTATGAAAACTCTGATTAGCACCAAAATAGATATGTGTGCAATCGTTACTAGATGCTAGATTAGCAATAACTTGCTCATCCTGTACACCTACTACAAATAAAGTTTTCATACCATAAGCAGGAGTACGTTCAATTTCTGTACCGATAAAAAACGTTACGTCTTCGCTTGTTCCTGTAGTATATTCTCTTTTCATTGAGACTCCATAAACTCGTGCTCAAGCTCTAACAATTTTTGGTCATCTGGATCGTTAAGATCTTCAACACCTGCAATATTGATAGTTTCTTCTTCCGTAAATAGATTCTTAAATGTGTTACTAGCAGTACCACCACGCAATCTCATGCCCATCATTGAATTAAGCATTGGTTTTGCATCTTCGATCATTTGCATAGGAGTTTGTGATTTAAACAAGTCTTTAACAAAGGCATTAAAATAAAGGATATTACGTGGTACCCATTCTGAGTACTCATCACTCATATCACGTTCTTTTACTTTCTTCCAGAAACGATAGTCTGGTTGTACTTTGTGACTTTCAATATCTGCAAGTACGTTGGCACGTTGTACAGCCTTGATATGACAGTATGTATTATGTGCCATCATTAGTGCATAACCAAAACTATCCCAACTTGTCTTACCTTCTTTGCCAATCTTGTTTAACATGCCTGGCTTATAGTGGCAAATGTCTTGCATAGTTAAACGATTGCCGATTTCACTTTCAAACGGGAATGGAATATCTGTAGATGCAAGTGCTTTGTTATCTGGAGCCTTGTCCATAATAACTGACCAACGCTTGTTGGTATGTTGTGCATTTGTATAAACAAGACCGTGTGCTGTAGCAATAAACGGACTTGCACAGTCAAAGCTGATAGTAAAGTTTTCATTTACGCTCGAACGGATTTCACGTTGGATAGCAGTTAGATAACATGACCAATCTAATTGAGCAGTACCTAAGAAGTGCATCCAGTTACGATCGTCTAACAGTTTCTCATCACGTAAGATAATCAAACGCTTAAGAGCAACTTCCATGTCACACATATTCTTACCGCCCATTGCCCAACCTTCTGTAGGCAGGTGTTTAACTGCTTCATACCAGGCCTGGGCAGTTTCCCAATCACTGCCCTGCAACACATTCAAGAACTTGGTCTGGCCAAGGCGATTGCGAATGAAGTAGTCATTGTTGTGCAGAGTTTTCTGTAGACAGTCATTGAAGTCTTTCAAACCAGTCTTTGGACCATGGATATGATCACATGCCCATGTTGGCACGTCTAATAACATAGACCAATCAGCTGTAAGCTCTAGCCAATTTAAAATATTATCACGGGTCTTGTTAGCACTAGGACCAGAAAAGTTTTGCCAATCAAATTTAAGAACACCTTTACCGATCTGATATCCGCCTGAGTCACCTACAATAACTGTGTTTGCACGATCGCGATCCTGTATCATAGCATCTTGAATCATAGTTTTTTCTAGATCCAACTGTGCGTGTCCTGCTGAATACAAACCATACTTGTAAGTAAAGTATCCTTGTTCTGGATTAAGGAAGTTCATTCCTTCGATACCTCTATCAAAGCCTGCCGGAATGCGGTTGTCCGGAACAAACTTATCAAACCGCTGTTTACTAATGTATGTTGAAAAGAAAGTACTGATAGCTGGCAAATAGACAGCATAGTCTTTCTGTAGTGGTGTTAAATTTACTGGTGGATTCATGGTGCCTGTAATTCCTCTGCTTCATTGCCTACATAAGTATCTTCGGCAAGTTTAGTTGTTATTTTTAATTGTAATTCTGCTTGTTTTACTGCGGCAATAGCTTTATTTAGGTTTTCACGTGCAATCTGTATAGCAGGATGATCATGATTACTGAGAATAGTTTTAAACTCGGCTTCTTCCTGTTGCTTTTGTCTTACCCATTGTAACAGATTATCAGCCGATCCGTCAAGCCTTATGGTTGCATAGCTTGAAGGTAACAGGTTCCAAACACCATTGTCATAATATTGGATATCGGTACCTCTGATTCTCATCAGACCTTGAAAGCTATTACTATCGTTCGGATTGATGTACGGCAACGACATGTTACCGCCATCAACTATAACACCTTGGGATCCCTGTAAACCTTTTATCATATTAGTTTCGTGCTGGTAAAATATATTCGTATGTTGCCAAGCCGCTGTCTAATGTAACTTTTAGAGCACCGTCATCACTAAAACTTATAGTTGTGTTGTTTACATCGGCAATCTTTAAGATGCTTTGTAACTGTGCAACAGGCCAGCTTAATTGTGTTCTAAGTTTTCCAGTAACACCATCTGCAAAAACAAATTCGCCAGCGTGTGTTGACAAGTCACCAAACGAGAATTTCAATTTATCACCGTCTAGTTTGACTGTGAATTCTGTATGCTCATTATTAGCAGTTGCTTGAAAGTTGAAACGCTGTATTGCTGATACTGTTGGGCTAATAGTAACACCCCATGTAGCACCGTTAAACTTTGGAATAGTTAACTTGGCGTTAATAACATCCATATTCATAAAGCGATAGTCGTTTTTAAAGTCACCTGCTTTGTTTTCAAAATGTAAACCTACTGGAATATCTACTCCGTTACGTTGACCCTTAACAACTTCAATCTTTGCATCTTCTTTGTATTCTGGGCAGTCTAAATGAATCTTTAATTTGTTTAACTGTGGCATACCAAATATACCTTGGATATCTGGATAAGGTCCGGCAGTTTCAGCCGACATAATGACTGTACGGTCATCTGCCATTGAGTTAATCTTAACTGTTTTTTCGTCACCAGTGATTTTCACAATCTCTAAAAATCCTAGATTGTGTGTATGTGAAACGATGTCTTGTAGTATAGCTTTCATGTTAAATTCCTTTCTTATATTATATTTAGATTTTGAAGATTTGTCAATCAATCAAATGAGAACAATTTGCCAAATGTGTTGTTTTGTACTGTTGATGCCAAATCCCACTCCAACACACCAATGAGATTTTCTAACTTGTTATTGATAATAGTAGTTTCCATTTCTGCATGATCAAATGGTAGTTCTTGGAACCATTTGGGCAACCGCAATTCATCAACTGGATACGCAATACTTGTGTACCCTAATGGATTATCTTTTACCTTACAAACAATAACTTTCATACCGTCAACAATCTGTTGGCTGTATTTGTCACCGTGCATGGTCTTTAAGGTATTCCAATTCATACTAGCACGTACATGTCCTGGAATGGTAATCTTTCCAGTCTTTCTTTCACGTTCTTGATAGTCGGTAATATTGTTAGCACGTTTTGGACTACCTTTCTCCCAACCCGGCCTGGCTTTAAACTCGGTGCGGAATTCCATAATGCGGTCTAGGATATCTTTTTCTTCTGCACCATTAAGCACGTTTGTTAGAATTTCTTCCAAGAACTTTTGCATAAATTCTGGAGTATCTGAACGCTTCAAGTCTAAACCCATAGCTTTAATCTTACCTGGCTTATCGCCAACGTCTTGTCTCTTACCGTCCTTATCATAATACAGAACCGCATAACGCTTCTTGGTAATGAATAAGCCTTTGATAGCAACGATTTCACGACCTGCTTTGATAACATCTCCACGTGATTTAGGACAGTGGAAAGCATTTAGCATAAAGTCTGGGAATGTTGCGTTGACAGTATCTGAAATAGTGTCATACAGTTGAACGACAGTATCTTTATCCCAAGGAATTTGTCCTTTGGCGATCTCAGTCTTTAAGGTATTGTATGCGCTAAAGTAAGCAGAGTCTGTATCACCATAGATAATGCTCTTACCTTTATAGTCATACTCGCCTGTAATTACTTCATTTATCTTACTAGCCATATGACGGGCGATTTGACGTCCAGTAAGAGTGGTTGATTGACCAATACGCTTATCAAAGAAACGGCAACCAGCATTAAGAATAGCACCATAGAGACTGTTGAGGTTAATCTTTTTAACAAGTTGCCGCTTATCCCAATACTCTTCTTCAATTTTGTTACCAGCATCGATGGCTTCCTTTAGTTTCTTTTGCATGTCTTTACGCTCTTTGTACCAACGGGCTAACAAGCCAGGGATAACACCATCTGACTCATGCGTAAAGATTGTACCATTTGCACTTAACATCCATGGTTGATTACTTTCATAGATGATCCTATAAACTTCAGCGGCACTCATAGTATCGCTACCGCCACTTTCCCAATCAACAGTGATTTCAAACGCACGATCTTGGGACATTACTGCTTCATATTCAAACGTACCAAACTTATCTTCCCATGCCGCGGCAAACGACTTTTTGTTTAAGGTCATTTGTTCTTCGATATATTCGTCAGTTTTAGTTGGGCGTAGCTGTCCTATGATAGTTTCTGGACCCATGTTTAATGCTCGAATCACAGATGGATACAGTGAGTTAATGTCCATTGATCCAATCCAATCATGTAATCCTTTTTTAGGAAATGCAACATAAGCACCTGCGGCCTGATTGTTTTCTGTGTCATCACGTTTTGGGCGACTAGGAACAATGAGTCCTCTATGATGAGCTTCATTGATAATAGCCTGCTCAGTTACAGCTACAGCACCCATTGTTGTTTGTAGTAATACTGTATTTTCATGGGCAAGTGTGTTTGCTAGATCTAAGAATTTTAATTTCTTATCTAGTTTGTCCAACAATGCACAGTCTTGTCTGTTATATTCTATAAACTTTCTGAAATCGTTATTGTAGAGCTGGTCGAGAGTTCCTTCATAAACTGTTTTGTTCTCTCCGATTTCCATTTCGCCAATAGCATCAAGTCTGTATGTGTGGCGTTCTTCATATGTGTATTTTCTATATAGTTCCAATGAGTCGAGGTGTACTCTGCCCACAAGATCATAAGTGACTGCACTCTTTCCGTATTTTTCATATTCTCTCTTCTTTGGGAATTGATCCCATAGACAGAAGCGTCTTGTATCTTCTTTGCTGAGCACTTTAGTAACACGGTTAACTGTATAAGGAATATCAAAACCTTCCGAGTTCCAACCACTTAATATGTCTGCATCTTCGATCAAGTTTAAAAATGTATCTAACATTTCTGCTTCTGTTTCAAACAAGTGCGTATTAGGAAATTCTTTGACTTGTTCTTGTGCTTGTGCCATAGTCAATGTCTTTGGAGGTATAGCCAAACAGACCATTGTTTCCATCCATTGCAGGTAAACAGCAATCGCAGTAATTGGCATGAATGCGTCCTCTGGACTTGCATAGCCACGTTCTGGATCGAAGTCTACCTCAATATCGAAAAAGGCAGTATGTAGTTTAGGTGCATCAACACCTAAGTATTTTTCTTCTAGTACACGGAATACAGCGTTGATATCGCTTTCATAAAGTTTGCGACTGCTGTGGATTTTTTGTTCTTTGATAAAGTCTTTGAAGCTTTTGGTTGTTACCTTGCTTAAAGATTCGCCATAAATGGATGTGTACTTTCCTTTATGGTCTGGATAATAAAATTGATAACGGGCGGGATAATCGATAAAGATTCTGCCCTTTTTTGGATCTCGTTCTACAACACGTACGATATCTTTGTCGCGATCCCAGATCGCATCTACATAACTCATTGTTTTCTCCTACCGCTTATGGCCGGCTAACCTTCTTCTTAGCGACTTATGGCTCGCTTTGCCTTACTCACTATTATTTACTCTAACTGATCAAATGTCAAATATAAAATTGCCACTGACAGATATTCGATACTCGTCGCTGGTATAAAATGGATATACACAATGATGCATCTTAGATTGAAACAACAACATCCTGCCATTCCATGATCGATCAACTGGAAGATTTACTATTCCTAATTTACCTACGGAATTAATATAGGTTAAACTAAAATGACCCGGTATGTTAGCGTTAGACTTAAGACTGCTAGGTCTGGACATTTCATCTCGAATATCAAACGGACTATCCATCCATATTACGAAACTTAATAAGCCATCATGATAGTGCAATGGATTAAATTCATGTTTCTTTTGAAAATTAACCCATAGACTAGCAAGTGCTATATCCGGTTGTGTTCTTGTTATATGAAAATCATCTAGTAATTTAAACTTTTGATCGTATTCATATACCAAAGGCAATAATAATTCTTCTACGTGTTTATGGCACTTGGTTAAATTATATTCATGTTCTATATTGCCTGCTAACACTTTATTTGCAGGACTAGCAGTACTCCAATCCGATTGTATTTCTTTTATTTCATCCCAAACAGGTTCAAGTTGTTGGGGAGTCAGTTGTGCGTTTATAGCACCAACATTATCGAATAACTGTACACCGTATTGCATTTTATTTTATACTAGGTAATTTGACACTAAAATTTCCAGCGACACTGATTCTATATTCATCTGAACTATAAAAAGGATGAACGCTGTGCTTCAGTTTAGATGGAAATACCATTATACTATTTTCCATCGATTGATCGGCCGGAATATTATATGCTTTTATATCGCCCAATGTATCTGTGTAATAAAAAGTAAAATTGCCACTTACGTTATAGTTAGAATCTTTTCCTGGACTGTTGTCTATTTCGTCTTTTATTAAATACGGAATCTTGTGCCATATTACAAAACTAAAAACACCTACGTGGTCGTGTATAGGATTAAATTCTCCTGCTGTTTGAAAATTAACCCATGCTCCGTTTAAAAACAATGGTATTTCTGCCCCAGGATAATTAAATTCTTTTTGGTATTCGATACAATACGGCGATACTAAAGATTCTAAATATTTAAAACTACTAAACAACTGATATTCTTTTTTAATGTTACCTGCTAGATTTTTGTTAAACGGTGTTGCTTTAGAAAAATCATTTTGTATAGAACATATTTCTTGCTCTATAGGCAACAGTTGTTCGTCTGTTAGTTTATCAATAAAAACCCCAGGACCATTAAAATATTTAAACACAAGTTTCCTTATTTCAACAGCATTCTAATTAGGCCTACACTATCAATGCTTACAAGCAAGATGTAGTTAGCCAGCATCCCAAATGATTTCCTAGTATAAGAAGCCCAAGCGTACATAGCGCAACCAGAAATCCAAACGGGATACAAAACAAGAAGCGGAGGGTTGGGTACAGTGAACGCCATTGTAATGCTACAGCCAATGCTGATAGCCCAAGCCAGCAACTCAATACAAAAACGAAACTTATTACTAGAGTAATCATCTCGGATCCAATCAAATGTGGGTTTTAAAAAATTGTCAACCATTATCGGTACTGCGGTTTGGATTTTCTGAATCATAATCGCTTTGTCGAATAGCATGTCCACTGATATCGACGATTGTTTCTAAGTCGTCAAACTCTGTGAATACACGTTCCCAATCGCCCTTTTGTGCGATCTTGATCGCTTTTTTAATAATACTAGGTTTTACTTCTAGTTCTTCTGCGACAGCTTTAATTGTATCGCTCAAGCCTTCATTCAAATCTTCAATTTCTTGAAGTACTGTTACACCTTCTGAAATTAGTTGCTTGATTTTTGCCTGCTCTGGTGCTCCGAATACTTTGCTCATAAAAAAATCTCCTGTATTGTTAATTATACAGGAGACCGGATAGCAAAGTCAAGTATTGATTACTTCATCATGTGATCTTCTTTGCCGCTTTTTTTGTCCAAAGTTTCTTCTTTTTCGCTAATGAGATAATCCATTACGGAAACGATCATGCCCTTGGCCTGGCTCATTTTGTCAATAACCCAAGTTGGTAAATCCTCATCATCATCTAATGCGTGTTCTAGATGCTTACATACTCGCATAATGGTATGTAGTTCATTTCTTAGATATTCGCCTTCCATACCGTATTCATCTTCGTCACCTTTTTCACTTGGGTGTACTGATGCTAATCCCATATCATCGATATTGCCTTGATCGGAATCATTTAAATGCTGATGACTGCCTGGCTTTTTGGATGCCATAGTAACACGTTCTTCTGTGCCACCTTCCATGAATTCTATTTTACCTTCTAGCATTTCACGTAGACGGTTTTCATAGGATGGTGTTTCAAATAATTCTGCGGCTAGACTATCATGCGTCCATCCTTCATTTTTCTTTCTCTTACCATCTTTGGTATATTTTCCAGACTCTCGTTTACTGATAGCTATAGCGCCACGTACAGCGGCCGCACTTGCTACTTCCGCCACACCTTTCTTTCGTATACTGAGTTTATCAGCAGGATTACCTCCGCCAAACATACTGTCTATAGCGTGACGTGCTTGTTGTTGAGAATCTGCTTTTCGTTGTTTAGCTACTGCTTTTTTACCAGTTACACCTTTAAGCATTTTGTCAAACTTGGGGTCACCTGTGACTTCCTCTACACGCTTTAGGCCTTTCTTACGCCTATCAATAGCACGTTGGGCGATATCTTTATACTCACCTTTCTTGGCATGTGGTTCTAATTCTTTTACTTGTGCAGTGGCTTTTTCTTTATATGAATCTTTTGTTGACTGTTTTAATTCGCTAATCTTTGCTTCCATTAATGATAGTTCTAGCATAAGAGCTAATTTGCGATCAGTAGTTTCTACAACTTCTTTTTTCTTATGCTTTGTTTCACCTTGTTTAGCGGCTTTCTTTTTATCTTTATGAGCACCTGCACCGCTAGTTGTCATATTCTTAGCGACAAAGTTGCGTGGCTTTGTAGTGTACTTCATAGCTTTAACGCCTTTTTTGTGTTCATTAATCATATTCTTTCCTTAAACTACTAGACTAGCTCGTCTAATTACCTTGGCTCTTTTGCCCTTACCTTTTCCACCTACAACTACAGCAGGTCCTCCTCCACTACCTACTGCGCCCGAGCCAGTCGTAGCACCACCGATATTTTCAGCAACATCTGCCGCACTAGTTGGATGACCGGGTGCAATACCTGTTAAATCATAGTATGGAGATTTTTTAGGTGCCGGTGTGTCGTCTGCTTGATCTTCAGGTTCTCTCTCGCCGCCACTTAGTATTTTGTTAGCACGGCTAAGACCTTTGACGATAGTTTTTAGACTATCCTCATCTGCTTGATATTTGATTCCAATACCGCCAGCCGCTTCCCATCCGCTGATGTTGCTACCTCTGTCATCGATTAAGATGTTAGGTGTGCCATCTGCTTGTCTTGCATACTTTGACTTATCAGACGCAATAACTATTTCAACTGGTTGAGGTCTTAAATGCTTCTTAATCCATATCTTCTTTTGGACTTCGGAATTCTTATGATCTCCACGAAGTGGACTAGAACAAATACAGTAACCGCTAGCACCATGGGACTTGGCAAACTCTAATGCCATCTCGACTACTTGTTGAGCATTACGGCATTCTGGTAATCGCGCAAAGAAATCTGTACCTACCATTTTGTTTAGGGTAGGATCTGTTTTGGCGGGAGGAATATCTCTATAGTTGCCGCTAGTAATACCGGCAAGTTTAGCATACTCTGTAAAAAAGTCTGCTAGTACTCCGTCCATATCTAAATAAATTTTTGGTATCTTTTTCATAATGTCATTATAACATCTTTATTTCTTTTTTGCAACTTTAGCTTTTTCGGCATCGTTCTGTTGCCAATTTGCTACAGGGCTTTTTATTTGGGTATCGGCTAATTCTTTGCTACCACGTGGTGTTAATACAATACCTTGGAATCCCAAATGTTTACCTGTTGCGGAAATGATTTCATCATCAGCTTCTGTGTAACCAACTGTTATAGTTTTTTGTCCAACTGGTCCTTCTAAGTTCATTGGATAGTCTGGCATGCCTGCAAGAGCAACACCAAAGCGATATGCGTGATATGGACTAGAGTTGTCCAAAGCATCCCAACGTTGGGAACTAGGAAGACTGTTGATCGCATCTTGTTGCATTTTATTTGCGGCCTCGTGTATAAATTCTTTTGCTCTCATAACTCTCTCTTATTTGTTCCAGTTACTCACCGGACTAACTGTATTTGTACCTTCTGGTTCTGCACTACCATCCGGGCTTAGTTTTTTTGGATCATATCCAAATTTTGTAATAGATTTTGCAATGATTTCTCGATCTGCTTCGCTATAACCTACCATAACCATATCATCAACAAATTGTCCAGTGGTCGGGTAATCAAATACGTCATCTGGGGACCCTGCCATCATAACACCCAGGCGATATTTGTGATAGAAATTAGTAGGACCCATAGGTAACGGAGGAACACCAACACTACTCATACTAGGAATAGTACTCTGTTGATCGCGGTGTACCTCTTGCTTTCGTTCGATTAATAAATCTCTAATCTTCACTCTTTTGTCTCACCTGTCATAAATGGTCTACTAAACCATAGTTTAAACCATTCTGGTGTGCCTGGTTTAATATTTTGTTCACGCATAATACGGGCATTTTCGTTGGCAGTTTTTGTTATATTACTGCCGCCTGTATCTTCTGCTGTTTTTACTCTGTATTCTTGCAGTCTGGCTTCTGATCCTAGTCCTGCTAGATACTGTACAACTTTTAATTCATTCACAGGATCTTTGGGATCTAGATAGCAATCATCTGCGCTATCTGTATTTAAGTGTTCTGAAGTGATTTTAAACTGTTTCATTTCTTATGTTCTAACAAGCTGATCAAACTGCTCATTATGCTTTCAACTTCTTCACTTATAGGAATGCATTTATCCTTATAAGTACCATCTGCTTTTTTCACTCGGCCTGCATAGCGTTTACCCTTCCAGCATGCCTTACCATCTACACCTTTAATTTTTTCTTCTTCAACATTCTCTTCACCTACCATTAGACCTTTCAAAGGAGCCTTTTGACTCTTTCCAGGTTCTCCACGTGCTTGCCCTGCTGTACCGAGTTTATTTTTATTTGATCCTGCAAATGCCTTTTTAGGTAACATACGTTCTCCTACCGGTTCTGGTTGTTTGTCTGCTATGCCCATACCATGTTTTGTTAATGCCATTAGATGTGCGATCCATTTAACACCTAACTTTTTAACATCAAATCCCTGGCACCAAACTTTTAATTGTTGTTCTGGAGTTGCGTTTGGATCCTTTAGGATGTCGCGCAATTTTGTAAAGCTCATACCAGTTCCGCGGGGCGTAACTTCTAAATGTACTTTAACATGTTCGTAACCTGGGAACTTATTCACAGCCTTCATTAAGGCCTGCGGCATAGTAAGCCCTGCTTGATCTTCGCCTACCATGATAATGATATTATCATAACGTGGAGGTTTACCAGGCAGTGGGTTGATTAGTTCGTGTTTAATCTTTTGTAATAGTGTACCACCTTCGTGAGTAACAGTACTAATGTTATTAGCATATTGCGGATACATCATATGCCAAGTTTTAACTTTGTCGGCTACAGGAATAGGATCCTTCTTACCCTCTGCATTGCCGATAAACAAATAAGGATCACCACCTACTTGTTGTGCTTTCTTTATTGTGTAATCGAATAGTTGTTCGTGACCTATATGTCCGACAAATGATCCGATGGCAACAACTGCTGTCTTATTTTCGCCTCTTGGACGTTCTGTTCTAGCCGATGCCTTGGCCGCATTTTTAGCCGAGATAACATCGCGTTGCTCTTGGCTAGTTACTTTGATAGGACCTAGTCGACTATTGATGACAATACCTTCGTAGTCCTTACCTAACATTTCTTTGCCAACAATATTAGGATCTTCGATGATTGCTTTTTCTAATGCTATTTTAACTGGTTCAAGTGCGGCTTTAACCTCAGCGGCCTGGTCACGTTTCTTGCTGGCTAGCATAGCCTTCATTTGTTCTATGTTTTCTAGCGGAGGAACTAATGCGGTTACATCCAGTGCTTCATTTTGTGTAAGCCTGTTATTAATAAACATGACGCTACCAGATTGTCCTACACTTAACAATTTGTCAATATACTTGTCGCCATCTGGTAGGGGTTCGCCTGTCTTGGCCTGTACAATATGGAATGGTACTAGGGCTAACTGTACACCCTTAGGTAATTTGTCGTAGTGTATGCCTACAAACTTTAATTTGCCTTCTGGAGTTTCTGTAGCAAATGGCAGGAATAGTACTTCGCATGTAACCTGTTTGTCAACTAAAAAGTCAGGACCTAATTTACTATCGACTAATTTGATAGCCTTCATCATTTCTTCAAACAGATCATCAAAAGTTTTAGCGCGACCTAATATCTCCGGATCAGTTGTACCTTTCTTTTCATGATACGCTACGAATCCTGGTTCATATCTTGGCTCAGTACGACTGGTACCCATGAAAGGCTTGCCTTCGGCATTCTTACCAAAACGACCACCAAAGCCGTCTACCTTGACGTTTAAAGGAATGTTCTGTAGTTTAAAATTGCCATTGCCATCATGTATCTCGTCTAAAAGATCTAAGAAGTCTGCTGATTTAAGATCATGCAGATGTGGCATACCTTTGCGTAACTGTGCTTTAACTGCTGGTTCTTCTGCTTCATTTAATTGATCGCCGCCCTTCTTGGCGTGATATGCTTGCTCATACTGTTTGGCCATTTCTAAGACCTGAGGACGCATTTGCTTCATGCCTAAGTTATCTAATAGATAATCAATGGCAATGATTTTAATTTTAAAATCAGAAGTAGGATCGTCTGCTTCGATCATTTGTGCGGCCTTGCCAAAGCATAGATTAATAAACTCTTTAACAGCAACTTGATGCTGTGCTTCATCCATGTGATCTTGCATTAGAGACACAGTACCAACTAGACTATGCATCATTCTTTGTTCGTTGCCAGTTGGAAGAACTCCAAAGAACTGTTCGAACTGCTGACTCATGTCTTTAATATATTCGCTTTCGTCTGGCTTTAGAGGAACTAAAACAGGTACACCATTAATCTCTTTAGGGACATTTTCATCTTCGTTAGGTTCGCGATATTTTGCACGAACGCCACCACCACCTACGCTTGCTACCGCAAAACTAAAATTAGCATCATGGTATGGCGGAGGAGGATTATCAAAATCTGTAACTTGTTCTTTACCGTCATCGCCGCCGAACACTCGCATGGCTTTATTTTTTCCTGCTCCTGTTACCTTGGCAATATATTTTTCCTGTGTGTTAGTAGTTCCATCATCCTTTTCTTTAGTCGATGGAGGAACCTTTGCTAAAGAACGATATAACCATTGTCTGAACACACCTTTAATTTCATTTTCTAGATCTTCTATTTGACTACCGTGGCTAACTTGCGCCCATTCTGTGGGAATTTCAAAACCTCTAGCATCTGTAGTATAGTCACTGAATTCTAAATCAACTTGTAGAGTAATAGGAGGCTCATGTATTCTCCAATGTGCTAGCCATTGGTCAGATCCTTTTTTGTATCCTATTAGTGTAGCACTTCCTATATTCTTGCCATTGTTCTTCTGTATGAATTCAGTTAGTTGTGGTTCTAGTCTGCGATCTATTTGAGTATCAATATCGCCTACTTTCTTTTTAACACGTCTGAATTGTTCATCTGTGATGCCAATTTCTTTTGGATTATTTTCTGATTCTGGTTGGCGTGGATCAAAAGATGGATTTGGTTGACGCAAGAACATGAACCATTTACTGCTACCGCTAATAAATGTGTGTACTTCTTTTTCTATTAGCTCGGGGCTCCAAATGTGTCTACCATATTGTCTGGCAAATGTATTGTTAATGTCAACCAATAGTTGTTTAACTACAGGCACCATTGCTGAACGATTTTTTGCATCTATTTTTTCTGCAACGTGAGTGCCGGGAACACCTTGTGTATAACCAACAGTAGGCTTTCCTGTAATGTCGTGGCTAGATAAGTTACCACCTTCTGTGAGTTTGCGTTTGAATATTTCGTTTAGAAACATCGACTATCCTTACAACTTATAATTGTTGTCGACTATATCTTTATGATAATGATCGACTAGACGTTGGCATAGTTCATCTCGCATTTCTTTGTCGAATAGCTCTTTGATATCGCCCTTCATCTTGTGATGATGGAAAAACTCTACACAACCTTGTTTAACCATTTCTTCCCAAATCTTAGGATCGTGTCCTTCATCTTTTCCAAACTTTTCCTTTATATGGTCTGCTTTTTTAAAGAAATGTTCTTTGTGTAGTTTATCGTGGTCGACTATGAACCAAAACAAATCGTCGATCATGTGAGTATTGTGTTCTTTTTTCTTTTCGTTCTTTTCTTCTTCTACATCGCTACCTTTGTAAAAGTCTAAATTCTGATGACCAAAAAATTCGTAGAGTTTCATATTAAAAATTATACCTTATTCCGAGCATAGTACCTTGATTGATGTCGACTTTGCCTCTAACGTAGGTAAAATTACCCACGAATGTTACATATCGTGTAGCAGTAGGCACAGTACGACTAGTACTTCCTAACCCAGTTGATCCGGTTGTTTCTGTACCATCAAATGATACCGATGTTTGATAAACATCAAACCAATCCCCATCTGTGGGGCTAGTTGCTAATGTAGCCTGTATAGTACATTCACCTTGGAAAGCACCACCGATTGTGTAGGTTACAGTATGCAACCCTGCAGGAATTCCATAATAGCCCGCCCCTGGTTCGGGATTACTAGTAAATGTCAACGTTTGGTTAAACGTAGGTTTGCCCTGATAGATTTGGGGCATTGTGATAGACACTTGGGTCTGTGTTGTAACACCAAGTGTGGTTAGATCAAATTGAAGTGATTTACTTATAGCAGGCATAAAGATTCCTCTGACCCGTTATTTATTCAAATAACAGTATGTCGAGGAATGTATTCGTGTATGACACTTATGCTATTTGACAGGAAAATACTAGTAAAAGTCAGCATTTTGCTATCTGCAATGTAGAAAAACGGCAACTGACAGTAGTTACGCTGACTAGATAACCATCTGCTAGTACCTTTGCTGATTTTAATATCATCTTCTGTATAGTTATCAGCCCAGTCTAGAAACTGTTCTCTAGTAGTAATAGGGATATTAGATTTTAAGATAACCTTAAATTTGTACTTGTTATACGGGATGTTGTCACACAGGCGTTTGCGCTTGTTATCTATTAAAAAGTCTAATTCTGCTGAATCCTGTGGACCCCATGCATCTGTACAGCACCATACAAGTTCATTGGCCAATGTTTCAATTTCAGTAAGATCTTTAGAATAATATGTAAAAAAATCACCTTCTGTACGAGTTTGAAACGCTTCTGCCTTTAACAAGTATGGTTCCATAACATTAAGGAACAGTTTAAGCGCAGGTCGATCTACTTTATCATTATTTTGTAACCAAAAAGGTAACTTAATACTTTGATTTTCAGTAAATTCTTTAGCCCAGTCTAATCCTTTGTTTCTTATTAATGATGCCCCTACTAGATTGAAGTCAATTTTGTAGGGGTATTTGTTATGATACAGCCGATCAGTTGGCTTCAGTTTGATTTTCTGTGTCATTTTCTACAGTAGGAGTTACTGGTAGTATGTCGATATAGTTAAAATCAATAGCATTATCTTTGATTGTTAGTTCTACGACTCCGCCATTTACTAATCGACCAAACAGTATTTCTTTACTTAATGGCTTCTTAATAGAATCATCGATGATACGCTGTAAGGGTCTGGCCCCCATCTTGCGATCAAATCCTTTCTTAACCAACCATTCAACAGCATCTGTATCGGGTCTAACATGCACGTTCTTATCTTTAAGTAACGCATTAAGTTCGTCAACAAACTTCTTAATAATACGTACCATAGTAATATGTTCAAGTTTACCAAATTTAATAATACCATCTAAACGATTGCGGAACTCAGGAGCAAAGAAACTGTTAATTGCATCTTTAGGATCTCCATCCTTTTCTAATGCACCAAATCCTACAGCGTTCTTTTCTGCATCGCTAGCCCCTAAGTTACTGGTCATGATCAAGATAGCTTGACGTGCATCTGCTTTCTTACCATTAGATCCTGTAACAAATCCGTTATCCATTAACTGTAGCAGTACTGTAAGAACATCAGGGTGTGCTTTTTCAACCTCGTCTAGCAATAAAACACCATTTGGATGTTCTTGCAACTTGGTAATAAGCTGACCTGCATTGTCGTCAAACCCAACATATCCCGGAGGAGCACCGATAAACTTGGCAACAGAGTGCTTCTCTTGGAATTCACTCATATCAAAACGTATAAGTTCTACGCTTAGGCTAGATGCAAGGGCCTTGGCTGTTTCAGTCTTGCCACAACCTGTTGGACCTACGAATAAGAAACTACCTACTGGTTTATTGATAGCTTTAAGTCCTGCTTGTGCTATAAAGATCTTATCTAATAGAATATCTATAGCTTTGTCCTGACCGTATACTTTGGTTCGCATGTTTTTATCGAGATCTTTTAGATTCTTGTTTTCTTTTGCGGCCACTTGTTCTACTGGCAAGTTGGCGATCTTAGCTACTTCAAACATGATTTCGTCATGATCGACAACTCCACCTTCTTCGTCTCTGACTTTAAAACGTGCTGATGCACAATCAATTAAGTCAATCGCTTTGTCTGGCAGTTTACGATCAGTAATATATTTTGTAGAATACTTAACTGAATCGATGATAGCTTGGTTAGTGATCTTAACACCGTGGTGTTTTTCGTAATACTTTTTAAGACCCTTCATAATCTTGATAGCTACTGCTTCTGAAGGCTCATCAACTGTAACACGTTGGAAACGGCGCATTAACGCACGATCCTTTTCGAAGTGCTTACGGAATTCTTCCCAGGTAGTTGACGCAATGACTTTTAATGTACCACGCTGTAGTGCGGGTTTAAGCATATTGCTCATGTCATTAGCACCGCCACTAACTGCACCGGCACCACTCATCATATGAGCTTCGTCGATGAACAGAATAGAATTCTTTTTCTTTTCTAAAGCAGTAAGAACCATTTTTAATCGTTCTTCAAAGTCACCGCGATATTTGCTACCAGCAAGCATAGCACTAATATCTAGATTATAAACAGTAGATTCTGCAATAAATTTAGGTACTTTGCCTTCTACAATATTACGTGCAAGTCCTTCGGCGATCGCTGTCTTACCAACACCTGGATCACCAATCAACATTACGTTAGCTTTTGTACGGCGAGCAAGCACCAATTGAATTTCTTCTAGTTCGGATTCACGTCCGATAACAGGATCGATTTTCTTTTGTTTGACTTTGTTATTGAGATTGGTACAGAATTGAACTAATACACGCTCTAAGTGAGCGGCTTTTGCATCTGCAGGTGTGCTATCTTCTTCAGTCAACAATGCCTCGTTGTTAATAAACTCAACAAACTTTTCTTTATCGATCTTGGCCTGCTTTAAGAAAAACGCCGCATGACTTTTCTTTTCTTGGAATATGGCCAACAAACAATCTAAAGGTTCAATAACTGTGCGAGCATTAAACAATACCTGCGTGAACGCACGATTAAGCATACGTTCCATTGAGTTAGTTTTCTTTGGTTTATGTTTGAGTTCTGGAACTGCAATGTCTTTCAATTCTTCATCTATGAATTTTACAACATTGGCTTTTAGCTCATCGACTTCTGTTCCAAAGTCTGTAAGCATTTTTTCAATTTTATCGTCCAATAGGACGCTGTAAAGGAAATGCTCAATGGTTATATACTCGTGGTTGTGATTGGCCGCGATTTTAACACTTCTTTCGAAGATTTTTTCTAAGTCTTGACTTGGTTCCAACATCATTTCCTTTCCTTTTTGGATTTCTTAACACTCATTGCCCACTTTAAAGTACTTACTCTATCTTTAAAAACAACACCCTCTAAATGGTCTAATTCGTGCAGAAAACATTTACATTCATAACCTCTAAACTCGCCTTCTACAAATTCACCTTTAGAATTTTGCCAACGAGCTTTTATTGCTTTGGGTCTTTTAATATTAACAAAAATACCTGGAAAACTCAAACAGCCTTCTTCTAGGTCGTCTATTTCCTCTGTATTCGCTAGTACTACAGGATTAAAGAAAGCCATACCTTCGTCTGGATTGTCTTTGTGTCCCATTACAAACACCCTAGCACGTATCCCAACTTGATTAGCCGCTAACCCTATGCCATCTCTAGCATACATAAATTGTAACATCTCTTGTTCTAATTGTACAGGGTCTTGTTGGGGATTGGCAAAGTCGAAATCAGGCATCTGCTCTCGCAGTATAGTGTCTGGAAATTTAATTATATCCATATTGATTTTAATATCTCTTGTTGTTTTGGACTCAGGACAGGAACTTCTACTTTAATTTTAAGTAGCATACGTCCGCGAGCACGTGTATTATTCATATTAGGCATGCCCAAACCGCCGATGCCTAAAATCGAATCAGGCTGTGTTCCAGCTGGAATATTACCTGTAAACTGTTTTCCATCTATAGTATCGATAGTAATATCCTTGCCTAGCATAGCTTCAATGGCATCGATGGTTACTTCTTGTACAAGATCATCGCCCTGACGTGTAAACTTAGTGTGCGGAATTATAGTTATATGTACGATAACATCTCCTCTGGGAGCATGTTGCATACTGTCATCTCCCATTCCTGCTAGGCGTAAATTAACACCGTCATGTACGCCAGCGGGGATTTTAACGTTGATCATTTGTTCACGTCCGCTAGGCAAACGTACATTGACTACTAGTTCTTTACCGTGGAACGCATCTTCGAGCGTAACAGAAGCCTGTAGTTGTACGCTTCTATTCTGGGGCCTGCTGGCTCTAAAGAACGGTCCAAAATCCCCACCACCTCCGAAGAACCTAAATACGTCTTCGAACCCCGGAGGAACTCCTCCCCCTGCGAACGGATCGCCGTGCATTTGTGGTTGTGGATTATCGTACTCTTGTCGCTTTCCCGGATCGCTTAGTGTATCGTATGCGGCTTGTATATCCTGGAAAACTTTCGGATCGCCGCCGCGGTCAGGGTGGTGCTTCATCGCTAGACTGCGATAAGCCTTTTTGATTTCTGAATCTGTTGCGCCCCTTTGGACGCCTAGTGTTTTGTAATAGTCCATCGTAATAATAGGCAACTGTAATATAGTAATTATACTACATGTTGCCTACGGGTGTCAATCTTTGATTATTAGATTGGAGGAAATGCTGGTGGTGCTATTTTGGATCCACCGCCTGGTGCTGGTGGTGTTGGAAATGCGCCTGCCGCTGGAGTTGCACTAGGTGTGCTTCCAAAGCCGCTTGTAGATGGTGTTGTTGAACCAAAACCACCGGTTGAGGAACCGAATCCTCCTGACGCAGGTGCGCCAAATGCTGAAGCCCCGCTTGATGATGAACCGAATCCGCCACTTGATGCTCCTCCAAAACCGCTTGAGCTTCCACCGAAGCCCCCGCCCATGCCGCCTCCCATACCACCTTGGTTGCTACCAAAACCGCCAGCAACGTTACCAGTCATGTTTTGTGTATTGACGCTAATGCTTTCTGTTGCAGTTGGGTTAGCCGCTGTGCCTGCTAATTTTTCTTGTGTACGACCAAACGCACTAATACCTAATACAGCACCCATCGCGATGTGGAATAAACCAGCACCTTGTAGTGTTAAAGGATTCCATTGTGTAATAGGTACATGATTGTAACCTTGCCATAATGCCCATAGAACTGGGAATACAGCCATATCTAGTAAACAGATTAGCATATACATCCAACCCATCATCGGACGCCATAAGGTCTGCATCCAATTATCGTTTTTTCCTGCCATTTTCGCTCCTTTAATAGTGTTATTTTACGCTGTTGTAAAGCGTAGCTTGATTGTTATACCATTCAATCCACGCATCGACTTTGACTCGACATTCGTGATATTGACTATAATTGTCTGTTACAACTCCAATTACTTCACTTAATTTTGTAGTGTCTGGATTGATTTGTCCTAGATCTGGACATGCAACTTTAAGCTCATCTGGCACATTAGGAAATGTCTTCTGTGTAAGCGGAGCCAGACTGTTACAGCCTGCTAGTAACACAAACGATAATAGAACTAATATTTTTTTCATTTGTTAGCCTTTATCCCAGTAACTACAACCTGCGCATTTGGATTCTGAGAAGCCTGATTTAAGATCTGAATAGCTTCTGGATCTACTTTGCAGTCTGCATCAATTTTAGTTGATACTTCTTTTATTTTTTCGTGAACTACAATTTTGGTATCGTGAATTGTTTTAATCTGTGTAACTACTTTATATTGTATTTTTGTATTTGCGTTATCGCTTTTTTGTTCTAGAATAGCAATCTGTTCTTTCAACGCTGATTCTTTAGCTCGCCAACTCATATCTGTTGTGTAACCGCCTTCGAAATATATTCCAACTATGAAAAGAACTGTACCTACGACTTTTAATGCTATCGAATATTCGCCCATCGTGGGAATATGACGAGCTAATTTACTAATAAGCCATAGTGCAATACCTAATGCTACAGTAGCATGGACAACAATTTGTAACCAGCCGTCTGGAATAAAATTTAGAAACCACATTACCAAGATCCTTTTGATAGAATAACTGCTTTGTTACCTTTTCTGATTAGGAATTTGTCTGCAATTTTATTGATATCATAATTGCCTAAGTATTTGTTTAACCATACAGTTTGGCTACGACTTTGATCATCTAATGCTATACCGCCCTGCAGACTTTCTTTTAAAGAATTGTAATCGCCGATTTCTTCTAACTGTGCTGTTATAGATCCTGTGTAGGCTTTGTCAAATGTAATAGTGTTATTTTCATCAACGCTGACATTATCCAATGCTCCCTGATCAAAGAATTCGTTAACTTCTGCATTTACATCTGGACTTTGTATCTCAGTTAAACGAACTTGATAATCTTCGGGAGTTAATGGAACAGATTCGGTAATAGCATCTTCGCTAAAATCTATGCTATGATAGTCTCTATGATAGCGAAACTTCCAATTGTTGTTATCACATAACTGGCCAATGCCTTCTAAGATTTCTTTCATCTGTCCAGCCGCATGTTGTGTGCGTTCTAGTTCGACAAATACACTATATTTGCCATCCTTTTCTTCACCCTGGCTAATATCTGCATCTAGTACGTAGGCATAACCTTTCTCAATAAATTCCATCAAGTCAGTAGCTGGCATTTTTTCAGCACAACGGAAACGCATAACGATGATGTCCTGATCCGCACCCATTTTACTCTTGAACTGATCAACAGTAAACACTGGATCGATTGAATCCTTTAAATCGCCTCTGCGAAGTCCTTCATTAAGCGGCTGGTGGTGCATTTCCTGCTCCTGCTGTTGCGTCTGGCATATCTGCTTCTGCTGGTGCCGGGTTAGGCATACCTTGAGCGGCATTGCCTGCTGATAAACCTGTATCCTCAGTTGGCATCATATGATCAGCCATCTGATCATGTAGATTGCGTTCATATCCTTGGAATATGTCTTGCATTAATTTTTTAGGCATACTAATGCTAACTACCCAAATTGGGTGCGCATCAATTTTGCCTTTCTTTGTTCCAGGACGGAAATCGTCTGGCTTGCGTACCTTGCGTGGTACTAGAATCTTTTCCTTAGCATAGGTTATCTTGCATCCATAATCTAGTAGGCGTTCTCCGCCAACTGGGTCTGGCATTTCTTCATAGGGCCACATGAATTTACATTCA
>Ga0208741_10000045_pt1 | contig 69441 bp, 97 predicted proteins | sample CryBogCBE03Jun09_FD_184576 | JGI IMG/M metagenome (GOLD analysis project Ga0208741, IMG submission 184576) | Freshwater microbial communities from Crystal Bog, Wisconsin, USA - CBE03Jun09 (SPAdes) | ecosystem: Environmental > Aquatic > Freshwater > Lake | place: Crystal Bog, Wisconsin, USA...
GGTTCACACCGAGAAGAAGCGAGCATCAGACTTTGGTGGTCCAGGCGGATGGGCAACTAAGCGCGAAAGCCTTTTGTCCGAAGTCGAGCAGCCGAAGAAGGAAACCTCGCCCCCCGAATTTTTTTCGCTGACGCCTGACTTCTCTGAGCGGGACTTCGAGAAGTTTGTCGGCGGCAAGGTCTTCGAGGTGACGTACCGCAACAACCTCAACCTTCGCGCATTGGTGAAAATAACAGTTCCGGGCACTAGCGCAGTTGTCTTGGAGGGCTTCCCTGGCGACACAGTGGCTCGCTACAAGGGCATCTTCGCCGTTCTTAAGGGAACTCACCCTGCATACAAGCACAAGGGCGAACTAACTTGATTGCATACATACTGTTCGTAGTATGCACATCAGTGTTACTACTGTTCCTGGCCGGCGCCTTCAAGCACCCACCACCCAGGAATTGAGTAAACAAATACTCACAAAATACCCATTTGAGTAAAATAGTAAACCCTCGTTGGCTTCGGCTGACGGGGGTTTCTGTTATTTATTGTATGAACAAGCGTTTTTTGTGCACCGATTTTTCCAAATTTTTTAGACGGTTTAATTTGTTGTGTTGTAATAAATATAGGGGGGCCACAACATATTCATAAAATCAATTACATAAACAAAAAACCCCAGCCACTTGGACTGGGGAATCTTGTTGCATTGTTTCCGGACTTTCCGGGCACCACAAACACGCTTACAGTGTAGCAGGTAATTGAGGGGGAGGCCGCCATGCTGCCGTAACATCTTAAACGAATGCACCCCGGCTATTTGTCGAAACAGGGATAGTTCCGGGGCTATTAGTGGCGGAGGCAGGATTCGAACCTGCGACCTTCGGGACATGAACCCGCCGCGCTACCACTGCGCTACTCCGCTATGTAAAGTGTACCACAGGCAACACTCGTTTGTCAAGAATTACTTGAACGCCCCGGGATTTTCAATCTCGTTGAGTTTCTTGAGGTAAGCCTTGTGGGCGTCAAGTTCTCGCTGGTGAGTTACCTTGGTGTACTGCATGGCCTCGAGATGCTCACGAAGCACCTCAATGTATTCCATCTCTGCCGCCCATTTTTCTGGGTCGTTTTCCTTGCTGAACTTGGGCTCGAGCAAAATGCTAGTAACGGGCATTCTCATAGGATGAACCCGTGAATCTGAAGTTCTAGCAAAGCCTTTTCATACAACTGCTCAGGGGTACCGTTGTTCTCGAGAAGAATGTCCTCGCCCAAAAAAGCAACCTCGCTAATGTGGTCATTGACTGGGCTGTATCCGTTTCGAGCGACTCGAATAATTGCTCCACCTTTGTCGTGAATAGCCTTTGCCTCATTCTCAAAACGAACGTCAGGAATGACCAGCCGGTCTTTCTTTGCCCGCTCAAAAAGAGTGCGAATCCAAATGTCTTCAGACAAACAGTTTCGTCCGCCCTCGGTGCCCAACTGCTGTAGAAGTTGACGAATCTCTGGGTACTCGTTCTTTGCCAACTCCCAGCCAATTGCGTCTACAACTGACTGCACCCGTACAATTTCTCGAAAGCGGTCTTCGTAACTAAGGCTTACAATTGGGTTGGTTGCATAGAGGACGTTGCGCATTGCGTCCGCAAAACCAATTCGTTCAAAGCCATCTTTCTCCACAAAGAAGTTGGCTAACGTGTCTTTTCCTGATTGGGCAACACCCGCAATTCCAATGATTATTTTTTGCATGGTGCCGTGTGAGGGATTCGAACCCCCGACTCCTTCATTACAAGTGAAGCACTCTGGCCATCTGAGTTAACACGGCGGGGCTGACCGGTAAGGGCTCGAACCCTCAACCTACGGAACCAAAATCCGTCGTTCTGCCAATTGAACTACCGGTCAAACCTTTAGCGCAAGTTGCGCTTTACTGCGGGTGCCTTGGCGGTGCGTGCAGTTGCCTTCGCAGGTGCAGGCGCAACAGGCGCGGGAACGAGTGCGACCAGACTGGCCTCAATCTTCTGAACTTCGGCCAAAACGTTGTTGAACTCATTCTCTAAGTGAGCAATGTAGTCCTGAAACTTGGCGTCGTAATTCTTGGCGCTCTTGATTGCGTAGGAGATAAATCCCACGGCAGTGGCTGCCCAAGAAGTACCTACTGCGGCAAAAACGTTAGCGGATGCTGACATTTTTTTCCTTCCTCTTTAACCCCACGTTTGTGGGCAGAGACATAGTACCACACAAACCTTTGACGTGTCAACCTTTTGATTACCCCAAACTTTGGGGGTTATATTTATACTTATATTAATACTATATACCCCTCCTCACTGGTGAGGACCCCAAAGTTTCAAGGAAATTGAGAAATGGTTGACACAAAACCATTACAATGATAGGGTTTTGCGCATGAAGGCTGAAAAGAAAAAGCGATACATTGCATTGGCCCACATTGATGAGCCCGAACTGACCTATCGCAATGTCGACATTCCGCACATCGTTCCACTTTTTGCAAACTTTGAACCCGACCGTCACATTGGTTCGGCGCGGTTAAAGCGCAAAGAAAACAGAATCTATGCTATCCTCGAGATGAACTTCAATCTTTCCGACTATGGAAAAATGCCAGCAGTTGTTCTTGGCGTTGACGGTGGCAAGAGTTTGATTGAAGACGGAATTTTTTACGTTGATGGTGGAGTGGTTGCATGTGCCTCTATTGTCAGCGACAAAACCTGGAAAGAAGTTTACGGAGAGCCGGAGGAATCAAATGTTGAGTTGGATTAGTTGGATTGTTGCGCTGTACCTTTTGAGCGTTCTTGCCTTTTTTGTAAGAAGCGTTTTTATTACCAATCGATACATTCGTCTGTGGAAAAAAAATGTTCTGCCGATTTCTAAAGCCAAACTTTACCGTCAAAGCGTAAAGGATTGCTTTCTTTGGCCAGTGTACCTTGTTTGGTACGGCTTGTCTAGTTTGATTGACGACTTTCGATGAACGAGCCGTTGAGAATCAATAACGCTTTTTCTTACGCAAACAAAAATTTGCGCGGGGCAATTATTGCCGAGTGCATCAAATGTGGCGTTCGCTGTGAAGACGATTTGATTTCTGCTTCCACCTCAACGACAACTGGTAGCAATGGTTTTTTTCAGCAAACAGTAACGTTCAAGGGGAACATCTCTACAAAGCACGTAGTTGATTCCTTTGGCGAATTCCTTTCACGCAATTGTCTTGTATGCGGCTATTCGTGGGAAGACGCAACTGTTGATTCTTTTAGCGAGACCAACACATGAGTAAGTCTCGAGCAAAAGGCACTTCGTTTGAAAGTGCCATTGTAGAAATTCTAAACGAAGAAGGATTCCCAGAGGCAAAACGCCCGGGTCCTATAAACTGGGAATTTGGGGACATTGAGCACCTTCCCGTTGTTCTAGAAGCAAAGAACCAGCAGACTATGGCGCTGGCAGCCTGGATGAAACAGGCTGAGATTGCTTCAACTAAGGCCGGCAAGCCGTTTGTGGTCGTACACAAACGTAAAGGGAAGAACGCCCGAAAGGCTTATGCCACTCAAGAGTTCGATACATGGTTGATTCTTTTGCGAGCATACAACTACTGCATTGAAAACGGCATTGACGTCGAATCAAATCCTTGATATTTTAATTTGTTTGTTGTATATTTACATAAGAGTGGGCATCTTTGGGTTCCCCTTGTTGTCAGTGGAGGAACCCTATGGCTAAGAAACTAAACCGACGTTCGCAGCAGCGCCTCAAGCGAATGACTGATTCACTTGAGGCAATCGCCCGATTTACTAACAAGATTTCTATTGTTGAACTTGAAAACCTTGTTCGTCGTGACGAAATTAGCGTTGACTCTTATGCAGTGTCAAACACGGGAACTAGCATTGCTGCATCAAGTCGTGGCGCTTCCTCTGAGTTGACGCCCACTGAACGGGCTGCTGAAATCAGCATGAGGGGCAAGAAGCCCTACGACCCCGTTCGCGAAGAAGTAAAGAAGATTGAAAAGCGAATCCTTCAATCAGAAGAAAACCTCCGTCAAATCGTTGAGAGCATTAAGTTCTTGAAAGAAGGCGTAGAGAAGAAGCGCAAGCGACAGGCCAGCAGTGAGCCCTGTGAAATCTGCGAGGTTCTTCCGGCAATCAAAACCGCTATGTGTTCTGATTGCTATGTCCAATGGGTAGATGCCGGCGCTCCAGACCGGTTCCGTTGGCGTGCCTACATGCATCAACTAACCGCATCTGATGGTCAGGTGTTGGTAACGGAAATGCCTGCTGCGCGTCGCCCAATTTTAAATACTTGACATTTCAGAAACATGTGTTAGTCTATGAATAAGAATCGGCCTCACTCTGCCCCAAGCAATGAGGAACTTTATTATCTTGGTTTTGAGCCTTGGCAAGTTTCTATGATTCAAAAACTTCCAATAGACCTTCAATGGGAAGCGCACGATGAATTTATTCGTCGCCTTATGACCGGTGAAGATGTTGAAAACTTTAGACTTTAGGTGAATATGAACGACGACACCGAAGACCGCTCCGCCAGACTCATTGAGAGCCTTGGCAATTTGATGGGCGAAAACGAAATTGAAGCGCGTAAATCTATGGGCGACGCTCAATACGAAGAAGTGATTGGTTTTATTCGAGCCAACAACTCTTTGTCTATTGCACAAGCCGCAGTTCACGTTGAACTTGTAAAGTCTTCTTCTTTTTTGCGCAACGCATCTGCGTTGGCAATTCTTGTTGGAACCATCCTTGCAACTGCATGGTCTTTTGTTTCCTGGTTTAGTTAATGGCTGCAAATTTCGGTAAGTTTATTTCGGACTCGGTAAAACCGCCCGAAGTAGATGTATTTGGAATTCTTGGTTACGTTCCCACTGAACGCCAGCAAGTTTTTCATTCAGCCTCAGCCGAGCGGGTAGACGCCATTCTTTATGGTGGTGCTGCCGGTGGTGGTAAGACAGCAGCGTTTCTTATGGACGCGCTTTACAACGCCGCAAACTTTCCGGGCATGAAGATTGGTTGTTTCCGTCGTTCATACCCAGAGTTAGAAGAATCTTTTTTGGCTCAGTTAGCCAAGTGGAATTATGGTCGAGACCTTAATGCCAAGTGGAACTCAACCAACAAAGTTCTCAAATTTGCTAACGGTTCTATAATCAACTTTACCTATGCAGAAAACTTGGTAGACGCCTCCCGAATCCTCGGTGGTGAGTACCAAGCCTTCTACATTGACGAAGCCTCGCAAATGATGCCTGCTGTTATTCAGCACATTGAAGAGCGACTTCGTTCAGGTAGCCGACTTGTTCCGGTCATTGGACTTCGACTTGCCACCAACCCTGGTGGCATTGGTCACAAGTACCTTAAAGACCGTTTCATTAATCCGACTAAGCGTGGTAAGTTTCGCCATGAAGAAAAAGTAGGCGACGGGAAAAACACCCGAAGCGTTGCTTTTATTCAGGCAAAGGTTACAGACAACCCTCACGTTAACGAGGGATACCACGCAGTTCTTGACTCTATTCCTGACCCCCGGCGCCGTGCTGCAATGCGAGACGGTGACTGGGACGCCATGGTGGGTCAGTTCTTTGAGCAGTGGCAATACTCCAAGCACGTCGTTCCTTCTTTCCCTATCCCGAAAGAATGGCCGCGTTACGCTGGTATTGACTATGGCTTCAAAGACCCTTTTGCCGTTGTTTGGGTTGCACTGGACAACGATGGTCGTATGTGGGTGTATCGAGAAATTTGCGTTTCTGGCTACAACTCAGACGAACAAGCCCGACTTATTATTGCCACCGAACAGGGTGCGGGCGAAGCAGAAGTTATTCGAGTTGCCGACCCTTCAATGTGGGGCAGTCGAGGAACACCTCTTTCAATTGCTGACGACTACGGCTTAAACGGCTGTGGAATTATGCCAGCAAACAATGACCGAATTAATGGTTGGGCTAGGGTGCACCAGTACCTAAACGACGCGCCCGCCTGCGAAATGCACCGGTTGCAAGGTTGGGACAAGTGCCCAATGCTTCATGTTTTTGAAGACAAGTGCCCTCAGTTTATTGAGCAAATTCCTGCACTCCCCAGAGATGCGGCAAAGCCCGATGACGCTGTTACTCGCGGCGTTGACGACCACATTGCTGACGCACTGCGTTATGTGTGTATGTACGCTGGTGTTTATGCTCGACCCGTAATTTACGGTGATGACACATCGATTTTCAAGACGCGTGTTCCTGATACAATGGTTATTGTAAAAGAAGACGAGGCCCCTCCACTGAGGCAACCAAACTTTGGTGGTCTTTATGTTGGAGATTTTGGGCTTAGTCCCTTTTAAAGAAAGATAACCAGATGGCTATTACATCTTTTAGAAGGGGTCTCGAGGAGGCCGCAAACACCTTCGATGAAATCTTAGAGGCTCGACCCAAGAGCAGCCCCAAGCGTGCCGGCTATGCAACCGGTGTGCCTATTGGCGGCTCAACAGAAGTCAACCCCGGAGAAAACGTAACGGCTGGTACGCTTGACCGTTCTACGTTTATGCAACAGTTGTTGCAGGCTTACCTTGCGTGCCCATGGTCGTCAGCCGCTATTGACACTATTGCTCGCACCGCAACCGCCGGTGGTCTTGAAGTATCTTACGAAGGCGGCATGACTGGCCCCACAAAGACTCCAAATGCCCCTGAAGAAGTCAAGCGAATTCAAGAACTTTTAAAGTATGTAAACCCAAGTGACGACATTCGCCAGTTAATGCGACAAATCATTACTGACTTGTTGATTTTTGGCGACTCGTTTACTGAGGTTGTTTGGGTTATGGGCGAGCCAGTGGCTTTGTACCCGCTTGACCCCAACACAATGACTGTTCTTGCTGATGAGCACGGTGTTATTAACGGGTACTACCAAAAGACCCCGACAAACCGTGAAGCGCGATTCAAGCGTCACGAAGTTATTCACGTGAAGTTTGACTCCCCAGGTGCAACGCTGTATGGCGTTTCTCCTACACAGAAGAATATTCTTCCTATTACTTCGTGGCTTTTTACTGCTGCTCTTGTCAAAGAGACAATGAAGCGCGGTGACCCCTTGCGTGCCCACGTTGACTGGCCTATCGCTTTGCCTGAAGCAGAGATGAAGAAACTCCAGCAACAGTACGCAATCCGAAATCTGGGTGCTAGGAACATTGGTAATTTGTTTGAAACCAAGGGTGGCGCGGTCGTCACCGAAATGGGAACAAACCAAATTAGTAATTGGCTGAACACCCTACAGCAGCGCCGTGATGAGATTCTTTCTGGTTACGGTGTACCTCCATCAAAGGTCGGCGTCATTGAAGCCGGTAACCTTGGCGGTGGTACGGGAACTCAACAAGACAAGACTTTCCGTGTAAACACGGTTGGCCCTATTCAGGAACTTGTCCTCGAAAAGTTTTCGTTTGCCCTTTTGTATCAGGCACACGGAATTACCGACTGGACTCTTAAGTTCGGTGTTGTTGACTGGCGAGACGACGAAGTTATTGAACTTATTCGTGACCAGCGCATTCGCAACGGTACCTGGACTCTTAACAAGGCACGTTCGGACATTGGTGAACCACCAGTGGACGGCGGTGACAACCCGCTTCTCGTTGACCGTCAGAACATGGTTCTGTGGTCTGACCTCGAGCAACTTTCGGCTGCAAACCTTGCAGTTGTAAAGGCTCAGGGAAGCCCAGTCAATATGCCCCAGCCTCCCAACACTAACCCTGGCGCTCCCGCTGGTGCTGGTGCAAAAACCCCCAAGTCTGCGGTAAGCCCTTCATCGGCAAAGCCAAAGACAAGTCAAACGCCGGCAACTCTTGACGCGCCCAAAGCGCCTTCAGGAACCGAAGCATATTTGCAAGAGGATGACGAAAATGGCGGATAACCCCCAGCAACCTATTATGATAAACGGGCAAGTTTTTTACAGCGAAGGCCAGCCGGTATATCCGTTTCTTGGTCTTACCGCCGCTAAAGCGGCAGCATTGGTCGCCAAAGAAGTAGGATAATATGGGCCAGTACCCATCGCCAAGGGTTTATCACGCTGGCTACATGGGGCAAGCGGGTGCGTTTGCAGTGCACTCTCAATATCCTGCTGGTTCTCAAACGTACGCTCAGTTGCTTGCAGAACGTAATAACCTTATTGCAGCCCGAGCGGCCAAAGGCTATTATCACAAAACCTCTGCCGCAGTGTCCAAGGCTCGCAATCATCAAAGCGTAGTCTTCCGAGGCAACCTTGCCCGTAACCGTATTTACGGTATGTACTACTTAGCCTCCATTAAGCAGCACGCTGCTGGTGTGAAAATTGTTAATTTTCGACAAAAGGCTAAAATTAAAAAGCCCTCTATCAACGGGCGTTACAAAAAATTTAGTGGTGAACTTGCACCGGGCAGATTTCTTCAGCGAACTGCTTGGGGTAATGCAAAAAAGCCAAGTTTTAAAAACAGAATCAAACCACGCTCTAGGCGATTTCGTACCGTTAAAAAATGGCGCGGACATGGCAAGCGATTTGTTCCTCTGTAACATCATTATTCACCAAGGTAAAAATCATGGCAGACGGCTTTTCGCCTCCTCAACAAGTACGAGCAAACGCAACGCGTTCTCTTGAACTACGTAGAAAACATGGCCGTGGTATGACGGCGGTTGGCGTTGCGCGTGCTCGAGACCTGTCTAATGGCAAGCACATATCTGCTGACACCATTAAGCGTATGCATTCGTACTTTGCTCGCCATGAGGTTGACAAGAAGGGCAAAGACTGGGCAAACCAGTCCAACCCATCTGCCGGCTACATTGCGTGGCTTGGCTGGGGTGGAGACGCCGGACGTTCTTGGGTTAATGGGATTATAAAGAAACTTGACACCAAAGAATCTCAGGAGAACTCAACTATGGCTTCAACCAAGGCCGCTGTAATCAAGGGCATTTTTCTAAAGCCTGGCGTTTCCAAGAACCGCCGACTTTACACAAAGGGCAACATTGCTAAGGCCGTTCAGCGCATGAACGAGCACTTGGCTAAGGGTGACGGAATGCCACTAAACATGGCTACAAGTCACGCTGCCGCCTTCAAGGACGATGCTACATCAACCGTAGGTCGCATTACCGCCGTTAGTCTTTTGCCCGATGGCTCCGCCTCGTTTGAAGCAGAGATTGCCAATACCGCTCATGGTCGCGACGTTGCCAACCTTGCCGCTGGTAAGTTTATCAAGGGTGTTTCTATTCGTGGTCAGTGGATGGGTGAGCCTCGCGCTACCGTTCACAGTGATGGCGAAGAAGCAACTACCGCCGACGACCTTGAAATTCACGGCATTGACTTTACCAACAGCCCTGGTGTTGAAGGTGCGGAAATTCAGTACGCAAACCTTTCCGAATCGTATAACCGTCTTGCAATTTTTGAGTCTGTAGAAGACGTCGAAATTGTTGAGAAGTTTGAGCCGGTAGTAGACACTGAAGAGATTATCCGCAACGCTGTTGAGTCCGCTCTTGAAGAACTGGCCGAGGCCAAGGACCCTAAGAAGCCATACGGTGACGTTACTTACGCCGACCCTGGTTATCAAAAGGACAAGAAGAAGCGTTACCCAATTAACGGTGCTGGACATGTTCGTGCCGCTTGGTCTTACATCAATCAGCCTGACAACGCAAACCTTTACACCGCGGCTCAACTTGCTCGAATTAAGTCTCGAATTAAATCTGCCGCTAAGAAGTTTGGCGTAAACATTGTTAGCGAACACGCAAACCTTGTTGCCGACTTTCAGGAAATCCTTGAGGCGTATGCTTCAATTGCTCTTGTCAACGACGACGACAGCATCAGCATCACCGGGTACGCAACAGACCCTCACCAGTTGAAGGTTGTTGCCAACCGAATCGCGTTTGGCGCTATTGCCGCTATGCACGCAATTGACCCCGACGATGACGGTGACATTTACCTTTCTAAGCCTGACTGGTCACAGGTTGATGCCACCGGCGACGCTAGCGGCATGGGACCAGAGGATGATGACATGATGACAACTGCATCTGGAGCCAGCGGTGCTGGTGCCGATGACAATAACATGGAATGCGCAGCCTGCGGCACTGAATGTGCCGAAGATGCAATTTTCTGCCACAAGTGCGGCACAATCGTACCTGCAAGTCCTGTGGACTTTGATGGTTGCGATGGCTGTGGAATGTCTATTCCGCAAGACGCCATGTACTGCTCAACCTGTGGCAAACCTGTATCACAGGCAGAGTCGAGCGACGATGCCCTTAACCAAACAGAGGAGGAAGTCATTATGACTGACGACCAGACTACTGCTGAGGCCCCGGCTGAGGAAATTGCGCTCGAATCGACCGCTACCCGAACGCTGACCGACGCAGACCTTAAGGCAATGGCGGCTATTTTTGCCACAATACTTAAGCCAGTTGAATCAACACCCGAAGAAGTAGCCGCTGAGGTTGCCCCCGAGGAAGAGGCCGCAGAGGCCCCCGCCGAGGAAGAGGCCGAAGTTGCTGCTGAAGAATCCATCGAATCACAGGAGAACACCGTGAGCGAAAATCTTTTCACCGCTGAACAAGTTCAGGCAATGATTGCGGAGGCCGCCAAGTCGGCTGCTGAAGCCGCTGTTGCTGAAACAAAGAAGAGCGCCGTTGAGGCATACCGTAACGGTGGGGCAACCTTCCGTAAGGGCTATGTCAGCGGCAGTTCAACCGGAAACGACGCCTCTGACCTGTCAGAGTCGGAGGAACTGGACCCTCGTAAGTTGTCAGAAATGACTTCTTCGGCGTTCCGCAAGGTCCAGGCAGAGACATGGGGCTCGACTCCATTCTTTGCGCACAAGTTTGCACAAGCCGACCGCGGCTTCTAAGCAAAGTATTACCAACCCCCTATCCAAAATATTTAAGGAGAATTAGCCATGGCTAACGATTTGGAAGAGGCCCTTACTGCCGCGGGTGCTGCTGCACTCGTACAGAAGCAGATTGACCCAGTTTTGCTTGAGTACCAGCGCCGTTATGCGCCACTGGTTCGCTCGCTGCCTACGGTCAAGTGGGGCTCCACTGTTTACTACTTCAACAAGCGCACTAACCTGCCTACCGGTGGATTCGTTTCCGACGGTGGCGCTCGTAGCGTTACTGTTTCTAACTACGCCCAGGAGAACTTTCAGATTCGTCTGCTCCAGAGCGTTGGTGCTGTTACAGGTTACTCGCAGGCTGTTACCGCAGACCTGATTGGCGACCTCCGCGCCCGTGAAATCGAGGGTGCTGCCCGCGGTCTTTACTGGGACATGGAAACGGCTATCATTTGGGGTGCCGAGGCTCCCACAACTGCTGGTCCGTACCCTCAGTTCGACGGTCTTGACGTCATCTGTGCTTCGTTCACATCTGCTTCGACCGGTGGCCCTTCGCAGGGTATTGGTGGCGGTACAATCGACAACTACGGTGGTGCCTCTGGCTCGACTGGTTGGGCTGGCGCTTCGTACAACCCATGGACTGACGGTGTTGACCAAAACGCCATCAACATGGCTGGTGGGAACCTTGCTCTTGGTTCGCTTGACCTTCTCATCGACCTCGTGGAAAGCAACGTTGCCGAGCCCGTGGAGAACTCCGAATGGATGTTCCTCATGTCGCCCGCTGCCAACAGCCGCCTTTCGCAGTTGCTTGTCAACCAGCAGCGTTTCGTTGACCAGGTTGAGATTGCTTCGGGTCTGATTGTTCCCACCTACCGTGGCGTTCCCATTGTCAAGTCTTCGTTCTTGGCTCCTCGTACCAACAAGATGGGCGCAGTCACAACGACTATTTCCGGAATCACTGGTACTTTGAACGGTACCTACGGTTACGTTGTGGCTCCCGTCATTGCTCGTTTTGGTGAAATCCAGGGCTCGACTGCTGCTTCTGCCGCTCCTTCGACCGGTGGTGTTAAGTTGTCTTTCTCGACCCCCACGGGTCCTGAAGGTTCGCAGCCTACGCACTACAAGGTTTACCGCACCGCCGCTGGTGGCTCGCAGAGCGTGAACACCAACTTTACCCTTATCGGTATGGTTGACGCGTTCTACACCGACAGCACTGGTAACATTTGGCCTACAACCGTCATCACCGACACAGGCTCTGCCCTTGTCCCCAACGACGGTACGCACGCTATTGGCACCGCTCCCACCTCGTACTACTACGCCAACCCGGGTCTTAACCCGCTGACGTCTAACGGCGAGCAGAGCATCTACCTCATGTCACGTGACCCGAACTACATTGTTCGTCCTCACGTTCGTGAGATGCAGCCTGTCAACGTGTTCCCGACCACTGCTTCGCCCGACAGCCTGCCGTTCGCCTTTGTTGCGGACACCACGCTCGCCGTTCGTGCTCCAAAGTACATTGGTCGCTTGGCCAACGTTCGTGCCGCTCTCGACAGCACTTCTGGTAACGGTTACACGCCGACCAACACGTCGTACACGCCTAACTTCATCGTTGACTAATCTAGTCAATTGGTTGCTTAGGTTTAAGTAGCACACATTTTCAACATGGCGGGCGGGGCCCCTCGTTCCTCCCCCGCCCGCCATGTTGGATTTATCGAAAGGTTTTGAAATGGTTTTGTTAGCAAAGAAAGAACTAGGCGGCGCTGCCGGCTACGTTTGGGACAAAGTTGGTGACGAGGGTGCTTTAGAAATTCACCCACGACTTGCTCAAGAACTCCTCTCAATTCCCGGAGAACTTTTTTACGTTGTCGAAAAGGCAGTAAATAAAGTTGAAGAAGTATTTACGGAAGTGGTCGAAAAGGCCCCCGTTAAGAAGACGGCACCCAAGGCACCTGTCGTTGAAGAAAAGGTCGGAGACGACCTCTCAGACGCCTTACAAACAGCATCATCAACCAAGCGACGCACGAAGGAATAGGTCATCATGGCAAATAACGGGTCACAATATTCGGACCCCGTTGCTCTTGCCACGGTAGCCGATTTCTCAAAGCGTTACCCAGAGTTGGTGGTTGATTTAGACCCAACGACTATTGCAGATATTCTTGTTGAAGCCACGGCTCACCTTGAAGATATTACTGGTCGTCGTCTGGCTCCATTTACGGGCCACATTTATCAAGACCGTCTCTTTGGAATCGACCCCGTAGAGTACGGCAATAACGCAGACATGCCTATGGACATTTATGGTTCATTGGGTATGTCACAGGCTATTGCCCTTGGTGCTTCAACACTTGTTCGCCACTTTTGGCTTGACCAGTGCGCACCGGCATACCCTGAACTATGGACATACAACATTCAGTCCATGAAGATTTTTCGCACATACGGTGACTACCAGCCCATTGACTTTCTTCACGGCGGCGTTCGCGGCCCTGACGTTACTGACGGGCACGTATGGATTCGCTTGGGAACTTTTGCTCCCGAGGGAAGCCGTATTGAAGTCATCTATGACGGCGGCTACACAAACGGCATTCCGGCATCACTTCGACGCGCCTGCCTTTTCCAAGCCGCCAAATTCATCATGCTCGAGTTTGAACCACAGACTCGTCGAGAGATGAACCTTGATGAAATTGAAAAGCAAATTGACAAGTTGATTGGCCCCTGGGTCCGCGGCTAATGACTGTTGGCGCAAGAGCAAATGGTCAAAAGGGCGCATTTGGCGGCTCAGCCCCAAAGAAACTTCAGTACGGAAACGCAAACGCATCTAAAGTTGCTGAAACGGCTTTTCGTGAAGTTGCTGCTCGTTTAGAACTTATCAAGATTCACCTTGAAGACCCAGAGCCCGCATTTAACGCAATGGCGGCTGAGTTCGGTTTGATGGAAGCAGACCGCTTTCTTCACGATGGTTATTCCAGCACATTTGGTGGAAAAGTTTGGCAGCCAACTGACAAGAAAACTATTGCTAAAAGAAAATCTGAGGGTGGAAACCCTCAAGACCAGACTCTTTTAAACTTTGGTTATCTCGCTCGAGCCGCCTCTAACCCAGAGTTGAGTTACGTTGGCAACAAAGCAGTCAAACTTATAATTGACCCGCGCCGAGAAGGCGGAAACGAAAAGTATAGCCGTGGCAAAAACTACGGCGTTTTTGCGCAACTTGGTATGGGCAATAATCCTCGACGTCCCTTTGTTGAGATGACACCTAAGTTTGTAAAAATGGCAAATGAAATTCTTCGGTTTTACGTTCTTTACGGAACCGCAGAAGAAATCAAAAAAGAACAAATTAAAGTTCCTTCAAACTCTTGGCTTATGCAGTCAACCAAAGAAGATTTGCGCAAATTTGAAAAGCGAATGGAACGCAAAAAGGCTGGCATGATGCCATTTGGCGCAAGTCACATCATTCAGCAAGAAGGCGTTAAGCCCTACAAGCGCCAAACAACAACAGTTGGCGGCAAATCACTTGGTAAGAGGGGCTCCTAATGGCTACAAAGCAATGGTGGACCGAATGGTCAACGCAGGACATTGGCGATGCCTTTGGCCCTGTATACGGTGGTCACACAGTTCAAGAAGCGTTTTATAACACTCTTCAAACTTGGCTCCCCACATACATTGCTGAATTCAACCGCGCACTTGGTAGCAACGTTTTGATGGTGCCTTTTGAGTACCGTCACCGTCCCGAGTATCGCACGCTTCCCAAGAATTCCTCGGCGGCTATTTTAGTTACCGTTCCCGGAACCGCTGGTCAACCAGAAATTTTTCAGAACAATGTTCGTGCGCATTTTCACGTTGACGTAATGGTCTACATTTACGGTTCAATTGACTGGCAAGAAACAGAGGCGCTTACGCAGGCTTATGCCGCGTGCCTCCGAACTTGCATGGTTCAAAATCGCGCACTTGGCGGTATTGCTGAAACAACCATTTGGCTGGGCGAAGAATACCTTGAAGGTGAGCACAGTTCTACTCGAACAACCGGTGTATCGCACATTCGTTTTCTTGTTACCATTGCCAACGTAATGAACATCTACGGTGGCGTTGCAACTCCATCAGTTGCTGCTCCGGCAGCCGTGCCAGTGTCTCAGACCAAAAATATCACTGTGCAGAAAGAATCGCTATGAATCAAATCACAATTCTTATCCAGTCGGACTATGTAGTTTATGACGACTTGGGGCAACCAATGGCGCAGGGAGAAATCCATGTGGTCAACGACACGCCGGTTATTGAGGACCTTATCTCAAATGGTCACGCCAGCCTAGTTCCCGATGTAACGCCTCCGGTCGTTGCAGAAGAAGTAGCGCCAAAGGCCGCAACACAAACCAAAAATTCTAAGAATCAGGAAACTGTTTCTACTAGCCCAACAGGAGAAATCTAATGGCTCAAGCCCCCGGTGTTAATATCACGGTGACAAGCAACACATCCAATGTCTCAGTCCAGAACCCTACGGGTACCTGGTTTGCGCTTGGAGTCGCTGCGGGTCCCGCAAACATCCCAGTTCCAATTCAGTCAATGAATGACTTCAACTCTGTTTTTGGTCAAATTGTTAACGGTCAAATTACTGGTCGTTACTCATTGCCCAACATGAACAGCACGGCTCTTTACGACGCCCTTGATGTGTACTTCCGCGAAGGTGGTATGCAGGCATTTGTGGTGCGCGTTCAGCCCGCATCAACCGGTGTTGCCGCCACATCTGGCTCCGCTGGTGGCGTTTGGACTCTTACCGCTGGCGGTAAGGGCACATGGGCCAACTCCTCGGGCGCATCTGCGGCTGGTGTTATCCTTACCGTAAACTTTATTTCGGCTGGTAACTACAGCGCAACCATTGCCTATAACGGTGTTACCAACGCTTCGATTACTGGTCTTTCGAGCGACACTGATGTTATCAACTGGGTGAACTCGCTGCCCTTGTATCAGGGCCTTGTGACCGCTTCTGCCGTTACCCCCAACCCCGCTACCGTCACAGCAGCCTCGGCTACTGGTGGCGTGGTTACATACACCGCTGTCAACTCTTTCTCCGCTGGTCAGACAGTTACTATTGCTGGTCTTTCAACTGCGGCATTCAACCTTTCAAACGTTGTAATTGCAACCGCTAGCGGCACTCAGTTCACAGTGACCAACGCTGCAACTGGTACTGCTGTCACCGGCGCCTCGGCTACCGCTACGCTGATTTCTTCACTGCCCACAACCACTGTTACGCCTTTGACCGTGTACATGACTGGTGGCACTGACGTTGCAGTTGCAGACACTGACGTTACAGCCGCGCTTGCTTCGATTACTGAAGCGTATGGTCCCGGCCAGGTTTCGTACCCCGGCAACACAAACGCTGCCATGTACGTTAGCCTTGCTAACCACGCTGCAAATAACAACCGCGTTGCCCTCTTGGATGCCCCTAACTCGGCTACAGCCGCCACACTGGTTTCGACAGTTACAACATTCCAAACAAACGTTGCCGTGGTTGACCCTTCATACGCCGCTTTCTTTGGTCCTTGGCTTTTGACCCCTGGCACGGTAAACACCAACCCTTCGACAACCAACCCATATGCGTTTACGCGCACAGTTGCTCCAGTTGCCTTGGCCGCTGCCAAGATTGCTCAGAATGACGCCGGACACGATGCCAACGTTCCTGCTGCTGGCATTACGGGCGGAAACGCCACTTACGTGACTGGCCTTACGCAGTTGTACGGTTCGTCTGACCGCGCAACACTCAATGCCGCTGGCGTCAACGTTATCCGTAACGTGGCAAACGTTGGCACAATTTGCATCTACGGATTCCGTTCTGCTGCTGTGAACCCCGCTTGGATTTACTTCAACAACGTTCGTTTCCGTATGCAGGTTGTTTCGCAGTTTGACGCCATTGCCGAAGGATTCGTCTTTCAGGAAATTGACGCCAAGGGCCAATTGTTTGGCAAGTTGGCCGGTGCGCTTGGCGCTCAATGCCAGGCTTATTGGTTGCGCGGAAGCCTTTATGGCGCCACCGCTGGTTCGGCATACGTTGTGAACACTGGTCCTACGGTCAACACTCCCGCCACAATTCAGGCCGGTCAGGTCAATGCAGTTGTTAGCCTCAAAATGTCACCCTTTGGTGAATTCGTTAACATCAGCATTGTTAAGTACGCCGTCACTGCAACGCTTCCTCAATAACTAGAACTAGACACTAAGGAAAACACATGTCAACAACGTACAATAATACAGGTACCCCAACGTATTTCGGTTCAGAACAACAGTTTCTTGTATCGCTTACAATTCTGGCAAAACCTCTCGGCGTCACTCTTGCAAGCATTTTGGCCGGAAACACCCCTGTCACTTTCGACAAGTTCAGCGGCGGCGATGTTCAGAGCACAATCAACAAGCACCGTCCTGGTGGCATGGGTCCAGAGATTTCGTTCTTGGCGTTGCCTACTTACTCGGACGTTACCATCACTAAGGCGTGGAACACGTCAATTGACAACCTTATTTGGTCTGACCTAACGCAACTGATTGGTAACTCTATTGTTGCTGTTACCGTTCAGCCTTTGGACGACGGTGGTAACGCATGGGGTTCTGGTACGGTTTACACCGGACGTCTCAACAAGGCCATGCCTGGTGGCACCGACTCAAACAGCAACAGCGTTCGTATGCTTGAGGTTGGTCTTTCGGTTGAAACCGTTGCTCTTACTTCTGCTTCGGCCACCACGGCCACAAGCCAGCCTAGCACTTCAATGGGTACATCGCTTTGGGGCACAACAGCCGTTATCTAATCTGATAACATACTAACAAAATAAAACCTGGAGGAAACATGGTTGATTTTAAAATCGAGGGGCAGGACGAAATTCTAGTGACAGGCGGGGAAGTTGCCGACCAATTGGTTGAGACAACTCCCCTCTTGTCATTGAAGAAGCGTCGCGAACAAATTGTCAATGACTTGTACATTGACATTAAGGTTCCCCGCTGGGACAATCCCGAACTTTACTTGCGCTTCAAGCCGGTCTCTGCTACAAAGTTGGGGCACACCATTGAGAAGTATCAAGCAAAGGCTAAAGCCGACAAGAACACAGACTGGTCATTTTTGGCTAACGCTGAGATGCTTCTTGACGCTTGTATTGGCGTATACGCCGTGATGAATGGCGACAAGGACAATAAATTGTCCTTGCGTCCCAACGAGCCACACAGCCCCTGGACCCGCTTTGACGAGGTTATGGCTGACGCTCTTGGCATCGAGGCCGCACGCGCAACTGATGTTGTAGTTGCTACCTTTTTTGCAGAGGGCGACTTGATTGAAACAGCCAATCGTCTGTTCCGTTGGAGCAACATTGCCAACAACGAGGCTGACGAAACTTTCTAAAAGCCCTGAGCGAAGACCCCTACGTTGAAGCCGCGGGGTATGCCGTTTACCTAGGCATGGAGTCAACAACTCTACTGAGCCAGGGCCCTGAAGATTATTTGATTAGCATGGCGGTAATCCAAAGTGCAATCAAATTAAAGAATTCAGAAAAAATCGAAGAAATCAAAGTTCTTGCTGAACTTATTGGCTACGAAGTTGCAAAAACAATAGCCAAGATTTTCTAACTACTAACCCCGCTTACTAACCAATTCGAGCGGCAGGATGGCCGCTACCTCTTCGGGGGTAGCGGTTTTCTTGTTTATAAGGTCAACTATGAATGAACAACTTAGTTTTAATCTAGACGTACAGACGGGTGATGCCGTCAAGAACGTTGACGCCCTTCAGGTGTCGATAGATGACCTTACAAAGGTAATGGGCGATAACGTCAAGACAGGCGGCAAACTTGTCAAGACGATGGCGGACAACTCAAAGCAGACCAGTGTTCTAACTAAAGAACTGACTGACCTTATCAGGGTTATGAATGAGTCTGCTAAGGCCACCGAAGACAACACGGCTGCCACAATGCTTGGTGCCGAGGAGACCGAAAAAGCCACCAGCGCAATGAAGGCAGAAATTGCTGAGTTGCGTTTGCTTGTTACTTCTTTGAAGGAAGCCGCCTCCTCAACTCGAGAGGCCGCCGCCGCTGACAAAGAAATGGCAACGGCTAGCAAAGCCGCCACTGGTGAGAAAGCAAAGACAACAAGCGTTCTATCTAAGATTAGCGGCCTTGGAACCCCCGAGTTTCTTAAGGCAGCAACTTGGAGCACGTTGGCTGTTGGTGGTGTTGCTTACGAAGCAATAAAGAACTACACCAAGTTTAATGCTGCACTGACGCAATCAATTACTCAAGCCGGGCGAGCCCCGGACAGTTTGCCATTCCTGACAAACACAGCCGTTGATATTGCTCGAAAAACTGGTATTCACCTTACTGACGTAGCCAACATTCTTTACCGTGTTTCCTCCGCCACGGCGAGTTGGAACGGTGGGCTGGGCGCCACTAATAATCAATTGGGGCAAATGGCTTCACAGGTTGCAAACCTGAACGTTCTTGGCGGCGTGGCCGGCGGCGCCCCTTCAGAACAATCTGCTCGAGTTATTGGCGCTATTATGAACGCCAACCTTCAGGGGATTGGTACCGACCCAAAAAAGGCTGCTGCCTGGGTTAACGCTGCTGTTGGTGGTGGTGACATTAAGCAGTCGGAATTTATTTCCGCTATGGGCCGAGGGTTGCTTGCCTCGTTGTCTGCTCACAATATTTCAGCATCAAGTGGTGCTTCATTTGTAGACCTTTTGACCACGTTGGGTACCCCTGGTTCTACTGCTGGTCAGTATGCTAAAACCGCCCTTACGCTTATGACCGCGCCCAGTGCGCAGGGTTCTGCCGCTATGTCAATGATTGGCGTTAGCACCGGCCAGTTAGGTGCGTTGCTTTCGGGCAAGGGCGGAATTACCGCTGCCGCCGAATACTTGCACCAGGCTTTGCAACGCTTCAACCCATCTGCGTTCAAGGAAACAACTACCACAAAAGACGCGCAGGGAAAAAGCGTTGTTCTAACCGGTGCGGCTGCCGCTCGAGCCCAAATTGAAAAATGGGCAACCGGAACAATTCCGCAAAAAGTTTTGGACGAATGGACCGCTGGAAAACTTGGTTCAATGTCTGCCGCTGCTTTGGGCACCACAACCTCTGGTGCCAATGGGACAGCCGTTAGCGGTGCTCAATGGTTGAATACCCTTCAAAACCTTATCATTACAAAAGCGTACGGTGGTTCGCGCAGTTCAGCGACCATTGACGCCCTTGTTATGCACCCAGGTGAAATTGCGGGTATTCAAGCGTACATTGACCGAAATTCAACGGAAAAGAAATTAAAGCAAGACCTTGCTATTGCCAATGCCACTCCACAAGCCCAGTTCCGTCGCATGGAACAAACTTTTATGGGTCAAATGGTCAAGTTGGGTCAAGAAATTACGCCTACCGCTATTAAATTAAGCAAGGTTCTATTGGGCGTTGTAGACGGACTTCTTAAAATGAAGTTTGTTCTTGTACCATTGGTTACCGCAATTGGCATTATGGGTGCCTCTGCTTTAGTTATTAAGGGTGCTGGCGTTCTTCAAGGCGGTATGCGTGTTTTTGGTGCCGGTGCCGGTGCCCTCAGCCGACTCTATGGCCGCATTGCTGGCCCCGCTGAAGAAGGCATTGCTCGAACCGGTCCTGCAAAGTTTTTTGAATCGCTTAGTCGCGGTACTGGTATGTTTGCTTCATTGCAAACGCCTGCCGACAAAATGAATATGGCTGCCGACAAAATGCTCGAGGCCGCTGGAATTAGCAAAAGTGTTGGCGGCGGCGGTGGCGGAAACCTCTTTAAGAAGTTGTTCAAACGAGGGGAAACCACCGCTCTTTCTGATGCTGAAAAAGCGGTTGTGGGCAAGGGCGAATCTGCACTTGCTGGCGATGCCGCTGGTTTTGTAGCAAAGGAAGCCCTGCCTGTTGCGGAAAAAGTTGGTGGCGGACTTCTTTCTCGATTTGCTGGTGCTGGTCTTGGCGACCTTGTTGGCGGCGTGGTTGGCGGCCCAGTGGGCGCAGTTGTCATGGCAACTGTTGGGCCTATGCTCATGCCATACATTGCCAAGGGTATTGGTTCTGCGGTTGGAGGCATTGGCCATCTTTTTGGTTCTTTGTTTAGCAGCAGCACCCCAAAAACCCCAGCGCCAAAGCCAATCTCTGTTGCGGGTGTTATGACCGGGCGGGCCGATTTGAGGTCTGAAATCCTTGTTGCACAAGCGCAAAATCAAGGTATTGCTGCAAAGATTGCAGCGGGCACCGCCACGTCGGCAGACTACGCTTCGTTCTATACCAATACAGGCAACATCAGAAATTGGCAACAACAAGACAAGTTGTTTGGCAACATGAGTGATGCGCAAAGTGCAAAAAAAGCACAATTGGCAAACCTTGCAACTTACAAAAGTTTAACAACGGAACAAGGCGCTTTAGGGAAATTTGTTGCAGCAATTAAAGGCGACCCAAATTTGCAGTATGGTAACAACGAAACAATGAAGCAATTTCTTGCGCAAAATCCAGATGCAATGGCAGGGTTGCCAAAAAATGCTCAAGCCGCGTTTGCAAAAATTATGAACAATTCAAGTTTGACCGGTGCGCAAAAAACCGCTCAAATTGCTGCGCTAACGCAATCAACTCAATCGGCAATAAGCAATCAAATTTCAAAAATGCCAATGTCTCAAGCATTGAAAACTGTCAAGAGCATAACTGCTTCGCAATTGTCCGTAGATGGTCCGACTGCTTCGCTAACAAGAGAAGCATCTAAGAAAAACCTTACGGTTGCTCAAGCAACTTCTGACTATGCAAAACTTACACGCATGTCAATTCAATCGGCGCTTGATTCAAGAATGGACACAAAAGCGGCGGCGGCGCAAGCAAGTCTTGGAAACACACAAGCAGCAGCGGCCCTAAAAGTTGCTGCTGCAAAACTCAAGGCGCAGGCTGAAACATCTGCTGCTCTTGCCGAAAATGTTGCTTCAAAGAATAACTTGAATCAACAAAACATGACCGCTCTCGGTGCCGCTGTTGAAACATCGTTTACTAAAGCCATTACTGCGGCTGGCCTTACTCAGTCTGGCATGGCCACAGCATTCAGCACGGCTCTTGGGCACGGTGGTCTTTCGGGCGCAGTTTCAAGAATCATCAAACAGGGGATGACAGGAAAACCGTAATATGGCAACTAAAAAAAATAACCATCACCCAAAACATCATCTAACAATTCCGGCTGCATTAACCAGCACCAAAACACAAGTAAAACTTACGCCTCAAGGCGCGGCGGCACCTCAGTATTTTGCTGTTATTGGAAACTTGATTGGTGATTCGCAACTTAGTCAGGTTTCGGGCTCGGGTGGTTGGCAAATTGTTGACCGTCCAAAAAACGTTGCGGCAACGCAATGGTACGACCGGTCGCCATTTCAGATTCAGATGACACTGTTGTTTGACAATAGCAACTTGCCCCATGGAAAAACTGCTTCGGACATGTATCAACAACTTATTAGTTGGGTTGACCCCATCCCAAACACGTATCAACCTCCAGTGTTTACAATTTCTGGTCCGGTTCCAGGCACGTCAACTTCAACCAAACGACGTTTCTGGTACTTGTATTCTTTTCAATTAGAAGCCGCTATTCGAGATGGGCAAACTGGAGACATTGTACAACAGGGCGTGCAAATTACTTGTTATGAATTTAATAGCCCAATTCCAGGCGTTGCCAGTTTTGCCGAAATAGCAAGTCAAAAAACAAAAATTGCCAGCAAACCTTATTTGGTTGGACAAAATCAAACAATTCAAACAATCGCTCGAGGACCCAAGGGTTACAAAAGTTCTCAAAAATACAACACTCTTAGCAGTTGGGTTGCAGCAACCAACACGTTAAACAACTTGCGAGACCCCAAAGATGCTACAGTTTTAAAACCAGGGACAACTATTAAGATACCGGTATAATGTCTACAAGACCAACAGGAAAAAAAACTGGCGCTAAAAGCGCAACGGCTGGCGTTACAAACAACGTCGCGGCTAACCCTGCAATGGTCCCGGTTAGCAAAAGTTCTATTCTAAAACTTCAAACGCTTCCAACTGGCATTGGCTTTGGCCCAAATGACCTTGCAGATTTTGTTACCCTTGACCCTGAAACTGGCAAAATTTATCAACGTTTAGGGTATCACTACGAAGACGCTGTAACCGACGTCATTCTCCAGCAAAACATGCTGGGCACTTCAACTATCACTATCCAGTTGACTGACCCCACCCGTCAAATTCTTCGAGGCACCGGCCTTGGGAGTAATCAAGGTACTGGTGGGTATCTTTCGTTTGCGGAAATAGCAACTGCCACAAATAACAGCGGAGGAACCTCTGGCGGCGGCGGTCAAGGAATTAAACAAGGTTTGACAATCATTGTTGCGGGGCAGGGCAATAGCCGCACAATCCCTTACATTGACTCAAGCCCTCTTGCCGCTGCATCAAACTACATCATTGACCCCAAAACAAAAAAGATTATTCAAAGCGCCAACAAATTGGTGTATACCCTTGTTCAATTTGTAAAAGCATCAGACCAAGTTCAATTGATTTTTGAATCAGAAGCGGTATTCCGTTTGTCTCAACAACGAGGAAATGGTAGCGTTACCAGTATAACTAGTGCCGGCGTAACCCCGTTTGTGAAAAGCCTTGTTGAAGCATTGAACCCAGCCCCCGCAAATAGTTATTACTCTGACATAACTCTTGTTGCCCCCGATTATAAACAAATTTGGAATTCTCTTACGGGTAATCATGGAGTTCCAATTATTCCGGTTGCCCTTGGCCGAGGCACAACCACAGACCCTTATGAAGATACTTGGACTGCCATTAGCCGCATCGCATCAAGTATTGGTTGGCGCATTTGGGAAAACGCTAACACCGTTTACTTTGGGCCCGACGAATTTTGGCTTGGTATTCTTCCTGGTCAAAATAATACTCCGCCAATCAACGCAATTAAAGGAACAACGGGGAGCAACATGCAAGTTATCTCTGAGTTCAATGATAAGATTCAGTTGATTGACTTTGACTGGGACGTAGGTAAGCCATTGGGACAAGCAACGGTAACGTGCATGTTAGATGACTGGCAATTCGACATTGGCGAAATTATTGAAATAACCGGTTGCGGCATTGCAGACGGCCAATGGATGATTTCTTCCATGCAACGTGACGCTTTTCGTCCGCAAGCAACCGTGGTTCTTCAAGTGCCCATGCCATACGGTCAAGTATACGACCCAAGTTCGCAGCCCCTTGCTCCGTTCCCCATTGGAACTTCGTACAGTGCCGCAGCCTGGGCCGCTATTGCATCCGCCAACGCTGCAACCCCGACAACATAATAATGAGAAGCCAAGACGCACTTACACTTTTACAGCACCAGTTAAAATGGCAAGGAAACATATTTGCCTCTGGTCGCCAATTTGAAGGCACGTATTACGGTGTTGTAGTTCAAACCGACGTCAGCACTGGCGACGGCGCAATTACTGCTGGCAATATGACAATCACAATCCCCAACTTGAGTGGCACTCAGGTTTGGGGTCCTTTGCCATACCCAGGTTCTGTTGCACCTCCCATTGGTACCCCTTGTTCGTTAACATTCAACATCAACAATACGCCAATCGTGCACAGTTTTATTGGTTTTGGCGGTGGGGGAAGCGGCACTCAAGGTCCACAAGGCCCACAGGGCCCACAGGGTGTTGGCGGCACAAACGCGTACTGGTCAGGATTTTATGACACAACAAGCCAAACGGGCTCTACAAGTTCTGTAAACCTTGTTGCCATTCATAACACCGCGTTTGGCAACGGTATGACGCTTCTTAATCCTGGCTCAACAACGTTTGGCACAAATGCAGCCACTGCGGGCTCTGCCGTGCAGATTAACAACGCTGGAAACTACACCCTAACATACCAAGTGATGTTTGCCAATAGCGGCACGCAAATTGCTAACGCCGACTTGTGGATTCGACTTAACGGCGTTGACGTACCAACAACAAATATTTATACAACGATTACAGGTTCACATTCTGGCACTAACGGCACCGCTCTTGCAACGGCAACGTTCAGCATTCCGGCAAACGCTGGCGATTACTACCAACTTTGCTGGGCCCCATCGTCAAGCAATGTTAGTATTTACGCAGTCCCAGCGCAAACCGGTCCGACTGTTCCTGCCGGCGACTCTGTATTGTTTGCCATTCAACAAATTGCTTTCTCTGGCCCGCAGGGTGTAACTGGCGCAACTGGCGCAACTGGCGCTACCGGCGCAACTGGTCCGCAAGGTTCGACAGGAGCGGCTGCAACGGTCAATGCTGGCACAACCACAACTGTTCCATATGGTACGCCGGCTTCAGTAACCAACTCTGGCTCACAAAGTGCCGCAGTATTCAACTTTTCCGTCCCCCAAGGTCCACAGGGTACTGCTGGAACTTCTGGCACCGCGGCAACTGTTTCAGTTGGAACAACCACTACGGGTGCGCAAGGTACGCAAGCAAGCGTAACCAACTCAGGCTCCTCCTCCGCAGCGGTTCTTAACTTTACGGTTCCGCAAGGATATCAAGGTGTTGGGTACACGCCAGTTGTAAACAATCAAGGCATTGCCTATGGGGCAAGTCTTGTCGGAACAACGTTAACAATCTCCACTCCATTCAACAGTGGAAATCCTTACGGCTTTGGTGCTCTTCAGGTTGGTCAGCGAGTTCGCATTTGTGCTCAATCTGCGCCTACAACAAACTATGCAGAAGGCATTTTGACAACTGTAGATGGAACGTTTCCGTCAAGCGCCTACGTTATTTTTACGGTTGACTATTCAATTGGTGACGGTGTAACTCGTAGCCCAAATACTCTTTTTCTTACGGGTGCAGTTGGCTCACAAGGCTACCAGGGCTACCAAGGAGCACAAGGATACCAAGGTATTCAAGGCGTTGTTACCACTAACACTGGCGTACCCCCATCAGACACAACACTTCTTTGGCTTGACCAAACTGCTGCTGGAAACGGTACGCAGGGGCCGCAAGGCTACCAGGGTGGGTATTTGCCTCAGGTCGGTACATCATCCGTCCCTAGCAGCGGTTTGCTTACCGTAACAGTTGGTTCCAATACTTCCGTTAAAATTACCAATACGTCTAACCTTACGGTAGCAATTACCATTTCATCAACGGGCGCCATAGACGGACAATCTCTTGTTGTTAGGTTCTACGATTTTTCTGCTTCTCCAGCAACCTTGTCTTGGTCAAACACGGAATCAAGCGCAGTTGCCCCGCCGGGTTTTTCTAACGGTTCGACTGTTTCTCCAATTACTGTTGGATTTATTTACAACGGGGCAACATCTAAATGGCGTTGTGTAGGCTACGTATAACATGGCTTTTGCTTTTACCACTACACATGGCATTGTTTCTACCAACGGTCCTTACACCGTAATTACCTTTAAACAATCCGACACCCTTGTTTGCTCAGGCACATTATCGGGAGCAACCGTCCTCATTGTTGGCGGCGGCAGTTCTGGTGGGGGTGATTTTTCTAAAGGTTCTTATAACGGTCGTGGTGGGGGCGGTGGCGCAGGCGGCGTTGTTGCCCTTAGCGGCGTTACCCTTACTGGAAGTATGCCGGTTGTTGTTGGGCTTGGTGGCGCTGGCGTTGGCGCAAACAACAATGGCGGTAGTTCTTCTTTTGCAGGAGTAACTGCCGGAGGCGGCGGTTATGGTGGTTCAGGAAACGGAGTTGCCCAAAACGGAATCAGCGGAAGTAGCAGCACTGCTGGTGGCGGTAGCGGCGGTGGCGGTTATGGTTTCTATCCTTTTCCTAATGGAACTGGCGCCCCCGGCGGCCATGACGGTGGATTAAATACCGTAGTTGGTGGTGGCGCAGGTGGCGGTGGTGCGGGAAATGTTGGTTCCAATAACGCTGGGACCACCAACGGTGGAGCCGGTGGAAACGGCGTAACATCTAACATCACTGGCAGTACCGTTTACTACGGTGGCGGTGGCGGTGGCGGAGACGGTGGCGGAACTGGTGGAGCAGGTGGTTTGGGTGGAGGGGCAGTTGGCGGTTCTGGCTTAAACGCAACACCTAATACGGGTGGCGGTGGCGGAGGCGACAGCGTTTTTAATACTAATATAGGCAACGGTTCCGGTGGCTCTGGAATTGTTATTGTTTCGTATTTAACGTTGTCAACCACTCAAGGAATTCTTTCAAATTTGGTGTCAGCATGAACAAGATTTATCACATTCACACACCCAAAACTGGCGGTTCTTTTGTGCGCGTTAGGGTTTTGATTAATGTTTGCGAATTGATGCCAGAGGTTGCAAACCTTAACCTTCAATACGGTTTTCACGCAGCATGGCAAAACGTAGACGATGAAACTTACCTTGTTTCTTCTTGGCGCGAACCCGCCGCTCGAACGGTTAGTCAATACACTTACAAAAATAACAACCCTACGGTAGATGATTTTTTGTCTTGGTTTGAAAAAAATAAAGATGTGTTGTCTGACTATCAATCAAAAAATCTTTTGTTTGTTCCAAGCGAAAACATAACAATGTCAATGTTCATTGACAATCCAGATTTTTTGTCAATTCAAGTTGACCGTGATGAAGTTATGCGTCGCATAGCAAGAATAAATCTATTTTTGCGTGATGACCAGTTTCCTTTAAAGTCTGTAGAAATATTAGGCAATCGCATTTTGCAAGATTTTGGTTCAAGTGAAACGTTTCGCTATTGCTTTAATTACGACAATGATGACCCCATAAACACAACAGACGCTTCATCAATAATTTATGGTTCCTTGACAAGCGACCAAATAGATTATCTAAACAATTTGAGCCCGCTTGATTACGAAATTTACAACACCCCAGAATTATTTTGGGACGGAAAATGATTATCCAAATAATTGGATTGCCTGGAGCGGGCAAAACTACTCTTGCAAGTGCAGTCTCTGAGTGGATTAACGCAATACATATAAACGCTGATGCAGTGCGCAAACATGTAAGCAATGACCTTGGCTTTTCTTTAGCCGACCGCGTAGAGCAAGCACGGCGTCTTGGCGGCATGGCTCGCATGTTTCAAGAACAAGGTCATAATGTTGTGGTTGATTTTGTGTGCCCGACCAAAGAAACTTGCGAATCATTTGGTAAGCCGGATTTTTTAATTTGGGTAGACCGAGTTAAAGAATCTAAATTTCAAGACACAAACGCAATGTGGGAAATTCCAAGTCATTTTGATTTGCGTATTCCGGCTGGATTGACCGTTAAAGAAGAGTTGCAAATGACTTTAGAACTTATTGGAGAGGGGCGGTAAATGTCTCAGTTGAAATATTTTGTCCCTGCTACAGGTTCGCCGTTTACGCCAACCGCCGTGTCAGGCACAACAATTACCGTTTCAAGCACCGCCAACCTTACGACTGGTATGTACGTTGAAAACGCCACTTACGGAATCAACACAACCATCTCAAGCATTACCAACTCAACGCAATTTGTTGTTGCTTCATCAGCGGGCATTACAACATCCACGCCGCTAAACATCGGCTCTTGGGTTACCGCTGTCGTTGGACAACAGGGCTACCAAGGCTACCAAGGCAGCGCAGCAACGGTAAACGTTGGAACGACTTCTACCGTCTCCTATGCAACTGGCGCTTCGGTTACTAATTCTGGCTCACAAAGTACGGCAGTGTTTAATTTTTCTGTTCCTCAAGGCCCTCAGGGCTATCAAGGGCAGGCTGTTACCGGGCCGCAGGGGCCGCAGGGCTACCAGGGAATTGGTTATTACGGCGTAACATCAATTACCCAAAATACATTATCTACCGGTACATATTCTTTAACCTGGGCCGTTTCTAATAGTGGTGCTTTTGCAGTTGGTCAACGTGTTCGTGCCGCCCTTACATCACTACCTACTACTTGGGCGTCTGGAACAATAACAGCATTAACGGCGAACTCATCCATTACCGTACTTATAGACACAACAAACGGAACTGCAACAACCGCCGGGCCATGGACTTTTAGCACCGATGGTCTTCCAGGGCCACAAGGCGTTACGGGTTCTCAAGGCTTCCAAGGTTATGGATATATTTTTGTTCCAACAAACTCATTTGCGCCTCAATTGGGTAGTTTTAATTTTAGCAATAGCACCGTAGGTTCTTATTCAATTACCGCATATCAAACCGGAGGAAGAGTTCGCCTTGTTGCTACTTCATCTACTAGCGTTTATGTAGAAGGAATAAATACCGGCCCCACAGGTGGTTTTGGTAACAACACAAACGTAACCATTGACACAATTGGTAACAACGCTTATGGAACCGGTGTCTCTACAACAATTACTGCAACAACTCTTGTACAATCCGCCTACACTTGGCCAACAAATATTTGGGTTGGCGCTGTTGTAACGGTTGGAACCACTACCGCTACGGTTACATCCAACAACGCAACAACCTTGACGTTTACTGGCAACTGGTCGTCAACGACCCCGGCAAACGTATCCTCATATTCCATATCATTTTCTAGTTGGTCAATGAGCGTTGCTGGGAACGTAGGGCTACAGGGTCCACAAGGTACTGCTGGTTCGGGCAACATGTCCACAACTACTTACGACCCTGCGGCTATTGCTCAGCAGATTGTAGGAACCACTGCGGCACAAACTGTTACCAACAAACGAATTACCAAACGAATTCTTTCTCTTTCTGCAAACTCTGCCACGCCCACAATAAACACAGACTCTTACGATGTTGTACACATTACGGCGCAAACTGCGGCCATTACGTCGTTTACCACAAACCTCACTGGCACCCCTGTTGATGGAGACACTTTGCGAATCAGCGTTACTGGAACTACTGGCATTCCATTGACATGGGGAACAAAGTTTGAGCCTTCAACTGCTACACTTCCTACAACAACCACTAGCACAACACGCCTTGACGTTGGTTTCTTTTGGAACACCGAAACATCAAAATGGCGATGCGTGGCAGTAGCGTAAGGATAGACAATGGCCGCAACTACTTATTATGTTCGCAATACAAGCAACTACGCCAGTGCATCTGATACGGCAAATGGTGGAACCTCTCCAACCATTTTGGCAACTAGCACCACCGCCGCGGGCTCAAACAGCACTACCCTTGTTTCCCTTGCAAGCGTTTTTACCGCTTCAATGGTTGGGCAAAACGTAAACATTAACAATGGTTCTTGGTATCTTATAACTGCGTACACTTCCGCAACAACTGTAACAATTTCTTACGTTTATGGAGCCAGTTTTACTGGCACAACAGGACTTACTTTTAATGTTGGTGGACCCTTTGCCACAATTACTGCCGCTCTTCCTAACTCGGCGGTAAACCCAATATATGCAAATACGGTGAACTCTCCAACTATTACTATTTATGTAGGCGCTGGTGTTTATCGGTATTCTACCGCTGCCTTCTTCAGCGGAATAAATTTAAACGTAATTGGTGACGTTACTGGCGCCTACACAGGAGATGCTGGGGAGGTGGTAGCAACTTGGTTTACCGCCGACACTGGGGTAACTGGATATGCTGGGCAATGTGCTCTTTTTTACACAACTCAAACCACCATTTCAAACATTACTTGGATTGGCGGAACTGGCACAAGCACTACAAACGGTTTTATTTTTCAGACCTCACAACTACCCGCTACTAGTGGAACTCAAATAATTTCAAACACCTCAACAACTCTTACAATCGGTGGCGTTAGTTGGGCAACAAATCAATGGGCAGGCTACATATTTGAAGTTGGTAACGTAACCTGTCTTGTTACCTCTAACACATCAAACGTCTTGACTTTTACAGCCGGTTTCAATAACCCTGGTTCTTTGTCTTATAGCACCAGCACTACTTGGTATATGTTTGGCCAATTAGTTTTTCAAGATTGCGTTTTTAACGGAATGGCATCTTCTTCTAATATTACAATGTCTAACGGTTACGGAACGGGTTTTGTTCCATATGTTTTATATGACCGTTGCCTTTTAGTTGGAAAGGGAACAGCAAACAACGCAGTAATAACTCCGTATTTTTCTTTTGGTGGCTCTATTGTCATTCAAAATAGCCTTATTATGGGCTGGGGTGGTTCCAACCATGCTGCAATTTGGGTAAGAACAAACGGTTCTTTGCAATATGCAAACATGTGTTACATAAATAACTGCACAATTTTTGGCGCAGCGCAAGGTGTTTATTCTTCTGCCACAACAGCAGTAGGAATTGCAAACGTTTCTAATTCTTTTATTTCTGGTGCTGTTTATGGCGGTTACGGAAGCGGTACTCCTAACGCTATTACTGATGCTGGATACAACCAATGGTTTGGCGGTAGCGCTCTTAGCGGAATAACACTGGCCGGAACCTCCTATCAAACCTACACTGGCAGTCCAAGCGGTTCTTCGCCTGCCATTGATTTTGGTCAATGGTCAAAAATCTCAAATCAAATTAGGCCCTTTGCTTCCCCCAGCAATGTATCCCCGTTGTTGGGTTTTGGCAATGCCAGTATCACTTACGCGGGAACCGTTACGCCAACGCCCACCTACGACGTTTTAAACCGTCCTAGGCCCTCTGGTGGAGGCTCATCAAAGTACACCATTGGATACGCAGAGCGACACGACTTTGCCGTGCAAGACCTTACAAACTATCCATCTGGCTACACCGCCTCGGGAAAACTTGTAGGCCCTGGAGACCAAATTGTCTACATTGCAGTTGACTCCGTTGCGCATACATTTGCAGTTCAAGTGTTGCAGAGTTTTACAGGTACGTCAACTGTCAGCATTTTGGCAAACCCTGAACTTGGCGTTGCGGCTCAGACTCTTTCAAACACTACGTCCGGCTCTTGGCAAACGTTGACATTTTCATCTATTACCCCAACCAAACAGGGTTACATTGCTTTGCAAATTACGTCTAAAGACACCGCGGGCACGGGCACTCTTAACTTTGGAGCAATTGTCTAATGGCTTCCCCCAACCCAAACGCACTTAGGTACTGGCGTGAACAAGGAACCGTTCTTCCTCCGTACAACAGCGTTGCCTCAACCGGCACAAACGGCGAGCGGTATTGGAGCAATCAAGGAACTGTAATGTTTCCCGGCATTTTCTTTGTTACGGCAACTCCCGTTACTTCGTCCGCCGGATTCTTTTCTTTTATGTAAATCCTTGATTTTTTAACCTATATGGTGTATTATGTTTGTATGATGGGGCATTTACTGCCGCTCTGAGGGGAACGACATGATTAGTGTATTTACGCCAAGCCATAACTCTAAATTCTTAGATGATTGCTACGCTTCTCTAAAAGCGCAAACAATTGAGAATTGGGAATGGATTGTTCTCCTTAATGGTGGCGCTGAGTGGTCTCGTCCAGAGTGGGACGACCGTGTTCGAGTTGCGTATGCAGATGAAAAACTGCAAGGCGTAGGCGCACTGAAGCGTCATGCCGTTGAACTTTGTTCCGGCAGGATTCTTGTGGAACTTGACCACGACGACTTGCTTGCCCCCAACGCTCTAGAAGAAATTCAAAACGTTTTCAAGGACCCTTACACTGTCTTTGCTTACTCTGACTTTGCTCAAATTAACGAAGACGGCACCCCAAACCACCAGCGATTTGATGAATCATTTGGTTGGGAATACTATCAAGAGGGTGAGCATTTGGTCTGCAAGGGCCTCGAGCCTAGTCCGCACAATGTTTCTTACATTTGGTATGCCCCCAATCATGTCCGCGCTTTTTTAAAGTTTGCGTACGACACTGCGGGCGGATACGATTCTTCAAAAAAAGTTCTTGACGACCAAGATTTGATGACGCGTCTTTACTTGATTGGCGGCTTTCACCACATTGAAAAGTGTTTGTACTACCAACGTGTACACACGCTAAACACGCAAAAAGACCCAGAGACCAACAAGTTTATTCAAGAAGAAACTGTGCGTCTTCATGGGCAAACCATTCAGCCCCTTTTGTTGAAGTGGGCCGAAGATGAAGGTCTTTTGGCTCTTGACCTTGGTGGGGCGCACAATCCTGCACCCGGTTACAAAACCGTCGACCTTAATGAGCCTGCTGATTTCTTAGGCGACATTTTTAACGTGCTGGGCGACATGGAAGACAATTCTGTAGGCGTTATTCGAGCCGTTGATTTCTGCGAACACATTTCAGATAAGATTCGATTGTGGAATGAGTTTCACCGGGTTCTTGCCCACGGCGGCATGGTCCTTAGCCTTACCCCCAGCACCGATGGCCGAGGCGCCTTCCAAGACCCTACGCACGTTGCGTTTTACAACGAAAACAGTTTTTGGTATTGGACAGACGACCAGTTTCGCCGGTTTGTCCCAGAAATTACTTGCAACTTTCAAGTAAGCCAACTTTTCACTCACTTCCCAAGCGAGTGGCACCAAGCAAACAATATCCCTTATGTCTGCGCCAACCTTATTGCAATTAAGGAAGGTCCGCGCCAGGGGGGCAGACTAGGAATCTAAATGGCTGACGCTATTACAGAACTTACAGCAACATGGGTTGCAGGAAGCGGAATCCAATTAAATTGGACGGCGGCGAGCGACGTCACCAATGGCTCCATTTACCAAGTGTACGTACTAGCAAATGCCGACCAAACCATTCCTGTTTGGAACTTGTTTACCTCTCTTGCGCCAAACGTTGTGCGAGCAAGCGGAACCTCAAACCTTAGTTTGGTCGCCCCGGTCCCTTCGTATTTTTATAAGTTTCCTAACTTGACAAATATCCCCGCGTCGGTTGCCTTTAGCATTATTCACGTAGATTATTTAAACGCAAGCAGCGTTCCGCTAAATATTTCAGTTTTTTCTCCGTCTGTAAACCCTGTCTATGGTCCGCCGCATTTTCAAAACAATTTTACTCTTGACCCTTTTGGTCAATTGTCCGTCAACCCTCAAGATTCTTACGAAGAAATATCTTCTTCAGTTGCAATGGTTGTAGGGGCGCTTATTGGCGAAAGAACAATGCTTCCCGAGTTTGGCATTGAAGACCCAACCTTTACCGATATTGACACAGAATCTATTGAACAAACAATTCAACGTTGGGAGCCACGGGCCAACGCAAATGTTTCAGTAGAATATGACGACAACAATAACGCTTCTTTAAGCGTATCAATCACCAGTAATTTGGGAAGTGACTAATGGCATACATTAACGTACCAATCGTAACAGAAGCAGACGTACTTGTCCAACAGTCCCTTGCTTCTATCTCTGCCAATATTCCTGGTTGGATTCCCCGTGAGGGCAACCTCGAGGTTCTTCTTCTAGAACAGTTTGCTGCAATGTCATCAGAGGCCGCTAACGTGGCCTCTAACGTCCCTGACTCCATCTTTCAATACTTTGGTTCACTCATTGGAATTGTGCCAAATGCGGGACTTCAGAATCAACTGTATTCAACTTGGACTTTGGTTAGCAATGCTCCCGCTGGCGGTTATCAAATTGCGGCTGGAACAATTGTTGGCGTTTTTTACGCAGGTGCCTCTTACCAGTTTCAAACGGTAAACCCTCTTACAATCTCCGCAGGAACAAATAGCACGGCAGGCGTTTTGCTGGAAGCCGTCACTACGGGTGCGGCTTACAACATTCAATCGTTTTCTGGTTTTGGCGCAAACGTAAACTCTTCTCCTACACCCCCGTTTTACATGCAACTGCAAACGCAAGATGCAAACATTTCAAGCGTTGTTATTACGGGAACCCCCGCAAACAATTCTAACCTTGTTGCCGGAACAGACCCTGAATCAACAGACGCATTTCTTTCTCGTCTTACGGCTGAACTTCAATTGCTTGCCCCTCGGCCAATTACCCCGAGTGACTACGCTTTGTTTGCTCAAAACGTATCCGGTATTTACCGCGCACAGGCTTTTGACGGTTTTAACTCGTTGACCAATTTATTTAGTGCGGCCAATGCAAACTTTACAACTGCTTCTACTTCGGGCTCAACGCCTAGTGGTTGGGGTGTGGTCGGAAACGGTACCGTAACGGCTGGTTTGCCTACGCTTTCTACGCCCGGAACAGCACCATCTAACTATCTTCAGTTTACAAGCACAAGCACTGCTCTTGTTAGCGCCGCCACCGTGCAAACTGCCACTATTGCAAAAGCCACAAGCCTTATTGTGACGGTTGGAACAGGCCCGTCTTTTAGCACCACAATCAGTTCGGTTGCCCCGGCCCTGATTATGATTACCGATTCAACAAACGGCAATGAAATTGCGGTTGTTACCGCAGCATCGGCAACCACTGGTTCGGGCTCCGCAACACAACAAACACTTACCATTGCGTCACCAGGACTAGCCTACGCGCACACAACGTCTGCAACCGTCAAGCAACTTCAAGCGGCTTCTGCCCCTGTTGCATCAAGTCTGTACGCAAACTCTTACTGGTATCAAGCCGCTTCTGTAATTAAAGCCGCCGGCTCAGCCCCCGCAACTACGGCAACAGAAAAGCCATACATTGTTGCGGTTGCTACGTACATTGATGGTTCAGTGCAAACATTTTCTTCATTGCCAACTTTGGACGATTCTCTTTACACGTACACGTCTAACTCCAAAGTTGTTACGTGCAACATTGCGTCAACTAACGCCAACTCCACAAACGTTCTCGCTTCTGACCCCAGCGTTACCACAATTTACACAAACGCCAATCCATCGGCTCCGCGCCCATACGTAACTAGCATTCAAATGTATATTGCTTTCTCAACTACTGAAACAAGCAAGACGCACACAATACCGTATGTTTCGCTTAATGAGGTTCAGTTGGACCTTACAACGGCGCAAAGTCCAACGCTTACCACAAGCAATTACAACTTTATTCCTGATGCTACATTCCTTGACTACGAATACAGCAACGGATACGGCTCTTCTTGGACCAACCCCAACGGCACGGTTATCCTTCCGGGAACTGGCGTGCAATATCAGGGAACCGGCTCTGCACTTGGTTCATCGTTAACGGTTAGTTCGCAAGCGTTCAACCTTTCCCACCTTGTCTCTGACACAACATCTACCTCAAGGGTTTACACGCTTTTTGCAACGGTCAACGCCACATACGCGGCATCATCAACTTATAGCAATATTTCTATTCAAGTTGTAAACGTTGCAACATCCGCAGTTATCGCCACCGTTAGTCCATCGGCAGCCGCAGTGGTTACATTGCCAATTCAATTTACTCTTGCTGCTCCCGCAGACGTTCAGGTAAACATTGTTTTTGGGACTGGCCTTAATGTTCCTCTTGGCTCAAGCGTTATTGTTTCTAACGTTGCTGTTGTTTCTGGCGCTTACACGCTTACAAATCTTCCTGCGTTGAATCAATACAACTACACATGGACCCCCGGAGGGCTTTATAACCCCAACACGTACAATTACCCTCGTACTGTTTCGGTTGTTCCCACAGACGCTAACGGACTTCCTGTTGCTCCAAGCATTGCGCAAAATCTTTCGTCCTACCTTGCAACTCGACGTGAAACAAACTTTACGGTTAATTCAATCAACCCTAATTATGTGCCGATTGACGTTCAATACACAATTTACGTTTCGCCCGCATACACCACAACGGCAGTGCAGACTTCTGTAAACTCTGCTATTCGCTCTTTTCTTAGCCCCGCAACATGGGCGGGCGGCACAAACTCGCCCCCTTATTGGAACGGTGCTGCGGTCTCGGTAAACGTTATGGACCTTGCTTCAATCATCGGCCAAGTTGCCGGGGTTTCAAATGTTGTTTCTGTAGGCGCACGAACTTCGTACCCTACTGGTGGAACGTATCTCACAACAACGGTTCCTTTGGTTGGGATTGCTCCGCTGCCGATTGCCAATACGATTACCCCAACGGTTTACGCTAACCCAAGCAACACGTTTACTGGACTCTAATTATGACGGTAACCCTACCGAATAGTTACAACACTCAATCAATCTATAACACCGTACCTCAGTTTATTCAAGACCAAGATGCGGCCAATGGGTACCCGCTTTGGTATTTCATTTATGGTGCCGCTTCTCAGTTAGACCAACTAGATATTCTTACTCGCAACAACGTAGGGCAAGGTATTCACGTTGAAGCAAACATTGGCAATTACGCTACGTACAAAATTACTGACGCTCAAATTGCCTCCCCAATTGCTCCAAGCGACACAACAATTAACATTTTTGGCACAGACGCAACATGGAATGTTTTTACTACAGTTCCGGCAACTTCTTTTCAAGTTCAACTAGTCAACTCTTTGTTGGGAACAGTTGAAACTATTTTGATTCCTGCCGGAACCTATGACTGGCTTGCCCCTGTTATAACAATTTCCGGTGTAACTCGTAACTACCCCACGGGTGGAAACGGATTGAGTTGGCCTGCTAGCACTGGTGCAGATGGAAGTGTTTATCTGAAAGACTGGGCCGGCGCAAGCGGTTGGTCGCAACTAATAGATATTCAACGTTGCCCTAACTATGCGTTGCCTTGGCTTGCTCAATTTGTAGGTTCTTCAATCCCTACAAACTCAACAATGAACCGACAGCAAATGATTCAACACATTGAATCTTTGAGCGGTTTTAATCGGGCAACCTCGAGCGCCATTGTTCAGCAATTGATTCAAGTTATAAACGCTCAGTTGGTAAACACAGTTACGCCATTGTCTGAATCGCAAGTTATTGTGTTGGAAAACACGCAAACTACTTCATATACGGTTACGGCGGCTTCCGCAAATGGGACAACGGTAACGTACACGTGCGCAAACTCATTGTCTGCCGGTTCGGTTGTATCTATTGCAGGTCTTGCAACCTCAGCGTTCAACCTTACAAACGCAACAGTTGCGTCGGCAACTTCAACGCAATTCACGGTGACTAACTCGGCAACTGGAACGGCGGTTACAGGGCAAAACGGAACGGTTACTTTGAAAGAACCGTATTCTTACAATTTTTCCGCCATGACCATCTTGTTGCCGTCTGTTTATTTTTCCCAATACTCGTATCAAAGCCTAACGAACAGCGCGGGTGGGGCATCCTCAACGTATGCGTCCCTTCAGTCTTACCTTGCAAGTATTGGTAATATTTACTTTGACCTTCAGGGCAGCAGCGTAGCAAGCAATAACTCGCCATACGTTAACTTTGTTTACAGGTACCGGCCAGCCGGAATTCAAATCTTTATAGGAGGCTACTAACCATGTCAAGTGGAAAGACCACACGGGCCCAGGTGCCCTATCCGCTCTCGAGCGACACCGCTAACGTAGCCTCTGACATTCAGGCTGTTGCTAGTTTTATTGACACCAACATTCCCCTTTGGGCAACCACTACAACAGGCTCAGCCCCAACCCCATCGGTCAACAGCACGGGTGGTGAATTCTGGTGGTGCTCTCTTGCTACGTCCTCAAACTACGGACTCAACTACTACAACGGAACTTCTTGGGTAAACCTTGGTGCTGATTCTGTTTATGTAGGGACAACGGCTCCAGCGGTTGCCTTTCCTAGCCAAGTTTGGATTAATACCACTTACACAAATCCTTCAATTTCTTACTACAATGGTTCGGCTTGGGTTAGCGTTATTACTGGCACATCAACTAGCGGCCTTGTGCTTACTTCTGGCGCCTCGGGCTCAACGTATCAGTCTGTTCCCAGTTCTGCCGCCGCCACTACATCAACGCAAGGAATTGTACAACTCGCTGGAGACCTTGCCGGAACCGCATCAGCGCCTACTGTCACATCAGTTGCGCACGTTACCACGGGTACATTGCCGGCTGCAAATGGTGGCACTGGCGCCTCTGTAACCACGCCAACGGGCACGGGCGCAAATGTTCTTGCCACCTCTCCCACTTTGGTTGGGCCAAACTTGGGAACGCCCTCAAGCGCAACTCTCACTTACGCAATTGGCCTTCCCTTGACAACCGGTGTGACTGGAACGCTTCCGGTTGCTAATGGCGGCACAAACGCCACAACAGCGGCTGCGGCACTTACAAACTTAGGCGCAATGGCTGCCAACGTGACCGCCCTCCCAAGCGTTACTTCGGTAAACAACACTTTTGTTCCTTCAAGCCAAACGCTTTTGTACAGTGGAGGTCCCGCGGGGACGCCGAGCGCAATTGACTTAACCAATGCAACAAAAATTTTAAATACTAATCCTGCTGGACGTATTTACACAGCAAACTCAACGTCAAAGACAACTGTACCAAGCACCACAAATACTGCAATTGTTTTTGACACAATTTCAGGTACTGGAACCTTTCTTGAAAACGGAATAACTGTTTACTCCGTTTCGGGAACAACATATGGTCTTACTGTTCCTTCCGCCGGTTGGTATCAAGTAAGTGGTTCAGCATTTTACAACGCCACAAGTAGCGGTATTTTTCAACTTCAAATTTGGGTTGGCTCGGTTTCGGGAACCTCCCCATCGGGCACTCAATGGGGAACATCTCAATCCCCCGCAAACACGCTTGGAACTGCCGTTTCTTTGAGCGACACTGTTTACGCAAACGCTGGTGACGCAATTTTTATTGCAGCGCGTCAAAACAGCGGCAGCACACAAACCACGACAATTGGTAATGGACTCACTTACCTTGCCGTATCTCTTGTTAGCCAATAATAAAGGACAATAATGACTATTGTAGACCACCGCAATGCCGAAGTCGCCTGGGCGCACTGGGCAGTAAAGAATCACCAGCACTTTAATTACTCAGAAGGCAATGACCGCATGAGTGCTATTGGTGTATGGCCAATCAAGTTCCCGGTCAACGCTGACTGCTCGAGTTCCTGCACGCTTTACGCATGGTGGGCAAATGCAAATGACCCCAACGGTCTTGGGTTTGACCACGAAGGATACACGGGCACATTTCTTAGCCACGAAGAACACATGACTCTTTGGATTAAAAATGGCAAAAACATTCCAGTTGAGCAAATACAAATTGGTGACCACGTTGTTTATGGAACCGGCACGGGCTGGCATGTGGCAATAATCGTGGAAATTCACGGCAACGACATTCTTACCGTGAGCCACGGTCAACAGGGCGGACCTGGTTACTGTTGGGTAAATCCACCCACTACGGTTCCTTCACGCGGCTTCCCCTCGGATGGTCGCCAGCCACAAACTTTTCTCCGCAACATTACCGCTAACAACAAGCCAGTTCGGCTTCCCCCTGCCGCATAAAGATTATGAATTCAAGTTTTATTAACGGTTCAAACTTTTGGTTTAACTACATTGCAGCCATTGGTTTTGCCGCAGGCACAGTTTGGGCGATAGTCACATTTGTGCATCGTCGTTTTATTAAGCAAGTAAGCACTCTTGTCGGGAGGGAAGTCGAAAACGACCTTACTAAAAAAATCTCCTCAGAAGTTGAGCACATCTACAAAGAAACAACTCACAACGGCGGGAGCAGTATGAAAGACGCTGTAAGGCGTTTAGAAGAAAACACTGAAAAGGGTTTTCGCAAGATTGAAGAACAACAAGACGATTTGCGTCGATACATTGTAAAACTCGACAAAGCCTTAGAGCGTCATTTTGGTTACCACGAAGGCTTAGGAGATGAGTAATGGCAAAGCATTGGGAATTCCATCCGAGCGTGCGCACGGGCAAAGACCGAACACTGGGGGAGCGAGCCGCCGACAGAATGCGCCTGGGAATGGGAACGTGGACATTTCTTGGGACGTTCCTGACCGGGATGGCGTTTTGGATTATCAGCGGCGGATTTGGTTCTGACCCTGCTCCGTTTTTTCGGTTAAACCTTGCGCTTTCAATGCTTGCAGGACTTCAAGGTTCCGTTCTTTTGATTGCCGCAAAACGCAGTGACAAAATCTCTGCGGAGTTGCAAGAGTTTCACCTCAAAACAACACTAGACCACGCTGAAATGCTTAGTGAAATTAAGCAACTTGTTGCTGGCGCCCCATCTACATCGGAGATTGCTTAATGCACGTTTGGTTAGCCGTTGCTTTTTATTCAGTTATTGGCTGCGCTTGCATGGTAGTACGTGACGTACTTGCCACCATTTTGACCAAAGCAATCAACACGCCGGGCAAACACAAACTTGCTGGTGATATGGATGGTCTTAGTGACATTGTAAACATTATTCTTGCTTCTTTTTCTGGCGTACAACTAATTCATCTTGGTTGGCCCGGATGGTTGGGTATTTTGCCAATCGGCATTGTCGGAAAATTCACTACCGAACGTGCAGCCAAATGGTCGCATGAAAACGTCACGGAAGGATAGCAATGGCCACACGTGTTGCAGGATTTAGAGGCAAGGGCCCAGCGGCAAAACTCGCTATGGGAACTTTGTCAAATTACGTCAAAAGCACAATTGCCCCTGCTCCTCGTTCTTTTGATTATTCCTCTAGGGTTGCAAATTATCCAATGGCGCTCAATGATACGTATGGAGACTGCACCTTGGCTGGTGTTATTCACATGCTTCAATTAGCATACGCCGAAATTGGAGAAACTTTTGAATACCCCGGAGACGAGGCGGTCAAAGATGAGTATTTTAAATTGACCGGTGGTGCTGACGGCGGACTTGTCGAACATGATGTGCTACAAACTTGGATGAGAGATGGATTGTTCAACACAAAAATATCTGCGTACGCTCCCGTCAACATCAAAAATCAAAATGAAATGGCTGCCGCTATCTATTTGTTTGGGTCTGTCTACTTGGGCGTTGAAATGCCTCCTAGCGCCGAAAACCAATTTGAGTCTCACCAACCCTGGGATGTTTCCCAACCGCCGGAAGAGCCAACTGGAGGCCACTGCGTTGTGGCTACGGGTTGCAACGAAGCGGGTATTGAAATTATTACTTGGGGCTCTACGGAGTCAATGACGTGGCAATGGTGGGAAACCTACGGCTCTGAAGCCTGGGTGGTTATCCCCGAAGCATTTACGGAATTGGACCACGGCCCCGTATGGAACGTAAACATTTTGACGCTACAAGAGGACCTGAAAAATCTTGACAACTAATTATAAACCTCAGCCGGGTGATGCAGTATTTGCACACACGCACAACAAATACGGTGCCATGATTCGATTTGGCCAGGCTATCCGTTGGTGGAAGTATCGTTCGTGGAACCACATGGCCATTGTTGATTTTGTGGATGCCGATGGAACCATTTGGTGCATTCAAATGGCCCGTCGATGCGAGCGCGTAAAGATTCAAGACGTTGCCCCCGGTGGTCACGTCAAAATAATTTCTTGCCCTGACACGGTGAATCGCGACGAGGCAACCGCTTACGCTCGCAGGCAATTGGGCACTAAATACGGTGTGCTCACCATTATTAGCATTGCCGTCAACATTGTTTTGCCCGCATTTTTTCGTTTTGACATTCGTACCGCAGACACCCTTATCTGCTCCGCACTTGTAGCACGGTCTTGGGAGCACGGCTCCTGGGATTGCCCAACCGACCCATTCGACATTACCCCTGCTGAGTTCGACGGCGTTCTCGGTGGTGGTGGCGTACAAATTTATTAAGGAATAATTATGACAACTTCCAACGCTCTTTTTAGCAACACCCCAAATCATGTTGTTGTTCCATACCCTGTATTTGTTGACACCACTACAGGTTCTATTCAACACTTTAATGGAACAACCAATACTCAAGTAGGTGGATTTGCGCCTGCATTTACTAGCAGTGTTCCATTCACGTCTGGCACGGCGGTGCAAAACACCGCTGCTTGTTTTGCCACGTACTACATCTTTATTGGCGGTGCCACAAGCGGTACAGTTCAAGTTGCTTTTGGTCCAACTAGTGCTTGTGCAAACGTAGTTATTCCTTCGTCTGCGGGCAACGCGGCAAACAACCACGCCATTACGGTGCGAGTTCCCTCGCAGTGGTACATCAAGGTGACTACGACTAACAGCGCCACAATCTCTTCGGTTAACGTACTTACTGAGGGTTCTTTCTAGATGCCTGAGACCCCGGCTCACGACCAGGGTGTAACGCATCACTACGTGGTTCATTATCCGCATCACGAACCACGTGAGCACGACCCGCATTACAAAGACTTTAACGCATACCGTCGTCGCACAAAAGCGACGGCGGTATGTGCTATTGGCGCACACCGGAAAGACTTTAGTGAATGCTCCTTAGAGAAACCGCTTGAGTTGCATCATGCCCACATTGAGTTTAGCCTTCAAAACGGCGTTGACCTCAAGTGGCTCGAGGTTGATTACCCAGGAGTAAGTGACCCATCAATTGTTGGTGCTTGGGTTGAATCGGGAGACAATCTTATGTGGCTTTGCGAAGCGCACCACCGTGGCGCAGGCGGCATTCACGTTGCCGCAGCAAGTGACTTTGAGGCAGAAAAATACGTTAGGGGACTTATCTCCCCCGTTACGGAAGAGAATAAATAATGAGTTCCCCAAGCCCGGAGACCGTTATAAGTGCCGACACGTCTGCAATTGTTGTTGCAAACGACGGATTATTTGGAGACAACATAGTGAAAAACACTGCGGCAAACATCTACGCAAAGGGCACTAAAATTGTGCTCCTTACAAGCACTCCTTTTACTTCATACACTGGAACAATTGTAGACCCTGACGTTGTGCTTCTGGGCGTGCAAATTAATGGCGATGACGGCACAACCACTCTGCTTACCTATACGTACACGCACGGCACTGGAGACCCCACAAGCACCATTGTGCGAACTGCAACGGGAACCTATCAAGCCATTATTGACTCTGGGCTTTACTCTTCTGGGATTTGGATTTATTCTTGGATGGGCGAACCTTCCGTTTCTGTAAACGCAGACACCACAAAAACCAAAGTGCGCAATGACAATCAACTAATTGTTAAGCCAGAAAACTTTCCCTTAGGCTAACACTGTGGTACAATTCGGGCGACTACTGAAAGGAACCATTAGTGCCTAAAGCAGATTTGTCAGAATTTTTTGAGAAGCCAAAGCGGCCTTGTATCGCTGGGCAAATTATTTCCCGTCTTGAAAAAGATGACCGTGAAAAAGTTGAAGCGGCCCTTATTGAGCCCACAATTGACGGTGCATCTATTGTTCGTTTCATTCAAAAGCGTGGCCTTGACGCCAAGCATCCTGCCCTACTTAGGCACCGTAAAAAGGAATGTATTTGTTATGGCCTCAAATAAACTTGATTTGACAGAGTTTTATCGACACAGACTCGAGCCAATAGAAGTTGATTTTGAAGACCTAACTGAATTACGCAAGGCAATTGAAAAGAAGAAGCCTGCAAAGCCCGTTGCCCCTGAAGGCGAAGTAGCAATGCTTGCGCTTTTGGCCGATTGGCAAATGGGAAAAATGGAAGGGGGCGGCAGTGAAGCAATCATTGACCGCATTGTTACCTTTCAAGACCGACTTGTTTTTCGTTTGCGTGACCTAAAGAAACTTGGGCGTGGCGTAACAACGGTTTACCTTGTGGGTTTGGGTGACCTTATCGAGCAATGCTCGGGACACTACGACATGCAGACCGCCAATACCGACCTCGACCGTCGTGAGCAAATGCGGGTCGCTCGTCGTTTGGTAATGCGAATGGTTGACTTGCTTGTTGACGAGGGCTACAGGGTCGTTCTAGGGGCCGTTCCGGGCAACCACGGTGAGAACCGGAATGCTTATGGAAAAGCGTACACATCTTGGACAGACAACGATGACCTTGCAATCTTTGACGGTGTTGCGGAAATCATTGAGCATAACGTAGAGCGTTACGCCAACGTGAACATCCCCCTTGGCGCCATTGCCGAAGACCTAACCATGACCCTTGAGATTGCCGGAGTAACTTGCGCATTTGCGCACGGTCACTCTTTCCGCAATGGAAGCAATAAAAACTGGGTAAAGACCAATGGCAGCATTGGCAAGATTGAGTCTTGGTGGCAGGGTCAAGTAATGGGCAACCAGCCCGTTGCTAAGGCGCAAATTCTATTCTGTGGACACCTTCACCACTATGTAGCATCAAGTGCTACGGGGCGTCAGGTCTTTATGGCTCCAGCCGCAGACGGTGGTTCTCACTGGATTACCAGCACTGCTGGCGTAAACTGTCCCCCAGGTATGCTAACATTGTTGGTCGGCACCGGATGTGGGCCCTTTGGATGGAGTGACCAACAAATTTTATGAAGCGTAATGAAACACCTCAAAACGTTGAGGTAGCAAGACAAATCAATCTTCGCAGAAACAGGAACGACAAGTATTCTTGGATTCCCTGCATTGTTTGCGGAGACCTATGCCCTCAGCAGTTAGAGGGTACTTTTGCTGATTACGATGAAGTGCACATGACGTGTACGCAAGACCCGTCATACCCCAAGCGACTTAGAGAACTAAAAAAGCGGCGAGAAGAAGAAGAAGCGCCTTCTTCATTGTTTTAGATTTAGCCATGCTTCTTCTACGCTAATTTTAGACTGTATCCATTTGGTTCGTTGCTCGGGCGCACTTCCGCCCCAAACACCATCTTCAGTGTGAGTATTCATTGCGTACTCAAAACACTCGTACTGGACTGGACAATACTGGCAGATTTCAATAGCCTTCTTAACTAGCGAAGACTTACCCCGCCCCGGAAAAAAATGCTGAATGCCTTGCTTTTTGCAGGCCGCGTAGTTGTAGAAGTCTGGACGGCTTTCTGCTAGAACGCTAAGAAATTGATAGATTTCGTATTCTGTGAAATCAAATTCTGGCGTCATAGGCGCCCAACGAATCTGAAACATGAAGATGCGAAGAAGACAGCGCCTTTGTTCGACTTGGGTGGCTCGAGGTCCAACGGCAAGTGCAAGAAGAACGGTACTTGCCCTTTTCAAAAACGACTTCTACAATGTGATTTACTTTTCCCATGACCATTTTCGAAATCCTCTTTTGTGCGCTTCTGCTGGGTTGTCTGTTATCATGGTGTGGCAGTAGCGACACACAGCCATAAACTGTTCTAAGTCTTCACTTACTATAGCACCCCCAACACCACGGGGGAGGACCTCATGGACGTCTACAGAGCGCCCTGAGCAGTTATTGTCCCATTGTGCTTGGCACGTTCGGTGAGCATCAAGAAATTGAGCAACAAAGGAAGAACGCTCTTTGTAAAGTTCTTTTGTTTTTTTAGACCGGGGCGACAGCGATTTTTTCGTTGTTAGCCCCGTTTTCTGTTTTAAGGGCGTGTTTGTACGCAAAGAAGCCCCTCGTTCTAATCCCTTTCGGGAAACGAGGGGCTTCTTGCGTTCCAATTACAGGTCTATATGTTGCTGTTGCGTGATAAGAATTGCATTGAGTCGGTGGGACTCGCGCAAAGCAGTCTGTAGCGTCTCCATTTGGATTTTCAAATCTTCGATTTGCGATTCCAAAGTTTCGATGTACTTTTGCAGTTCTTGTTCGTACATAAAGCCTCCTAGTCTCGATAAGAAGCCATAAGACTCCTAAGCACTTCTAGCCTACTACGAACAGACATTAACGCCTGCCTCGTAGAGTCATTCTTTGCCTTTGCTGCCTCCATTGCCATACGTTCCACTTCTGTGTCTACGGTAGCAATGTCTTCAGCCATATCGGAAGTTACCTTCACCCCGTTAATGGGGCCTTCGATACGGGCACTTAGACGGCTCTTGGCGTAAGCAGACTTGAAGGCCGCTTCAGCCCTGCCGTACTCGTCCGCTGTACCCGCAAAAATCTTGGTCAGTTCGTCCATTCGGTCTACCGAGTAGAGTATTGATGCCTCAATATTTTTGTAGGTAAGCGGAGCGGAGTAGTCAGTCACGATTCAACCTAGAACTGGTCGTCGTCCCAGGGAGCGTTGCTGCTGGAGCCGCCGCCCTGATTGAAGCCCGGAGCCGCAGTGCGCTCGTTCTTCTGAATTGAAACCGTAGCAAAGCGAAGCAATGCGCCAACTTCGTCAGCGACAACTTGAACGCTGGTGCCCTTAGTGCCGTCGTTGCGCTCGTATTCACGAACCTCTTGACGACCCTTGACAATGACGTTAGAGCCCTTGACCAAAGAAGCGTGAACGTTCTCCGCGTTCTTGCCAAAGGCAACAACGTCGTAAAAACTGGTGTGTTCCTTTTCCTTGCTCTTATAGGTTTCTGCAAGGCCAAAACGAACCGTGGCAACGCCCCCCTGAGAGAATTTCAATTCCGGGTCTCGGGTAATGTTGCCCGTGATGGTAATGGTTGATGACATTTTAATTCCTTTCTGTTATTGAATCGACTGTAGGTATTCGATGACACTCTTGGCCTCATCAAAGGTCAACTTATTGAGGTCATTAATTTCACGCCCGATGACACCAGAGACAGCCGAAAACTGCTGTGCATCATCGTAGTTAAGCGTCTTGTGGCAGATGGCCCAAATCATACGGGTCATCTTTTCCGTAGCCATGCCGGTGGGCTTGGCTGGTGCAGGCTGACCGGCTGCGGCTGCAACCTTAGAGTCCAGCGACTGCTTTACGGGTGTAGGCGTTGCTGCGTTACCGCTCGCTTTGCGTGCTGCAATATCAGCGGCAAAACTAGCAGCGTTGCCGTCATCGTCATCGTCCGCAACCAAACCAATGGCCGACATTAGCGAATAGCGACGTGCATACGTAATGGCGCTACCCTGAGATTGTGGGTCATTAGCCTTCGTAACGTGCAAACGCATTGAGTGACTGATAAACTCACCCGAAGCGTGCATAAGGTACGTGGTAAGCAAGTCGCCAATTTCGTCAGAGTCAACAAACTGAGCAAACGACAAACCATGCTTAGACAACACGGGTGTAGCAGTTGCAACTACGTCAGGCAACGCTGCGTACTTGCTCTTAAAGAATGGGTTACTAGAACCCTTGGGTACTGCGGAGAACTCTCCTTGAGCAGCGGCAAGTGCCGTCGCTATGTTGATAATTGATTCACTCTTCATTTACATTCCTTTCGTTTGAGGTGTAATCACAATAGCACACGGATTTGAACAAGTCAAGTCCATTACTTAGAATTAATTCGAAGAGTGCGGGCACCGGGGCGAACCTTCTTGTACTGCTCCCAGATTTCTGGTGCTTCCTTCTTGATACGGTCAGTGTCAAGGCTCTCTACTTCCTTGCCAGCCTTGTACGTAAGAAGAACGGAGCCGTTGTACTTTGCTGATTCAGCATCGCCAACCAACTCAACAATTTGTGCTCGCAAAGCCTTACGCTTGGCGTCTGCCGCATCGGCTTCTTCCTTAGCGGCTTCAAACTCTGCAATCAAAGCAAGGAAGTCAATCTCTGCTTCAACAAACTTACCTTCTTCGTGGTGTGGGTAACGCTGGCGCTGAGCCGCTTCAGTTGCTTCACTTCCGTCAGTGGGGGGCGCAGTCTTGGTAATGACCTGCTCCCAAAACTCTGCCTCAGCAACAATAAGGTTGTCTGCAATGTTCTGGTTCCATTCCATCTCACGAACCTGCAAACCCTGACCGCCAACCAAAGCCGCAAACGTGACCTTGGGCACCTCATGGAAACCTGCCACAATTCCGTAGTGGTATCCCTGCAAACGGTAACTGTCAGGAATGTTGTCGTACGCCCATGCGCCGGGGTTTCCGGGGCTGGCAATACCAGCAGTCTTAATTTCAAGAATGCCTTCGACGTTGGGGGGCGGGGTGGTGAAACGCCACGTCTGCACTGAGCCAGCAGGAAATTCGTTGCTGGGCTCCACAATTAAGAAGTCAAGGTTGGCAAACATAAATTCCCGACCTTCTTCAAGCGAGCGAAGAATGACAGGCCACTCTACGACAGCCTTATTGTGCTTACGTGCGTAGTGAGCCGCTACCGGACGCTCGAGGTCGTGACCCCAATCGGTTGCATCGTTGCCACTGAATTCAGTAGGCATAATGCCGGTCTTCTCGCCCCACAATGCGTAGGCAGACTTGTACTTATTTACTCCAATGATTGTGCCAGCATCGGACCCGCCAATGCCGCCCTTACGGGCTTCCAGCCATTCATCATTGCTCATATCCCATACGGGGATAACCTCTACTTTGTTCACTCTGTTCCTTTCAACTTGATGGACCTTGCCACCTTCTCGTTTAATTCAATGATGTTTGATTCTCGTAGTTCTTTGCACACATTGAAGACAGTTCCCAATGAAATACCGGTGATTCGGGAAATGTCTCGGTAACTCGGACCGTACGTATGACCAACGTACCACATTTTAATCGCTTCCGCAATTCTAATTTGATTATTTTTTTGTGCGTTTTTTTCAGTCATTGTCGTCATCCAAAGCCTTGGTAACGTTAATCAAAGCAAGAACGCGCTTGTACAACTCTTCGTACAACTCAGGGCTTTTTTCAATCTTTGCCTTTGCCTTTGCCCGACCGTTTGCAAACTGCTCCCCGTCATAGTAAATCCAAGCGCCACGTGACTGCAAAATGCCTACGTCAGTTGCACAGTCAATAAGGGCGTTTGCCTTCGGCACGCCGACTCCATACTCAAGGTCAAACTCGGCAGAGCGGTACGGTGCTGCCACCTTGTTCTTGACGACCTTTACCTTGGTTCGGTTTGCGGTTGCTTCTTCGCCCTTGGTAATCGTTTTGATACGTCGAATGTCAAGTCGAACCGAAGCGTAGTAGGGCAATGCCTTGCCACCAGGGGTGTACTCGGATGGACCATACATCTTGCCAATGGACTCTCGCAACTGATTGATAAAAATAACCAACGTGTTGTTATCAAACGCCGGCCCTGCCAACTTACGAAGAGCCTTACCCATCAAACGAGCCTGCAAGCCGACGTTGGCGTCGCCCATCTCGCCGTCAAGTTCCGCTCGAGGCGTCAGCGCCGCAACGGAGTCAACCACAATGACAGAAATAATGCCGGTCTCTGCCAGTCGAATCATAATCTCAAGCCCTTCTTCAGCGGTGCTGGGCTGTGACAAAAGAAGTTCGTCCAAGTCAACGCCTAAGGCCATTGCGTAGTTGGGGTCAATTGCGTGCTCTGCGTCAATGTACGCGCAGACCTTGCCTTGCTTTTGTGCTTCTGCAATAGTGTGCATGGCAAGCGTTGATTTACCTGATGAGGGAGGTCCGTAAAACTCTACAATGCGCCCCAGGGGAAGGCCCGCAACGCCAAGCGCCATGTCAAGGGGCAAGATACCCGTAGACACAACTTCTACTGGCAAAACTTTTTCGCTGTTCAATCGAACAATTGAACCTTCGCCAAAGTCTTTGTCAATTTGAGCCATTACTGCTTCGAGGGCGTCTCTGCCACTCAATGTTTTCTTTGCCATAAGCAACCTTTCTGTTATGAACAGTATAACAAAACAAATGTTCTGGGGTGTGTACGCTTGACACTCTTGCCCCCGTGGTGTATCGTAGAGCACCTATGACAGACCGAGTGAACGAACAACAGCCCAAGCGGTACTCAAAAGACGGGAAGCATATAACTGCTTCACTGCGTTTTGGGAACAACGCTTTGGTGGGGGATATTACAAACGAAACATCTATCGGGATTCCCGTATGGATTCTATGCCACCCTACGCTTTCAAGCAGGGCGGTGCGTCTTTGGGCTTACATGCGAGGGGCGCTGAGTGGGAATCTAAGCATTCCGGGCACTAGCCATCGCTCCATTGCAACGCTTCTCGACGTCAGTGATAGCACTGCTGAGCGTACCATTTACGAACTTCGTGACGCTGGCGCATTGGAGATTGTGCACTCGTTTATCGAGGGGCGTCAAGTGGGCAATATTTACTACCTTTGGCCTGCTACCTCAAACGATGGGGGGTCCTCACCAGTGAGGAGGGGGGTCCTCACCAGTGAAGAGGGGTATATTAATACTAATACTAATACTAATATATCCCCAAAAGTTGGGGCAAAGCCAAAGGTGCCTCGCAAACCTCGCACCGAATACCCCGAAGCATTTGAAGAGATGTGGAAGTTGTACCCACGTCGAGACGGCAAGGGTGATGCGTTTATTTACTACAAGGCAACGGTTGGTCGTGGCGTTGAGCCTGCACTGCTTCTTGAAGCAACCAAGAAGTACGCCGAGAGTCGAAAGGGCGAAGACCCTAACTACACCATGTACGGGCAGAAGTTCTTTGGTCAGGGTGAGCACTGGCGTCAGTGGATTGCCAACGAAGATGCCGTGTCGGTTTCGGTTGAACTTACGCCGGAGCAGTTGGTTTCGGCTGTCATCTACGACGCTTACGACGCTGGGCAGGAATGGATTGACGTAAAGAATAATGAAGGTAGGCTTGACAATCCTGCCAAGTACGGTTATACTCGTCCTACTAACGTAAAAGGTACGTTACTCGCCAGTGATGGAACTACATACGCCTTGGATGCACAGGGCCAACGTCGTTCCGGTAATTACTGGCTCAAGTAGATAGGAGCGAGCATGACTGAAAAAAAGATTCCCCATGACTTTGTTGCTGAGGAGTCACTCCTGGGCGCAATGTTTCTATCTGTTGGCGCAATCATTGCGGCAGCAGACTCTGTGACGGCAGAGGATTTTTACCGTCCACGTAACGCTGATATTTTTGGCGCTATTTGCAATTTGTTTAGTCGTGGCTCAAAGGTGGACCCAGTAACGGTTTCATCTGAACTGAACGACAGCACATTGGTTTCACTGTTGGTCAATATGTCAATGAACTGCCCGTCTGCGTCTAACGCTGTTGAGTACGGCGCAATTGTGGCGAAGCACGCCTCGGCCCGTCGATTGATGGTGGATTTGCAGAAGGCACAGGAAGAGATTGCTGGCGGTGGAAACCCTTACGAGATTGCTCAGACCGTTGGCAATGTAATTGCTGGTGTGGGCGCAGTTCGTTCAGTGGAACCAGAGTCAATGACAATGAGCGAACTCGACCTAAACGCCGATGCACTTGCTCCAATTGTTATTCCGGGCATGATGACCCGTGAAAGCAGAACGATTGTTGTTGCTGAAGAAGGTGCTGGTAAGTCTATGATTCTTCGCACCATTGCCATGGCTGCTTCTCAGGGTGTTCACCCGTTTAGTCACCGTGATATTCCTCCAGTGCGGGCGCTTGTTATTGACCTCGAGAACCCTACTCAAGCGATTACGCAGACGGGCGTTCCGTTTATGAACATGCTTCGTGAGCGTGTGGGAGAAGACTACGACGAAAGCCGCTTGAAGTTCTTCCGACGCCCCGGCGGCATTGAGATTCGCAAGTTGTCCGACCTCGCTGAGATTCAACGTGAGATTGCTTCGCACCGTCCAGAGTTGGTTTGCATTGGACCTATCTACAAGATGTACCGACGTGGCGCCAATGAGACGTATGAAGATTCTGCTGACGGCGCAATGGCGGTTCTTGACAAACTGCGCACTACGTATGACTTCGCATTAGTCATGGAGCACCACGCCGCTAAGGGCGCTAAGGGCGAGCGTGAACTTACCCCTATGGGTTCACAGCGTTGGATGGCCTGGCCTGAAACTGGCATCTCTCTTTACAAGGATGATGTTGATAAGACCATGCTTCACGTCAAGCGTTTTCGTGGAGACCGTTTGCAAGGAGTAGACTGGCCTGACCGTATTCTGCGTGACCGTCAGTTCTTGTTTGACGGGGTGTGGGATTGATGAGCGTTGTAGTGGCTTACACAAACAAAACCGAATGCTCAATGTCTTTTGACTCGGGTGCTTCTGGCGGAGAAATGATTTTTATATCAAAGACTCCCAAAGCAATCAAGCATAAGGGAAATGGCCTTATTGGCATTGTCGGTTCGTGGCGAGTAATCAATCTTGTATCAAACCTCAAAGAACAAAACTGCACTCCGCAAAACATTGTGGACATGCTAAAGAACGTTACGGGCGAAGAAACTTCTGTGTCTGACATGGAAATTCTTTGCGCGTGGCCGAACAAACCGTTGGTCATAATTCAGAATGACCTTTCGGTGCTTGAAATAACGTCGTCAGTTATGGCGATTGGGTCGGGCGCACCGTACGCTCTTGGTTATCTAAACGCTTTCCAAGAGTTTGACAAAGGCGTGCTTGACGGCGCAGTGGAAGCGGCAATAAAGTATTCCACCAGCGTCTCTGGGCCAGTGAAAAATATTCACTGCGCATTAAGAGAAAGTCTGAAATGAAAAACATCGCAGCGGCAATTATTTTTGTCACAGTCACTTGCTTTAATGGTACCAACTCTGGTATAATTAAGACAAATGAAACAAAGCATTTACACAAACCAAGGGTTGTTGTCCCCACAACGGAGCCAACACCCACCCCGCTCAACGCAGGAATCAAGTGGAGCACCCGGGCCACAGACGCAAAAGCCTACTGGCCAACAACGTCAAGCCCCATTGCCTCGCTTCCGGTCTCTGCCCAAGCAACCTTTGCGTGCATTAGGTACAGTGAATCACGCAACCACCTGACTTCGGTTTCTTACGAAAACGCACGTGGGCTTTATCAGTTTTTGGATTACATTTGGGCGCACTACGGTGGCCTAAAGTACGCTTCAAATGCTCAATATGCGAGTGGCATTGAGCAAGACGCAGTTGCAGTAAACGTATACAAAGCAAACGGAGGCTTCCTGCCAGAGTGGTCAGGAGATAACCAATGTTTCTAACAGAGAGGAACAAAATGGATTTTGAAGAATGGCTCAAGTTTGGGCTAGAAAATGGTTTCTGCACAGAGCAGTTTTGCAATACGCACGACGGCTACCCTATGCACGAAACGGAAGAGCGTTACTGGGACCAGGGCGGAGACCCCTGCGCCCACATGGTTCGATTGGGTTCGCCCGATGACTGGGCATTGCCAGAAGATTGGTTTGAAAACTAATGGCTAATGTTATTAACTACGAATGGGTAGATGACAGCGCCTGTCGAAACTCAAACATTGACTTTTTTGCAGAAGAACCATCAGCGGAGTGCTACGAACTGTGCGATTCTTGCCCAGTAAAAGCACAGTGCTTAGACCAAGCAATGAAGCAGGAGCACTACGGTTTTTGGGCGGGCACTACCGAACGAGAGCGATACACACAGCGTCGCCACCTTGGTATGCCACAGCCATTCTTTGACCGTACTATCAACAAGCAGTTGCAGCGTGAAGCGGCATTGCAAAAGTTAGCCAAAGCAGAGCCGATTGTGCCTATTGAGCATGGAACTGAAAAGGGTTATCAACTTCACAACAAGCGACTTGTTTTGATGTGCGAACCCTGCAAGGTTGCTCACCGCTTGTACATTGCAGAGTACCGTCGCAAGAAGGCTGAAAAAGAAAAGGAAGCAGCATGAAGTTTTACAAATCCCGAAAGCGTGCAGAGTCAATGGGGCGACACCCAAGTTCTCAGCCAAAAATTATCAGTGAGGTTTACCACCCAGAAACCTCCAACCCAGACAGTTACGAATTCAAAGTAACCCATACAACGTTTCCCATCCATGACTGAAGACGAAACCCTTTGGGAAGAAAACTACCCTGACCAAAAGATTCCTGGCTCCGCAGAACCCCTTGAGGGTAAATGCGGGGCCAGGCTTCGTAGCAAGGAACTCAAAGAACTTGAGATTACTCGCTACTGTGTCAAGACGCAAGGCATGGGAACCCAACACCTAGGAGAAGGGCGCTGCAAGTGGCACGGGGGTTCAACTCCAACGCACACTAAGGGCGCACTAAAAACTCAAATGACACGTGAACTTGTAACGCTCACAGAGCGCCTTGGCGAACCAGAACCCATTCGACCCCCAGAGGTTGAAGCGTTCATGTTGGCGGGCAAGATGAAGCAGTGGTCTCTCATACTTGAAGAGAAGTTAGAAGACCTACACGGCATTCTAGAGGTCACTGATAAGACGGGCATTGAACACACTCGAGCCTTGATTGAAGTGCTTGAACGAGCGTGGGAGCGTTATCAAAAGTCCCTTGAGTTTTTGCTCAAATTTGACTTACAGAAGCGTATTGTTGCCCTTGAAGAACAGCAAGCCAACCTTATTGGCGCTGCATTCATGGCGGTCATTCTAAACCGAGACCTGAACCTCAAAGAGAATCAAATTGAGATGGCTCGAACAATGTTTGCTCGCTCGATTACCGACCTTGGAGACGGCATGACCCCAACGTGGGCAGCCGGTCTTATTGACGGCGAAGTTATTGAATAGAAAAGCGGGGCACCTAGGTTAGTTCAAACCTAAGTGCCCCGCTATGTGTACCTTGTCGGGTTACTAAATCAGTGTAGCAGGTGCGTCAACCTTTTTCTTAGACGCCTTGGCCGCTTCTCGATTGCCGGCCCCATCCAAGACAAGATAAATGCCTCGGCTAATTCTTGTAAAGTAATCGGTGTTCTTGACCAAGCCAATTGCTATGGAGTAACTCACCCCAAGTGATTCGCAAATTTCCTGAGTTGTCATTTGACGCTCAGCGTTTTCTTTGCCCCACACCGGGAGCATTTTGTTTGGGTCTTTGCGGCGCGTCTTCTTATTCAAGACGTGCTCTTCTCCTGTAAGTTCTTCAATTAGTTTGCGGCTTACAAAGTGAGAAGCAAGTTCTTCAACAACATTACGGTCTGACTTTTGAGCCTTCTCAATGATTGCTCGAGCCCGCCAGCGTTCGCTAACTTCCCAACGCTCTTGTTTGGTCAATGGGTCAGTCAAGAGAATCCTGTCGCTCAAGGTTATCGTAAATAGAAGTAAGCAAACTGCCAATGTAAACGCCAAATGCGTACCCACGTGCGTACTCGTTTTCTGCTTCCCCAAAAAGATTGAGAATAAAACTCTCCTTGATGCAAACCATCAACTCAAGCCCATCATTTACTTCAATTACCTCAAAGGGACCCTCGCTATTTACCGCTGTGTCAAGCACTGCAACTGCCGTAAGGGTAATACCCGCCCGATTCATCTTGCTGATAATTCGTCCTTGCAACGAATCTTCTTCGTCACCCTTGCTCCATTTGTGAAAATGGTTAATCATTACTGCTCCTCTCTGTCTGTGTCTTCTAATTCTACTTCGTCAAGGTCCATCATGTCAAGGACCCTAAAGTTTCCGGCAAGTGAAAGCGCCGAAAGGTTTACTTCGTCAATGTCTTCGTCTTCGGCCAAATCAATCTCAGCCAACAGTCGATACGTCTTTAGGTTTCGACTCTTGTAGTCTTCTTTGCACAAGTCAATTGCACTAGATTCCCACAATACGGTTACTAAAACTCGCTTTGATGCCTTACTGATTAGGCGCACTTCGTACGAAGGCGTGCTTGCTTCTGGGTTTGCTTTCTCTAGGTCCAAAGCGTGCTGAACCGCTTGCCACATGGGCACCGCGTTGCAAAACTGCGCCATCATCTCAAATGCTTCTACGGGCATGAGGGGGCCTTCAAACAAAACAGCAATCTCCCTGTACTCACGACCATTTTTCTCGTAAGCAGAGATAACCCATTCTGGCTCTAAGTCGTAGAAATACCTCACGCCGCATCCCATTCGTATGCTTCAGACAGCACAAGCAAGGCGCTCATAGTGTCAATTGCGCATGAGTCAGCAGGGAAGATAATCTTTGCGTCATCGGCAAACTGAAAATAAGCGTCATCTTTGCGATACTTGGTCGCACCCGTAGCCGAATTGTAAGCAACAGCAACCTCACGGTCGTCCGGGAGTACAATGTACCCAAACCAGTTTCCGTTATCGCTGACTGCCTCCATGGCAAAGTAGTAGTCGTTAAGGACACTAAGATTGGTTGGCATTAGCAAATCCAACTCTAAGTCGTCGGCCTCTTCGATAAACTTCTCAATTAAAAACATTTTGATTCCTTTCTGTATGTGCCACAACTCTTTTGTGGCAAAACCACAATACCACAAAGGGTTTCCGGTGTCAAGGCTGTATTTACATTCCTATACTTACAAACGAGCAGCCTCACTCACTGTTCACTGTGGTTCCTTTCTGTCTGCAAAATGCCCCGGCCCTAAAAAGGTCGGGGATTTTGCATTTATGACTTGACACGGGAGAAAAGACCTGTTATTGTTTATCCGTAGCGCAAAATGGCGTTCAAAACAGAAAGGACAGTATGTTACCACCGCATCAAAAAGAATCAGATACGAGTGTTGAAGCCGCATTGTCAATTGCTAAGACATTCAAGACACGCAAAGAGCAAGTGTTTGCTTTGCTTAGCGCCGGCCCCAAGACAGACCATGAATTAGCAGGGGAACTAAACCTGCTTATTACCTCTCTGCACGCTGCACGTCGCACGCTTGTTCTCGAGGGTCGAATCCGTGACTCGGGCGCACGTAAGTACAATTTGTCAGGGCGCAAAGCAGTGGTATGGGAAATTGGTTACGGGCCAACCCACACCACTTCAAAAGCAGATTTGCAAATGCGCATTGAAGGAGCCATTGAGTTTCTCAAGAACTTCCCTAAGCAGGGTATTACCGATACAGCAATTGCCATCCTTGAAGGAGGGGCTAATGAACGATAGAAAGACCATTGCCGCAGAGAACCGTGCTGAAGAACTGTTGCTCGAACTTATTGAAGAACGTTTGAGCCGGGCACGTCCAGAAAAACTTTCTATTGAAGAGAAGCACGGCTGGGAACCAGTAGAAGAGGCTCACTACAAGGGTTACGAAATGGGCTGGGACGATGCCATTCAATGCCTTTCGGAAATTGTAGTCAATCACATTGAAGGTCTAAGGTTTCGCTGATGAAATTAAATAACTGGATTAACATTATTGCTATCACTGGCTTGGCTTACTGGCTTGGCTTTTGCATTTGGGAGGCGGCACGATGAACTTTCTTACAAGTTGGATAACTCAACCATGGGAGATGTTTCTTTTACTAATCCCCATCATTCTCCTCATTACTTTCTTTGCGTGGCTTGACCGATGAACAAAGCAACAATCACATTTTTACGAGAGAAGCACTCCGCTTGCTTTGCCGACACCTACAGAGACCAGTACGTCTGCCAATACTGTTCAAGTGAGGACGTAAGCACACGCCTAGTCTTTTACCCCTGCGACGTAATTCAGGTGCTGGACTCATGGGAGATAAAGGTTAGCGAAACCCTTGACTGCCTTGACCAAATCAACACAATGCGGGTAGACGAGGACGATTACGAATGGCTACAAACAGCCGAGTTCATTTTGAAGGCGGAACTATGACCCTCGAAGAACGTCAAACCTTACAAGAGAAGCACAGCCGGGACGAAAAAAATCAATGTTCTTACTGTTTGTATGAAAGGTACCCCTGCGACGTAATCAAGGTACTGGACGCTACCGAAAACCTAAAGTTTAACGACCTCAAAGTTAAAGTTGAGTGCGACCACTGGGTCACGGTGAAGAGGTCAGGTCAGTACGGGTACGCCTCCAGCGTCTTACCCGAGTATTGGACGCACACCTACTGCCCCAAGTGCGGAGAGAAACTATGACCCCCGAAGAACGCCAAGCCCTACGAGAGAAGCACGGCAAATTTGGGTTTCGAGAGAACCGAATCTTTTGTGTTTTTTGCCTAGATGATGACGGATTGGACATCCCCTACCCCTGCGACGTAATCAAGGTACTGGACTGGTTCGAGAACGCCTGGTCCGAGGGATACGGCGAAGGCTACAAAGATGGGCAGGAGAGCCTATGACTCCCGAGGAACGCCAAGTTTTACGAGAAAAGCACGCCAAATGCTTTTGTGGGCATTGCGACTCTAACGAGTGTTCCGCCGGTTGTGTTGGCGACTACCCTTGCGACGTACTTGACGTACTTGACGTACTTGACCAGATTGCCCTCTGGGTAGACCACCACAACATCTTTGACGCTCACGGAGCCATCGAACGAATTCGAGAGGTGCTTCTATGACGGAGCAAAACAGTAACGAAACCATTACGGAATTGACAACTGCCAAGGCTGAGATAAGCGAAATGCGCAAACTAGGTTGGAGCGAACCCAACATTGCCAGGGCTTTAAATCGTCTAAGGATAAAGAACAAAGACAACAAGTTCTGGACCGAAGAACAAGTGCGAGAGCATTTTTAAGGCAAGTATCCGCAGATGGTCATGGTACTTATAAAAAGTACGCTTGACTAGTAGTTATGTGGTATTATTTGCAAGCATTATAAACAGAAAGGATTTACAATGACGCCAGAACAGGCACAGGACCCGGAGTTCCTCGAACACCTCGAAAAGACGTACAAAGAAACAATGACATTTCTCTCATCGTTGAACCCAGAAGCAAAGGCAGAAGTTTACCGTGAGGCGCTGTTGGCCATGACGGGACACCTCGCCAATTTTGCGGGGGAAAACGCAGAGGCGCAGTACAAGAGCCTATTTAACGGCGCAATCAAAACCGGCATTGAACGTGTCGAAACAATTGGGAAGGAATAACCATGGATGAAGTAGACCTCGTAGCAATTGGCTCAATGATTTTTAACGGCGTTGGAGCACTATTGCTCAGAGCGGGCGCAACTGAAAAGGAAGTCGGCAACTCACTTTCTCGAGCATTCGGGCAGCCCGAAGAGACGCTAGAGCAGCCCGAAGAAACACCAGAGCAGTAATGTCAAACGGCCTCGACCGCGCCATCCTTGAACTGCAATCAATCTACAGCAAACTACATGGCTTGCAAGTGTTTGCAGAAAACCTTGAATCACCAGAGTGGCTAGGGTACAAGGGTGGCGTGGAAGACTGCCGTATGCACATACTGGTCACTATCGAAAAACTAGAAGGAGAACGCAATGGCATTTAACGCCACAGCAGACAACGTAATTATCAAACTCGAGCAGGAAGACAAGAAGACCGCATCGGGCTTGGTCATTCCTCAGGGCGCAGGGCCATTGCCCGACGTCGCTGAAGTAATCGCAGTTGGTCCCGACGTCGAGACAGTAAAGCCCGGAGACTCTGTAGTCTTCAAGCACAACATGGCTCACGGCGTCGAGATTGAGGGCGTCAAGTACGTCCACGTGCCCCTAGCGGGCATTGTAGCCGTCTTGACCGACAACTAATGCTACGCCCCGTCCACGGCAACCTCATGGAAGTTGGCAGTCACGTAGAGGTGTTCCAGTGGAACAAGGAAACGGAAGAAAGCGGCTGGTTCTTTGCCTTCAAGCCATCCGAGGGCGGGGCGCAGTATTGGCAAAGAGAAGCACTACCCAAGCCAAAGCCTTGGGGTACGTACGATTATGAAAGTAATAAGTAATGAGAACAAATATTAATAAGCCCCGCTTTACATTCAAAAATTTTTGGAGAAAAATAAGGGGTCTCGAGCCCAAAACTCGAATCTCTTTGGCATGGTTGGCTGCTTTGGTTATCTTCATTGCAGCAACAACGCCGTGGGCATTGTTGGTAGTGTTTCTTATTCTTGGCACTGGCGCTTCAATCACTAACGTTGTTTGGGAAGTATGTGCTTATCTCGACCACCACAACAAGGAGAGCAACCGATGAATGATTTTTTTGCGGGGGGCAACCCGAAGGAAGAAGAATCCGGGCCTACATTGGAACAACTTCAAGAGCAAATAATGCAAACCTACATTGAGGCAATGCTAAGCGACGGAAGAAACCCAGACACAGGAGAGAAGATGGGACAGTTGAACACGGAAATGAATGAAGAGGCGTATTTTGAACAACAGAGTACGGTAAGTGATGCAGAATTGAACGAGTGGCTAAATGAGATGACCAGACAGGTGCTAAGCGGTGAGTTAGTTGTTGATGGTGAAGAACCTGAGTATTTGCAAGGTGATTGAGGAAAGCACGCAGGGATTGTGAGTGATGTGAGTTATGGGGAAGAGGAGTGTAAGGTGAAAAAACCATGCTTATACGCCCTTGCCCGGTCCCTCGCGCACGCGTGTAGGTACTTTTAGAGCCAAAACCCCCTAGTAATCATATATATTTGTACCAATATTCCTTGTAATGGTACAAAAATTGTGGTATACTGTACTTTATGAGGGTTTATCCGAGGCTAATTTTTCCCCACATTTGCCTTAAAAACTGGCTGAGGCCGGCCTTGGGCTAAATTTTCCCCAGTCTTTTTTTCAAAAACTGGCTGAGTTTGCCCGTTTCTTTTTGGAAATTTTGGCCTCGCGTATACGCGAAAAAAAAACACGCGAATCGCGTATACACGCGACCCACGCGAGGCGTCGATTTTAGGCATTATTTTACGGGGGCTAGGCAATCTATCCAGTTGGGATAAAGCGGGCACTACAGGGCACTACAGGGGTCTTACAAAGGGTTTTGGATAGACTGCCTAGCCACGGGCTAGTTGCTACTTACAACGGTGACGCTCCACGGCACGTTTCATAAAGCGTGCGTTGCCAATCGGGACTAACTTTCCACAGCACTGTAATTGTTGCGCAACAATGTTGGTGCTGTTTGGTCTTTGGAGTTGGTAATTACTCATTTTCTCTCACCCCCTCTCATCAGGAAGTTTAGAAAAGGGTTATTGAAAAATCCCGTGTTATTAGAAACCATCACCGTAGCCTTTCCAGTAGGTTGGAATAGATGCTGGCGTCATGCGCACGGAACTCAGGGTCTTCGATACGTACCCATTCCTGCTCCTCTTCGTCCCAGATTACGCCCTCGGAGAACCTTGCCTCTAGGGTGTCTGTGTCGGAAGTAAAGCCCGTGTCCTCGTTGTAGGCCACGACAAAGTAGTGAGTGAACCTACTCATGCCAATTCCTCCACGTAGTAGTCGTCGTACCAGCCATCAACCCAGTCAGGGCTGTCTTCGTCTGGTTCGGGCTTTGCGACGTAGATGAAGTCCCACGCTTCCTCGAAACTGTCGAACGATAGGTTTCGGTCATTGCTCCCGAACTCTGTCCACAGCCGGTTGCCCGCCCAGTCTTTGATAATCCACTTACTCATTACAGCACCTCCACGTGGAAGTCATTGGGGTTTGCGCCCGTCTGGTCGTTGAAAAGCCCGTCAGCGTACATAAGCGCCTCATCAGCGTTCTCAGCGATAACGCTTACGGTGTAGGTGTAAGAAACGTCCATGTATGGCGTCCCGTCAGTGTCGTAGTTTACAGTCATTAGTTTTTTCCTCCGTATTCGTAGTTGGTCTGGATAGCCCAGTTGTAAGGGTTGAAGCCGTATTCTTGAAAAATCTTTCGTGAAGCCAGTTCCAGCAAAATGTCCTCAATGTCTTCGGGCAATTCGCCCTCAAGGCTAAGGTCGCAATGAACGTTGGTGTTGATTATTACGTGGTCGCAAACAATGCTTACGTAGTAAGTGTGGTTTTCTACCATTAGTTCCCCCAAGCGTTGAAGTTGTCTTCTGTCACCAGTTCGCCCATTTGGTCGGCGTTCACCCAATAGTTGTGAATTGCTCCCCCAATGTATTCCCCGAAGTTTCCGTGAAGTCCATCAACGTTGTGAATGATGAGTGTTCCCACGGTGTCACGGTTTCGGGGCAAGGTGCTGGCGTCCTCCACCCCTTCTGTCTCGATAACCGCTACGGTAAAGGTAATGCTGTTGTTCTCTTCGCCGTCTTCGGTTTCCTCAATGGCTACTGCGTATAGGTGCTTTCCCACCGGTAAATCCTTTCTGTTTGTCACCACCGCTTTTCGGTGATGTATCTATGGTACTACGGGTAAAACGGTTTGTCAAGTGCTAGTGGTGAAAATCTACCAAGACTAAGAATTGACGGGTAGGGTCGGTCTCGCAACGCTCTTTCAGGTACTTGAAGTCTTCGCACCATTCTTTCAGGTCGTAGAAGTAGGCATCGTGCTTTCCGTTGCCCCCGGCAATGGCGATAGCCTGACGGAGACGGTACAAATCAGAACCGTGTCCGGCATCACGGCCATCAAAGTTGCGCACTTGCTCAATGATTGCCTCGGGGTCAATGTTGCTCAAAAGATACTTGATTTCATTCACTCGGTTGAGACGGGCACGCTCAAGGAACCCGTTGAACTTTTCGGGGTCATCAGAGTAGGAGTGAACCTTACCCTCATTTTCCCAGCGCCCCCCAATTTCAGCCCAGTCGCTCCATGAGAACAGTCGCTCCCCCTCGTCGTAGCCTTCAATAACGGCGTCCACAGCAGACACTGCTTCTTCGGCGGTGTCAGCCTCCACGGCAATAAAGTGTAATACGTGCATACAAATCCTTTCGGTAAGTGGCACCGGCTTTTCCGGTACTCAATCATGGTACTACGGGGTACTGCGGTTTGTCAAGTCAATTCTTGAAAAACATTTCGACGTCGTTCTCGGCGTGAACTTTCTGCCCCAGAACGTCATACAGAATGTTCAGTGAAACGTCTTCGTTCCACCTTAGCATAGCCCGTAGGCACTTTTCAAGGGTCTTTTCGGCGTCCTTGACGTCGCCGTTATCCATGCGACTACTGTATAATGCCATTGCACCGGCAATTTCCTGCGGGGTCATCACTCTTCCTCCCAGTTGTTTCCGGTCAGACGGAAGTAGAACTCCGTAGGGTCTTCTTCAAGTATGGACAACTGCTCTTCGGTGAGGTCATCAGTATCGAAGATGGCGAGGTCGTACTCCTCGGCGCTTCCGAAATTACCATCATAACCAACGTACATTTTGCTCATTTTTTCCTCCTATGTCAAGGCGTTTCCTCGACAAATCCAATGTATCAGGTCTCGACGTCAATGTCAAATCTTTCTGGGCTAATTTTTCACCTATTTATTTACAAAAACTGCCCAATGCTCCCCTAGTTTTTCTTGGTTTTTCCTCGCGTACACGCGATTCGTGTGCCTACGCGATTCGCGTATCGCGTACACGCGATTCGTGTGCGTACACGCGACCCAGAGATTGCCCCCAAAAATCGGGGGCAACCTCCTAGTCCAATTCTTCCAACTCTTCGTCCTCGACCACAGTTTCCTCGCTCCACGGCTTGACTGTGATGTAGTAGCCCATTCTGTTCACAATGTGGTAGCCGTTCACAATGGTTCCGTCGTCCAGTTCCGTCCACACCATCTCGACGGGCTGACCCTGAACAAACTCCAGTTCCTCGCCGTAGGTCTCGAACATCTTGACAAAGTAGTTTGCCCTAGATTGGAACTGATTGTCAAGGGGCTGATACTGGTTCCACCAATCCTCGAACTTCATCATACCGCTACCACCGTGGCGCCTGCAATGATTTCCCCCACCTGAATAGGCGCCTCGTACTCGCTCAGCCAGTAGAAAATGCTGTCGTCGTCAGTGCCTTCTTCGTATTCGCCAATGGCTACGGTCACGTTGCGCTCGACGTCGCTTCCTGCCCAGCGGATAGTGATTTCTTGAGTTTTGTAGGTCATGCTGACACCTCCACGCTCAGGTATGCCTTGACAAAATCAGTGAATGAATACGGGGCGCTGACGGGGATAAAGTGGCTGTTCCCGTAGTCTTCGTCGTAGACACGCTCATACATAGTGACCTCTTGCTTCTTGTGGTCTACTTCGACCAAGCGCCATGAGTCACCGGCTTCACGGGTACCAATGCCATAACTGAGTTGGCTGTCGTCGCCTTCCAGCAGTGCCTGAAAAATGATACGGTTGAGGTAGTCCTCGTCGCTCCAGCGCCCGATACCGTTGTCCAGCCCCTTCGCCACAATTTCGGGCAGTCGGTAAGCAGTCCAGTGAGTGTAAAAGTAGATAGGCTCGCCATACTCGCTAATCAACTTGATGTTTCCACGGTCTCCCATGTTGTAGTCCTTTCGGTAGTTCGCACCGGCTTTTCCGGTACATAACCACTATACAGAACTACCTACTCGGTGTCAAGTTTATTTTCAAGGTTTTTTTCAATGTCGAACGTAATCCCTCTAGCGCCCAGGAATTGCCTGGCTTCTGCCGTGGCTTCGGGGGTCGTAAAAAGGGTACTTTCACTGAGGGCGATAGCCTTAGGGTGAACCTCTTTCTCCATGAGGGCTACCAATACTTGTTGCTTCGGTTGCCTCTTGGCTACGCAGGATTGCAACTCAGCCCAACTCATCTGGTCAGCCCGAACCAGCAGAATGCCGTCAGCGATACCTATAAGCCCGTCTTGCGTCACGAAATACAGTCTCTCGGTCATGTGCCACCTTTTCTATTTGCGCCCGTCTGGGGAGCATTAGAGTACCGGTGTAAATGCTTAGGGCTAATTTTTCCCCATTATTTTCTCAAAAACTGGCTAATCGAGGGCGGTTGTTTTTCTAAATTTTCCCTCGCGTCTACGCGATTCCCACGCGATTCGCGTACACGCGATACACACGCGACCCGCCGGTTAGAGCCGGAGCGAACGCCTGTTCGCCCCGACCCTTTCCGCTACTCTGCGTCTGCTTTTTCCGGCTCGACTCCGAGAATGAGATTGGTAGCCTTCTGCGCACGCCCGACCGCTTTGACCAGCATTTTCGGGTCGTTCTTCAGCACCTTGAGCCATGATTTGATGTAGGCGGTGCTGTTATCCAGCGTCTCAGGGAGAACGCCCGTCTCGGAGCATAGGAAGGCACTAGTGAACTCTGCGACCAGTTCTTCCTCGCTGTAAAGTTCGCTCCCGAAGTAGTGGTTTTCCACAATTCCGTCACGATTGAGACGAGATTTGTGACCCGTGGAGTGACCCATCTCATGAAAGGCTGTGGCGTAGAACGAACTATCGCTAACGAAGTCGCCGTGATGAGGAAGTTGGATAGCGTCCCTGCTCGGTGAGTAGTACGCTCGGTCTCCCCCGAATGCCAGTTTTGGAGCCTTCTCACGGGAGAAGTAATCGTCTAAGATACGCTGTGCATCTTCGATAATCTCGGCGTCCTCACGGGGAATGTGCTTCTCGTATGCTGGTGCTTCTGCTTCCTCCCAAGTCGCTTGCTCGGAGTTGAACACGGTAAAGTATCGCATCACCACTGCCTTCTTGGTCTCGCCGTCAGCGTTCTCGGTGTCAAACTGCTTCCACAGAACTACGGGAGTACCCTTCTCGCCCTTAGTGACCACGCCCCCACGCTCGGAGATTTGCTTGAACGTACCCCACCACGGGCTTTCGTAGCCTTTGTCCATAGCCTGAAACGCCAGTAGCATGAAGTTCATGCCCTTGTATTGCTTCTTACTGCTCATTGACGTAGGCTTGTAGCCACGGGAGAGCCATTCCTTGCGCCACGGCGCAACGTCCTTTTCCAGTTGTGAGATAATGGACTGTGCGACTACCTCGTATGCTGTCTTGCTCATTTGCTTGCTCCTTTGTTATAAGCACCGCTTATCGGTACCCAATTAGTATGCCACCTAACGCCGAAGAATGCAACCCCATTTTGGATTTATTTTAGAGATAGGGACTATCTACAAAATAGATTTGACTTTCGACGTCGGCGTGTGGTAAAATTTCCCCAGTCTTTTTTTGAAAAACTCCTTGCACGCTATCGTGTTTACGCGATACGCGATTCGCGTACACGCGATTCGCACGCGAAGAAACCCCGTAGGGTCATCGGGGTCGGGCAAACTTCGCCCGACCCCTACCCTTTACTTACGAGATACCCTGTATGATGTAGGACAGTTCACGCTTCACGTCTTGCAAGTTGGACACGGCGTTGTCAATCTCGCTCTCGGCGTTGTTCAGGGTGTAGTTCAACTCGCTGATGTTGCTCTGTGCGCTCTCCGCTTCGCCAAGTGCTTCCTCAAGGTTGTCCATGAGCGTCGTAAGGGTGTCCTTTTCGACCAGTGCGACGTCGGGGAAAATCTCGGTCAGGGCTTCCAGAAGGGTGTTCTTCAGGGCTTCAATCTTGTTCTGACGCTCGACCAGAAGGGCGTAGTCACGCTTCAGGGCGTTCTGAGCACGCTCTAGGTCTAACTGCTCTGGGGTCTTTGCGACCTCCGTAGTAGTAATGTTGTCCATGCTGTAAATCCTTTCGGTAGTTTGTCTCGGCGTTTCCTCGACTTATCCAGTATGCCATACGAAGGTGACTAAAGCAAATCATTTTCCATCTTTTTTTCTGATAGCGGGTATCTCTAAAATTGACTTGACTTTTCGTGGCCGGCGTGGTAAAATTTCCCCAGTATTCTTTGAAAAACTCCTCGTGTGCGTCGCGTACATACACGCGATTCCTACGCGATTCCGTAGGTGTACACGCGATTCGCGTACACGGGCACGCGATAAAGAAGGTGAGGGATTACTCCCCCACCTCCTCATTTTCTAGCCATTCTTTCAGTGTTTTCCCAGTGAACGCCAGCACCCACGCTTCGTAAGTTAGGTCGCCCTTACTCATCGTCACCCTCTTCCCACGGCATTACCTCGAACATAGCGCCCATCTCATCGTGACTAGAGCGAACGACGGTCAGCGTCCTGTTATCCTCGGACAACTTCCAGCGCAGAGTAAAGTCACCTCGGAGCGTCAGGTTCTCCATAAGTTCGTCGAAGGTGGTCAGTCGTCCCGTGTGACCGTTGCTACCCGTCCAGCCCATACGACGACCGTAGATAGCGAAGGCATCAGCGTCGTTCGCCAAGCGCCACGGCTTGAAGGCGTTTTCCTCGAAGTCATACTTGCAGTAATCCCAGCACTCGCCGGAGCAGGTCTCATAGGCGGGTTCCAACGAAGTGCCACAAAAGTCGCACTTAGGTTCGTAGTCGGTAATCCCGTCGCTCATACACTCGCAAGTAGGGCAGTAGTGGCAGGTGCAGTTTGAGGTCATTACACCCTCAGCATGGTAGGTAGTTGTAGTGGTCATTTTGTTTCCTTTCGGTACCGACGTTTTCGGTATGCACCCAGTATGCCAGACGCTTCGGCAAATTGCAAGTTATTTTTCATCTTTTTTTGAGATACCCCTCATCTTTTTTTGAGATACCTAGAAAGCCCTTCGCGTATACATACGCGATTCGCGTACGGGTGCACACACGCGAAGAAAACGGGGGAACATCAAAGGGGCAGGGTCAAGCGACCCTACCCCCTCGACGCATCAGTTAGGGCAGAATACGAACCCGTCAGTGATGTAGTAGCCGTCACCCATTTCCATGTCCCGCCACATTTTTGCGTAGTCAATGTAGTAGCGCAGGTTTTCAGGAATGCTACAAACGTCTTCGGTCAATTCCTCAGCATACTCAGCGCCATCTGAGTATTCACCACGGTAAGCGTCCTCGCACTTGCGGATAATGTCGTCAGCGTCCTCAGTAGCCCAGTAGAATGCGTCATACTCATAGAAAGCCGTTAGAGCGCCCTCCGAGACCGTGTAATTCTGCTCCTCATTAGCCTTTAGAACTTCGTCCAGTGTAGCCATGTTATTGCCTTTCGTTTTGTGTACCGCATTTCGGTACCCCTCCAGTATGCCACCTAAGACTAGGAAAAGCAAATCATTTCTAATCTTTTTTAGTGATAGCACCTATCTCTAAAATTGACTTGACAATGGCGCCGGCCTGGGCTAAAATTTCCCCAGTATTCTTTATAAAACTTCCTTGCGTGGCCGGGCATAATCGCGTGGACGCGATTCGCGTATACACACGCGACCCGTTATTTTTTTCGCGTACACACACGCGAGGCAATACCCCTAAAAAGTTTTCCACAAGTTATGCACAAGTTATCCACAGGGGTCGGGCAGACTTCACCCGACCCCTATGTTTCACGTGAAACATTTAGCCGTAAATCAGTTTCCCGAACAGGGCGTACTGGAGAACGTAGTCAGCGACACAAGAGTCCCAGTCCTCAATGTCGCTTGTCACCAGTTCGCCACAGTGGTAGCGCTTTTCCTTCAAAATCTTTCCGTAGGCGTGAGCCAAGTCCTCGGCGGTCACGGTAGAGCGACCCGTAAAGTCCCCTTCGCCGTCCTCGGGCGTGTCGTAGCAGACTTCCACGGCGGTCTGCGTAGGTGATGCCTGCCAGTCCCAATTCGTCTCGGCAATCCACGGGCTACTGCTCCGCCAGAGGTTATCGAAAACTCCGCTCATCAGGTCTGCGACCTCGACCTCAATTTCAAACTGTACTTTCATGACTGCCTTTCTCGTCTCGGCGTTTCCTCGACTTATTCAGTATGCCACCTACAGCGACAAAAGGCAACACAAAACCGAAGAAAAAAAGTGATAGGTGGTATCTGTAAAAAAGATTTGACAACGGTGGTGCGAGTGTGCTAAAATAAAATTTCCCCATTTTTTTTTATAAAATTTTCCTCGCGTGGGGAATGTGTATACGCGATTACGCGATTTGTGGGTGTGTGTACGCGATTCGCGTGGGCGGGCACGCGAATCGCGTGTGTGTACGTATGCACGCGAACAGGGGGGGTGTTGCTGTCTCCCGACAGTCACCCCTTGCCTAATCCTTGCAACAGCCCCCGCAGTCACCGCAGTCACCGCACCGCCCATCTCGGCTAGAGAGGTCATAGGGCGCTTCGCAGGTGTCGCACTCTCCAATGAGGTCAAGGTCATTCTCCATTATCGGCGCCCCCTTCCAGCGCCCTGACGGGTTCCACGGATTGCTTGGCGGTGATTGCGACGGGCGCACTTCCCGCACACGGTGCCGGTGAGGTACCCCATAGGGTCGTTGTGTCCGCAACGGGCGACCATGCTGTTCATGGCTTCCATTGTCTGCTCTAGTTGGGTGATGTTCATTACTGCCTTTCATGTCCGGCGTTTCCGGTACCTAAACATCATTGCACATGGCACCTAGCGATTGCAAATCATTTTTGCAGATACCTCCCATCTTTTTTTTGAGATACCTCGAGAACTCTTCGCGTGTATGTACGCGATTTGCGTAGGTGTATGCGTGCACGCGAACGGGGGGACAGAGTAGAGCGAACACACGTTCGCCCTACCCTTGCGCCTATCGTGCGAGAAACTCTTCCACGCTCTCCCGTGAATACGTCCCGCCCTCTTCGTCGTCCTGCTCTGAGAGGAATGCCATAATCGCCTGATTGGTAACCCAGCCCATACCGCCAAAGTGTTCCCCGATAGCCTTAGCCACCTCGGTCATTGTCATAGTGTCTTCCATGCTTGCCTTTCTTGCCGGTCATTTACCGAACAAAACCACTTTATCAAGGGCAAACTAAAAAGTCAAGCCCATTTCCCAGAAATTTTTGTCGAGTATGCCATCGCGTCACGCGCACGCGATTCGCGTATGCGTATGCGTACACGCGAGGGGGTGGTGAAACTGGAGGCGAACACTTGTTCGCCCCCAGCCCCGAACCCTTATTCCTCCACG
>Ga0208741_10000047_pt1 | contig 69198 bp, 58 predicted proteins | sample CryBogCBE03Jun09_FD_184576 | JGI IMG/M metagenome (GOLD analysis project Ga0208741, IMG submission 184576) | Freshwater microbial communities from Crystal Bog, Wisconsin, USA - CBE03Jun09 (SPAdes) | ecosystem: Environmental > Aquatic > Freshwater > Lake | place: Crystal Bog, Wisconsin, USA...
TGATTGTTGTTGTGTTTGTGCTGCTTGTCCAGAAGATTGTGATACATTCGTTGTATTTTGTACAATAGCCGCCTTATCATTATCTTGTTTCATTTCTTCTTTTAAATTTTTATTTGTTTTAGATGATGCATCAATTTTAGTACCCATATCAGATGGAGGTACCGGAGACATTTTTTTATCTTCAGGACTTGATTTTCCACCATCTTTTATTAAAGCAACAACTTCTTTTGCTCTATTTCCTACCTGTTTATACCATTTACTATCTTCTAAATGTTTTGCTACAGATTCAAAATCTCCATTCTCAGCAGATTTAGCAGCTTGTTTAAAAATTGTCCACCATGCGCCCATATTATAGGACAAATCGATAAATGCTCCTTGAGCTGCAGCGTTTGCTTTATTAAAACCTGGACCTTTTTTTGCTATATCATAGTGTTTTTTAAAATCTTCTTCAAATAACTTATCCATTTCTTCTTTACTTAGAGCAGGAGTTTTATTATTTGATTTATCATAAGGTCCGCCGTTATTTTTCCAAGCATCATATTGTGGTGGTAAAGTTTTTCCATCACCAATCAAATGTCCTACACCAATTGTCCAAAGTCCTTTACTATCTTTATATGGATAAGGTATTGCACCCTCATGTCGAGCAATCATAGCTTTAATACCTGTATAACCTACAACTGCCGCTCCGGCGGCCGCTGTACCCAAAGCAACACCAGTTGAAACTTTTTCAGCAGTTGATGTTGGTGGTGCTTTTGGTTGAGCCGGTTTTGGTGCAGAAGGTTTAGGTGTTTCTACTTTAGATGGAACTTTTTCTGGAACCTTAGGTGCTTCTTTAGGTTTTTCTTTGGGTGCTTCTTTGGGCTTAGGTGCTTCTTTTTTCTCGGCTTTCTTTTCAGCTCTGCGCTCAGCCTTCTTTTGTTTTCTTGATGGTGCTTTTCTACCGGTGAGTGCTCTAATCAAAGCCTCATTACGGTCATTTTCTTCTTTTTCTTGTTCTTCGAGTTTATTGTGTTCTAATTCTCTTTGAGTCTTTTTATCTTCTTCAGCTCTCACCATCAAACGGTATATTAAACCTAATACATCAGAAGCCGATGAAGAATCTCCACCATCTAAACCACCAGAAGTTTCACTCACACTCTTTTTTGGTTTGGCACCAGCAAAGTGTTCCATTGATTTTTGATCACGACCAAATAGTTTGCCGTACATGGCAGCACCCGTTTTACCACCAACGGCACGAGCCATATTCATTGGATCAAATGTTTCTTTGATGCCTGTCATGGTTGCTTTGGTCTTTTGACCAATAGCAGATTTCATAGACGAGCCAAAACCACCTTCTTGTTCCGCTAAAAGGGAACCAAAAGATTGTTTTCTTATACCTTTTGCTTGTTTATAATCCATCTACTATTTTCTCTGTCTTTCCCGTATTTTCTGGTTTTCTTCTTCAATATACGAAATCAACATGGAAATGTAAATATCTCTTTCCCAAGGTATCATGTTTTCAAGTTCGGTCAAGCTATACTTATGGTGCTGCATTAACGAAAAATTCGTTTTATAGTAATTCTTTAAATTGTCATGACGAAATGTTAACCGAAAAAACTTTCAAGTCCTTCTACATCTATTTTATGATGAAAACCACACTTCTTACAATCCATCTCGATTGTTTCTTTTAATTTTGGTAGAGAATTAAAAAATGCCTCTACTTTAGAAAACTGTTCTTGGTTCATGCCTTCTACAAACTCAAGCATTTCACCTGGCTGTGCTTCATGTGCATAATAGAATTGTTCACCATCGTAAATGTATTCAATACTATTAGCAATCATGTTAAATGTAATGTCATTAATATCATCGAATTTTAAAGAATCTTGTACAATACCAAATTCTGGGTACTTCATCTTAATTGCTACTTTATTTGTTAATTGGATTTCAGGACTGACTTTATCATCCATCTTTACTTTAATCTCTAATAGATTAATGTCTTTCTCCATAATATTGCCACACTCCTTGTTATCGACAATATTATTACACTTATAACGAGATTCAACCACTTCACCAACAGATTTGGCTCTAAGGTTGATAAAATAAAACTCGACATCAATAATAGGCAACTTATCGATATCAATACCTTCTGTCAAAGTACAATTGTAAAGGATATCTTTTACATTTTGTTGAATAGTAATTGTTTCATTCGATTCAATCGCCATCAATAGATTTTTTTGTTCTTTTACAAGAAAAGGACGATACTTAATTTTCTTTTTTGATACTGGCAACTCAATTTCATACGTTGGCACATCAAGTTTTGGTAAAGCCATAATAACTCCTTAATATAATAATAATTAACTATTCTGGAAAATAATTTTCTGTTCCGTTTTCAGGTAAAGCCGATGAACTAGGCAAACTAAAATTGCTGATTGCATTAGGTATAGAATTTACTGCACCTTCAACAATACCGGTGGCAGAACCACCTAAGCCACCAGGAATCATAGAAGCAATCGCTGCAAGACCTGCATCGACCAATTCCATACCAAGAGCCTGTACAGAATTGTTCTGCCAGTAGGTATATGCAAAGGTTACTGACAGTTTGGCGTATCCTTCGGAAGTCCAATCTAAATCAATTTGATTTACAGAAACGGGATAAGCATCATATAAGTTAACGGAATAACTTAATTGATTATTTACATCATATTGATTAATTGTAATAACTGTAGAGTAATCACCTTTGTATCTAAAGTTATTATTGTATTGTGGGTTAATGAAATTCATCCAAGCGTCAAAAAACACTTTTTGATTCATATCATCATCAACAATAAATGTCAAATCAATATCAGTATATGATGTTAAGTATGGATACTTTTCAATTGGTCCATAAGTTTTTTGTTCTACTGTTGCAAAGGTTCTTCCTGGCAATTGTGCAGATTCACATCTATAATTTAAATTTTGTGCAGAAGAAACATAAGGAATTAATGTCAAAGGAACAGGAATGTAAACATCGAACTTATTGGTTCTTGCCACATCTTGTGTAAAACTTGACTTAAAATCGTTTATACTGCCGGCCATTTAGATTATTCCTTAGACTGTTTTAATTGTGTTTACCGAATCTTGCCACACTTCTGTTGCTTTGGCACCCTTAAACTGCTGGATTGGTAAAAATGAAGCAATTTCCCACTCATTTGGCTGAATGGTAAGTACTTTTGACTTAATTTGAGAGGTCAAATATCTCTTAATACATGGCCTAAACTCTTTAAAACGCTTGGAGGCACTCAAAATGTCATAGGTGATACGAACTTTCATGACATTGTTATCATCGTCCATGGTGGCGTAATCCAAGAGTTTACCGAGGAATGCCAGTCTGTACTTATATGGCAAATAATGAAGGTTCAGACCTAGGAAACCATCATTATACTTCTCTAATGCCAGAACCATTGGAAAACGGTCATAATAAGGTAAATCTGCCTTACCGATTGGATCATAGTAAAAACAGTAAAGTTTACCCAACAAGAATTTTCTATCTTTTCTAAATGCTTCTCTTGCTATTCCACGGGGTATAGCAGAAGGCATACGGATTTCTTCAATCTTTTCTTTTAACCATTTCATTGATTCTCTTGAAAGGATTGCTTGATCCATAGCGGATCGTTGCTGAGCGAGTTCTGTAAGTTTTGATTGATATGCCATTTGATTATTTAGTTGATTCCCAGGTGATCTTCTGTAATGAGTTTGAACTCCCAATTGCGGTCAGCACAAAACTCTTGAGCTGCTTTCCATTTGGCCTGATTAACTCCCCAAGTGGTGACTTCATTGATATATTGTTTGGTGATTCGTTTACGTTGTTCTGGTTCCTGAGTCTGTTTTTTAGGCTTGACTTCAAGTAATAATGTTTTGAGTTGACCATCTTTGGTTCTTGATTTAACAAGAAAATCTGGAAAGTATCGGTGCCATTTGCCATCAACTGGTGAAATATAAGGAATGATGAGTTCTTCTGAAGCCCAAGAGATAATACTTGGTTCACGGTCGAGCCAAGACATTACCTTACATTCCCAACTGGAACGGTAAATGATGTTTTTTGGATCCCCAATATATTTTTGGGGGTTCTTAGGGGTAAATCGTCCTGAATATGCCATAAATATATATATCTTCAACCTCAAAAGAGAACTCCATGGCAGTCATTTCTATTCCAACATCTATTGCTGGTGTACAAGTTCCTGGTGCTTTAGTAAAAGGACCATTAGGTGCTTTGTTTGGAAGTAAGTATAATTCAACTTTTCTACAATATCCAAGAGATTTGAGTTCTGCCACCAAAGGTCATGTGGTTCAATTTTCAGTTAATGAAATCACACCAACTCAATATCAAGAATCCGCAATCAGTTCTCCTGATGATAGCTTACTTACCCAAGCAAAGAACACGATAACAAATATAACTGAAACAGCAAAACAACTCAATTTGCAATTGGAACCATCAAAGAAAAGAAAAGTTGCAACCATTTCTTTGTATATACCCGATACAGTCAATTTTCAGTACAATTCTGGTTACACAAATTTAAGTTTACAACAAGTAGCTGAAGAAGTTGCTGGTGCTGCAGGTTCAACTGGACTTCCAATAATTTCACAGTTGGGTAAAATGGCATCTTTAGGATTATCGGCCGCAACATCAAATGCTGCTAAACTAGCCTTAAAATCACAAGGACTGGCCATCAATCCACAACAACAATTATTATTTGATGGTATTGACTTTAGGTCATATCAGATGGCTTTTACATTTACGCCTTACTCTGCTGATGAGGCTGCAACAGTCAATGAGATAATCAAGCTGTTTAAATACCATGCTGCTCCACAAATTACTAATAGTGGTGGTGGTATGTTTTTTATTCCACCTTCAACATTTGATGTTAGTTTTCTCTTTAACGGTCAAACTAATAAAAACATTAATAAGGTTGCAGAAAGTGTTATTGAAAGTATTGATGTTAATTATTCACCAAATGGTTGGTCAGCACACTCAGACGGTGCTCCGGTACAAACTACATTGACAATTAACTTCAAAGAAATTGTACTTATCGATAAAACTAAAATTCAAGATGGATATTAAAAATGCAATATTTTGATACTTTACCAAAAGTAATTTTTACTGACAATAACGGTGTTTCAAAAGTTGTAACTAATATTATGGCAAGAGCTAGTGTGTTGCCAGATATTTTAAAGAGTCCACTTGTATACTATCAATATGATATACAAGAAGGTGACACACCAGAAATTATTGCACACAAATATTATGGTGATGTTTATCGTTTTTGGATTGTTATGTTTGCCAATCAATTATTGGATCCTCAATGGGATTGGCCAATGAATTCAAACCAATTCAATGCTTACATACTTGACAAATATCCTTCAACGGATGTGTACAACACAGTACATCATTATCAAAAAACCATCACACAGTATGATTATGGAACAAATACACCAACAACAAATACTGTTACGGTGGATCAAAATACATATAATTCAATCGTTCCACAAACTAACAATTTTACTTTACCGACTGGAGTTGTTTCTGTTGCTGTCAGTAAACAAGCAGTAAGTGTATACGATTATGAATTATCATTAAACGAATCTAAGCGAACAATCAACATTTTAAATGCTTTATATGTTGACCAAATGGAAACCGAATTCAAAAAATTGATGGCTAGTTAATTATGGATAATGCACAAGTTCCTGTTGTTGAATCTCCTGGTGCCTATGGCCCACAGGACTATTCATTAAAAACTTTAAATTTTTTGACTGCTGGCGGTCAAAGAATAGAACTTAAAAAACTTCTTGTAGAACTGTCCTATTATGAGGACATTTACAGTTTTGCCGTATCTGGATACATTACTTTGGTTGATGCACAAGGTTTTATTGAATTGATGAGAATTACCGGTAATGAATATATTGAAGTTAACTTTGGCAAAATTAAGAATGGAAAAAACTTAAACGACCAAGTATTTCGAGTATATAAATCAAGTGGTAGAAAACCTAGTGGAAACATGAATAGTGAAGTGTATACGTTATTCTTTTGTTCTGAAGAATTATTGTTATCGGAACAAACAAAGATCAGTAAATCTTTCAAAGGTACAAAAATTTCAGATATTATTGATAATGTATTAACTGATAAATTAAAAGTAAATAATAAGAAAATTCAAACCATAGAAGAAACTATGGGTGTATATGATTTTGTTATTCCAAGAATGAAACCTTTTGAAGCAATTAGTTGGGTATCTACATACGCCAGACCACAAACATATCCTGGTGCCGATATGTTATTTTTTGAAACAAAAAATGGTTACAATTTTAGGTCTTTGCAATCCATGTTTAGTGATGACATTTATGCAACATATAAGTATGAGGCAAAGAATTTAGACAGTAAAATTCAGCCACTACAAGAAAAAACAATAAGTGTATTACAGTATGAGATTGGTAAACCTTTTGATATGTTAAACGAGATTAGTTCAGGAACAATGGCCAATAAGTTGATTTCAATTGATCCAATTACCAGATCATACAAAACAACCAAATTTGATTATAACACCTTTAAAGGTCAAGCAGAAACTTTGAATAAAGGTGGTGTTCCTGATACTTTAAAGAATCGATTAGGTAATACTGAGAACCAAGAATATGATGGTGTATTGAAGGTTTTGATTGGAAATTCAAACCAACAAAATGTTCCATACATCAAAGAAAAAGAAGCAGGAGTTGCTAAAGACATTTATGCTGAAACTTATGTACCCAATAGAACAGCTCAAATTTCTTTAGCAAATTACACAACATTAAAAGCATCCATTCCTGGTGATCCAGGTATAACCGCAGGTCGAACAGTAGATTTTAATTTATTAACATTAAAACCCACATCATCTACAAAAGATTTGGATAAGTTTTATTCTGGTAAATATTTGGTAACTGCCGTTAGACACATCATACAACCACAGGGAATTTATCAAACGATTCTTGAATTGGCCAAAGATAGTTCACCTACTGCTTATTCAAAAATTAATAATGATAGTGCGGCACAGAAACAGGCGATTGACTCATAATGCAGAATTTTATTGGAAAAGATGGTTTTAATTGGTGGATGGGTGTAGTTGAGTCCCGTGAGGATCCGTTACATCTAGGTCGTGTACAGGTCAGAATCTTTGGTTGGCATACAGAAAATATGCAAGAGATGCCTGTAGAAGATTTACCATGGGCTACACCAGCAATATCTCCTAATACCACAATGATTAATGGTGCTCCATTGGTCGGTGATTTTGCTTTTGGTTTCTTTAGTGATGGTCAATCAGGCCAAGCACCAGTAATATTAGGTGTATTTCCAGGAATACCACAAAGTGGACCAAACACATCGACCGGTTTTTCTGCTGGAACACATTATCCAATAGGTGAACCAACAACTAGCCGCCTATATCGTAATGAGAAGATCGACCAGACGATTATTCAACAACACAATGACAATCTAGATACTGGTGTTTCGACTGCATCCGGTGGTTCCTGGAGTGAACCTAAGTCGCAATATGCCACTAAGCCACCATATAACAGAGTTACCGAAACTGAATCTGGCCATGTATTTGAATTAGATGATACTCCAGGTGCGGAAAGAATCCAGTTATCACATAAAGCAGGTACTTTCTTTGAGATTGCACCAGACGGAAGTAAAGTTACGAAAGTTTCTGGTGAAAACTATGAAATTTTTATCAAAGATAATAATGTACATGTCAAAGGACAATGTAATATTACCGTTGATGGTAATGCTGGAATATATGTTAAAGGTGATGCCACACAGAAAGTTGATGGAAGTGTAAATTGGAATGTTGCCGGAGATGTCAATATGCAAATTGGTGGTAAATTTATTGCCAAGGCTTCAGAGTTTGACTTGACTGGTGATGTATATCAGACCGGCAACATTAATATAACAGGACACGAATATGTTGGTGGTGGAATATCTGCTGGACGTCAAGGTTCTGGTGGTGATATCACTACTGTTGGTAATATCAATATTATTGGTTCTGTAACTGCTACAGGTGATGTAGTTGGTGGAGGTAAGAGTTTGGATAGCCATGTACATTCCGGCGTTCAACCTGGTAACGGTACAACAGGACCACCAGTATAAGGAAAATTCGAAATTTTTCGTTCCGGCCCCAAAAATTCTCCTCGCAAAATCAGGAGTCCGGAAAGCGATTTTAGTCCTAGAACACAGATAAATAAAAGATGGCAAACATAACAAAAATATATTCTGATATAGATTTTACATTTACGAAAAAACCCGTAACGGCAGATGTGGCTTTAAGTTATGATAGTCAAGCGGTAATTCGTTCAGTTCGCAATCTACTTCTGACCAAGCACTACGAAAGACCTTTTAATCCTGATTTAGGTTCAAATATAGATGCTTTGTTGTTTGAAATGATTTCTCCATTAACTTCAGCAGCACTTGAAAGAGAAATTCAAACTACAATAGAGAATTACGAACCAAGAGCATTAATACAAAGTGTACAGGTTAATGCACAACCAGACAATAATGCATACAATGTTACTTTAACATTTTATATAGAAAACGCTACACTACCAACAACAGTAACACTTCTTTTAGAGAGAAACAGATAAGATGGCAGGCGCTAACTCTAATGTTCAATTGACAGAATTGGATTTTAATACAATTAAAACCAATCTAAAAACATTTTTACAATCACAAGACACATTAAAAGATTATAATTATGATGGTTCTGCTTTGTCTACACTCTTGGACATTTTAGCTTATAACACTCAATATAATGCCTTCTACTTGAACATGGTTGGTAATGAGATGTTCTTGGATACTGCCATACAAAGAAGTTCTGTTGTTTCTCAAGCAAAAACATTAGGTTATGTACCCAAATCAGCAATTGCTCCATCAGCAACAATCAATCTAAAAGTAAATCAAGTTAATGATGCATCTTTGACACTACCAAAGTTTACAAGTTTTATGTCAGAGGCAATTGATGGTATAAACTATAATTTTGTAGTATCAGATTCTAAAACAGTAAACACAACCAACAAAACAGCGTATTTCAATGGTGTCACACTTAAACAAGGTATACCAACAACAATTTCATTTACAGTAGATTTAACTGCAAATCCAACTTGTACTTTTGAAATACCAGAAATTAATATTGATACAACATCTTTGGATGTTACTGTTCAAGTATCATCTACCAACGGATCAAAACAATTATTTACTCCAGCAACATCTTTTTTAACATTGACAGGTAGTGATACCGTATACTTCTTACAAGAAAGTGTAAACGGTTTGTACCAAGTTACTTTTGGTGATGGAATCTTAGGTCAACAATTGGTTGATGGTAATATTGTTACATTAAAGTACATTGTAACACAAGGTTTATCTGCTGCTGGTGCCAATAACTTTGTTTTGATGGACACAGTATCCGGTTATTCAAATAACACAATATTTCCAATTACATCCGCTTCACAAGGCGGTGATAAAGAATCAATTGCTTCTATTAAGTTTCAAGCACCTAAATCCTTTGCGGCACAAGGTCGTGCTGTAAGTAAAAACGATTACATTACTGCCATTCAACAAAATACTCTGGGTATTTCTTTTGATGCTGTTAACGTTTGGGGCGGAGAACAAAATGATCCTCCTGTCTATGGTCAAGTTTTTGTTTCATTGAAACCTACAGGTTCTTATAATCTAACATCAACACAAAAACAAAGAATTATCTCAGAAGTAATTAAACCTATTTCTGTATTGACTGTAACACCAACTATTGTTGATCCAGATTACACTTACCTTAAATTGACTTTAAATGTTTATTATGATCCATCCAAGACATCATTAACAGCATCACAAATTGAAACTGGAATTCAAGCATCAGTTCGATCCTTTGCTGCAACATCTTTGAATACATTTAATTCAACCTTTAATGCTTACGAATTATTAAATACCATTCAGTCATACGATAGTTCGATTATTACTTCTGAATATGATATTCAAGTACAAAAGAAATTCTTTCCTAATTTAACTGTACCAACAACCTACAATTTGTACTATAATACACCATTAGAAAAAGGTGTATTTTTAAGTGGAGTTAGTAGTTCTCCTGCTACACAATTTAGGGATCCAACAAACCTTGCAAACGTCATTGATGGTATTTTTATCGAAGAACTTCCTTCCACAACAGTCGGTGTAGATACAATTTCAGTTATTAATCCTGGTTTTGGTTATCAATCTTCTCCAACCGTTACAATATTAGGTGACGGAACAGGCGCAACTGCTCACGCTGTTATGAGTGGCGGTTCTATTAAAAATATTGTTGTGGATACTGCTGGTGTAAACTATACTAGTGCTATAGCAATTATAACTCCTGCTGATGGAGATACAACAGGCCAATTAGGTGCAGCAGTAGTTAACCTTCAAGGCCGATATGGTTCATTGAGATCATATTACAATAATACCAGTCAAGTCAAAACAGTTTTCATTTCAAATATTGGTACAATTGATTATACCGCTGGCGTAATTACACTTAATGCTTTTAGTCCAATTGATGTTGATAGTCCATTAGGACAACTTACTGTTACAGCAAAACCAACAACGTCCATTATATCATCTACATATAATAGAATTATTACAATCGATCCTTATGATCCAACTGCTGTCATTGTCAACGTTATTGCTAAAACCTCATGATAGATTCTGGTAAAAAAACTTCACTACTAATATCTTCTCAACTTCCTGAATTTGTTCGGGACGATCCTGCATATGGTAATTTTGTATTGTTCTTACAAGCATACTATGAGTGGATGGAACAAAATGGAAATGTTACCGACAGATCAAAGAACATCTTAAATTATAAAGATATTGATGAAACAACTGCTGAGTTTTTGGACTACTATTACAATGATTTTCTTTCTTATTTTCCAAAAGACATACTTGCTGATAAACAAAAAGTAATTAAGATAGCAAAAGAGTTATATCAATCAAAAGGTACTCCGGCATCATATCAATTTTTGTTTAAAGTATTATATAACTCTGAAGTTGATTTCTTTTATACTAAAGATGCCGTACTAAGAGCTTCTGCTGGTAAATGGTATGTGGCTAAAAGTCTTAAATTAGCTACTGATGATCCAAATTTTTTAAATATTAACAATTTAAGACTCTTTGGTGAAACAACCAAATCTATTGCTACTATTGAAAATTCTGTAGTTTCTGGAACAAAAACAGAAATATTCATCTCCAATATTGAACGTTTGTTTCAATCTGGTGAATTTGTACGAGTTGTTGATACTAATAATCAAGATGTTTTATTTAACGGACAAACACTCAGAGCAAAGGTTGTTGGTCAGATTAGTCAAATTAAAGTAAGTTCAACTTATAGAGGATTATTATACCAACCAGGCGATCCAATTATTGTTTATAATGGATTAAGTTCTAATACAGGACACGGTGCAACTGCTGAAGTAGGAACAACCACAAAAGGATCGATTCAACGAATTAAAGTGGAGAATGGTGGCTATGGATACAGAGCATATCCAAATACTGTAATTGGTATTACTAATGCACCAGGAGCAATTGCAATTATTGGTAGTTTGGATCCTTCGGCAGCCAATACAGCTAATGCAACATTTATTCCTACAGATTACATTGGACAAAAACACGCCGTACAAATTGGAGCAAACAATTATTTCTTTGCAAATGCTTCATGGTCAAATGCAAATACTTCTTTTGCAAACACATTATCATTTACTTCGTTTGCCACATATCCAATTTCTTCAGTAATTGTACAAAATGGAGGCGGTGGTATTACACAAACTCCAGGTATAACAGCAACATCAATTTATTCAACACAAGATAATGCAGCTGTTGTAGATTTGGGTACATTAGGAATACTAGCACCAATTCAAATTAAAAATGGTGGTGTTGGTTATGTTGTTAATGATATTATTAAATTTACAAACGGTTCAGGATACGGAGCTAATGCTAAAGTAACTTCTGTAAATTCTTCTGGTGCAATTACTTCTGTTAGTTATATTCCTGCAACAGGAACATATCCTTTAGGAGGTATGGGATACAATAATGGATTGCCAGCTTTAAGTATTTCTTCTGCAAATACTCAAGCAGCTAATGCAGTTTTAGTTGTAACGGGAATTTTAGGAACTGGTGCAACATTTACTCCATTAGTAGACCGTGTTGGATCAATTACAACAATCAATATCGATGATCCAGGTGAAGATTATATTTCAACACCTAATGTATCGTTTAAAGTACAAGATTTGGTAGTATCTGGTGTGAATAACATTAATTTACCAACATCAGGCGATATACTTTACCAAGGAGCTACATATAATACAGCGTCATATATTGCTGTTGTAAATTCAATAACTCCATTGGTGAGTTTTAATGACCCATCACAATCACTTTATAATTTAAGAGTATACAATTATACTTCAACTCCTAGTTATACTTTGCCGTTGAAGATTGATTCAAAATCAATTTCTGTACAATTAAACAACACTTATCCTAATTATAACAAAAACACCAGAGCAGATAAAAATGGTGTTATAACTTATGGAGATGGTACCGCCAAAGGTGTTGCTTCTTTCTTGAACGGATTGGTATTAAGTTCTGGTCAGTACCTTGACACCACCGGACAACCTAGTTCTTTTGACGTATTACAAAGTACAATATACAATAATTACACATATGAAATTACTGTAGAAAAAGAAATTGAAAAATATAGAAAAGTTCTTTTAGACCTACTACATCCAACAGGAATGAAAGTTTTAGGTCGTTATGCTTTAAAATCCAATAGTCGATATGAAAATTATAGTGTTGAGGGAATTGTAGAACAAGGACATACATTAGGATATTACACAGGTAATCCAGGTTCTTATGGTTCAATGGTTGCTGAAAAGGCAAGAACAAACTTAGCCTTGTGGTCTGGCGATTATACCAATTCTGTTTGGAATAAAATAAATTGTAGTATTACTTCTGTTGCAAATACTGTTGATCCTAGTGGAAATCTGGTAACAGCACAAGAGATTGTACCTCCTGTTGGTGCAGCTCCTACTGAGTTACAACAAACATTTACTTCAACTGCACAATATTATACAGAAACATTTACTGTTAAATCTACAGGTGCAAGATATGTACAGTTGTTTTGGGGTGCTTCACAGTCAACAAACTATGCCAACTTTGATTTAACAACTTCTACTGTAACGGCAGGAACATATAGTGGTGCTACTATAAATTCAATTGGTAATGGTTGGTACACCGTTACATTAACAAGTTCATTATCGGCCGCTACGGGTTATATGTCTGTTGGTATAGTTGACACAGCAACAACACCTAGAAGTTCTAATTACACAGAAGGTTTGACATATACGGGTATTTTGGTTCTATCTTCACAATTAGAATCTGGTATTTCATCAACAAATTATATACCAACACGTTCTTCTGCAGCTTCTAGTTACCAATACACAAACGCTAGTAATAATATTGTTAGTTTTTCTGGTTTATCTGGTGCGAATATACAAACATTCATTGTTGCAAATGATAGTTTATCATTAAGTACAGTTAACGGATTTAATGTCCACTCTGAAATAATTCAAGTTTTTTCACAATATTTAACCGAAGATATGTTGTACGAATCTGGCTCGGAAGATATACTAAATGAAGCGGGCGCAGAGGATTTATTAACAGAAGCCGCAAATATGGATTATGTGGTGTTAAAAGACAACACTTGGTTAACTTTTGCAAATGTGGCTTATGCATCAGGAAATGCTGGTAGTAGCATCATAAATATACAATCAGTCACGAATTCATATGACTTAGTTAATGATGGACATTATAGCAATACTCTATACACATTGATGGATATAGTATTTGCTGGTGACAGTATTGTAGTAGCAAACAACGTTGAAAAAGTAGTACAGAGTGTAAATTATGTGAATGGAATTATCTACCTTACATCAAATTTATCAGAAAATGTTAATTCATTCATATCAGTACAAAGAACAGTATCAACACCAACGGTTCGAATAGATGGATTTATTGGTACAACATATTATCCAGAACTAATTACAGAGGCTGGAGATACATTAATAACAGAAGATGGTAAAGCACTTCTAATAGGGTAAAAAATGTCACAAGTAAAAATATCACAACTTCCTCAAATTAATACAATTAATGCTAATACTGCAAATACTCTATTTGCTGGTGTAGATATTCCAACAAGTGCAACATTCCAAATGACTGCACATGTGTTGGCACAAGGCCTGTATTCAAACGAAGTTTTGAATGTAGGTCAGAATCCAAATACATTACCAAATACTGTTGCTCAATTTGTATCTGGTGCACAATCTTATATTCAAACCAATTTAGTTAATAACAATGATGGTGGTTCTGCTGATTATGTTATCACGGCAAACGCAGGGTCTGGTGGTACAGACTCCACCAATTTTATTGATATGGGTTATGCAAACCAAAACTACCAACCTGGTAACGAATACAACAACATTGGTACTGCAATTAGTCCTTTGGATGGTTACATATATGTTCAAGGTACACAAGGTTCATTAGGTGGAAATTTAGCTATTGGAACAGTAACAACTAATACGACAATGAGATTTATTGTTGGTGGCGGTACTGCGGCTAATATTGTTGCTTCAATGACTTCAAATAGTTTGGTGATGAACACACAGTCATTTATTACATTTGGTGATGGTACAAAACAAACTACCGCATCACTTTCAAATGCTTATGCAAGTGGAGTTAATGCAACACAAAATACCAATATTCAATCTGCATGGTCTCTTGCAAATACAGCATCACTTTCAAATGCTTATGCAAGTGGAGTTAATGCAACACAAAATACCAATATTCAATCTGCATGGTCTCTTGCAAATACAGCATTACAAAACACAGCAATTATTGTTACAAATAAAGATTTAACTGTTACTGGTAATTTAATAACAAGCAATATTACTTCACAAAATTCTACTATTCAATTTTTGAATGCAAATTTTAATCAAAATACGTCTTTTGTTCAAATAACTGCATCAAATAATACACTGGCTTTTGCTCCTTCAAATACAAACTATATGTTGCAAGTTACAGGTAAAGCAAATACTGTAACCAGAGTAGTATTTGATAGTTTTGGACAAAACACTTATCCTGTTTTGGTTGGTCGTATGGCTCGTGGTTCAGTTACAGCTCCATCAGCAACTCAAAATAACGATATATTAATGCGTATCACCGGTAACGGATATACGGGTACACAATTTACTCCATCTTCTCCTAGCAAAATTGATTTTGTTGCTTCTGAAAATTTTAGTGATTCAAGCAAAGGAACACAGATTCAATTTTGGAACACAAGAGCATCAACAAATACACTTGTTCAAATTGCAACATTTAATGCAGATGATGTATCATTTAGTGGACACCTTACTCCGCAAAAAGGATTTGTTTATGTGCCAACAGTATATCCAAGTTCACAGACAGCTATTACAATTGATTTTGCAAATAATTCAGTAGTTCGTGCACAGACTGCAACAGGATTAACAGTTACACTAAGTAGTTTACTTCCAGGTAAAGAAGTTGTTCTTTGGATTACTAATACTGCGGGTACTAACCAAACATTTACCCACGGACTTTCATCAACTAATTCTACACTTAATGCAACTACCTACGCAATACCAGGAACTTCAACAATTATGGCAAGGTATATGAGTATTGATGGAACATTAGCTAATACTTTCTGTTCAGTCACACACTCTTAATAAATAAATCATGAATAAAAATCTTCTTACATATAATGCAAAAGTATCTCAGGTAGAGCAAATCTACTATTCTCCTGTTGCCGTTTTGCCTCCTCCAGCTTCAGTACCTATTGGTACATCATATGTTTTCTTATCGCATATTGATCCTTGGACAGACGATACAAATCCTCCAGAACCAACACAAGATCAACAAAGTATTAAAAAAATCTTTAAGAGTATGTTTGTTGCAAAATTAGTTAATTCTAATCAAATCAGTCCAGTCATTCAAAGAATTGATTGGACCTCAGGAGAAACATACGATTATTACCAAGATAACATTGATATGTTTGTTACGGATGCTTATGGAATATTGTTTTTAAATTTCTATGTCCGAAACAGATACGACCAAGTATTTAAATGTATTTGGAATAACAATGGCCAGCCATCAACTGTTGAACCTTTCTTCCAACCAGGTAGTTATGGAACAAACAATATCTATACTGGTTCAGATGGGTACAAATGGAAGTTCATGTACACCATAGACGTTGGTTCAAAACAAAAATTTATGGATTCAAACTGGATGCCGGTTCCTGTTGGTGCCAATACTCCAAATCCAATTCAGTCTAGTGCAGGTTACGGTGACATAGAGGTTATTAACGTAATCAATTCCGGATCAGGTTATGATCCTGCAAATTCGGTAATTAGTGTAACAGTTACAGGAGATGGATCTGGAGCAACTGCTGCCATAGGTAGTATAAACAATGGTCACATTAATGACATTATTGTAACAAATCCTGGAACAAACTATACTTACGCCAATGTATCAATAACTTCATCCAATACACAATTAGGTATAGGTGCTACAGCTGTTGCTCCTGTATCCCCTATTGGTGGACATGCTTTTGATCCCGTTTCTGAATTAGGTTGTACAAGGGTAATGTTTACGACTGAATTTAATGGTACCGAAAACGGATATATTCCTGTTGATATCGATTATCGTCAAGTTGGATTGGTGGTTAATCCCACAACATTAAGTAATTTTCCATTACCTGCAACAGGCAACATATATAAAGTAACAACCGATCTTGTAGTTTCTTCTGGTTTTGGATTATTTACGAGTGACGAAATGGTTTATCAAGGTGGAAGTTTAGCGACTTCAACATTTTCTGCCACGGTACTCAGTTTTGACCCAGCGTCCAATATAGTACACTTGATAAATATAACAGGAACTCCAACACTCAATGCACCTGTTTTTGGAAATTCTTCAGGAACAGTAAGAACATTATTAAGCTCAAGTTCTCCAGACTTTCAACCGTTTTCTGGTTATCTAGTTTATGTCGAGAACCGAAGTGGAATTCAAAGAAGTTCTGATGGAATAGAACAATTTAGATTTATTGTAGGATTTTAAAGGAAAAAAATGCCGCTGAATTTTAACGTTGACCCCTACTATGATGACTTTGATGCGTCAAAAAATTACCATCGAATTCTTTTCAAACCAGGTTTTGCAGTTCAAGCTAGAGAACTCACTCAAGCTCAAACAATTCTACAAAATCAAATTACCAGTTTTGCTGACAACATCTTTAAGCAAAACTCTCCGGTTACTGGCGGACAGATTACAACCAACTTAAATTGTTACTACATTAAATTACAAGAAACTTATAATGGTTCAGTTATTGATGTAACACAATTCAATGGTAAATTAATTCAAGACCAATATGGTTTAATTCGTGCTAGGGTCGTTGCCGTATCTCCACCATCGGGTGTGAGTGGTATTGGTGATCCATCAACCTTAGTGGTTACCTACCTGTCAGGCAGTCATTTTACCGATGGCATGACAATCTATGACAGCCTTTCAAATTTGGCTGCAACAGCAATCACTACAGCATCAACAGGACCAAGTTCTGTTGTTTCAATAGCTCAAGGTGTATTTTACATCTCAAGTAACTATACAGATTCAAGTGGAAACAAAATTTCTAATGGAGTTTTTGTACAAGTAAATCCACAAACAATTATCATCAGTAAGTATACCAATACTCCATCAAACAGAATTGGTTTAAATATTACGGAAACAATTCAAGATTATGTTAATGATTCTTCATTACTTGATCCAGCAATTGGTGCTTCAAACTATCAAGCTCCTGGTGCTGACAGATATTTAATTTCTTTAACACTTGAAAGCCGTCCATTACAATTTGGTGATGACGATGGATTTATTGAATTGGTTCGTATTACCAATGGTTCAATCGCCAAATTGGTTGATGGTTCAGTTTATAATGTTATTGATGACTACTTTGCAAAGCGTGACTACGAAACCAATGGTGATTATGTTGTTAATGATTTCAAACTAACACCAAAAACAAACACAGATTCTACCAAATACACAATGAGTATTGGTAAAGGTTTGGCATATGTTCATGGATATCGTGTAGAGAATCCATCAAGTGTTGATCTTGTTTCAAACCGTGCTAGAACAACAGCTTCACAAAATAATAATCCCGTGGTTATTGATTTTGGCAGTTATTTTTATGTTGATACAGTTCGTGGTGCTAACACTTCATTCTTTGATACAACAACATATGGAACAATTGATCTACATTGTGTAACTTCTCAGAACGTTGCAACTGCCAGCGCATCAGCATATAGTTCAACTCTAGTTGCTACAGGTTACATTCGTGGACTTGTTTATGACCATGCAACAAATGCTTCAGATGCCAACACATACGTTTACAAAGCATATGTTTCAGATTTACAAAATGCTTCACCAAGTGCCAATGCAGTTGCGGCAACAACCAATACTATTACGTTGCCAAGTTATTTCTCAGCAACAAGTAATGCTTATGTTGGAGTAAACATTTCAATTACTACTGGTACAGATGCTGGCGATTTTAGAACAATTACTTCTTACAATGGTTCAACAAAGGTTGCAACAGTAAGTCAAAATTGGACAACAGTACCAGATACAACTTCAGTCTTTGCACTCAACTTTGACATAAAAGATATTGAAACCATTGTTAGTGCTAATAAAACTTCTTACCCCGCTACAATTAATGCTACGGCTATAATTGATCCAGAAAGTAAAGTAAATGGAATCTCTAGTGGTAATTCAGTACTACAAAACCCAACAGTACCAGAATTAATCTTTACTGTTGGAAGTCCATATGTTTCAACACTATCTTCAACAGCTTACACAACACAACAAGAATGGAGAAACGTAGCTTTCACTTCTTCAGGTGCATCTGTTACAACAACTCTGCCATATACTGGAGATTATTCCAATGTGATACGTCATTTTGGAACAGTGAACTCTACACTACCATCTAGTCTTGTACAACAAAACTACACAATTATTGTTACTAATAAAGGTACATCATCATTCAATGTGGGTGATAACATTCCTTGGACAACCGCTGGAAGAACAGTCACATTAGATTCTACTGGTGCAACTGCAACCTTGACCGCATCGGATGCAGGTGGTACATTTACTGCTACTATTATTGCCAAAGTATATGTTGTAAACGGAGATAATACTGGCCACATTCTCAAAAATAAGACTTTAATTAATGCAAACACTACTGTAATTAATAGTAGTAACACTCAAGTTGCAACATATACATTTGTTGATAATACTACAGGTACATCTACTGGCCAAATTTATATTCAAAATGCTGGATTGGCAACACCAGGAAATAAACAAAGTTTGTATCTGTCAGACGTTAAAGCCGTTGTAAAAATTATTGATACAAAATCTTCTTCTGTTGCACCAACCGCAGCAATGTTTACAAACCCAAGTTATGACATAACAAATAATTATATTTTTGATAATGGACAAAGAGATAATTACTACGATCACGCCACACTAACATTAAGGCCAGGTGCCCCACAGCCATCAGGAAATATTTTAGTTTGTGTAAATTATTACCAACATTCAGGTGGTGATGGTTTCTTTAGTGTTAATTCTTATACTAACGAAGCATATCAACAAATTCCAAAGTATACCAGTAAACATGGTACAACATATGCTCTAAGAGATTGTATTGACTTTAGACCTGCTCGTCTAAATGCACAAGCAAGTTTTGTATTCCGTTATTCAAATGCTGCAACAAACTATGGAACATTTTTGCCTGTAGATTTGTCAACATTTACTGGAAACTATTCATACTATTTGGGTAGAAAAGATAAACTCGTTTTGAGTAAAGATAGAAGCTTCCAAATCATTGAAGGAACTCCTTCCGTAAATCCTATATTCCCAAATGAACCAGATGGATCATTGGTTATAGCACAACTCACACACAACCCTTATACTGGATACATTCCAACAGAAGCACCATCAGGATTTATTTCTGATTTAGATATTACCAAAGTAAAACATAAGCGTTATACAATGGAAGATATTGCTGGTTTAGAGAATCGTATCAATCAAGTTGAGTACTATACATCATTAAGTTTGTTGGAACAAAATGCCAACTCACTTCAAATTTCTGATGCTTATGGTTTAAATCGATTCAAGAATGGTATTTTGGTTGATGACTTCAGTTCATATGCAACTGCCGATACATTAAACAACGACTATACTGCTACAATCAATCGCCGTCAAAAACAAATGACGGCTACTCAGCAAGTTAAAAACTTCCCATTAAAGTCATTATCTTTGGCATACAACATGGGATTACCTGACGCAGTGACAATGAGTTCATTAGGATTCTCGGTTAATACCGATGGTTATGTAAATTACTTTAGTTTGCCATATTCTACTGCTAATGTAATTTCACAGAAGTATGCTTCAAGAACAGTAAACCTTAACCCATTCTCTTTCTCAACAAAAGAAGGTATATTATCATTGTCACCAAACGTTGACAATTGGGTTGACACAAACTATTCTCCTGCTTTATTAATTACAGATCCAAATTTACAAGTATTCCGTGCAAACTCGGCCGCTTTAAATGTGTTGTCAGCAGGTGACTGGAAATCAATTTCAGGAACCTCCTATTCGACTAGCCAGAGTGTAATGAATCATGGAGCATTTAATGGTCCATTCGGTTCTGTTGTAGGTTATACAGCAACAACTACAACCACTTCAACAGTACAACAACAAACTAATATTGTTGGTGCTTATGATAACATTAGTAATACATACGCATTAAACAACGGATACATTACCGATATTAGTGTTCTGCCATTTATCAGAAATCAACAAGTGGCAATTCGTTCTGAAGGTTTGTTAATCAATAGTACACTCAATACATATTTTGATAATTTATCTGTTTCTAACTATGTAAGAAAAACAAATATTATTGAGTTGACTGGTGTTACTGGCACATTCAATCAAGATGACATTGTTGGATATTACACAGGTGGTACTTTCTATACAACAGGAAGAATCATTGGATTGTATGCTTATCCAGGAACAACCAATGTTCGTTTATATGTTGCAGCTGACCAAACTACAACAACATACACATCAACTGGAACTTTACAAAATGGTTTCTTTAATGCTGCCGGATTGTATCAAAACTCAACTGCTACAGGAACATTAGCATCTACATCACATAATGGTGGTCGACTTGTTGCTGTAAATTCAACAACATCAATTCAATTTTCTCCATTAGCATCTGGCGGAAGTTATGCTGGTCAAACAGTTTATATTAATGCTGGTACTGGTGCTGGTCAATCTGCAACAATATCGACCTATAATGCTGGAACACAAATAGCAACATTATCTTCTGCTATTAATTGTACTGTAGGTGATGTTTACTCAATTGGTACGTTGACTTCAAATGAAGCTGGCGCATTCTATGGCATCTTTAATTTACCTGCAAATACTTTCCATACAGGACAAAGAGTATTGCGTGTTGATAATGGTACATTGAACAATCAAACATCAGCAACTACATATGCTGAAGCTACATATTATGCTGAAGGACTACAAACAACTTCACAACAGGTTGATTTTGGTGCTTCGCCAGCTGGTGCAAAAGGTACATTTACACAGACCAATCAACAGAGTTCAACTTCTACTGTGACAAATTATTCACCGTATGATCCGGTTGCTCAGACATTTATTGTTAGCAAAGATAATTATCCAAATGGTATTTTCTTAAATTCTGTAAGTATATTCTTCAGAACTAAACCAACAAATGATAATTCTCCTGTAACTTTGTCTATTGTTGGAACATTAAATGGTTATCCAAACGGACAAACATTAGATCATTCTATTGTTTCTTTACCACCATCATCGATAAACATTTCTGAATCTCCACAGTATCTTGATACTACTGCATTAACACGATTTACATTTAATGCTCCAGTTTATATTCAACCAGGAGTTTTATATTCGTTAATTGTAAAATCAAATAGTAATCAATACACATTGTGGACAGCATCTAATGGAGATAATGCACTATCATCTTCAATTAAGAATTTACCAACTGATCCAATTCCATCAATTATTACAAAAATTAATGGTGCACCTTATGTTGGTGGTTTGTTTATTTCACAAAATTCACAAACATGGACAGCTGACCAAAATCAAAGTTTAATGTTTGTTGCTGACCAATGTGTGTTTAATACTGCTGTAAATCCAACTATTCAATTCGTAGTTCCTAAGAAGTTACCACAGAGAACATTGGTTGACCAGTCTGTTGGATATTTCTTAAATGCCAATAACATTTCTTCTACAATTGATTCTATTTCAAATGCAGATATTAAAGTTGACGCTTTCAATGTAACAACGACCGACTTTACTCCAACAACAACAGGTATTAATTACAATTATAATGCCACTTTGTTGTCCGGTTCTTCTGCTGGTCTAACAAACATTACTCCAGGCAAATATGGAACAGCATCTTCAGATGACATTTATTTGAATGATGGAAATGGTGAACGTATATTGTTATCAAATACTTCAACATCTTTCTCATTGTTTGCACAGTTGAGTTCACAAGATCCATCAGTAAGTCCTATCATTTCTGATGCCGGATTGACAACATATACTGTAGCTTGGAATATTAATAACTGTTCATTGTCAAATAACTTAATTACTTTGACCTCTGGTGGTTCTGGTTATAGTAATAATACAAGTGGCAATGTTTCTGTTTCTGTTTCTGCTCCAACAGGATCAGGTGGTACACAAGCCTATGCTGCAGCAAATGTACAAAATGGAAATGTTGTTTCTGTATACTTTACTTCTGCTGGTTCTGGTTATATTACAACACCAACACTCACTATTGTTGATGCTAATACAACACCGGGAACAGGAGCAACTGCTGTTGTATCTGGCGAAACATCAAAAACTGGTGGTCCAGCACTTGCTAAATATGTAACCAAGAAAGTTGTTTTGGATGCAGGATTTGATTCTGGAGATTTGAATGTATACTTAACAGCATACAGACCAGTCGGTACAGACATTAACGTATATTACAAAATATTGAATCGTAGTGATACACAACAATTTGATGATGGTGCATGGCAGTTAATGACCAAAACAAATAGTTCTGGTACTGCTTATTCACAAACAAGAACTGATTTATATGAATACACATTTGCTCCAGGAACAACAGGAACAGACCAAGGTTATGTAAGTTATACAAGTACCAACGGACAAACTTATACAACATTCAGTCAGTTTGCTATCAAGATTGTTTTAACTACTAGTGACAATACTGCTGTTCCTTATTTGAGCAATATGCGGGCTATAGCACTTCCACCTAACGTAAATACTACTTTTTAATATATGATAGTTCCAATTCCAGGCACTTTATTGGTTCGTGATACTAATTCCATGGGTCTTATTAATAAAGACCGTAATGGTTTGGAAGAATACAATATGAAAAGAAAGTTGTTAGCCACCCAAAAAGAAGAAATAAATAATATCAAGGCAGAACTTTCAGGCGTCAAATCTGACATGCAAGAAATTAAGCAATTACTGTTACAATTAATGGATAAAAATATAAATGGCTAATACCGTATCGATTCTTAGTTATGCCAATACGTTTGGCGACCAAATGGTGGCCACAAATGCGTTGGCTAGAGAAAATAATGACCTGGCGGCAAACAATTATGTAAAGAAAACAGGAACACTTTATTTAAATGATACAACATTAGGATTACAGGTTGCAAATAATTCTATATTTGGTGGTCAACTTCAAGTTACCGGTCTAGGTTCTTCTGCTTATATTCAAAACAATCTTCGTGTAGACACTCAAGTATATTTTACAAACACAGTTTTAGGTTTAACCAATTCTGGCCAAGCAATTATTGGTGGACAATTATCCGCCAACGGATCAAACGTAAGTCTTTTAGTTGCAAACAACACTCAAATGAGTGGTTATTTAAATGTATCAGGAAATGCTTCTGTTACTGGACCAACAACCATGGCCAATACTTTGGCGGTTACTGGTCCTGTTACAATGGCAAACACATTAAGTGTTACTGGTGCTGCTACAATGGGAAGCACACTCAATGTAACAAATAATGGATCTTTTGGTAACAATTTAAGTGTAGTAAATCAAACAAACACATATAGTTTATTTGTAAATACAAACATTGCATCAAACACACTCAATAACACATATAATGTTTGGATTGGTGGAGCTGCATCTGTAATGGGAACTTTGTTTGCCAATACAGTACAAGCAAATAACGTTGTAAATACAGCTTTAATAATTGCTACAGATAGAGTATTGGCCAATTTTATTTCATCAAATACTACTGTAACAGGAAACACTTTTATTAGTAAAGGATTTACTTATAGTAATACTTTACAAGTTACTACCAATAGTTTTACAGGCAATTTAAATATTCAATATGCTACAGTAGGAGATTCTGTAGTTGCTAATACCTACATGTCCTCACCAATTGTATCTTCTACAATTGTTAGTGCTACTAATATTGTTTATGCTAATTACTTACAAGCTAATAGTACTGTTAATGCGGCTACATCAACTGTAACAGGTAACAGTTACACAAACATTCTTATTGGTAATACCTCAGTTATCACACCTATAGTATCTTCTACGACTATTAATAATAGTGGTATTAATTATACCAACGTATTACAAGCTAACACATTAGCCAATGCGGCCACATTAACCGTATCTGGTGCAGCTTACGTTAATAACGTTCAGGCAAATACAAATATTTACACTCCTGCTTTGACTGTTGTTAATAACCTTTACACCAATAATATTCAAGCTAACACCAATATTAATACTCCTTCAGTAACATCTACTACTGTTAGGAATACTGGTGTTATTTTAACAGACACACTACAAGCCAACACATCGGTAAATACTTCAACTGTTAATACTAATACATTATTTGTTAACGGACAAGCTTATGTGAATACTCTACAAGCCAATACCAATATAGTGGCTGCAGCTGCTACTGTTACAAACAGTATTACAGGTAGTAACATTCGTGCAAATAATGGAATAAGTGCAACTACATTGAGTATTTCTGGTACAGAATATGTCGATACAATTTCTGCTAACACTTTAATAACAGTACCAGCACTCAACATTGGAACAAGTATTACTGGTTGCAATGCCACTATTACTGCCAATACTATTACAGTTGGTACTGGTGGTTTAAGTGTTATTGGAAATTTTACGATTAATGGATCAACAATTTACAACAGTCCTACATTTACATTAAGTTCCGCAACGCCAAATCAAACTGCTTACCTTAATGTATACAGAACAACGGTAGCAAATGCTTCTATCAAATGGGATCAAGCAAATACATATTGGTCTATTGCTGATGTTTCTGCTGGCGCCAATTCATATTACTATAGAATTTTAACAACACAACAAATTACAGATAGTGCATTGTCAACAAGTACAACTACCGCAGCTTCTGCTAACGTAGCTAATGCACTCAACACATATGTTAATACTAATGTTTTGTCTTTACAAAATCAAATTAGTTCAAATTCTGTATCTTTACAAAATCAAATTAGTTCAAACGTAGCTTTGATTGCTGGTGTTGATGCAACTCAAAATACCAATATTTCCAACCTAACAACATATGCACAAGCGGCGTACAATAAGGCAAATACAGGTTCAGGAACATTTAACGGAACTACAGGTCAAGCAGTTGCTGTTTCTGGAGTAATTACTTTTCAAAGTACTAATGGTGTAACTATAACAGGTACATCAAACACCATTACAATTAACAATGCACAAGATATAAGAACAAGTGCAAGTCCAACATTTAACGCATTGACTTTGACTAATGCTTTACCAATTACTCAAGGTGGTACAGGTGCTACAAATGCTACACAAGCTTTAACAAACTTATTACCAGCAGGTGAAATTAATGGTTATGTTTTAGCAACTTCTGGTGTTGGTGGTTACTATTGGGCTGCTGGCGGAACTGGTGGTGGCGGTGGTACAACTCCAGGTACAACAATTAGTTCTTCACAAGTAAACTACACAGCAAACGGTTCAGGAGTATCATATTCTTCACCAACATATGTTCCAGGTGCAGATCAACTTAGAGTTTATGTCAATGGTGTAAGAAAACTTAGATCAGTTGATTATAATGAAATTAGCGGTAATACAGGTGGTGTTGGTATTGTTACATTTACTTCATCGCCTGCTTCAAGTGCCACAGTAATACTTGAAGTTGACGGATACATTGTTAATCCATACTATGCAAACAATATTCCTTATACAATTAACGGAACAATTGGTAGTGCTAATACAATTCAAACTGCTATTGATGGTTTAACTTCTATTGTTGCTTTGTCTGCTAGTCCAACATTGACTGGAAAACCTTTAGCACCAACTGCGGCTACTGGTAATAGTGATACACAAATTGCAACAACTGCATTTGTTAAAAACGTATTAAATTCTACAAGCACTTATGCAATTAGTACTACAGGTTCAGCAGCAACACTAACAACACCAAGAGCAATTAATGGTGTAAGTTTTGATGGTTCTGTCGCAATTACAATTACAGCTGCAGCAGGTACATTAACAGGCACAACATTAAATTCTTCAGTAGTTTCTTCAAGTTTAACTTCTGTTGGAACAATTACTTCTGGTGTATGGAACGGTACTACAATTGCAGTACTGAATGGTGGTACAGGAACAACAACTGCTACTGGTACTGGTTCTGTTGTATTGTCTACTTCACCAACATTGGTAACTCCAATCTTAGGTACTCCACAATCAGGAAACTTGAGTAACTGTACATTTCCTACTCTCAATCAGAACACAACAGGAAATGCGGCAACAACTTCACAGACGAACTTTAGTAACTTAACAATTGGTAGTTCACAGGTTCTATCTGCTGCCAACTTTAATAGTTACGCACCGACATTGACTGGTACAGGAGCTTCTGGTACATGGGGTATTAATATCACAGGTTCAGCTGCTCAGTTAACAGGATTGGTTCCACAAACTTCAGGTGCTGTACCTACTGCAAATCAAATATTGAGAGCAGATAATAACGGTTATGCAACATTAGGTTATATTAATTCAACCACAGGTAATAATGAAAATCCATCAATATCTCAAGTTATTGTAACAAATGGATCCGATAACTATTATCGTAAATCTAGTATTAGTTCATTCACTTCAGCTGTACAAAGTAATGCTTCTGGTACATGGAGTATCAACATTAGTGGTAATGCTGCAACTGCAACTTCAGCAGGAAGTGCAACAACAGCAACCACGGCTACTACAGCAAATGCTTTGAATACTGGAAATTCTTATTCTGCAACATACTTTCAAACTTCATCTGGATATGCCGCTCAATTTGGTGGAAGTGCTGTTACAGGTTTCTACTTGGATGCAACAAACGCAGCACTGCGTGCACCAACAACTGGTTCAGTATACATGCAAAGTGCTAGTGGTACTTCAACCTACGGAATTTTTAGTAGTACCGGGTTAAGTGTAACAGGTACAATTACTGCTTCTGGTAACATTACTGCTTATTCTGATGAAAGAATTAAGTGTAATTGGAAAGACTTATCATCAACTTTTGTGACTGATCTTGCTAAGGTTAAAAGTGGTACATTTGAACGACTTGACATGGAAGGCACCCAAGTCGGTGTGTCCGCTCAGTCTTTACAGAAAGTGATGCCTGAAGCCGTTGTAACAGATTCCGATGGTACATTATCTGTTGCCTATGGTAATGCTGCGATGGCGGCCGCCGTTGAGTTGGCTAAAGAAATTGTTTTAATGAAAGAGATGATTAAACAACTCCACGCTGAGATAGAGGTATTGAAGTCAACTAAATAAAGCAGAAGGTTTTTAAACCTCACGGACTCTATCTCTATACGCTTATTTAAGGATTCAAAATGGCAGCTGGATATTCCAATTTATATCTGGAACAAGGTACATCTTTTTCTACCACAATTACACTTGATGACATATACCAAAACGCATACAACTTAGCAGGATTTACTGCTAGTAGTCAGATGCGTTCTTCTTACTATTCCGCTAATGCAACCGCTGTATTCTCAACAGGTATTAATGCAAATACTGGAGTAGTCACACTTTCCTTATCAGCAAATACTACGGCCAATATTGCTCCTGGTCGTTATGTCTATGACGCTATCATTAATGATGGAAATGGTACTATCACAAGAATACTAGAAGGTGTTGTTGAAGTTTCTCCTTCTGTTACGAGGTAATCATGGGAGTTAAAGTAACCCCACCAGCTTCAATTACAGTTCGTGTGGGTGGTCAAAACCAATCCCAAGTAGCAAGTTCGACTCAATTTGTTGGAGCTCCAGGCCAGCAGGCAGAACTCGATGCAGCTTACGCAACGGCTAACCAAGCGTTAATTGAAGCCAATACTGCTTTAACTCAATCAAATACCGCATTAGTATTAGCGCAAAATGCTTATAATACTGCCAATGCAGCCGCATCAAATCAAACAGTTCTTGCGGCATTTAATCAAGCCAATTCAGCAAATATACTGGCACAATCAGCATACAATCAAGCCAATTCTGGAACAATATTAGCACAAGCGGCTTTCAATTCAGCTAACAATGTTGCACCACAAATTCAACCAGCATTTAATCAAGCAAATGCGGCTTTTAATCAAGCAAATACTGCTTCTTCAAATACAATATACCTTCAAGGTGTAGATGCAAGTCAAAATGCCAATATATCAGCTGCCTTTACTCAAGCTAATAGTGCTGGATCCAATACAGTTTATATTACTGGTGGACTCAATACTGCTAACGCTAATATTGCTTATATATTTGGTGTTGAATTAAGTTCTAATGCTTATGCTCAAGCGGCTTATGCTCAAGCAAATACAGCAAATAATTTAGCACAAAGTGCTTATAATAAAGCAAATAATATTGTTGTTGTTGGTAATACAATTCCATTAGGAACAAATACAACCGGACTTTTAGTTAGTAATGCTGTCACATTAACCACATCAACTACAGTTACAGATAGTTTAGCTAAACTCAATCAAATATTAGGTAAATTGGTACCAAATGCTCCAGCAACATTCCCTTCAACATTTGGAACATTAACAATTACTGGTACTGTTGGTCCTTACAGAATGACCAACTTTACACAGACAGATAATACTGGAACAGGTACTGCAAGTGTTGCTGGTGGAACTTCTGTTGCTCCACTTAGAGTTGCTACATATACAACATCAACAATTACAAATATCAATACGATTACTGGTGATACAATTTCAGTAATTAAAAATGCTGTACAATCCGGCACAAGAACAATTACGGCTGGTGCAACAAACGCTGGTACATATAGTGATTTGGTAATCATTAATAACGTAGACTATTCAACAATTACTGGTATCGCTGCTAATTTCTGGTATAGTGCTAACCTTCGTGCTTCAGGTACTGGTACTGCCGGATGGAACAACGTTTCAATCACAGACACCAATGGATCACCAACATCAAATGCTACATGGTATTATGATAACTCTGCACCAGGTGTTCCAACATTTGTTACACCAAGTATTGTTCCGTTATCACCTTCATTAACATATTCAAGTACAGTTCCACATTATAATAGTTCATCTACATTTAGATTAGGTGTTGTTGTAAGTAAATTAAGTGGCGATATGTACCCAGCAAGTGACACATTCTTTACCGGTACGGCAGGTGGTGCTTTTGGTGCACCAGCAAGTAATACATATACTGCCGTTGGTATTACCACTCCTTTGGCCAGAAATTTATATGTTGCTTCAGGTTCTGCAACGGTAAATACAACGTCAACAATCATTGCAGGTTTTGGTTCTAGTGCAACTGGTCCATCTGTTACTGTTGATAATAGTTACTCAACCGCATCACAAGTATTTACAACTGCATTAGCTAATACTGTATTATATAAAACGGGTACAGCAAGTGCAATGGAAGAAACAGGATTTACTGCTTCTAGTTTTGGTACAGCAGTAGGTAGTGGCAATGCAGTTCGTGTTATTAATTTTGATCTTGGAACTTCAGCAAATGATACTCCAGTATTTGCAGCCGGTTCTACTGCATTCAATTCACAAACTGGAACATTTTATGCTTCAGATGCTACTGTTGTTGCTGGCGTTCTTAAAAACGATACAACAAATTACAGCACAGGTTATTTACCAGTAGGACCTAATTTGACTACTCAAAATGCAGCTCAGTATATTACACTCAAAATGACTAGATCATCTGTGAGTAAATTTAGTATTAACTATACAACCGCAACAGGCATTGGTGGAATTTGGTGTGCTATGCCTGCTCAAACATCATACGCCACAGGTAATAATTGGTATAGCATGACAGTAGATAATAGTTTGGCTGGTGGTTGTGCGTTAGGTGGAAACCTTGTTCCTGCATCTACAGGTGCTAAAGTTTATAACTGTCAGTTTGCCGGATTAAACAGTTCAAATGCAACTAATAATGAAATATTAGTGAGAATTCGTTTGAATGCTGGACAATCTATTACTGCCTTATCATTTGCAGCGTCTACAGTATAAAGAGATATAAATGGCAATTACAGCAACACAATACATCGACCTATTATACAAGAAACTCTTAGGAGTTGACAAAACAGACCTACCTACTAATAAGAGTGCGGCAGGTGAAACTGTTCCTAGTCCACTAATGTTGCGTGGTGATATTCTTTGGAAACAGTCCGACCTAATTCCAGCGACTGCTGCAGCCGTTACGAATATTGTACAAGCATATACAGGTACGAGTACCGTGACTACGACAGCAGATAATACAACTACTGCTATTGGTGGTGTATATCCTACCTGGAAAACAGGATTAACAAATTGGATACCTCCAGAATTTGACACAGTAAATTTATCAAATACATATAGGGTTCAGGTATATTATGGTGCCTCAGGTCTCAGTAATCCACAGACAAGCGGTACTCAGATATATGCTGACGGTAGTGGAGGTACAGGTGAATGGTATTTTGACTATAAGGCAGGTACACTAAATTTTATTGGTGGCACTATTCCAACTGGAATGACCACAAGTAGTGTAATTTATGTTTCGGGTTATAGATATGTCGGTCAAACCGGAACAAATTATTTGATTGCTAATACAGGACCACAGTTATTATCTGGTAATGTAGCAATTGCAAATACGACAGTATCAACATCAAATACTACCGGAGCTTTGATTGTTTCTGGTGGAATAGGCGTTACAGGTAACGTTTATCTTGATTCCATATATGTTACAAGTAACAACATCACAGCAAATGCGATCACCGTTGACGGTGGCGGATTTTAATAAATAACATAATAATAACTAGAACAATAAGGAAGTTACCATGGCTATCTCTAATACCAGTATTTTAGTCAAACGCTCGAGTACCACAGCAACACCAGGATCATTAAAAGCTGGTGAAATTGCCTACTCGTATTCATCCAATAACTTCTTCATTGGTACTCCTACTGGTGACGGTGCGGTTGCAATTGGTGGTCTTAACACCTTCAATACAGTAAACAATGCAACCAACGCAAATACCGCAAGTACCTTAGTCAAACGTGATGCCAATGGTGCTTTCTATGGTCGTCTTTTTGGTGTTTCTAATACTGCCGTTGCTTTAGATACTTCTCAGAATTTCTCTATTACTGGTGGTGATATTTCAGCATCTGCTGTTGGATTCAATGGTACTTCAGCAGTTGCTCTTAGTGCTTCACTTAATGCTGTTCCAGGATTATCTGGTGGAACAGTAGGTTCTTCTACTAGTGTTCCTGTTATTCAATATGGTGCAAACGGTCGTATTCTTTCTGTTTCTTCACAGACTATTGCAACCTCATTTAATATTTCTGATGGTACGACAAGTAATACTATCAACGGTGGTGCAACTTTCTTTGTCAAAGGCACCAATGGTATTACCAGCACAGTTACACCAAACACAGTAACAATTTCTACTGATACAACAATTGCTCGTACTAATACAACTTCTGTTGGTCCACAAACATTTAGTACTGATATCAATTTACCAACCAATAATATGTCTATTGGTGGTGTATTAAACGTAACCAATATGTATGTTTCTGGTAATATTTACCAAACAAATGCAACACAAACATTAAATATTGGCGATCCAATTATTTACTTGGCTGCTAATAATAATAGTAACGTAGTTGACCTTGGTTTTGTTGGTCACTTTGTTGGTACTGGCCACACAGGCGATACTTCACACTATCAGCATACTGGTTTTGTTCGTGATTATAACGACAATAAATGGAAATTGTTCTCTAACGTTTCTACTGAGCCAACAACAACAGTAAACTTTGGTGAAGCAAATACTGTATATGATGTAATCAAAGTTGGTGGTATTGATGTATCAAGTGGTGCAATTACTGCTGCTGGTTCAATTGCTGCTGGGTCATTAACACTAACAACACCATTAGGAATTTCTTCTGGTGGTACAAACGGTTCTTCGTTTACCAACAATCAGATTACTTACTTCAATGGCACATCGATTGTTTCTTTGGCCAATACGGGTACTGCTGGTACATATGGTTCACCTTCTTATACTCAAGTAATTACAACTGACGGATTTGGTCGTGTTTCTACTGTTTCTAATAATGCAATTGCAATTGATGCTTCACAAGTTATTTCTGGTACATTCCCAATTGCTCGTGGCGGTACAAATTCTGCTTCATATGCACAGAACGGATTGTTATACTATAATGGTACATCGTTCTTAACATCGGCAAACCAAACTGCATATGCTACACAAGGTGGTGCAAGTTATGTTCCAGTAATTTCTACCAATGCTCTTGGTCAAGTTACTGCAATCTCGAACACACAGATTCAGATTGATGCAGCAACTAATATTGTTTCTGGTACACTACCTTTGACCCGTGGCGGTACAGGTGCAACATCATTTACAAATGGTCAGATTGTAATTGGTAATGGTACAACATCACTTGCTTCATTAGCAAACAGTTCTTATTCAAATACCGGCACATACGGTACCAATACAACACTTGCTGGTTTAACTATTGATGCTTATGGTCGTGTAACTGCTGCAGCATGGCAAGCAATTTCTGGATTAACAGTAAGTCAAGGCGGTACAGGATTTGCTAGTGCGACTACAAACGGTATCACATACGGTAACGGCACAGGTGCATTAGGTGTTACTGCTGCCGCCGGTACTTCTGACCAAGCTTATTCTAATGAAATTTTAACTGTAACAAATACCGGAGTTCCTGTTTGGAGCTCTGCACTTGACGGTGGCGTTTTCTGATTTGGAGTAGTAAATAAATAGATTATAATTACTTTTATGATAGGAGTTGAGTATGGAAAATGGAAATTACGTCAATCATTATGTTGAAATTTTAACTGGAACAATGACTGATGCTGTCATTAGAAATATTTCTTTGCAGGCTAATGCAAAAGTTACTGAAGAAATTCTAAACGAACAGACATCAGTAATTGAAGGTCTAAAACAAGAAATTGAAAACTTAAATAATGGTAAAAATTCTAATGAAATTAATTTAGAACAAACTATTAACGGACATTTAAATAGAATTTCTGAGTTGGAAAAACAATTAAATGATATTGGTGCTTTAAAGTCTGAATATGAAAATGTTAAACACCAAGTTCAACATATAGATACTTTTAGAAGTGAATTGATAAAAGAACGAGAAGAACATCAAAAAACTCGTAGTAGTTATGAGAAGTCCATTAAAAAATTGAATGATCAAATTGAATATTTGCAGTTAAGTCCAGCCAAGCGTAAGAAAATTGATGAAGTAAAAACAGTAAAAGTAGAAGTAAAACTTGAATCAAAACCGGAAGTAAAAGAAGAAATAAAGGATGCTGGAACTTTTTAAAATATGGCTATAGCAAATACCACACTACTACTCAAAAAATCAGCAACACCAGGAAATGCACCAAGTGCTTTAGCAAATGGTGAAATTGCTATTAACTATGCTGATGGTAAGTTATACTACAAAAATAATGTAGGATCCATTACTGCCTTTTCTACAGGATCCGCACCTAATTCTTTTGCAACAATTAATGCAAACTCCTCACTCATTCTTGCTACATCATCAATAGATACTTTAGGTTTTGTTGGTACAAATGGTATTTCTATTTCGGCCAACACAACATCAAAAACAGTTATTATTGATGGTAAGATTATATTTGATAAAGCAAATACAGGCGGTGGCGGAGGATTATCCGCATCAGGTTATCTAGCCAATTCAGTAATCTTTGCTAACACAACAGGTTACTTAAGCAACACAGGTAACATTCAATTCTTTACTTCTAATAATACCTTAGTTGTTCAGCAAATCCGAACAACAAACACTCAGGTTACATTAGGTCTTAATGCTGGTCAAACAGGACAAAATGCTTACTCCGTTGCCGTTGGTTATCAAGCTGGTTACTGTAGACAGAGAGCTCAAGCAGTTGCTATTGGTAGTAATGCTGGATATCTATCACAAAATGCACAATCAGTTGCTATTGGTTCTTGTGCTGGTAGATGCAGGCAAAGAACTCAAGCAGTTGCTATAGGTTGTAATGCAGGCAAAACGGATCAATTATGTGCTGCAGTTGCTATTGGGATTTATGCTGGCGCAACAAATCAAAATTTATACGCTCTTGCTCTAGGATTTAATGCTGGTAACAGCAATCAAGGCGCTGGTGGAATTAGTATGGGCACCAATGCAGGTCAAATAGCACAAGGATGTCATTCGGTTGCTATTGGCTCATCGGCCGGTTCACAATCTCAAAATTCTTACTCGGTTGCTATCGGTATTGGTGCTGGTCAATGTAGGCAAAGAGCTTGTGCAGTTGCTATAGGAGCAAGCGCAGGAACAACAGCTCAAGGAATTTGGGCTGTGGCTATTGGTTCTGGTGCAGGCCGATGCTTACAAGGAGCAAGTACTGTTTCCATTGGTTTAAATGCTGGAGGGTATAAACAAGGTGCAGTATCAATTGCTATTGGTCAAAATAGTGCTCAAGCGTGTCAAGGTGCATGTGCAATCGCTATTGGTGGTAACGCTGGAAATCAATATCAAAATTCTTACTCAGTTGCTATTGGTTCTGGTGCTGGTAGTTGTAGACAAAGAACTCAAGCACTTGCTATTGGTTCTAATGCCGGACAAACCGCACAAGGTTGTAATACTATTGCTATTGGAAGATGCGCAGCGTTACTATCACAAAATAGTGGTGCAATTTCTATTGGACATAATGCCGGTCAGCAACGCCAAAGAGCTTGTGCGGTTTCTGTTGGTTCTTGTGCAGGAGCACAATCACAAGGTTGTAAAGCAATTGCTATCGGTAATGCCGCAGGATACCAATCGCAAAATTCTTACTCGGTAGCTATTGGCCAATCTGCTGGTCAATGCCGCCAAAGAGCTTCTGCGGTTGCTATTGGTACTTGTGCAGGTCAGACAGCACAAGGTATTGCGTCTGTAGCTATTGGTAATCAATCTGGTATTCAATCACAAAACAATTACGCTGTTGCTATTGGTAATGGTGCTGGCTCTTGCCGACAAAGAGCTTGTGCGGTTGCTATTGGTCAAGCTGCAGGCAGTCAATCCCAAGGCGGTAGTTCAATTGCTATTGGAGGTATTGCTGGTTATCTAAATCAATGCTCTTATGGTATTGCTATTGGTCAAGCTGCAGGATTTACAACACAAGGTTTTGCTGGTATTGCTATTGGTCAACAAGCTGGTTATCAATCTCAAAATACTTATTCAGTTGCCGTTGGTTATTGTGCTGGTCAATGTAGGCAAAGAGCTTGTGCAATTGCTATTGGAAATCAAGCAGGTAAAACGGCTCAAGGTAGTTCTTCCGTTGCTATTGGTCCAAATGCAGGATTAACATCACAAAATGCTTATTCAGTCGCTATTGGTCGTTGTGCTGGTATTTGTAGGCAAAGAGCCTGTGCGGTTGCTATAGGTCGATGTGCAGGTAAAACGGCTCAAGGTGGTTCTGCAATTGCTATCGGTAAATGTGCAGGTAAGTGTAGTCAAAAATGTTGTTCGGTTGCTATAGGTATTTGTTCGGGCAAATTGAATCAATGTGCAGGAGCAGTTGCTGTTGGTCCAGCAACTGGATATCAATGTCAAAAAGCTTATGCAGTAGCCGTTGGGTATGCCGCAGGTCAAGTTGGGCAAAATACAAATTCAATTGCTATAGGTAATAGTGCTGGTTCACAACGTCAATATCAATGTGCAATTGCTATAGGTAACGGTGCGGGCCTTCAATATCAAAATACTAAATCAACCGCTATTGGATATAATGCTGGTTATGTACGCCAATATGCTTGTGCGATTGCAATTGGTACCAATTCAGGATATACAGGACAAAAAGGATGTGCAGTTGCTATAGGTCGTTGTGCAGGTAGGATAACACAAAATACCAATTCCATTGCTATTGGTAATCAAGCTGGTAATTGTAGACAAAGAGCCTGTGCAGTTGCTATAGGACATTGTTCTGGTAAAACGGCTCAAGGTTGCCAAGCAACCGCAGTTGGTAAATGTGCAGGATATTTAAATCAAGGAACTTCTGCGGTTGCTATTGGTCCTTCTGCTGGTCAAAATTGCCAAAAAATTCAAGCTATAGCTATTGGTTGTGTATCCGGATATTACACACAAGGAACCAAATCAATATCTATTGGTTACGCTGCTGGTTTTCAAAATCAAAACGCACAATCTATTGCTATAGGTGCTTGTGCTGGTTACTGTCGTCAAAGAGCTTGTGCGGTTGCTATAGGTAAATGTTCTGGTAAAACGGCTCAAGGGATTCAAGCAGTTGCTATTGGTCCACGAACTGGTATAGTTTGTCAAGGCAATTGGGCTGTTGCTATTGGTTATAATGCTGGTATATGTCAACAAAAACCTTGTGCGATTGCAATTGGTCAACAATCAGGAGGTTCTAATCAAGGATGTGCTACAATTGCTATAGGGCGACTTGCTGGACAAACTTCTCAAAATGCTTATTCAGTTTCTATTGGTTTTCAAGCAGGCAATTGTAGGCAAAGAACTCAAGCAGTTGCTATTGGATATGGTGCTGGACAAACGGCTCAAGGATGCTATAGTGTTGCTATTGGTGCTGGTGCAGGATATACAGCACAAGCTTGTCAATCAGTTGCTATTGGTAGACAAGCGGGTGTTAATAATCAAGGTTCACAATCAGTTGCTATTGGACTTAATGCTGGTCAAACAGGCCAAAATGCTTCATCTGTTGCTATTGGTTCTTCTGCTGGTAATTGTAGACAGAGAGCTTGTGCGGTTGCTATAGGACATAGTGCAGGACAAATAGCACAAGGATTATGTACAGTTGCTATTGGTACTTGTGCAGGCCAAACAAACCAAGTATGTTTTTCAATTGCTATTGGAAAATATTCTGGATTTTGCAATCAATCCGGTGGAGCTGTAAGTATTGGATATGGCGCAGGACAAACATTACAGGGCGGACAAGCAATTGCTATTGGCCAAGCTTCAGGATATAACAATCAGAAATGTCAAGCAATTGCTATTGGAGTTGGTGCTGGACAAACATCTCAAAATGCTTATTCGGTTGCTCTTGGTTATCATGCTGGTTTCTGCCGCCAAAGAATTTGTGCAATTGCTATTGGTAAAAATGCTGGTTACCAATCTCAAAATGCTTCTTCTGTTGCTATTGGCCAAACTGCTGGTTATTGTAGACAAAGAGCTCAAGCTGTAGCCATTGGTCAATGTGCAGGATACGCAGCGCAAGGATGCCAATCTGTTGCTATTGGTGTTTATGCTGGTGCCACATGTCAAAATAATTATTCTGTAGCAATTGGTGCAGCTGCAGGTAGAATAACGCAAGGACAATCTACGGTTGCTATTGGATTAAATGCTGCGTATACATCACAAAATAATTTTTCAGTCGCTATTGGTGTTAATGCTGGTAATTGTAGGCAGAGAACTTGTGCGGTTGCTATAGGTCGTTGTTCAGGATATACAGCACAAGGCCAATATTCAGTTGCTATCGGTCCATATGCTGGCCAAACTAATCAAACCACCAAGAGTATTGCTATCAATGCTTCTTGTACCGCATTAAACCCAACTCAATCTGGTCTCTACATTAATCCAATCCGTGTTTGTGCTGGTAATACAACACAATCCGTATACTATAACACAACAACCAAAGAGTTAACTTATACTACACCAGCCACAGGTGGTAGCGGTGTAGCCAACCTTGGTCCAGTAATCACAGTTAACTCTGCTGGATATTTGTTTGTTTCCAATACAAAAGCATCAACATCAAACACTACAGGTGCTTTAGTTGTTTCTGGTGGTATGGGTATAACCGGCAATATTACAATGGGCCAAGGTTCATACTTTACTGGTGATTTTTCAAACACCACATTAAATTCCAGAACTATATTCCAAACACAAACACTAAACACACCAACAGGAATTTATGCAGTACCTAATGGAAGTCCTGCTGCAGGAGTGTCAGCATCAAGCTGGCAAGCTGCAAACACCGCAGACTTAACTAATGCTAGTAAGATTTTAATTGCTGCAAATACAACCGATGTTCAATTAGTGTCTGGTGTTAACGGATCAGGAACATATCTTCCTTTAAGTTTTTGGAATAACGGTGCCGCACAAAGTTACTTATATCCTAATGGTTCATTTAATTTAATAAACACGACTACAACTCACCGTATTCTTAGTACGACCACATCAACGTCAAATGCTACAGGTGCTTTAGTAATTTCTGGTGGTGCAGGTATTACAGGAAATTTATATTCAGGTAATATTGTTCTTGCTGCGGCAAACAGTATTACTTTTGGTGATGGTACAATTCAAACAACTGCTGGTTCTTCTGTAGCTAACACAATTTATCTCCAAGGTGGTTTAAATACTGCTAACGCCAACTCAGCTTTAGCGTTCTCTTTACTCAATACTGCCAATGCCAACATGGCAATTATCTTTGCTCAGGCTAACGCTGCATTTGCTAAAGCCAATACTGGAGTAGCTAACATTGGTCCTGTAATTACAGTCAACTCTGCTGGATATTTGTTAGTTTCAAACACAATAAAGAACACAACATATACTACTGGTGCTATAGTTATTTCTGGTGGTGTTGGAGCAAATGGAAATGTAATAGCAAACGGTTCTGGACAATTTCAAGGATATTTTGATGAAAGTTCAACCGTTATTTCTGCAGCTGTTGGAGTTGCTGGAAGTGGAACTCCAACTCCAAGATTTGGGTTCTTTAATGGTACCGCATCACAAAACTGGCAAATAGATAATAGTGCTGGAACATTCCGTTGGTTTACTCCTGGTGTTTCCAGGATGCAATTAGATCCAAATGGTGTGCTTTCTGTGTTGGCGGCCAATACTTCTACATCGCCTTCAACTGGTGCTTTGATTGTTTCTGGTGGTGTTGGTGTTGCTGGTAACGTATATATTGGCGGTACAGCTAATTTATCTCTTGGCACATCAACATCGCCACCCATATCATTCAACGTTGGCGGTACATTATTAACCACACAAACTCAAGGCGCACATGAGTATGACGGTACTGTATTGTATGTTACCGCCAACACATCAAACGGCTCAGGTCGTATGATTATTCATTCATCACAGTACGCTAACTTAACTTCTGCTAATGCTGCAACGGTTGCTTCAGGTGCTGATACTTTCTTTGGCGGTAATAACCGGCCGTATTTGGTACAGAACCATATGTACCATATAAAATATCATTTATTGTTTACTAAAGCAACTGCTGGTACTGTAATATTTTCATTCTCAAATTCAGCGTCTACTAACTTTATACCACTATCGGCTTTTGTAACTATTGCACCAACAGGATCAACCGCCAACTTGGCAGGCGGTGTAATTCACATTAATGCTTCAGGTGCAGCAACAACCACATCAACGGCATCGGCATCATTAACCAACAACGGAACATATGCTGCAATTATTGATGGTACTGTTATGGTAGCAGCCAACACCAGGTTACAATTTGTTGTGACTGATTCTGCTGGTACTGTTACTTCCACGGTAGGTTCAATGTTCTTGATAACCGATTTAAGTACCGGTGCTTCTTATGGTAACTTTGCTTAATAAATAAACACTTTAAAGGAGAAGTAAAATGAATGTAACTTATAATTGGGCAATAACAGATATGTACACAATGCCTACACCAACACCAGAGTATGTTACTATGGTGCGTTATACTGTTGAAGCAACTGATAGTACTTCAAATACTACCGTTTCAATGAACAGAATGAATAATTTTCCTGTAGAACCTAGCCAAAACACCTTCATTGCATATGCCGATTTAACTCCAGCAATTGTTTTAGGTTGGATCCAAGAAGATACTAACCAAGTTCAGGCTATCGAAGGCGCATTACAGGATCAAATCAATAGAATTATTAATCCACCAATCGTACCAAGTAATACTGGACTTCCTTGGTCTGCGTAATAAAAAGTGGTATAAAATTTGATCTATAACAATTAATTAACAAATTGTTTATATAAAATACATATAAATATAGTTCATACTGGTTGACAGTTATAGACAATTATGTTAAAATGAAAGTTTAATGGAGAAATATTATGTCGGATGAAGTTCAAATTATTGGTAATGATGGTGAAGTATCAACCTCAGATGTTTTACAAGAAACACATTATTTTACGACTGGTGTATACCAAATTAATAAACCAGAATTTTTGGCAGTTGCTAGAGAAGTTTCATATGAATCACTCAAGCAAGTAAAGAAAGAAGTTGATTTAAATAAAATTTATCCAGCATATATGTCGTATAGTTTTGCGGATGATCCAAGACTTCAAGATTTGGTTACTTATATTGGTCTAAGTGCTGGTAATGTATTGAGGTCACAGGGTTTCAATATGGATAATTCTGAAGTTGTGTTCAATGAATTTTGGGCTCAAGAACACCACCAATATTCTGGACAAGAAGAACATATTCATCCAGGTCAACAAATTTCTGGTTTCTATTTCTTAGATGTACCACAAGATTCTTCTTTGATTACTTTCCACGATCCACGTCCAGCAAAGAAAATGATGAATCTTGCTGAACAAGATATGAGTAATATTACCTATGCTTCGGCTGCAATTAATTTTGTTCCAACTCCAGGTTTATTGATGTTCTCTAATTCTTGGTTGCCACATACATTTACAAAAAATGCTTCAAAAAAACCATTCAAGTTTATTCACTTCAATCTTGGTGTGCGTTATCTTGCTCCATCAGTACAAACACAACAACCTGTAAATTCACCTGAAATCGTATGAACAAGTACCACATAAGATTCAATAAATCAAGAGGACAACCAGGTCGTGGCACCAAAGACCACGTCTGGCGAGTATTTGAAAACGGTACAAAAGAATACCTCTTTAAACACATCAAAATAGAAGTTCCTTGTCGTGATGAAGTTACCGGTGATGGTCAAGGAAACGATGACTGGAACTTTGCTTGTTCTGGTCAGTTAATTATTGATCGTGAAACCTCAACCGGAATCTTTGTAAGCCTAGAAACAACGTGTACTCCTAGCAAAATAAGTAAATTGGGTTGAACATAAATACTCCATCACAGGAGAAATTTGATGTCAACAATTACAAACCGACAAGATTTTAAGACTTATTGCCTCCGCAGACTTGGCTTTCCAGTAATAGAAATTAACGTGGATGACGACCAAGTGGAGGATCGCATTGATGATGCAATCCAATATTGGCAAGATTATCATTTTGATGGATTACAAAAAGTCTATTATATCAAGGCCTTATCAGGTTCCGTCATATCAACTAGCGGAAACACAGCACCTTTTATTGCTAACGTTTCATACTTTGTCGGTGGTACTTCTGGTGCACAAGCATCCATTGCTGGAGTATCAAATAATACCACAATTAATGTAAATTGTGGTCAAATACCTTTTGTTGCCGGTGAACCATTACAGTATGTTGATGCCAATAATGTATTACACGCTACTGGTACTACCGTAAACAAATTCTCTTTCGGTGAAGTTGACAAACGGTACCTAGATTTGAGTAGTTCTCAAGATGCTCAAGGCAATCCAATGGAGATTGTTGGTATTTCTCGTATATTTCCACTCTCAGATTCTCAGTCAAATATCAATATGTTTGACCTAAGGTATCAACTCCGTTTAAATGAGTTATACGACTTCACCTCCGCATCATACATCAACTATACACTAACACAACAACACTTACGTTCTCTGGAGATGATGTTTACTGGAGAGGTTCCTATTCGATTCCAAAGGCATATGCAAAGATTGTATATTGACTGGAATTGGGGTAAAGAAGAAGCCCCAATTGGCCAAGTGGTAATTGCCGAATGTTATGCCGCTATTAATCCTAATGTTTATAATCTGGTATGGAATGACCGTTGGTTAAAAGAATATGCCACACAACTTATTAAAAGAAGTTGGGGTAACAACCTTTCTAAATTTGCCGGATTACAATTACCTGGTGGTGTTACATTAGACGGAAAAACAATTCAAGGTGAAGCTACTTCTGAAATCGAAAGATTAGAATCTGAAATGGAAAATAATTACGGATCGCCGCTTGAATTTTTCATGAACTAATCTAATGGTGCTCAAATGTACTGGATAGTTTAACAAAAGAAGAGCAAGATAAAAAACGTGAACAATTTAATAAAACTAAAATTGGTAACCAACACGCAAAAGGAAAACATTGGAATTTATCCAATGAAACCAAAAATAAAATAAGTGCATCTAAAAAAGGATATAAGATGTCGGACGAAACCAAAAAGAAACTTAGTGAAAAAGCCAAACTTAGAACTGGCAGAAAATGTTCGGTCGAAACTAAAGAAAAAATGAGATTATCTGCGTTGCAAAGAAAGGTAGGAACCTAAAATTGCGGTTTCACACTATTTTAATAATTACGGGTCATTACCAGAACAACGAGTAATTGAGGACCTTATCGTAGAATCCATTAAAATTATGGGATTCGAAGCGTTCTACTTACCAAATAATAACGATCAGGCTCGTGACTTATTGTTTGGTGAAGATCCAGTCAAAAAGTTTGAATCTGCTTTTCCTTTAGAAATGTATCTTTCAAATTCTTTAGAGTATGCGGGTGAAAAGGAATTCTTTTCTAAGTTTGGACTAGAGATTAAAAATAGTGTTCAAGTTATTTTATCCAAAAGGTCATTTTCAGAAAGAGTTCCACAGAACACATTTACACGACCAAGAGAAGGCGATTTAGTTTATATACCTTTTCTAAATGGTACAGGTGAATTATACGAAATCAAGTTTACAAATCAAACTAAAGATTTTTTCATGTTGGGAAGAAAAGTTCCTTATTTTTATGAATTGGAAATGGAGAAATTCAAATACTCACAAGAATCTATTGCTACTGGTATTCCAGACATTGATGCTGTTGTGACCGATTCAGCGTATACATTGCACCTCAACTTAGGTGCAGGAACAGGAACTTATGCAATCAACGAAATTGTATTCCAATCTCCAGACTCAACATACGCAAATGCTACTAGTGTTGCTATTGTTCAGTCCTGGATTCCTTCTTCTAGCACATTGTCTGTGTCCAATATTGCCGGTGAATTTATTGATAGCAAACCAATCATTGGTCAATCCTCTGGATCAAATTACCCGTTAGCATCATTTGATCCATTAGCCAACCCAGCAAATAAAGAAAATTATGATAATGAATATATTGCTAATTCAGCATATACAATTACCGACTTTTCTGAATCTAATCCGTTTGGAAGCATTTAATGGCTAATACCACATATAACAAAATCATTCGTAAACTCGTTGTTGGTTTTGGTAATTTGTTTAACGAAATTACATTGGTTCGTTATAATAAAGATAACACAGAAGCAGAGAGATTTATTGTTCCTATTGCTTATGCGGCAAAAGAACTGTATGTTCAACGACTTGAAGGTGATGCTAATTTAGATAAAAAAGTTCAAATGACACTACCAAGAATGTCGTTTGAAATGAATGGCCTTTCATACGATTCTTCAAGAAAACAAAACACCAATTTCAAATCATTTGCAAAAACAACCAATGGTGTTGTTTCACAATACAATCCAGTACCATACAATTTTGATTTTTCTCTTTACATCTATGTTCGTAACATTGAAGATGGTACACAAATTATTGAACACATTCTTCCATATTTTACACCAGACTATACCATTAAGTTAAACTTGGTTCCTGAGATGGGTGTAATTAAAGAAATTCCTGTGGTTTTGAACTCGACTTCACACGAAACAACATATGAAGGTCCAAGAGATTCCGATCCAAGAATGATTGTTTGGACACTTAATTTTACGGTCAAAGGTTATGTTTTTGGTCAGACAACATCTACTGGTTTAATTAAAACTTCCATCACAAATATATTAAACAACATATCAACTAAAGATACTGTTGTGTTTAATATGGCAACCGGTGGTGTTGGAAAGTACCAATCTGGTGAAATTGTATATCAAGGCTATTCAGTTAATACGGCCACAGCTACCGGTAAAGTGGTTCTTTGGAGTAACAACCAATTACAATTAACCAATATTCAAGGAAACTTTGTTTCTTCTGAACCTATTGTTGGTTTGAATACTAACGCAAACTATCAATTTACTTCATATCAACTTCAACCACTGGAATATGCACAAATCGTCATTACTCCTAATCCGGATGGAGCCACGGCTAATGATAAATACACTTATACTACCACAGTAACGGAAACGCCTTACATCAATACGGTTGTTCCAGACTCATCAGTACTCTATGGTGACTTAATGATACAATTTGGAATTGAAGATTTAATAACAGAATCGGGTAATTTCGACCTATTTACTAACTAAGGTTTAAAAATGTCAAAAACACTACAATTTAGACGATATAATTCGGCCAATATTGCAACTACAACAGGTGCATCAGGTGAGTTAATTGTTAATACAGACACAAACGCAATTACCGTACATGACGGATCAACGGCAGGTGGTTGGGCAACTCCAACCTTAGCTTATACACAAGCTGCTTTTGCTACAGCCAATTCAGCAAACGATGCATCAAGTTACCAAACTGGTGTAAATTTGTCACAGAATACATCAATTACTTCTGTTCAAGCGTTAGCGAATACCGACTACACAACATTGACAGCGGCTGCTAGTGTATACGGAAATTCAACATTTGTTCCAGTAATTACACTTGCTGCAAACGGTCGTGTATCTTCTATTGTTAATACTGCAATTACTGTAGGTTATACAACAGGTAACGGCGGTGTTATTGCTCAAGCAACAAGCAGAACAACTGGTGTAACACTAAACAAACCATCAGGTCAAATTACATTGTTTTCACAAGCAATGTCAAATACCACATCAAATACTTTTGTATTTACAAATTCAGCAATTGCGGCCAATGACTTTGTTATGTTCAACCATTGGTCTGGCGGTACAATTGGTAATTATGTTATTGCAGCAAATACCGGTGTTGGTATTGCCAACGTAACTATTCGTTCCATTTCAACCGTTGCAGCTGAAGCTCCTGTTCTACAATATGTTGTTATTAAAGGTGCTGCTTCTTAATAGTTTAATAATATGAATGAATTTGAAAAAAGTATGGAAGAAATATTTGATATTGTTCCAGCAGAAAAAGAGGAGTTGCCAGTAGTAAAAAAGGCAACTCCCCTTTATAATGCTCCTAATATTGATGAAGATTTAGGTGACGCTTACCAGCAATCAAAAGAAAATCTACAAGGTATTATTGACCAAGGCAAAGAAGCCATGGAAGATATTTTGCAAATTGCTAAGGCAGGACAACATCCAAGAGCATTTGAAGTTTACGGTACACTACTTAAAAATATGGTAGATGCTAACAAAGAACTTTTGAATATTCAAAAACAAATGCGTGACATGGATAAAAACAAAAAAGAAGTAAATAATACCACTATTGACAAAGCAATTTTTGTTGGTTCTACTGCCGATTTGGGTAAACTATTAAAAGATAATGGCAACAAATAAACAATCATACCGTGATAACCCACTATTAAAACGAGTTGGTGTCAAGCAAAGTTATACACAAGAGCAATTTGATGAATATGTCAAGTGTGCTCAGGATCCATTATATTTTACTAAGTGGATTAAAATCATTACACTAGATGAAGGTCTAGTTCCTTTTGAGATGTACGACTTTCAAAAGGACATGATTAAAACTTTTCATGAAAATCGTTTTGTTATCACCAAATGTCCTCGTCAGGTTGGTAAAACCACAACAGCAGTAGCCTATCTTCTTTGGACAATTCTATTCAAAGATTCTCAATCGATTGCCGTTCTTGCTAACAGAAGTAAAACTGCTATTGGTATTCTTGGTAAATTACAACTGGCTTATGAGAACCTTCCACAATGGTTACAACAAGGTGTAGTTGAATGGAATAAATCTCGTATTGAATTGGAAAACGGTTCAGTCATTATTGCAGACTCAACATCTTCTGCCGCTTCACGTTCTGGTTCGTTTAACATTGTATTCTTAGACGAGTTTGCTTTCGTACCTTCCAATATTGCTGCTGAGTTTATTACCTCAGTTTATCCAGTTATTACTGCTGGTACAAAGACTAAGATTCTGATGGTTTCTACACCAAATGGTATGAATCTATTCTACAAATATTGGAATGATGCAGTACACAAACGAAACAACTATGTACCATTTGAGATTCATTGGTCACAAGTACCAGGTCGTGATGAGGCTTGGAAAGAAGAAACTATTAAGAACACTTCTGAACACCAGTTCCGTCAAGAGTTTGAAACCGAGTTCTTGGGTTCTTCAAATACTTTGGTATCTGGACTTAAACTACAACAATTAACTTATCAACAACCCATCACGGAACATGACAAGGTTAAAATTTATAAAGCTCCAGTCAAAGGTGATGATGAGAACGCAAAAGACCACCTGTACGCAATTGTAGTTGACGTAGCAGAAGGAAAAGGACTAGATTGTTCTACATTCTCAGTAATTGACATTTCTTCAACACCATATGAACAAGTGGCAACATACAAGAGTTCATCGGTTTCACCAATATTATTTCCAACCGAAATTTATAATGCGGCAGTATTATACAATAACGCATATGTATTGGTAGAAATTAATAATACGCCACAAGTTGCCGACATACTACACCAAGATTTGGAATATGAAAATCTTTGGAAAGTGTTTACAGGTAATAAAAAACCACAACAATTGTCTGCCGGCTTTGCTAGAGGTGTACAGTTGGGTCTTAAAATGTCACCACAAGTTAAACGAATTGGTTGTTCTAACTTGAAAACTTTGATTGAAGGTGATAAGTTAATTATTAATGATTTTGATACCATTTCAGAATTGACCACTTTTGTGGCTCAAAAGAATTCATTTGCTGCTGAATCTGATGCGAACGATGATATGGTCATGGGTTTAGTCATGTTTGGTTGGATTTCAACACAAAAATACTTCAAAGAAATTGTTAACCACGATATCCGTAAACAACTTCAACTTGAAAGTATGAACCAATTTGATGAAATTACCCCACCAGCCCCAGTTATTGAAGATGGTCGGGAACATAGTTTTGACGTTTTTGATGGTGATGTGTGGGAAAAAGCGGATGGTCGAGAAACTTATTCTGCCTATTTCAGAGAAATACAGAGATAAAACTCTAAATATGACGTTACATAAATATGATAATGGTATTATAATTGCCAATACAACAAATATTCAAGGAGATAACAAATGGCATTTCAAATCTCTCCAGGCGTAAATGTTTCGGAAGTCGACTTAACAACAGTCGTTCCTTCGATACTAACTACAGCCGGTGCTTACGCAGGAGCCTTTAACTGGGGTCCAGCAAATACAAGAATTCAAATCGATAGTGAACTTACTCTCAGAAATACCTTTGGTACTCCAGACAGTAATACCGCCACATCTTACTTTACTGCTGCTTCATTCTTAGCTTATGGTAATAATTTACAAGTAGTTCGTGCTACTGATCCAACTTGCTTAAATGCAGATGACGGATCTGCATCAAATGTAAATATGCCTAACAAGAATGTATTCCAGGCAACTTATTTGAATCAAAACAATAGTCAGATATACGGTTCTTTTATGGCCAAATATCCAGGCGCACTAGGAAACTCTTTAACTGTATCATTATGTGATGCTGGTTTAGCCAACTTTTCAAGCTGGCAAGTTAACGGTGCCAATGTGTCCAGTCTTTTCTCTGGTGCTCCAGGAACATCAGCACAAGCTATTGCAGTAAATGGCAATGGCACATGGAATGATGAACTACACATTATTGTTACTGATAGTGGTGGTTTATTCACCGGTGTTAAAAATACAGTACTTGAAATTTTCCCATATCTATCAAAAGCATCTGATGCTAAAGATTCATTAGGAAATTCAAATTACTATAAGAATGTTATTTTTAATAACTCAAAATATATTTACGCAGTAGATCCAGTAAGTTACTCAACAACCAATGCTACATGGGGTCAACCTTTAGCAGGAGTAACTTATGCGGTACTTACAACTGCAATTACTTCTACTTTAGCTGGTGGTGGATACACTAAACCAAGTGATGGTTCAATCATCAATGCTTATAGTTATTTCCAAAATGCCGCTGAAGTGGACATTTCTTTGGTTATTACTGGTGATGCAAGTACTACTGTTCAACAATATGTAATTGATAATATTGTAAATACTCGTAAAGATTGTATTGCTTTTGTTTCTCCTCCATCTTCTGCCGTTATTAACCAAGCAGGAAGTGAAACTACCAATATCACAACATGGAATTCAGCACTTGCTCGTTCATCTTCATATGTTGTTGCTGATTCTGGTTGGAAATATATGTTTGACAAATACAACAACGTTTATCGTTGGATTCCATTAAATGCTGACATTGCTGGTCTTTGTGTATACACAGATTCAGTTCGTGATCCATGGTGGTCTCCTGCTGGATTTAACCGTGGTAACTTAAAGAATGTTGTTAAGTTGGCATGGAATCCAAATCAAACACAACGTGATACATTGTATGCTCAAGGTATTAATCCTGTTGCAACATTCCAAGGACAAGGTACTGTATTGTTTGGAGATAAAACTCTACAATCTAAACCTTCTGCCTTTGACCGTATCAATGTACGCAGATTGTTTATTGTTCTTGAAAAGACAATTGCTAAGGCTTCACAATACTCATTGTTTGAATTTAACGATTCATTCACACAAGCACAATTTGTGGCATTAGTAACTCCTTTCTTGCGTGATGTACAGGGTCGCCGTGGTATTACCGACTTCCGTGTTGTTTGTGATTCTACAAATAATACTCCACAAGTTGTCGATTCTAACCAGTTTGTTGGTGACATTTATATTAAACCAGCCCGTTCTATCAATTTCATTCAGTTGAACTTTGTTGCTGTAAGAACAGGTGTTGCGTTTACTGAAGTCGTTGGACAGTTCTAATAAATAATTCAACGAATAGGAGAAAAAAATGGCATTTAACGTAACAGACTTTAGAGCAAATTTGATTGGTGACGGTGCCCGTCCCAATCTGTTCCAAGTTACACTCACATTCCCAACTGTGGCTTCTAACGGCACAGCAGCAGGACAACAAGTACAGTTTTTAGCAAAAGCAGCACAATTACCAGGTTCAACAATTGGCCAAGTACCTTTGTATTATTTTGGTCGTGAATTGAAACTTGCTGGCAATCGTACATTTGCTGATTGGTCTTTACAGATCATTAATGACGAAAGTTTTACTATCCGTAAATCATTAGAGTCATGGATGAATGCAATGAACAGTCATGCTGGAAACATTCGTGCTTCCGGTGCTTCAAATTTGGCAGGTTATTCTGTTGATGCAACAGTATCTCAATATGGAAAAACCGGCAACATTTTGAAAACTTACAAATTTGTAGGTTTGTATCCTGTTGATTTGGCACCAATCGATTTAGATTGGGGTTCAAACGATACCATTGAAGAATATGGCGTAACATTTGCCTATCAATGGTGGGAATCTGATAGTACAACTTAATTATTTTATACGGGAGAACTTAGGTTCTCCCATCATGTTTTTTTGAATTGGAATAGAACAATATGGCATCATTAAATAAATTTTCACTCTTTGGTTTCACAATTGCACGAGCAAAATCTGAAGAAGATGCTGGAGTGCAACAATCTTTCACGCCACCAACAAACGATGATGGCGCTCTTACCATTACTTCTGCCGCCTATTATGGTACATATGTTGACTTAGACGGCACAGCAAAGAATGAAGTAGAACTAATCTCACGTTATCGTGAAATGGCAATGCAACCAGAAATTGAAGCTGCTATTGATGATATTGTCAATGAAGCCATTTGCCAAGACGATGATGGTAAAAACATCAAAATCGTACTGGACGATTTAAAACAACCAGAAAAAATCAAAACCGCTATTCGTAACGAGTTTGGTAATATTTTAAAGATGTTAAATTATAACAATTTAGCACAAGACATTTTCCGTAGATATTATGTTGATGGTCGTATGTACTACCATATCATCATTGACCGTGAAAATCCACTTCAAGGCATTAGAGAACTCCGTTATGTTGACCCACGCAAGCTTCGTAAAGTGCGTGAGGTTAAGAAGAAGAAAGATGAACGTACTGGTGTAGAGGTAATGAATGTTATCAATGAATACTATATCTTCAATGATAAGGTTACTACTGGTTCTTCTAGCAATTTTGGCCCTGTTGGTGTCAGAATTACCACAGATTCCATTATCTCTGTTGTTTCTGGTCTCATGGATTCTCGCCGGGCCGTGGTATTATCTTATCTACATAAAGCAATCAAACCATTAAATCAATTAAGGATGATTGAAGATGCTACCGTCATTTATCGCATCAGTCGTGCTCCCGAGCGCCGCATTTTCTATATTGATGTGGGTAACTTACCTAAATTAAAAGCAGAACAATATCTTCGTGATATTATGGTCAAGTATAAAAACAAACTTGTCTATGATGCTAATACTGGTGAAGTTCGTGATGACCGTAAATTTATGTCCATGATGGAAGATTTTTGGTTACCTCGCCGTGAAGGTGGAAAAGGTACAGAGATTGCTACATTACCTGGTGGACAGAACCTAGGTGAGTTGGAGGACGTTAAATACTTTGAGAAGAAGTTGTATAAGGCTCTCAACGTTCCAGTCTCCAGGTTGAATCCAGAAAGTTCTGGTTTCTCTTTAGGTCGTACAAACGAAATCACTCGTGACGAATTAAAGTTTGCTAAGTTTGTGGCTCGTATGCGTAATAAGTTTGCTGATCTATTTGACCAAGCAATGCGTGTACAATGCGTTCTCAAAGGTATTTGTACCAATGAAGAATGGGACGAAATGAAGGAACATATCTATTATGACTTCATTAAAGACAACAATTTTACCGAATTAAAAGAAGCCGAATTAATGAAAGAACGTTTGTCTTTATTGGCAAACGTAGATCCATACACAGGTCGTTATTTTTCACAAACATGGATTCAACGTAATGTGTTGCGTTTAACGGATGATGAAATCCAAGAAATGCAAGTAGAGATGGATGAAGAAAAAGAACAAGGATTAGGATTACCAGTTGGTGTAATGAACGATGTGGCACAACAACAAATGATGTCACAAGTTCCACAACAACCAATGAACCCTGCCGATAAAGATGAAGAAGCTCAGTATGAATCGACTATTACTAAGTTGAAACGTATATTATAAATATTAATTTTGGAGAACAATATGTCAGATTATTCAACACGCAACGTTATTGATTACGCAATGGACGATGATGGTACTAAATTTAGAGAAGCTTTGTATGCTTCTATTCACGATAAAGTGACTAACCACATTGCCGCTGCAAAACAAACAATTGCACAAAATTTAATTACACCACAACAAGAGATTTCACAGGAAACACCAGTTGAAGAATCTTAAAGATTTTTTATCTTCTAAAGAAGTCAAAACTACTGTTTCAGTAAATGAAAACGAAACAGTAGTTGAACCTATTGTGTTAAATGTAATAGAGCAACCAGATTTAGACTTATGGGAAGAAGGTAAAAATAAACAACATCCCATGGATCCACCAGCCGTTCTTATTATGAAAAGAAAGTCTATTAGACAGTTTCCTAATAATCAAAGAGTAGCTCTATACTATGTGGACAAAATAGATAAATATGTGACAGTACCATATACATCTATGCAATGGTCTGCCTCACCATCAGAGGAAGTTGAGTATTCTGGTGAAGTTATTGGTGAAAATGTTATTTCACAATTAAAGAATATTGTTGAAGATGGTTCATATGACCGAGTTCAGTTTGAAGATGGAAAAAGACTGATGGTAACGGTTGAATTGGCCGAAATAATATTAAAAGTATACAATGTATTAAACGAAAGCAACAAAAAACAACTGGCTGAAATGTCGAACAAAAGTAAAGAACAATTTGGTAAAGTCGTAGACTTTGCCTTGAAACATTTAAAATAGGATAGAAGATGGCAAATAAATTTACTTACCAAGTATTGAGAGATACTACAACAGACTGTGTTATTAAGTTAACAGGTCAGTTTGACGGCACTTCAGGAAATGAAGCAAATAATGCTAAAATTGTAGCAAACACTTTGTATGGTGCTTTGGATGCAAATAACGTTCCATTGTACACCACTTTAAGTGCTAGTAATACTGCTAAACCTTATTACAATTTACAGTTAACTTCAGCACAATACTTTGTAAGTATGTCAACTGCTGCTCCTCCTGGTTCTGTTGAACTCTTTTGGGCAGGAAATACAACGGCAAATAACGCTACTATTTTCTATCTTAACGGTAACGGCGAGTATGGTAGTCAACAAAATCCTGCTATTTTAAATAACGCTATTAATCCAAACGGAAACTTAGGAATTAACACTTACGGTGTAACTGCAAATACAGCATACACATTAATTCTTTCCCTTCGTAAAGATAACGCAATGTATCAACGTGGTCAGTTTAATGATCCTGCTGCGTTTAACTTTGGCGTTTATGGTATTACTGGTAATAAACAGTAATGAAAGATTTGGTTTTAAAACTTCTATCAAATAAATTTGTAGAAGCAAAAGACCTATTAGACGCAAAAATTAATGATTTGTTTAATGAAAAATTAGACGAAATCAAATTAAAAGTTGCTTCAGAATTATTTGAAGATTATGAGTTAGAATGTTATTTTGAAGATAATTTGGATGAAAGCACCGAACAAAGTGCTAATGTTCAAAAAGTAGGTAGATCACGAATAATTAAGTTTCGAGTTCGTAAGGGTGTGGTACAACGCCGAAAAAAACTTTCGGCAGTAAAAGGTTGGACAATTAGGCACGGCAAGTTGATTAGAATGATGCCGGCGGAACGTAGAAAACGGCGCATTGGTTCACTAAGATCAAAAGCTAAAAGGCGTGCTGAGTTACCAAAAACTTTAAGAAAAAGAAGAATATCAATTAGAAAAAGAAGGTCGGTAGGATTATGAAATTAATCAAAGAAATTAATGAATCCGTAAACTATATTACTGAAGAAAAAGACGGCACTAAGAGCCTTTTTATTGAAGGTCCATTTTTGGTATCCGAAAGGAAGAACCGTAATGGCCGTCTTTACGAATTTAATACGATGAAAAAAGAAGTTCATCGTTACACAGAAGAATATATTAACAAAAACCGTGCTTTTGGAGAGTTGGGTCATCCTGAAACTCCATCCATTAACTTAGACCGTGTATCACATATGATTGTTGGTCTTAAAGAAGATGGCAACCAATGGATTGGTAAAGCAAAGATTCTTGACACACCAATGGGTAATATCGCCAGAAGCCTTATTGAAGGTGGCGCACAGTTAGGTGTATCGTCAAGGGGTATGGGTTCGTTGAAAAATGTTAACGGTGTTAATGTTGTTCAGAACGATTTTTATCTAGCCACAGCGGCTGATATTGTAGCAGACCCTTCCGCTCCTGGTGCTTTCGTACAAGGCATCATGGAAGGTAAAGAATGGATGTTAGTCAATGGTATTTGGACTGAACAAGATCACTCTCAGGCAATCAAACAAATTCGCCAAGCTTCACAAAAAGAGATTGAACAGGTTAGTTTAAATATATTTGAAAACTTCATGAAAAAACTTTAAATATAAATATATCCAATAAATCAAGGAGATTTTCAAAATGGGAAAATTTAATCTGTCCGAAGCCGCTAAAGCAATTTTGGTGTCTGAAGGTTCTAAAGAAACATTTGATGCAAACATCGCATCTAAAAAAGGTCAACGTGGTTCAGACAAACATCCTGACGGAGAAGTTGGTTCTGATCGTGTAGATTCTAAAACTGCATACGGTACAAACGATGCTGGCGAAATTGGCCAATCACCTGAGCGTGCTTTGACTGATGCCTTGCCTGATTACCTCAAAGGTACTCCACAAGCTAAAGCTCCAGGTGCTACTCCTCCTGTAGGTGCTCAAAGTGACGGTGTTGGTGCTTCTGTTCCAGCTAATCAACCACAATCAACAATGGGTCGTTCTGACATTGCTACTCCAGTTAAAGCTGATGCCACAAATTACGAAGCAATTCGTGATCGTATCGCTGGCAAATTGGCACCACAAATGATGCAAGCTAATCCAGGTGCAACATTCCAATCTTACGGTGAAGATATTGAAGCCTTGATGCAAGGTGAAGAATTATCTGAAGAATTCAAAACTAAAGCTTCTACAATCTATGAAGCTGCCGTTATGTCCCGTGTAGAAGCAATTGTGGAAGAAGTAGAAGCCCAATTGACAGAACAGTTTGAAGTTGCCGTTGAAGAAATTAAAGAAGATTTGGCCGCTAAAGTTGATGACTACCTTAACTACATGGTAGAAGAATGGATGAAAGATAACGAAATCGCTATCGAAAAAGGTCTCCGTTCCGAAATCGTGGAAGACTTTATTGGTGGTTTGCGTGACTTGTTTGTTGAACATTACATCGACATTCCAGCTGACAAAGTTGATGTTGTTGAAGAATTGACAACTAAAGTTACCGATTTAGAATCAGCTTTAAACGAACAAATTAGTAAATCAGTTGAACTCACAAAAGAGTTGAACGAACAGAAAAAAATTGAGGCTATCTACACAGCGTGTGAAGGCCTATCGCAAACTCAAGTAGAAAAACTAAAGTCACTCGCAGAGAATGTAGAGTTTAATACTGAGGAAGATTTTGCTGGCAAACTATCTACTTTGAAAGAATCATATTTCAAGTCAGATGTTAAAGCAGCAGATAAACTTGCTTTAGATGAAGAAGTTGATATTGAAGAAGAAAAGAAAGTTTCTAAATCTTCTGATCCATCAATGGACCTCTATGCTAAAACTATTTCACAAACTTTGGTTAAGTAATTAACCTTAATACATAAAAAAAGGAAACAAAATGTATTTAACAGAAGAACTACAGAAAAAATGGCAGCCAGTTCTGGAACATCCAGAATTAGAAGCTATTAAAGACCCATACAAGAAAGCTGTTACAGCACTTGTTTTGGAAAACCAACACCAAGCAATGGCTAAAGACCGTCAAGCTTTGATGGAGACCAGCGATACAGGTCCTACAAACGTTACTGGTGGTGTTCAAAACTTTGACCCAATCTTGATCTCTTTGGTACGCCGTTCATTGCCTAATTTGATCGCCTATGATGTTGCTGGTGTTCAACCAATGACAGGTCCTACAGGATTGATTTTTGCAATGCGTGCTCGTTACGCTAACCAAACTGGTTCTGAGGCATTCTTCAACGAAGCTAACACAATGTTTACTGGCCAAGGCTCTGCCAACGGTTCATTCAACAACTACGGTTTTGTTGGTACAACTGCTTCTGATACAACAACAAGCGGTCAGTACGGTGCTGCTAATACTTTCACAACGGGTGTTGGTCTACAAACAGCAACTGCTGAATTCCTTGGCGCTGACGGTGCTAATGCATTCCAACAAATGGCCTTCTCTATTGAGAAAGTTACTGTAACTGCACAAAGCCGTGCTTTGAAAGCTGAATACTCTTTAGAGTTGGCACAAGACTTGAAAGCAATCCATGGTCTTGACGCTGAAACAGAATTGTCTAACATTCTGTCTACAGAAATTCTTGCTGAAATTAACCGTGAAGTTATTCGTACTATCTACTCTACTGCCGTTCTCGGTGCTCAGTATGGTACAACAACTGCTGGTTTCTTTGACTTGGATACTGACTCAAATGGCCGTTGGTCTGTTGAGCGTTTCAAAGGTTTGATTTTCCAAATTGAACGTGATGCTAACGTAATTGCTAAGCAAACACGTCGTGGAAAAGGTAACGTATTGATTGTTTCATCTGACGTAGCTTCTGCAATGGCTATGGCTGGTGTTCTTTCTTACACACCTGCTCTTCAAGCTGACCTCCAAGTTGACGATACAGGCAATACATTTGCTGGTATGTTACATGGCCGTATCAAAGTTTACATTGACCCATACTTTGGTGGATATACATCTAACCAAGAATTGGTAACTGTAGGATACAAAGGTTCTTCACCTTACGATGCTGGTTTGTTCTATTGCCCATACGTTCCATTGCAAATGGTTCGTGCTGTAGACCAATTCACATTCCAACCTAAGATTGGTTTCAAAACACGTTACGGTATGGTAGCCAACCCATTCGCTAACGGTTTGAATCCTTCAAACGGTACCATCAATGCTCGTAGTAACGTTTACTACCGTATTTTTGGCGTTAAGAATTTAATGTGATGTAATATAAAAATCACCTTAGAGTGATATTTGAAAGGACTTCTTCGGAAGTCCTTTTTTTTGGCTCCTAAATAACTATATGACTGCACTATCAAGACTACCTCAAAATACCAATTACCTACAAGCGTCAAAGTTTCTATTGACTTTTGACCGAATAGGTGATGTTCAATACTTTTGTCAATCGGTTAACATTCCTGGTGTCAACCTAGGACAAGCATCTTTACAGACACCCCTTTTAGATGTATTCATTCCTGATAGAAAGATGATTTATAATCCATTTTCTATTGATTTTACTGTGGATGAATCATTGAACAGCTGGCAACAATTACACGCCTGGTTCCGTTCCATCGCAGCACCAACGGGTTTTGACGAAAGGAATAGGTTAACAGCACTACAGAACGCCAATAAGAGTCCAAGTTCCAGTTTATCCGCTTATTCCGATGCCACTTTGACCATTCTTTCATCGTTGAATAACCCTATTCTCCGTGTAAAATTCTATAATTGTTTCCCCATTACACTATCAGATATTATATTTGATACCACTCAATCGGCCGATGACATTATTACCGCAGACGCCGTGTTTACTTTTGATTACTTTGATTTTGAAAAGGCTTGACATTTAATCATTATTTTGTTATTATAAAGATTTACGGTTATATTTTTATTACATTATGGAAAATCTAGAACAAGTATTAAAGCTTTGGGAAAAAGACTCAGTTATTGACCAGACCGAACCTGGTAAAGAACTTATCAAAATACCCACACTTCACAGTAAATACCTTGGTATTCTCATCAAGCACAAGATTGCCTCTAAAAAGGCACATTTTGATTATCTCCGTATGCGGAAGATTCGGTTAGATTATTATGGCGGAAGAATGAGCCAAGAAGAACTTGAGGAATACGGATGGGAACCTTTTGCATTTGTTTTGAAATCAGACATTAATGCTTACCTAGAAGCAGATGATAATTTAATAAAGCTGTTAGAAAAGAAAGTATACCACGAAGAAACGGTATCAGTAATTGAATCTATTATGAGTGAACTGAAATCAAGGACGTTCCAGTTAAAAGATTTTATTGGATGGGAGAGATTTATTGGCGGACAATGATATAGTACTTTCCAAAAAAAGTGAAGTTTACATTAAGGTAACTTGTGAGAAGCATATTGCTAAAGAGTTATCAGAGTATTTTCAATTTTATGTTCCGGGATATCAATTTGTTCCTGCTTACAGGAACAGAATTTGGGATGGAAAAGTGCGTCTTTTCAACTTACAAACTTCTCAAATTTATTGCGGACTACTGGACTATATCAAACAGTTTTGCGAAGAAAGAGATTATAAGTTAGAAAATGAATTGGATGTTGAAGATGAATATTCATTATATCATGCCAAAAAGTTTATTGATTCACTAAACATTCATTCCCGTGGTGAACCTATTGAAGTACGAGAGCATCAAATAGACGCATACATTCATGCTATGCAAAAACGCCGAGCGTTGTTATTATCACCAACTGCTTCTGGCAAATCTCTTATCATCTATCTCATCTTTAGACAACTCTGGCAATACCAAAATCTCAAAGGTCTCGTTATCGTTCCAACCACTTCTTTGGTTGAACAGTTATATTCAGATTTTGGCGACTACAATGATGGTACAATGGAAGAATATATTCATCGAATCTATCAAGGTAAAGAAAAGGACACCAACAAACCGTTGACAATATCCACTTGGCAGTCATTATATAAAATGCCAAAAGAATATTTTGAACAGTTTGATTATGTGATTGGTGATGAAGCACATAACTTTAAAGCACAATCACTCACTACAATTCTCACCAATTGTATCAATGCCAAATACCGTATCGGTCTTACAGGAACTTTGGATGGAACCAAAACACATAAACTGGTATTAGAAGGTTTGTTTGGTCCAGTCAAAAAAGTAATTACCACAAATGAATTGATCAATCAACAGTTGGTTTCTCAATTTGAAATTAAGTGTTTGGTGTTAAAACATTCCGATGAAGAGGCAAAATTAGCCAAAGAAATGACTTATGCTGAAGAAATTCAATATCTTATATCACATGAAGCTCGAAACAAATTCATTAAGAATCTTACAGTTAGCTTAGAAAAAAATACTCTTGTATTGTATCAAATGGTTGACAAACATGGCAAAATACTGTATGATATGATAAGAGAAACAGAGAAAATTGGCAATAGAAAAGTGTTCTTTGTCCACGGCGGAACGGAAACTTCCGACAGAGAAAAAATTAGAGAAATAATGGAGATTGAGAATGACGCTATTATTGTGGCTTCTTTTGGTACTTTTAGCACTGGTATTAATATTAGGAATTTGCATAACATTATATTTGCAATGCCTACTAAATCAAGTATTAGAACACTTCAGTCTATTGGCCGTGGACTTAGACAATCCGAAGGTAAAGAAATAGCCACTCTGTATGATATCTCGGATGATCTTAGAATAAATAAACATATAAACTATACTTTAAAACATTTCATCGAAAGGACTCGTATTTACAACGATGAAAAGTTCCCATTCAAAATATATAAGATAGGACTAAAAAAATGATTAAGATTGTCCGTTTACAGAATGGTGAAGATATTATTGGTAACTTGACAAACGAAGATATTGGCAAATTTACCGTGGAAGAACCAATGGCGGTTAACATTGAATATCGTGGTCGAGAAGCAGGCCTAATGATGCACCATTGGTTGCCTGTACAACTCATCAAGAAGAATGAAATTCTTTTAGAAAATAAAGATGTTCTCTGTATTTTGGAACCTAATGATGAATTCTGTGAATATTATTTAAATACTGTGGAAAAGATTAAAGAGTTGTTATCTGCTAAAAATACTTTAGATGGTTTAGACGAAGAAGAAACTGATAATATTATGGATGCTTTTGAGGAACTATTAAATGATGGTAAAACATTACATTGATATTGGTTATATTGTTTCAAACCGGTACATAGAGAATAATAGACCTTTGTCAAGCGAAAGTCAAGCATTAATGTGGTAAATATAATAATATGAAAGAAATAAAATGACAGAACCAGCACCATTACCTAAAAAGAAACCTAAACAGTATGTAAATAATGCTGACTTTCTTAAAGCATTAGTTGATTATAAAGAAGCAAGTAAACTTGCCACAGAGAATAAAACATCGCCTCCTCCTATTCCTAATTATATTGGTGAGTGTTTTATGAAGATTGCTGAAGGTTTATCCCACAAGCCAAACTTCATTAACTATACTTACCGTGATGAAATGATGTCGGATGGTATTGAAAATTGTTTAATGTACTTTGACAACTTCAATCCTGAAAAATCTAAAAATCCATTTGCTTACTTTACACAAATCATTTACTACGCCTTTCTACGAAGAATACAGAAAGAAAAGAAACAGACTTATGTAAAATACAAAGCTACCGAACAGATGGGCATTTTGGATGAGTTTGAAATGCTAGAATTGGAAGACGGTACCTCGATGCAGTTTCAACTATATGACAATATTGCCGAATTTATTGAAACATATGAAACGGCAAAAGAGAAGAAAAAAGAGGTAAAGAAGCCCAAAGGTATTGAAAAGTTCTTAGATGAGTGATATAATGTACAAAGTTAAATACTATATTCAGAGTACCGCAATTCGATTTAAAAGCTTTGAAACTTTAAGTGAAGCACTACAATGGTCAAATAAACAACCCATTGATTCCATAATTGAGATTAAACAATATGAAAGTAGCAATAATAACGGACCAACATTTCGGCGCACGGAATGATTCAATCCATTTTTTAGATTATCAGGAGAAGTTTTATTCAGAAACATTCTTTCCTGTTTTAGATTCTAACTCCATTGATACTGTACTTATTCTTGGTGACACTTTTGACCGTAGGAAATACATCAATTTTTATTCGTACAAACGTACAAGAGAGATGTTTTTCGATAAGTTGTCGCAACGTGGAATCAAGGTACATATGCTTGCCGGCAATCATGATACCTACTTCAAAAATACCAACGAAGTAAATTCGGTTCGGTTATTACTACAAGAATATACCAATATTGAAGTAATTGATTCACCTAAGACAATTACTGTTGATGGTAACGCAATATGCATGATGCCTTGGATTTGTCCTGAGAATTATCAAGAAAGTATGGATGAATTAAAAAATACCACTTCTGATGTTGTTATGGGACATTTTGATATTGCCGGATTTCAAATGCACCGTGGACTTTCTTCTACTGACGGACTAGAACGTAGTTTATTCAGTCGTTTTGATATGGTCTTTTCCGGTCACTTCCACCACAGGTCTACAAGCGATAACATTTATTACCTTGGTAATCCATATGAACTAACTTGGCAAGATTATAATGATCCTCGTGGATTTCATTTATTTGATTTACAAGCTCGTAAGTTGGAGTTTATTGAAAACCCAAATGTAATGTTTCATCGTATCACTTACGATGACAAAGAAAACTCAATTACCGAAATTAATAGCAAAGATTTAACAAAATATACCAATACTTACGTTAAGGTTGTGGTAATCAACAAAACTAATCCTTATTTGTTTGATAAGTTCATGACAAACTTATATGCCGTTAATCCAATTGATGTTACCATTGCCGAGGACTTTACGGACTTGACAGAAGGCATAGATGATGATATACTTGATCAAGCTGAAGATACTATCACAATAATTAATAAGTTTGTGGATGGTATTAACGAAGAACATATTAATAATGATAAGCTAAAAAACGTATTGAAAGAATTGTACGTTGAGGCATTAAACCAAGAACAGGCATGATTATATTTCAAAAAGTCCGTTGGAAGAATTTTCTTTCAACTGGATCCAGTTTTACAGAGATTGATTTTACTAAATCACAAAATACCTTAATTATCGGACAAAACGGTGCAGGTAAATCCACTATTTTGGATGCCTTGTGTTTTGGATTGTTTGGTAAACCATTTCGTAAGATTAACAAACCACAACTTGTAAACTCCATTAACAATCAGGCAGCTGTTGTTGAGATTGAATTTTCTATTGGTAAAAAACAATACAAAGTAATCCGTGGTATCAAACCAAATGTGTTTGAGATTTATTGTAATGGTGTTATGATAAATCAAGATGCCGCTTCACGAGATTATCAAGAAGTACTTGAAAAGAATGTTCTCAAATTAAGTTTTAAATCCTTTACTCAAGTGGTTATTTTAGGTTCGGCATCGTTTGTTCCATTCATGCAACTATCTCCAGCAGATAGACGGAATATCATTGAAGATTTATTAGACATTGGTATCTTTTCATCGATGAACGGACTCGTAAAAGAAAAAATGTCTGAGATTAAAGACAATACAACCAAAACAAAATATGAAATGGATTTAACATCAGAAAAAATTAACTTCCAGAAGCAATCCATTGAAGAACACAAAACTCGTAATGATGAAGAAATTGCTAAGAAAAGAACAGAAATTACTGCCAGCATAGACCAAAACTTCAAGTTACAAAAAGACATTGAGTTAATTCAAAAACACATTGATGTTCTCCAGAAAAAAATTCAAGATAAACTTTCCGTAGAAAAGAAAAGTAAGAAGTTATTACAATTAGAATCCAAGATTGAAACCAACATTAAAAAGAATGAAAAGGATATTGCTTTCTATGAAGATCATGACAACTGCCCAACTTGCCAACAAGTCATTGACGGAGAATTCAAAACCAAACAAGTTGTCGAAAGAAAATCAAAAGTCAATACTCAACGGGAAGGCCTTACGGAAATCTCAACGGAGATTACTAAAGCAAACCAGCGAATAGAAGAAATTAATGGAATCATCAAACACATCACTAGTCATAACAACGAAATCGTTAAGCACACTTCAACCATCTCGGCAGTCCACGCATTCGTTAATAAACTCCAAAGGGAAGTTGAAGATTTATCTGCACATAAGGAGAGCATCGAAAGTGAGAATGCCAAGTTACGACAACTTAAAGAGGAGCTTGGACTCTTGGTCAAGAAGCAAGAAGAATTAACAACAGAAAAACAATATTATGAATTTGCTAGTTCTTTATTGAAAGATACTGGTATTAAGACTAAGATTATTCGTCAATACTTACCAATCATGAACAAGTTGATTAATAAGTATTTGACTGCTATGGATTTCTTTGTAAACTTTAATATCAATGAATCATTTGAAGAAACAATTAAATCTAGACACCGTGATGAGTTTTCATATGCCAATTTTTCTGAAGGTGAAAAGATGCGTATTGACTTGGCATTGTTGTTTACATGGCGCCAAATTGCTAAGTTGAAAAATTCAACAAACACCAACTTGTTGATTTTGGATGAAGTATTTGATTCATCTTTAGATGGTGTTGGTACAGATGAGTTCTTGAAGTTGATTTATGAGATGGGTAAAGATACCAATGTGTTTGTAATCTCACACAAAGGTGACCAGTTGTATGACAAGTTTAGAAGCATGATTCGATTTGAAAAACATAACAATTTTAGTAGGATAGCAAAATGAGCGATACAAAAATTTGGCCAACAAATGATGAAGTAATTAGTTTTAATACAGAAGATGCTTTGAAAAAAGACGGAATAATTCCACAAACTGTTCCTGTTTTTAAATTAGTTTCAGAAGATCATCCAATTTTACGAGAAGTGATACCTGAATTTGATTTCAGTAATCCGCCAGTTAATCCAAATGAGTTTGCATCATCTTTGGTTGAAACCTGCAAACTACACCACGGATATGGATTGTCCGCAAATCAATGTGGATTTAAATACCGAGTTTTTGTAATGGGAGCCGAAGATAATTATGTGGCATTCTTTAATCCTAAAGTGGCAAAAACTTACGATGAAGCACACATGATGGAAGGATGTTTATCATTTCCATTTTTAGGATTGAGAATTACCAGACCTGCCGCAGTTGATGTTGAATACCAAGACTTTAATGGTGAAAATAAAACGGCACATTTTACTGGTATAAGTGCACGATGTTTCCTTCACGAGCTTGATCATTTAAACGGAATAGTATATACTAGTCATGCTAAACCAATGGCATTGCAATCCGGCATGCAAAAACGCAACAAACTAATGAAAAGTTTAAGATTAAAATAATGGCAACACCAATTGAATTCGTAGAAAAACAATGGTTAGATTGGAAAGAATCCAATCCACCAGAAAAATCTAAACATATTGATAAAGAAAAACTTATCGAGATTGTTATTAAGGACTTGACTTATGCTTCACAAATGGATGTCCGTGAATACACCTTATATCAAAAATGGTGTGAAATTAAAGAACGGTATCCTGTTGAAGAAGTTTCTACATTATGGGGTTCTGAAGTTCAGATGGTTGATCCTGAACAGAAGAAATTGGTTGATAAGGTCAAAGCAAACTTTTGGATGCCTACTGAACCTGATGATTATGAAAAATTAAAACCCGTTATGAAGTTACATAACGGTGAATTAGCAGAAACGTGGAATGCCATTCGCACATTTACTTCCACTATGAAGAATAATTCTAATATTGGTCGTAATCTATTTTATACAGTAGAAGATGAAGTTACTGGTAAATATCTTGGTGTTATCTGTATCTCCTCAGACTTCCTGGACTTGACTCCAAGAGATAAGGCGATTGGTTGGGCTAGAGATGTTAAGACACAACAAGGAATGATTAATCACACCGCCATCGGTTCCACAATCGTTCCATTACAACCCCTTGGTTGGAATTACATGGGCGGTAAACTACTTGCTTTACTTTGCCTCGCTGATACAGTTCAAAAAGACTGGAAAGAAAGATATGGTGATGTTCTTGTTGGTGTAACCACAACATCTCTTTATGGTAAAACAAAAACGGGTGGTCTATCTCAATATGATGGACTTGAACATTGGAATCCTATGGGTTTCTCCTCAGGTTCTGTGGCATTTGAACCATCACGAGCAACCAAAGCAATGTTGTTTGATTGGATTAAAGAAACCGAACCTCGTAAATATTTTGAGTGGTGGGCGGCCAAGAATCAACAAGGACTTCCACTTAAACGTGACCACAAGAATCGTTCATTAAATTTTGCATATCCAAAACTTGGTATACCAAAACAATTGATTCGTACCGAACACCAACGTGGAATTTATTTTTCTCCGCTTTATGATAATACTAACGAATATCTCCGTAAAGAAATTACAGAAGATAAACTGGTAAAATCATTTGATACCTCGGAGGAAACATTAGCCAATATTTGGAAAACAAAATATGCCAAAGGTCGTATTCGGCAATTACAAAAGAAGAATACGGTATCCTACGAAACTCTTTTCTATGACGATTTAATCTATTTGTCATGGGAAGATACCAAAGCGAAATATTTACCACAAGTTGGTCGATAAACGCTTGACAACACAGATATATAAATGATATACTGTGTGAACTTGCTTAAGGCAAGGATTTATTTTAACTTACTATGGAGTATTACATGAGCAATTTATCCGCAAAACAAAAGATGTTAGCCGCTTTGAAACAAACCTCTGGTTATAACACTTTTACAACCAAACAAGCACAACGCCGTTTCGGTATTACAAACATTTCAGCACGCATTGAAGAACTGCGTAAAGAAGGTAACTGCATCTATACCAACACTAAAATTGTTGATGGTCAAAAAGTTGCTTTCTATCGTTTGGGTACACCAACTAAAGCAATGGTACAAGCTGCTTTGTCCGCTGGTTACTCATTTACTGCCTAATTGGTAGTTTGATGTGGGGTTTCACCGAAAGGTGATTCCCCTTTTTTTATATTCTTGGAGCACAAATGGAAATTTCAATCAAAAAAGAAGATTTACAAACAAAAAGTCTGTTTGTAGCAACACCAATGTATGGCGGTATGAACCATGGATTGTACATGAAAGCCTGTCTTGATTTACAAGGCATGTGTATGCAATATGGCATTCAAATCAAATTCTCATTCTTGTTTAATGAGTCCCTAATTACTCGTGCTCGCAACTATTTGGTTGACGAGTTTATCCATCGTTCCGATTGTACACACATGTTGTTCATTGATTCGGATATTCATTTCAATCCTCAAGATGTTATCGCTTTACTTGCTTTAGACAAAGATGTTATCGGTGGTCCTTATCCTAAGAAAGCCATCAAGTGGAAGTCAGTCAAAAAAGCAATCGAAAAGAATCCTGATTTGGATCCTGGTATGTTAGACAAAGTAACTGGTGATTATGTTTTCAATCCAGTTAAAGGTACTGCACAATTTTCTGTAACAGAACCACTTGATGTATTAGAAATTGGTACTGGTTACATGATGATTAAACGTAATGTATTTGAAAAGATGACTGATGCTTATCCTACAATTCGTTACAAACCTGACCATGTTGGCCAAGCTAACTTTGATGGTTCACGTTACATTCACGCTTTCTTTGATACAGTAATTGATACAAAAGATTCAATTACTGGTGGTGGTTCTGATCGTTACCTTTCAGAAGATTATATGTTTTGCCAGATGTGGCGTAAAATGGGCGGCCAAATCTTCTTATGTCCTTGGATGAAAACATCTCATATTGGTACATATCACTTCCAAGGAGATATGCCTGCTGTTGCAAATTATGTCGGAGAGATGTAATGTCTCCGGAGGAATTAAAAATAAATCAATGGCTGGATAAAAATTTTGATACTGATGCTGCAAGATTGGTTAGTGAAGCGCCTTATCATCCAGGTTATGAAGATGTGGCTTCACAAGATATAGTTAAATCATCACAAACGGCCACCACAGGTGGTCGTAAGTTTGATGGTGGCAAATTGCAATATGGATTAATTCCGCCAAACGCATTAAAGGCAACAGTAGATATTCTCACTTTTGGTGCAGAGAAGTATGAGCCAGATAATTGGAAATGGGTACCAGATTCAAAGCGCAGATATTTTGATGCCGCACAACGGCATTTATGGGCTTGGAAATCTGGTGAACAAAATGACCAAGAAACAGGCAAAAATCATTTGGCACACGCAATGTGCTGCTTGATGTTTTTGTATGAACACGATACAATAAATTTTTTAAATAATGGAGAAGCAAATGAAGCTGTCAAATGAAACACTAACCGTACTGAAGAATTTTTCAAGTATTAATCAAGGAATTCAATTCAAAAAAGGCACAAAACTTACCACAGTATCTTCTGGTAAAACTGTTTTGGCTCAAGCAAATCTTAAAGATAATTTTCCACAAGATTTTTGCATTTACGATTTAAATCAATTTCTTTCCGTAAATTCTTTGTTTAAAGATTCTGCTGAACTTGAATTTAATGATTCGGATGTAATCTTTAAGAGTGGCAAGCGTAAAACAAATTATCGTATGACGGCTAAAGAGATGATTGTTGTTCCACCAGAAAAAGAAATTACACTTCCTTCTGTTGATTGTGATTTTAAATTAACGGCAGAAGATTATGAATGGATCATGAAAACTGCTTCAGTATTATCTTCACCGCATGTTGCTGTAGAATCGGACGGAGAAACTATTAATATCGTTACCTTTGATGCTGCCGATAATTCCCAAAGTACCAATTCAATTGAAGTTGGTGAAGGTAACGGCAAAAAATATAAGATTGTATTCAAAACAGAGAATATCAAACTTATCCCTGGAAGTTATGATGTTAAGATTTCATTTAAAGGCATCGGACATTTCCAAAACACCAAAGATGACATCCAATATTGGATTGCATTCGAAGCTAAAGAAACTAAAATCGGAGAATAAAAAATGGCATTAATTTACTTTACAGACGCACAAACAGGCAATCAGATTGCTGTTAACCCTAAATTTGTTGTGGTTGTATTTACAACTAAAGATGAAGAAGGTGTAGAAAAGACTGTTATCAATACTACTACAGGTAATGTTGTTGTTACAGATACACAGATTAATGTTGTTGGTGCCTTACAAGGTCAGTTACAATAATGACAACAATCCAAACTCTGTTTGGAACTTTTGATGAGAAACAACTTAAAGAACTAAAAGGTGCCATTACTGAAATTAATGAATACCAAAATAGTATTAAAGTTAAACAAAATCAAATCAAAGAGATTGTTGATGTTACATATGATAATCTAAAAGTTCCTAAAAAATTGATTAAACGTATGGCTAAGGTTTACATGAATCAAAGTCTACAAGAAGAAGTTGCTGAATTTAAAGAATTTGAAGCATTATTTGAAGGCATTACTGAAGTTAAGTAACATACACGGGCTTCGGTCCGTGTTTTTATTTTATATTATGGGAGTTGTGGATGGAACATTTATTATGGGTCGAGAAATATCGGCCAACAAAAGTGGAAGATTGTATTCTGCCGGATTCAATCAAAACCACATTCATGGATTATGTCGCTAGAAAAGAAATACCGAACCTTTTATTATCTGGTAGTGCCGGCGTTGGTAAAACAACAATCGCAAAGGCTCTCTGTCAAGAAGTTGGTTGTGACTACATTGTTATCAATGGCTCTGATGAGTCTGGTATTGATGTTCTCCGTACTAAAATTAAAAACTATGCTTCGTCTGTAAGTCTTGCAGGTGGTCGTAAGGTTGTTATCATTGACGAAGCAGACTATCTCAATCCTAATTCAACTCAACCAGCATTGCGTGGTGCAATCGAGGAGTTCTCCTCAAACTGTTCATTCATCTTTACTTGTAACTTTAAGAATCGTATTATTGATCCGATTCATTCTCGTTGTTCTGTTATCGATTTTAAGATTAATGGTTCTAAACCAAAGATGGCTGCGGCTTTCTTTAAGCGTGTGGAATGGATTCTCGAACAAGAAGGAGTAACATATGACAAAGCAGTTGTTGCGGCTGTTATCACGAAACACTTTCCAGACAATCGCCGTGTTCTCAACGAACTTCAGCGATATTCTGTTTCAGGCACCATTGATAAAGGTATTCTTTCTAATATTGCTGATATACAACTTGATGGTTTGGTTACATCCTTAAAAGAAAAAGACTTTGCATCAACTCGTAAATGGGTAACTTCAAATCTAGACAATGATCCTGTTAAAATTTACCGTAAACTTTATGATGGTTTGTATGAAGTTTTAAAACCTACAGCCGTACCACAATTGGTTCTTATCTTAGCTAAGTATCAATATCAAGCTGCTTTTGTTGCTGACCATGAAATTAATATGGTTGCCTGTTTGACTGAGATTATGGTGGATTGTGAGTTCAAATGACCAAAGATGAAATGATGAATGAATTGGGTTTGGCTGGAGAAAAGATTGTAATCAACATGTTATCAGATGAAG
>Ga0208741_10000049_pt1 | contig 66493 bp, 58 predicted proteins | sample CryBogCBE03Jun09_FD_184576 | JGI IMG/M metagenome (GOLD analysis project Ga0208741, IMG submission 184576) | Freshwater microbial communities from Crystal Bog, Wisconsin, USA - CBE03Jun09 (SPAdes) | ecosystem: Environmental > Aquatic > Freshwater > Lake | place: Crystal Bog, Wisconsin, USA...
GTTAGTTGTACTGACGATGACGTGATTGAAAAAACTACAAAATTAAAGGAAACAATATGACTAACGCATTTCGGTGATAAGTACTTGTATGATCTACTTATACATTAAAACCCTGGTCAGAAGCACGTAGATTAGCACAAGCAAATAGAAAAAAGGAAAAATAGTATGAATCCGTTTAGGGATCAATCAAAATTTATGAAAGCCTGCGATCAAACTGTAGGCGAATTTAATGCAGAGCAATTCAATTTGTATTTGCGTCTAATTGAAGAAGAAGCTAAAGAACTTGCTGTAGCTATCGCTAATAGCGATCCAGTTGAAACATTAGATGCACTGATTGATATCTTAGTTGTTACTATTGGCGCAACACATAGTCTGGGTGCAGATGCAGAAGGTGCTTGGAAAGAAGTTATGCGTACTAATTTTGCCAAGATTGATAAAGAGACAGGCAAAGTAAATAAACGTGAAGATGGCAAAGTATTAAAACCAGACGGTTGGACTCCTCCAAATCTTGCAGAATATGTAAAAGTAAAAGATGTATAAGTTAAGATTTTATGCAACAACAGGACAGCTAAAAGTAAGGTATTTCGATACTGTGGGCGAGGCATTGAGATTTGCGGTATATAAAATACCATTCCAAAGTTTTTACGGAATAGATAAGGTAGAAGTATGAGAAATTATTGGTCGTGTACAAAATTTGCAGACTGGCTTCGCGGCACTAATAAATTGGGTGCGGCAACTAGCGAAGAATGGGATGAATGGCGTACCACTGCTCAAATGAAACATAACTTCCGCTACTGGCTAGCTGAGGAAGCGTTAGATGCCGTACAAAATTTTGTAAACTGGCCTATGGATAAATTAAATGACATCAGATATTACATCAACAATCGTTGGGTTAGTAAGAGTCACGCTCTTACTGCCGACCCTCGTGATATCCGCCCTGGCAGTTGGAGTGACGTTGGTAATCGGTTTCTCCCTTGTCTTTTTAAAGAGCTTGTGGATTTCGTTGAAATAGAACAAGCGTGGCATTATTGTATGTGGAACGAAGAGGAACGAGTAAAGTACAATGTTCCTTGGTATCGTAGTGGATGGTTACGCTGGCGTACTTGGCGTTGCCCAGAAGCAGGTCTTGCTTATCTAAATTGGGCTAGCACTCTTACTAACGAAGATTTTTTGGAAGAAGGTAAAAAGCACAAGGCAGAGCCAACTTATCAAGCCAAGTCCGCAAAAGAAATTATTGAACTTTACACTTGGTGGACTCAGACATATCGCAATCGCCCAGACCCTTATGAAGCAAGTGGCTGGACCGCCGCCTGCGAAGCAAGCCGTATTGCAAATGGCGGCCGTTTAAGTTTTAGTGCCGAAAAAGATCCTGTACTCAAAAAGGCTAGCGACAAGGCTCACAAGCTACTTCAAAAGATCGAAAAGGCTTATGAAGACGAAGATGAAGCTATGATGATCAGATTAATCCGTATCAGACATTCTCTTTGGACCTGAGGTTGACAAAGCGCCATTTTGGCGCTATAATATAAGTATTGTTTAACTAACAGGAGTATTAAATTGGCTAAAGTAGCAACTAAAACCCGTGTAACCAAAAAGCAAGTTATTGCACATCGTACTCGTGCTGTTCGAGATACTAGCCCAGTTTGGGAAGGTTGTGAGTCATGGGATGCTGATACCTTTCATCGCTTTTTTAAGAAAGCGATGGATTGGTATCGTTTAGAATCCGATATTAAAACTTACAAACCTGTTGTAGTTAAATGGATGGAAACTGTTGGATGCGCTAAAGCAGATATTCAAGCGTTCAAAAAAGTTAAAGATAGCCGCATCAATGGCACAATGGGTGCGGTCGCGGCTTGTTTGAATCGGGGTATGCAAACTCAACGTGCCGATTTTAACCAAGGACGCGATACTGCCGCTTGGCTCCGTGCTGAGATTGTAAAAGTTCTTGCTGACGGCAAAGATGACGTTGATCCGGACGTTGCGGCTGCAGAAAAAGAAGCCGCAAAGAAAGATGTTTACACACCGAGTATCCAGGAACGTCTCCGTGAAGTAGCATTGGGGATGACTGAGGAAATTGAAAAGGCGTATGAGTCATTTCAAACTGACCCGGAAAACTTTGATCCAAAAGCATTTAAGGTACTTAACTTGTTGAAAAGCCAACAAGCTAAGGCTGCTCATGCTCGCATCATCAAAGAGTTTTATGCTCGTGATTTAGCTGAACTAGAAGAGCTTGCTAGCGGTAATGCCGACGAACAATTGAAAGAAGGTTACAGCCATCGTAGTAAAAAGCAAATCAAAAACTTTATTGCCTTCTTAACTGAAATTAAAACTGCTTGCGAGATGCTGGCACAAGAAGCTAAAGTTAATCGTGCGCCACGTGCTAAGAAGACTGTACCTGCTGAAAAAGTAGTAGGCAAGATGAAGTACTTGAAAACTAACGAGCCGTTGAAGCTAGTTAGTATTAACCCTGCAGATATTTTGGGTGCAAAAGAACTGTGGGTGTTTAATATCAAAACACGTAAACTAGGTCGCTATGTTGCATCTGAGTTTTCAGACTTGGGAGTCAAGGGTACTACTATCACAGGCTTTGATGAGTTCAAGAGTATACAAAAGACTGTCCGTAAACCCGAAGAAAAACTCAAAGAGTTTAAAACAGCAGGTAAAGTTGCCTTGCGTAAGTTTTTAGACGACATCAACGCTACAGACACTAAGATGAACGGACGTATCAACGAAGATACACTACTGCTAAAAGTACAGTAATAGTTATCAAAACATGGATAAATACTCTATAAGAGAGTATTTTCCATGGCAAAACTATTTGATATCCAAGACACAACTGTTGCTATCAGCGACCTGACCCTGACTACGACACACGGCGAAGTAACTCATAACGGTAATATCAGTGTTATGGGAGATATTTTATCCAATAACGACCTAACAGTTAGAGGTACCCTGACAGTTGATACAATTAATGTTGCAAATTTAATTAGACAAAATAGTAATTCATCCGATTCAGGCCAATGGGTCGGAAGTGCTGAAAGCGATATAAATGGTAAAGGCCTCAGCTGGACTTGTGATACAGTTCAAAATCAATTAATCTATCGAACAGGCGGACGTATTTGGTCGAGTGCGGATTTTGACCTTAAAGCGGGTGCAAAATATAATATTGACAATGTTCCAGTGTTAAGTGCAGGAACACTGGGACCATCTATTAAAACTAGTAGTCTAAGCCGTGTGGGCACTTTAGTTTCATTAAATGTATCGGGTGATGTAGAAATAGGAGATTTTGCCTATTTCAATAGTACATTTAATCGTTTAGGTTTGGGAACAAATGAGCCTATAGCTGCAATTAACATTATAGATAACAATGTAAACATTGTGTTGGGTAGTCCAGATTATGATCTTGCTGAGTTTGGAACTAATAGTAATCACGATCTAGCTCTTGTTACAGATAAACAAACTCGTATATTAATTAAAAATAGTGGTGAAGTTGATATCAACGGAGATTTGAATATAAATGGAACTCTTACAGCAACCAGTGTAGTAACTGATAATAGAGTTGATAGAACACACCCATTGCAATTTTCTGCTACTAAAGATACAGGATTATTTGGATTAGGTTTATTATGGAGTAGCTCATCGTCTATCCATCAATTTATACTGACACCAAATCCCACAAAGTTTTCTAGTAGCGAAACAATAGATTTAGCAGCAGACAAAACTTACTCCATCGAAGGGCAAACAGTTCTTAGTCTAACACAACTAGGTTCGAGTGTAACTAGTTCATATCTAACACAGTTAGGAACTTTACAAAGTCTAACAGTTGACGGACAAGCCAATTTTAACAGTCTGACAGCTGCCAATATAAATGTTTCAGGTATTAGTATACAAGGATCAACAATAACAACACAAAATGAATATACAGTTAATGCTGGTTCTGCCGAATTGTTCTACGGGGATAATAAACAGATTAATATTGGTGATATCAGTTTACAATCTAAACCAGTTAAAGTATTTGGTAATTTAAGTGTAAACATTCAAAATCCAGATCCAAATTTAAGTTTTAGTGTAGCAGGTGATGTTAGTATTGGTAATAAAAAATTTACCAATGCAGACAGCTATCCAACTTCAGGAAATTATTCAGTTGGAGATATCTGCTGGAATACTAAACCGCAAGCACACAACTATGTAGGTTGGGTATGTGTTACAACTGGTAGTCCTGGAACATGGTTGGGATTCGGACAAATAGCTAATCAATAAACTTGACCTTACGCTATAAAAGCGTATAATTATATTATGCGGCCTTAGACGCTCATCCCGCATCGTGTGCTAAATATATGTAAGGAGCAACAATGATTTATCTTTACATAAAACAACATACTATAACTGGATTAAAATATTTTGGAAAAACTGAAAGAAAAGATCCGTATATCTATAGTGGCTCTGGCAAATACTGGAAGCGACATTTAAAAACATATGGCAAAAATATTGCCACACTCCAAGTATGGGAATTTTCTAATATAGAAGAATGTGAGATTTTTGCTTTAAATTTTTCCAAAGAAAATAATATAGTAGAATCTGCCGACTGGGCAAATTTAAAATATGAAAACGGTAAAGATGGAAACCCAAAAGGCTGGCAAGGTATGATAGGATCGAAAAATCCTCTGTACGGACAGACTGAAGAATTAAACAATTTTTATGGTAGAAAACATAGCCAAGAAACCATCCAGTTATACAAAGAACAAAAAGCAGGCGGAAACAATCCAAGAGCAAAGAAGATTACAACTCCGTATGGACAATTTACTAATGTCAAAGAAGCAGGAAAAGTATTAAAAATGCATCTATCAACATTAAGAAAATTACTCAATAATAGTGAAAATGGCTATCACTGGGGTTGGAAATAAATTCTAAATATAGTATAATACATAATTAAAATAGTGGACTCAGACGCTCATCCCACTCAAAATACTCTGCGTGTCATTGTTAACAGGAGACATAACAATGGCAAAATTTTACTCAACAAAAACATACGGCAATGACCGAGGCTTATCATGCTGTTTTAGACAATGGCGTGCCACACATAGCCACTGTTCAACACTTCACGGATACTCAATCGGTATCAAACTAATCTTTGAATGTGATACACTGGATGACAAAAACTGGTGTATGGACTTTGGCGGTCTCAAAGCATTTAAAGCCTGGGCAGACTATATGTTTGATCACACTTTGGTTATTGCCGAAGACGATCCACAGTTGGAATTTTTCAAACAGATGGCTTTAATCGATACTAATTGGACTTTGCCTGAAGCAGGTCCAAATGAAATGCAAGTTAATAGAGACAATTTTGAGCCGTACCAAAGAGGATCACTTTGCGATCTACGCATTGTACCCGGAGTTGGCTGTGAAATGTTTGCCAAAATGTGCTATGAAAAAATGGCAGACTTGTTAGTAAACGGCAATCAACGTTATCCGATTAACCCAACAGTAAGAGTTAAATCAGTTGAAGTATTTGAACACGGTGCTAATTCGGCTACGTACGAAGGCTAATTATTTTTGGCGCCTTTGGGCCAAAGCATTAGGAGAGAAAACGGGCAAAACGGATGAAGAATCAGACCGAATTGCTTGCATTCGTACTGTAATTGTGTTAATATACATTATCACAAATTTTTTTATAATCGCAGGCGTCATAAGGCATTGGTAATGAAACGAATAGGCTTCGCATGTAAATGGATTGACCATCCTCATCAGGTTAACGGTATTGGTCTAAAAGACGATGCTAAACAATACAACACAGGCACAACTACTATCTCTTGGTTAAACAGACAATCGAGAGATGTAGCGGAGCAGAAACTATGGGACCTAATGGTAGGCAATATCGAAGCAACAAGGAAATTGGTTGAACGTGTCAGCCAACTTGATGCTCCTCTTAGGATGGTTCGGATTAGCAGTGACATTCTCCCTGCTTATACTCACGCTGACTTTGCTGATTATTGGCGTCAACCTGACGTTGTATCATACTGCGAAACCCACTTTAAGAGAGTGGGCGATATTGCTCGCAACAGCAATATTCGGCTTAGCATGCATCCTGGGCAGTTTACAGTTCTGGCAAGTGATAACCCAGGCATTGTCGAACGTTCGATCGCAGAATTCGAGTATCACACAGACATGGCCAGATACATGGGCTACGGACAAAAGTTCCAAGACTTCAAGATCAATGTCCACATCTCGGGCAAACAAGGTCCCCAAGGCATTAGAAATGCCTACAACAGATTAAGTCCGGAGGCACGTAATTGTATTACAATCGAAAACGAAGAAAACTCATGGGGGTTAAATGACTGTCTCACTCTTACAGATACTATTCCTATCGTCCTTGATATACATCATCATTGGATACGTGAGGGAGAGCACATACAACCTGGAGACGACCGCGTCAAGCGAGTTGTGGACTCTTGGCGGGGTCTTCGCCCTACTATGCACTATAGCATATCTCGAGAAGATTATCTAATCAATCATTCCACGGATGTTCCGCCCGATTACGAACTGTTATTGGCCGAGGGTTACAAAAAGCAAAAGCTCAGAGCACATTCAGACTTTTACTGGAATACAGCTACGAATGAATGGGCACTGAGCTTTCTAAACTCACACGATATCATGGCGGAGAGTAAAGGCAAGAATCTTGCCAGCTTTGCTCTTTACGAGCAAGCTAAAATACTTACTCTGCTTTAGGCTTCTTAGGAGCACGTGGCTTTTTAACAGCTGGTGCTTTCTTAGCCGCTGGCGCTTTTTTAACCTTAGGTCCTTTAGCTGGCACTGGTGCTGGAATAGATTCCAACATTGCACGAGTAACATCGTCAGCAACTGGTGTTACTGGTGTTTCTACCTTGTAAGGCGCTTGGGCTTCTACAGTTTTAGGTTTTAACGCAAACCATTTTTTTAGTAGTTCTTTCATAGTATTTCTCCTGTAGAGTATTTATGAATAAATATCATTATGTACAACTTTATTAAGCATATCACGCTAAACGAGGGTAAGACGCCTAAAACTTTAGAACAATTTCCGTTGCCCTATGCAAGGGACGATTTGGAACCCAGCATTAGCGAAGATACTATAGATTACCATTATGGTAAGTTATATAAAGCCTATGTTACAAGATTTAACAATGGCGAGGGCGATGCCGACTTTAATGAAGCAGGTGCGTTTTTGCACGATATATTGTTCAGACAGTATCAGAAACCCATGAGTTCTAACAATCCTGAACACATTGCTGAAAACTTTATCAACAAACACTTTCAAACATTTGATCGTTTTAAAGATGCTTTTGAAAAAGAAGCAATGAAAATACAAGGTTCAGGTTGGGTTTACTTAGCCCGTGATGGTTCAATCAAAACTATCAAAAATCATGAGATTCGTATGGATATCATATTGCTGGTGGACTGGTGGGAACACGCATTTCAATTCGATTACCTTGCCGATAAAAAAGGCTACTTACGCAATCAATGGCGTATTATCAATTGGAACCTCATTGGTTCTAGAATTGGTCGAGTGTCTTAAGACTACTCACTGGCATATCCCAAACTCTACGGCTTTCAACGCCCTTTTCTTGGGCAAACTTTTTAGCGTCACAATTACCACACACATGATAGTAATTGTTGTTTAGGCGATTGGGATCCATCTTCCCCTTATCCCGTTTGAACACCCCTTGACAAGCATCGCATCGAAACAGCACCACAGTCTTATTACGGCTGTAGGTATGGTGCTTACCACGTTTGCTGGTACGCACATATTGTGTTTGCACGAATTCTGTTCCTAAGTACATAAGTGTATTTACGTGTTTACATTAAGGTTATAAAATGCTTTTGATAAATATCATATACAGGGGAAAAGTGTGATTACAATTACAGAATCAGCAAAAACCAAGATCAAAGATTTGTTATATGAAGAAGGAAATCCTCAGCTATCACTACGTACATTTGTACAAGGCGGCGGCTGTAGCGGTTTTAGTTATGGGTTCACGTTCGACGAGATAAAGAACGAAGACGATTTTGAAATCCCTATAGACGAATTTAAAGTACTCGTGGACAGTATGAGTATGACATACCTCACAGGTGCAGAAATAGATTATAAAGAAGATTTAATGGGTAGTAGTTTTAGCATAAAGAATCCTAATGCAACAACAACATGCGGCTGCGGTAGTAGCTTTGGAGTTTAATACAAATGGCACAAAAGAAAATTGACATTGGCGTACAAGGTAATGACGGTACAGGCGACAGTATTCGTACGTCGTTCCAAAAAGTAAACGATAACTTTAGCGAATTATACGCTATTTTTGGTGGCGGTGGAACTATTCGTTTTACTAACTTAGCTGATGCTCCAGCTAGCTACAAAGCCAATCAAATTATCATGGCAGCTACTACGGGCGGAGGTCTTACAGCAAGAGATATTGTTGTTGGTGCACCTGCTATACAATTCAGTATTGACGCAACTAGTGATAATACCAAACTTATAATTCATCCACCAACATCTAGTCTTAGTACAGATCAGAATCCAACATTGGGTGGAAATTTAAATGCTCAAGGTGCATATTCTGTTGTAAATTTAGCAGATCCTAGTGAAGCACTGGTACAGGCGTTTAACAACAATAATTACAATAAAACTAACAACATTACTACAACTCTTGCAAGTCTAGCAGTAACTAAAGGATATGCTGATGCTAACTATTTAAAAGTTAGCAAAGGACAAATTACCAGTGCATTAAATGTACGTACACAGCCATTAACCCCACAAGTAGGTGTAACAGGCTACGATCCAACATTAACTGGTAACTACCTAAGCACTGAAGCAATGCAACGTAAAGATGTAGTATACCGCGGCGGTGACACAATGACTGGTGCTTTGAATCTAAGCGATCATCCATCTCCACTAGCAGGAGAAGGAATAGTAAACGATCCGGAAGATTTACAAGCTGCAACAAAATACTATGTTGATAATAGCACTTACTACAGCGGTGTAAACTTATATGTTACAACCAAAGGCGATGACTTACAAACTCATACTCCAGCAGGACGTGAAGGCCGTGCATGGCAATATGCTTATGCTACTGTAGGCAAAGCTGCACTACAAGCTGAAAATTTAATATCTTTATCTAATCAAGAGCCTGGTCCATATCGTCAAACATTATCTTATACCATTGGTGCTAACCAATTCAACGGGTATGTTTATAATGCTCCTGCAACACAAAGCCACTTAGTGGGTTTGATTGCCGGTAGTAGTGCTGTCCAAGGTGTACTAGATGCTGCTAGTCTGTTGGAATATAACCGTTCTTTCATCCAACAAGAAACTATCAGTTACATTAATAAAAAGTATGTAAACAAGAGTACATTTGATCAAACACGTTGGGAATCAATTATTAGCAATATCATCAATGGTGTTGCATACGACTTGGCATTGAATACAACATTCAATTCTATGACCCAAGCAAGCATACTATTCAATAGTTACAATGCTGATATAATTACAAATGAATTATCTCAAGTAAGAGATGCTGTAGCTCAAATTCAAAAACAGATTTTAGAATATAGTTACGATTCAAACTCTGGCACAGCACTACAAAATTATCTACACAGAATTTTATTTGCTTTAAGTTACGACTTTGCTATTGGTTCAAATTACCAAAGTATACAAGCCGGTCTATTGTTCCCTTATGCTAACAATAGTGTAAATCCAAATGCTGTTCCAGATTTTAGTGCTAACGAAATTGTTAGCTTATTGGATACATCTAGCATTACAATTACCAATGCTATCGGTAATGGAACTACCGCAACTATCACATTCGATGAACAATTAACTGTTCCATTCCAGGTTAACGAACAAATTTTAATTACAGGTGTATCTACTAGCGGATATAATAGTAGCTCAAGTCTACTAGGCTACTGGACTGTATTATCTTGCGACACTACTTACATAACGTTTGCTTGTACTACACAGGTAGCAGGAACCGGTGGTTCTATTGTTAGAAATAACTTGATTAACAATTTAATTGCCAGTGTTGGAGTTGCAAGTATTACAACAAGTTTACAAAGCCTAGCAGAAACTATTGTTAAAATTATTCTAACTGGTCAAACACCTACACCTAGTTTCCCAGCAACAAGTTCAAGCCTATCAGGAAGTTTTAGTGCAGCCAACTTACTAGTTAATAATATTCCATTTATCCAAGCTGAGATCAGTGGATTCTTAACCAGCAAATATTCTAATGTTGGATATGATAAGTCACTAAGCAGACGAGATATTCAAGCTATTGTTTGGAGTTTAGTCTATGACTTAATGTATGGCGGTAACAGCCAAAGCACATACGCTGCCAATAGATATTGGTATGGAGGTGTACAATCTCCACACTTGGCTAGCAACGCTCAACAAAGTGCATGTATTGATGCTATTGACTATATTGGTGTATTGGCACAAAATATCATTACAAATTCAACACCTAATGTGTTGTATCAAACAACAGTATTCCAATATACAAACGAAACTTATGCTGGTGGTAGCGTGGCTAGTAGCAGCATTAGTGGTAATATTGCGTTAATTGCCAGCATACTAAGCGGATCTGGAGTTGTTGCTGAAAATTCAACAACTGGTTTATACGGTACCGCTCCTACTATTCCAGGATCTGCAGGTGTAATTACCTATGACAAATTTAATCTTGTCATTCATAACCCAACTACCAACGGTCCAATTCCTACAATCATATTAACAAGTGTTGGTTATATTAAAGCTATTAACGGACTGATTAGTAATTCATTATTAGGTACTGTAAACGATGGTCCTACAGTAAACACCATTAGTGCAAAATTCAATGTAATACAAAACTTATTAAGATACGGTGTTAATAATAGTGTACAACCTCGTGGTCTTCCTTACTATACAAACAGCGGTTCTGATTTTGCTAATCAAGCAAAAGCAGCAATCTTTGCAAACGTTAGCTTTTTACAAGCAAACATTAATTCATTTATTGTAAACACTAACTCTGGTATTGTATTTGATCAAACAGCCAGTGCAAGAGATATCTCTGCTATCTTAGAAGCCGTATGCTATGATTTGTTATACGGCGGTAATAGTGCTACGGTTCAGGCTGCTTTGCAATATTATGCTAACGGTACATTACAGTTGGCGGCGGGAAGAAATACTAGCCCATCTGGTTCATGCTATACAGCTATCAGTGAGCTACGCGAAGAAGTTGTTCAAATTTTAAAGAATCAATATGTTGCTGTTCAAAGTGGCAACACAATTATTCAAACTACTCCACAACCAGTAGCATGGGGATTGGCTTACAACGCTGAAAATCAAATCAGAGGGTCATTCAGTCTTATCTTAGATGTTTTAGCAAACTATACTAATTCAACATCTACTACAGTTAGCACACTGGCCAACAACTATGTAATTACATATCCTACTAGTGCATTGGGCAATTCTCAAGGAACAAGTAGTAGTCAATCTTTATTGTTGATTAACAGCGATACTACCAAAGGTCCGTTAGGTGCTTGGAATATTATCACAGGCGCAAATTCATCAATTACTAGTTATGTTTACAACTATCTAGAAACTACATATACCGGTGGATTGACTTATAACGAAGCCACTTGTTTACGAGACATCGGTTTAATGATAGATGCTGTTGTAATTGATATATTAACTGGTACTAGCAGTGTTCCGGCCAATTATCAAACTGTACAAGCAGGTAAGAGTTATTATAGAAATGCTAGTGCTTTAAAAGCTATCACCGGTGATCAATTGGCTCCAACTACACAAGCAATTTCATTCATCCAAAGCCTAGCTGCACAAGTATTAAATCAAACTCAAGAATTAAGATTCCAAAGTTTAGTTACACAAAATGCTTATCACGGTGCTACATTCTCAATTGACGGTACTAAAGCAACTACAGCAAATTCAGATTTTGCTGGTGCTGTGGCACAAGTAAATGGTTCATTTACAACCATATTGCAAATTATTGAAAAAGGTTTAAGTGCGGCTCCTACTGCTGTACAAGGATCAGGATACTACGGCATTAGAGTATACAACGGCGGTGTTGGTAGCGTTGACCAAGGCCAAGCAGCAGATAACCATATCATACCTGGTAAGATTTTAATTGGTAATACTTCAAAAGCCACTGCTGTTATTTTAAGTTACAGCCCAGGTGGTAGTACAATTTATGATACACTAAATGTTAATATGTTAACACCTGGTTTCTTTGTTCCAGGAGAAACATTAGATTACGCTGAAAGTGTAGGAATACAACAAGTTACTATTCGTGTAGAGGCAGGTATTTACTATGAAGACTATCCAATCAGATTAGCACAAAATGTAACAGTCAAAGGCGATGACTTCCGTCGTACAATTATTAGACCTATTGACAGACCTAGTAAGAGTCCTTGGGTAAGTTTATTCTTCTATCGAGATGGTATTTTTGATGGCATGCAAATTGGTCCGATTGACTACAGCACAGACTTTGGTGTAGGATACAATTCGGCAATTACATTAAGTGCATCTACAGGTACTATAACAGCTACACTGGCCACAGGACAAGTTCCTGCTAGTTGGATTGGTCTTGTATTAACTCAAGACACATATAAGATAACACAAGGTACAGTATTCAATTTAAACTTAAATCAATACTGTAGCATAAACTTTGTTTCAAGTACTGGTACTGCTCTTTCTTCTAATTCAGTTCCATATAAAACTGGAGACAATATTGTTATAGAAGGAATGAGTCCAACCAATTACAATGGTACATTTACTGTAGCCACTTGTACAGTCGGTGCTAGCACTACAACTGGTAGTATCTCTGGAACCACATTCAGTGTTGGATCAGGAACTGTCATTGGTGCATTTGCTATAGGACAAACTTTATCAGGCGGAAGCATTAGTGCAGGAACTATAATTGTTGCTGCAGGTCCAACATCTAATACATGGATCGTAAACAACAGTCAAACACAAAATAGTACAACTGTCACAGCTACTGGCGTGGGTACTGTTACATTTATTAATAACCAAGCTGTTGGTACCGCTACATCCTACGGACAAATTGCCACAGGTAAGGCTGTTATCGACAGCGTTAGCGGTAACGTGATGAACTGTACTGTAGTTTATCCATTCAGTAATATCGGTCCATTTGCTTATGGAGTGTGGCATTTATACACAACAAGCAACTACGGACGTCACTATTTGACTAACCCGCTAGATATTAATAGTGTACCAAAGAACAACAAACAAATTGATGTATTCCTATGTAACGATGCTACACGTATCAGTAACATCAGTGCTCAGGGCCATGGCGGATTTATGATGGTACTTGACCCAGAAGGTCAGATTAAATCCAAATCACCGTACGGACAAGAATCAGGTTGTTTTACAGGTAGTACAAATAAGAAAAACTTTGCCGGTGGTCAGTTAATCGACGGTATGACAGGACGTCTGTATGGTACCGTAGTTAATATCGACGCATATCCTCCAAATGCTAGTGCTACTCAATGTACTATTTCTGGCAATACATTAACCGTAGGCGGAACTATTAAAGGAGTTTTTGTCCTAGGCATGACTATCAGCGGTAGCGGTATTGTTAATAATCCATATATCCAAAGTCAAATAAGCGGAACAACTGGTGGTACTGGAACATATCAAATTAGCAGCATTCAAACTGTATCAAGTCCAGAAACTGTGATTGGTTCTAACGGATCTGCAAATACACTGATTACAGTTCAAGGAACAGTAAACAGTGGTTTAGATGTTCGTCCTCCACAAGTACCTTGCTCGTTCTATTTACAAGGTTATCGTTATCAAATCGACGAAGTTTATGATTACAACGGTAATGCCACTATCGGTACGGTAACTTATACAAATGCAAACTCCGATGGTGCTGTTGGTACATTTACAATGACGGTTACTAGTACCATTGGCATCACGGCAGGTATGTACATCAGCGGTACTGGTATTCCTACAAATGCTAGCCCAGCAGTCTTTATCTCCAGTATCTCAGGAAACACAATTACTCTAAGTAATACAAACTTTGTAAACGGTGTTGCTTGGACTGGTTTAACCGCACAAGCTAGCGGAACTTACACCATTGGTGCACCACAAACAAGATTGATTCTTGACACCAGTACACCTTTTGCCACAGCAACTAGCTACAGTCAAATTAGCAGTTACTTCAACAATATTTTTGATGCTGTTACTTACGATGCAGCGTTAGGAACAACTTCTCAAACTATTAGAACTGGTTTAGTTTATATCCAACCAGAAAATATTGTTAATGGTCTTACACAAGTTTTATTAAACATTGGTATTAACTACATTAACAATCGTATTGCAGCCATTACTAGCCCTAGTGCTATTGGTAGCAATTATAAAACAGCCGTAACTAATAACCTAGCATTGATCTATGGTATTATTAATAATGGTATTACAGCATTACCAAAACCATCTAATATAAATTATCCAGCACCATTAAGTAGTGCTACTACCGATCAACAAAATGCTGTTGCATTATTAAAAGCTAATCGTACATTTATACAACAAGAAGTGGCAGCGTGGCTATCAGCATTACCTCAATTTAGTTTACAAACAACAACAGGTTACAGTCCATTAACAACACAACAAGATCTCGGTTATATTGTCGATGCTGTAATTTATGATACATTGTATGGCGGAAATAGTCAGATTAATCAACTGGCTACTCAATACTTCTGGTGGACTGATGGAGTATATTACTACAATAGTTTAACTGGGAAAACTGTTCAAAACCCAGACATCAGTCGTAATACTGTTTTAAATGTTTACTATACAGCATTTGAATATTTAGAATCTGTAATGGAAAATGTTATCCAAGGTATTACTACTGGAACTATAACCATCAATGGATCTACAACAACATATCCAAGTGCAGGTAATGGTGTTATTCAAAATACAACATTAAAAATAGGTGCATCATATCCAAACGGCTCAAGTTTCCCTGTTACAAATATCGAGACACTAGTAAACTGGTTAAGCACTTATTGGACAGCTAGTAAGGCAACTAGAGATACATGGGCTAGTACACAAACTATCACTAAGCCAACAATTAGTTCTAGTACCAGTTCGTATAATGCAGACTTCTCGTCTATAACTAGCAATAGATCAACTATACTAAACACAACTATTCCAAACTATTTGATTTCCGGTAATGTACCAATCAATATTGAAATGGGCGGTAACAAGTCAATGTTGGCTAACGACTTTACACAAGTTTGTGACTTGGGTTATGGTATTGTTGCTACCAACGCCGGTTTAACTGAACAAGTTTCAACATTCACATACTATAACCATGTAGGTTATTATTCATTGAATGGTGGACAGATTCGTTCTGTAGCTGGTTCAAACGGTTATGGTGACTACGGTCTACGTGCTAGCGGTGCAGACAGCACTGAATTACCTAATGCTGTTAACCTGGTACACGATTTAATTCAAACGGCACGTGTCTACAAACAGGGTCAATATGCTTCTGAAATGGGCACACCTGGTACAACTATCTACACTAAGATTTATATCATCGGTTATGAATATATTCCATATGCCCAATCTTATATTGATATCGATCACTCAGTTGAAGGTGGCGGTATTGTTACATATCAAGTAAACGGTATTAGTCATACCAGCGTTACTATTGGACAAAACGTACTACAACTTACAATCACATCATCAACTGGTCTGGCTTTTGCATTACGTGACGGTCAGTTGGTTACTTTACGTACAAATACATACGTTGAATTTACTAACATTACTAACGTTAAACCAGTACGTCCAAGTACGGCGTTACAATACTCAGCTAACTTATCAAGTATCTATCGTGTACTAAGTTATAACTTGAACCAAGCAACTGGTGAAGCGATGAGCACACCGACCAATGCTATTTTACAAACAGCAAACGGTTTTGCTTATTATACATTTGTTCCAGATACTACTAATATTGTTTCAGCTGATCCGACTTATTCAATTGCCACAGCAAGTGTAAGTTCGTTTGCAAGTAATACATTATCATTAACTGGTATTACTGGCACAATTAGCATTGGACAAGTAGTTGGCAATACAATTAGTTCAGCATTAGATATAACCAATGGACAAGCAACTGGTTACATATATCCAGCAGGTTTGACTGTAACTTATGTTAGCGGCGGCACTGTAGTTTTGAGTGGCGCAATTACTATCGCAACTGGAAAATTATCATTTGGTACCGTAACACAAGGTGCTAATCCTGGTGATAATAATATTGCTGTTGGAGTGCTGACAGATCAAAGTACAATCAATCAGATTAATACTGGTAATTATAGCCTAGCATGGAACGGTAGAACACATCAAGTATTAAGTTATCAACCACCTTTATACTCTGCATCGTCTACTTATTCTGCATTTGACTCTGGCACACTAACACTAACAGTAAACAACGTTACTGGAAATATTTTACCTGGTCAATTGATTACAGGAACAGGCTGGACTGGACAATATGTTACAGCCGTACAAAGTATTGGTGTTGTACCTGGCGGAAGTACACTACAAGCAATTTTGACTATTAGTGCAACAGTGTCTGGTATTGTGGCGGGCGCTAGTATACAATTTGGATTTAATATTAATGGTTATTTACAACTAGCATTGACTCCGATTTATAACAACGCCAGTATTGGTATCGGTTTAAATGGCTTAGAATACTTGGGAAGCAGCTTAGAGCCAGGTAGCACACAATCCGAACTAGTAACATTTAAAATTCCATATAGTAGTGCTGGTACATTACCTCCTGTTGATAGCACTATCAACGTTGCTGGTTATAGTGTAACTACAAAGATCACTGGCTATATTTCAGGAACAACATTAACTGTTAGTAGTGTAGCAAACACAGGTAACGAACAAACATTGTTTGCTGGAATGATTTTAACAGCAACAAGCGGTGGTACAATTTTATCTGGTACAACTATTGTTTCAAATATTTCTGGAACAGGTGCTGGTAGTACTTGGACTGTAAGTCAAAGTCAGACCGTAGCGAGTAGCGGTAGCCCTGCTAGTATTACCGCCACTAACCTAAGTTATGATGCTAAAGTACAAGTCACTAACGTTGTAAACACAACAAACATTACAACTAACGATGTGTCAAAACTAGTAGTAGGTATGGTTGTTTCGCTAGTTCAAACTACAGGCTATGTATTAAGTGTAAGCAGCAACAGTATTACTTTAACTATTCCAACAAATAGTGATGGGTCTAATCAGGCTCCATTGTATGTTGGACAACAGATTACGTTCAATACAAGTAGTGCAACTACATTTGGCGGAATTTCTACCAGTACTGCTGTAACTACAAACGGTATAACTACATATCAAAGTACATATTTTGTCACTTATGTATCTAGTAATATTATTAAAGTTAGTGTAAACCCAACATTAACTCCGTTAATTTCTGGAACTGCTTCAGGCGGTTATGTAAGCATAACTGGTAGCATCAGTGGTAACGTTTTAACTGTTACTGTAGGTAGCGGAATTGTTGCTGGTATGCTTATATTCTCAAGTTTAGGTGGCGTAACCGCTGGAACTTATATACAAGCATTTGGTACTAACGGTACTAGTGGTACTGGTGGACTTGGAACTTATAGTCTAAGTGTAACTCAATCATCAAATGTTACTAGCGGTACACTTTCATTATCGTCAATGTCATTTACTACAGGCGGTGGTAATGTACCATCTGGAACTATTGTACAAAGTGTTAATACATTAACTAATTCTTTTGTAGTAAGTCCAGCTTGTTGGATTCCAAACGGTGCAACTGTAAGTTGTATCGAATATGCGTATGTAACTAAAGTTATTGTAACTAATAAAGGCAGTGGCTATACAACAGCACCAGTATTGACATTTAGTGGTGGTGGTGCAAGTAGCCAAGCTATTGCCACTGTTAGTATTGATCCTACCACTGGAAGCATTAATAATACTGTAACTATTGTTAGTCAAGGTTATGGATATACTAGTGCTCCAACAATTGCCTTAAGCAGTTTAACAGGTAGTGTAACTCAAACTATTTCTGGAACTAATTTAATTACTATAAACAGCACAGCTGGTCTATCATCAGGTGCTAGTATCATATTCAACGGTATTGCTGGTTCATTTGCCAATACCGTTTATTCAATTACATTAAACGGCAGTATTGCTGCAGGTACAGGGTCTTACAGTGGATTTGGTGTAGCTACTATAACTGGTACAACTGGTACTGTTTATAACAATATGACTTTGTCTAGCGGCACAAGTATTGCTACTGGTACTACTATTGTTAATCAAATTAGTGGAGTAAGCGGAAACTTACAAGCTACCACAACTGTAGCAAGCGGTGGAACTAGTGGCACTAACACATTTGTTGTAACAAGTGCAACAGGTATAGCTGCAGGATTATTAGTTGTTGGTACAGGTGTACCAGTTGGAACTTATGTAAAGTCAAATTATACATCAGGAACAACTGTTACTTTAGTAAACATAAATGGTAATGCAGCTAACTTTACAACAAACGCTACAGGATCATATTCTTTTTATACACCAAACAATGCTGGTACTTACCTAGTAAGCGTTAGTCAGGCTGTTAGTACCATCACAGGAATCATTGGTACTGTTGGTGGTTTAAGTTCTACACAAACTTATACTATTAATCAAGTAATTGGCGCAACACAAATCAGTGTGTTTATCTACGGATCAACTACAAGTCCTATCTTAGGAAACTCAATAGTCTTTACAAACAATTCATTAGGATTCAGTGTACCAGGTAACGCGGTATTGACAGCACAAATAAGTCAATTTGCTAATCCAAGTGTAACAACTACTGGCGGGACAAGTACTGTTCAACTAACAGCATTGTACGCTAATGGTCCTGGCGTATTTGGAACTATGACACAAACAGCAATTTTAAATAATGCTGTAACTGTTAGTTCTGTTAATGGTATAACTGTAGGTCAACAAATTATATTTACAGGTACAGCGTTTGGTAATATTGTAGCAGGTACAACTTACTATGTAGCAAGTATTTTAAGTACAACTAGTCCTTACACAATTACAATTAGTCAAAGTTCTACACTAAGCCCGGTAGTTGTACCTAGTACAACTACTACCAGCTCAGGTAGTATGCAATTCTATTGTCCAAACTTTATTGACCAACCAACTACAACTGTAAGCAGTTATGGTACTAAAGCGTTGTCAAATGGTCAATTCAATGTTACATTAAACCTATCTGGTAATATTACTGTTACTAATGGCAAATACTATAATGTTAGCGGTAATAACAACAACTTATACAACGGTATATGGGCTTGTGCAAGTTCAGGATCTAATTCAACTAACTTAATTATTCTAACATATCCATACGATCCAGGTGCATGGGATAGTTCACTAACTACTACTGTAGGAATATTGCAGGCCTATGCAAGTGGTAGTGCTATTGGTATTAGTAAAGGACTTAGTACATCGCTTTCAACAACATTGTTTGCAGGATATAGTGCTAACACAGGCGCACAAATTACACAACGTATTAGTTTAACTCGTGCTACTGGACATGACTTTGCATTTATTGGTACTGGCGGATACAATACAAGTAACTATCCAAACCAAATTTACGGTAACCCAGCTATTGCCGCAGACAATACTAAACAAATTCTTGAAGAAGGCGTAGGTCGCTGTTTCTATGTAACAACTGACGAAAACGGTATTTTCCGTGTTGGTAAGTTCTTTACAGTTGACCAAGGTACAGGTACAGTTAGTATCAGTCAGAACGTTGCATTTACTAACGTAAGTGGTTTACAATTTCAACGTGGTGTTCTAGTAACTGACTTTTCTAGTGATAGCAAGATGACTGAGAACGCTAGTGATATTGTTCCAGTGCAAAGTGCTATTCGTTCATTTATTGATTATCGTTTAGGTCTAGCCTACGGTGGAGATCCAGTACCTAATTATAATTTAATCGGCCCAGGCTATATGGCCTTGAACGGTGCTTTGGCCATGACTGGCCAAATGAACTTGGGTGGTAATGGTATTATCAACATGAACATGCCTGTAAACGTCAGCCCGACTAATGCCACAAACAAAGGCTATGTTGACACACAAGATACAAATCAAAATAGCATATTCAAATTACAAGATAGTACATTGCCATACAGCACTGGTACAGCTAGAATTGGTGACTGGACTGGTGGAGTAAGTTTGGCATTTACACCAAAGATTACTGCTACTGTCAATAATCCCCCAACAATAGGCATGTATATCTACGGTGGTGGTACTCGGACTATTGGCCAAGTAACAACTTATGCATTTGACGGAACACAACAAATTACCGCGGTTACTCTTACAACCACATCTGGTGGCGAATTAATTGCCAACATTACACTAAGTCAAGTTCCTAATTTTACACCAATTGGTGTTGTGGTGTTTACATCAATTGTAACAGGTAGTCAACTGGTATACGATGCTCCAAGTTCAACTTGGAAGGCAGCTATACTGTCTGTTCCTTCAAGCGGACCAATTGCTACTACAGGTGTAAGTACAAACAACGGTGTGGCAACATTTACATTTGCATCGCAAGCGACACAACCGTTCCAAGCTGGACAAACTATTGTAATAAGCGGTACCACTAATAATAGTGTGTCAACACAGAGTTACAATGGTATTTGGACTGTATTAGCAACTCCTGCGCCAACAACTACTAGTGTAAGTATTGCCACATCATCAACAGGTGCAATCACTACACAAGGTACAATCATTGGTAATACAACTGGATTGACTTACAATAGTGCTAGCGGAACTATTACAACTAGTATCAACAGTGGAAGTATTGTTGATAGCATGGTTGGAGCAACAGCAGCTATTCAACAAAGCAAATTGTTGATGCAAAATGCTGTTACAAGTGCAAATGCACCAAGTGGATTACAATCAGTTGTTCAAGCAGCAAGCGGTTTAGCCAGCTTTAATAGTGCGGTATTTACAGCTAACAATGGTTGGATAGATCTTAAAACAGCAACTAGCAATGCTACTGGCATTCAGCTTGGCAAGATAACATATATACCAGCTGGTACTATTTTATACAATAACACTGGTGCCGCAGCTAGTCCATCGGCTATAACTCCTGCTAATTTAGTTGCTGACGGTAATGCTATTAGCAATTCATCGTTTGCTGGATCAGTTGGTGTGATGACTGTAACAGCAAACGCTAATACAACCAGTCCTGGTGGAGTTACTAATACTGGTGGTGGAAATAGTTATGATGTTGTTCAAGTAAGTCAAGCCAATGCTGTTGCAACTGGAACTGGCGGATTAAATCAACATCAACCTAACAGCTTTATTAAATCAGGTAGTGACGGAAGTGTTGACGTAGGTATATTGCAAGTTCAAGGTACTCCAATTATTACAGCTACTCCAAGTAATCCAACAGCCCAGTTGACTTTTGGATTCCCAAGTGCAGCCAGTGTAAACACAGCTTCATTTACAGGAGGTATTAGTTCGGGCACTAGTGGTGGTAACCTTGTAATTAGCAGTGCTATTACAGGTATTATTGCCATTGGTATGGCATTGACTGGTACTGGTGTTACAGCTGGAACTGTTATCATTGGCGGTAGCGGAAATAGCTGGACTGTTTTTCCAAGTCAAACTGTTGCAAACGGAACAATTTTTACAGCAACATTAAGTCCAAGCGGTGTTCCAGGATTTATGGTTGTAGGTCTAAACGCATCCAACGCGGTTGTTACAACATTCTTAGGTCAAACTTTTGCACCTATACATCAAGCTTCAACATTTGAAGGTATTGGTGGACAAACTATTTCAGCATCATATAACGGCGGTTGGACTATTAGCGGTAGTACTCAATTAAGCTCTAATTCATCATTTACTGTTGGTAATTCTAGTGGTGGATCTGCTACTACATTGTATGGCACATTGAATACTTACAATAGTATTACTTTAAATGGTGGAGCTGGTAAATTATTCACTATCACTAACGGTTCAGGAACACCTGTAACACAATTTAGTGTTGACAGTAATACTGGCAATACTAGTGTCACTGGTAGTTTCTTTGTTAACACTAACAAGTTTAGCGTAGATTCTACTACAGGTAATACTACAATCGCAGGTAACTTGGTTGTTCAAGGAACTACAATTACTGTAAATTCCGAAACAGTTAATAACAATGAAACTATTACAGGTACTTTAGCTGTAAGCAGTACTACTGATGCCGCTGACACTGGATCTGGTGCAATGACTGTTGCAGGTGGTGTTGGTATTGCTAAAAAGTTATATGTTGGTAGCAACTTGTCAGTTACAGGAACTGGTACACTAAGCGTTAATAGCGGTTCAACTTCACTAGGTGGAACATTAAGTGTCACTGGCGATACTAGCATTACAAGTACTAACTCTACAGCATTAACTGTAACTGGTGGTGCTACATTCAACAGCAATGTTACACTAGCAGGTTCAACTACAGCAGCTACTGAATACTTTAAAGTAACTGCAGGTCCTGCTGGAGCAACTACATTTGCTATAGATAGCGCACAAGGTAATACTACAATTGGTACCAGTGGTACATTAACATTAGCAGCAATAGCAGCCAACGGTGCTGGAACTCCAGCAACTGGCACCATTACAGGTGCATGGTCAACTAGCACAAACAGTAGTTTAAATCTAGCAACAAACAACAGCACATTATTTGTTAAAACTATTAATGCAACTAATAGCGGAACTAGTGGTTCAATCACTGGATTGTGGACATTTAATAATGCTACAACTTTCAGCGATAGTGTTACATTAATCGGTAGCACAACAGCTAACGCCAAGTTCTTTAAGATTACCGACGGTACTACACAACATTTCTATATAGATAGTTCTACTGGTAGTATAACCAGTACTGGTAATATAACATTGACTGGTACATCAAATACTATAACATTAAGCGGAACTAATGCTCGTGTTGTTAGCAATGTGACTGGTAGCGTATATGCTGTAGACGGTACTACATTGTTGTTAGATGCTACTAACAAGGCATTAACCAACACAACTCTAAGTGCAGGATTAATTACCAGCGGTACATTAAGTGCAGATAGAGGAGGTACTGGTGCAAGTGGTGCTCAAGCAGGTATTAAAGCCTTGTTAAACGGTTTACCAACAACACCGGCTACTGGTTACTTTTTGGCCAGTAACGGTAGCGATAGTTACTTTTGGGCAAGTCCAACAAGTATCTCTCAAACTAATGTTGGAACTAGGATTACAACAACTAGAAAAACTTGGAAAGTTGGTATAAACGGTGTTACAGCTGGACAAACATCATTCACTGATGTTCCAAGTTATGCTACTGGACAAGGAAATTTACGTGTATATCTAAACGGTGTTCGTCAAGATGATGGAAACAATGATTATTCAGAAGTGAGCTCAACTTCATTCACATTAGGTGTTGGGTTGCAGTCTGGCGATGTGTTGTTTGCTGAAATTGATGCAAACTATAGTTATGTTGTTAATGCCAACAACGTAGTGTTTAGTTCAATTAATGGAGTTTCTAATACCGATGTACAAGGAGCTATTGCTACCTTACAAGGTAACAAGATGCCATATACTGGCGGACAGTTTACTGGCGACGTATCAACTGCTGGTGCTGTTAATATAACACTTGGTGCAGGTACAGCAAGTAAAGCTCCGTTGAAGTTTACAGACGGTACATTAATTTCAAGTCCTATTTCAGGCACGATTGAGTACAACAGCGGTTACTTATATTATACAGACAATGCTAATACTCCTGTTCGTCAGACTGTAGCAAGTCAGTCGTGGGTTAATACCACACTATCTACATTTTCATCAGGTGGTAGTTTAGATGCTGGTACATTAAAAACAGGTACTATACCAAGTACAACATTAGGAAACAGTACAGTTTATGTAGGTACTACTGGTATTGCATTGAATCGTACAAGTGCTAATTTAGGATTAACTGGTATTACTAGTATTGCAATGCCTGGTTCAACTAGTGGAACAATTACACTACAGCCAACAGCTAGTGCAGGAACTACTACAATTACATTCCCAGCAACCACAGGTACTGTAGCCATGTCAGGAGATACGTTCTACATTGGTAGCACACAAATTGCTAACAATCGTGGTAATGGATCTATTGCATTAACTGGTATTACAAGTATTGATGGTAAAGCTGGTACAGCTAGTACAGCTGATACAGCTAATGCATTGAATACAAGTAATGCATATCGTGTAAATGCACTAGGTGTAAACGTTGATCCAAGTAGTTTTACCACTGGTGAGATTCGTGCAAGTAATAACATCACAGCTTACTACTCTGACGACAGACTAAAAACACGTATAGGTGGAATCGAAAACGCCTTAGACAAATTGTGTAGCTTAGAGGGTTTCTACTATGAAGCTAATGAAACAGCACAGGCATTAGGTTACGAAGTTAAAAAAGAAGTTGGTCTAAGTGCTCAGTCAGTACAAAAAGTATTGCCAGAAATTGTTGCTCCTGCACCAATCGATGACAAGTATCTAACTATCAGATATGAGCGTATTGCACCACTAGTAGTTGAAGCTATCAAAGAGTTACGTAAAGAAATTTCAGATATCAAAAAACATCTGGGACTTTAAAACAATGCAAGAGTAAATATATTCAAGGAACATTAAAATGTCATTTCAACAAATCCCAAGTGACTCGTTAGCAAATCAATCAATAATAACTGCTGTACCTGGTACTTTGTCTAGTCCAGCTGCAACATTAAGCGGTTATTGGAAATTAGATCAAAAGCTAACTGGAGACATAACAGGTAATGCTGCTACAGCAACTAAGTTAAGTCCTAGTGCAAAAATTAACGGTACTAAATTTGACGGTACAGCTGATATTACTATTACAGCGGTAGTTGGTAATGCAGTTACTTTTGGAAGCGGTTTAAAAAGTGTCTTAACATCCGATGGTACTACTAGTCAAACAACTTATGACGGTAGTTCTGCTGTTACTGTTTCCTTACCAACTACTGGTGTTACAGCTGGCACATACAATAGTGTGTCTGTTGACGTTTATGGTCGCGTAACAGCGGCCACAACACAAGCTGTTGGAAGCGGCACGGTTGGAAGTAGTATGGCAAGTTATGTTGCCTATTATGCAGTAACTGGTGCTGCGGTCACTGGTAGTACTAATTTAACATTCGACGGAACTAATTTAACTTGTCAAGGTAACATTACAGCTTACTCTGACAGCAGATTAAAATCCAATGTTGAAACAATTACCAGTGCATTAGAAAAAACCAAATCATTGCGCGGTGTTACTTTTGATAGAATTGCAGACGGACGCAAAGGGTTAGGCGTTATTGCACAAGAAGTACAAGCTGTTATACCAGAAGTAGTATTAGAACATGCTGACGGAATGTTAAGTGTTGACTATGGCAATATTGTTGGTTTACTAATAGAATCTATTAAAGAATTAGAAAGTAAAGTTGTTAGTTTAGAACAACAATTAGCCGGGAGAGAATAATGGCTGTGCAATTAATAAATTTAGGTGCAAGTGCAAATGATCAAAGTGGTGATCCATTACGTTTAGCATTTACAAAATGTAATAATAACTTTGGAGAACTATATGCCAGTTTGGGTAATAGTGTAGTTCCCGCTCCTATTATATCAGATGCAGGTAAATTTTTAATTGTAAAATCTGATGGAACTGGATATCAATTATCTACAGCTACATTTGGTAATGCTAACATCACTACTTCAGCTGCTCCTCCAGGAAACCCAGCATTGAATGATTTATGGTTTGATGATTTAGGCGGAAGACTGTACATCTATTATAACAATGCATGGGTGGAATCTAGTCCTCCATTATTAAATTATAAACTCACTGTACCTAAAACACCACAAGGATCGGCAGGAGATATACAAGGCGAGTGGACCGCAGATTACAATTATTACTACTATTGTACTGCTCCGTTTACTGGAAATAATGATCCGATATGGCGTAGAGTTGCATTTGATAACAATAACTCTTGGAGTAACCCATAATGACTGTTATTAGCTTTCCATCAAATCCTTATATAGGACAACAGTACACAGCCAGTAATAACATAGCCTATGTATGGGACGGAGAAAAATGGGAAAGCCAAGCTAGTCTATTTGGCGCTGGTACTAACTATATCCTACCTCCAGCTACTAACAGTCGTCTGGGCGGTGTTCAAATTGGTACGGGTATAGCTGTAGATGCTAACGGTGTTATCAGTATACCATTGCTTAACCAAAGCGATTGGAATGAAACTGATGCTACACATGTAGATTATATTAAAAACAAACCTGCAATCATAACTCCAATACAAAGTGATTGGAATCAAACTGATAACGCACAGTTGGACTATATTAAAAATAAACCTAGTGTTCCACAACTACCAACTAACTCTAGTGGATACTTGTCTAACGATGGCGTAGGTAATTTAACTTGGGCTAATCCTACAAGCAGTAGTGCGATTGACTGGACGAACATTGGCTATACCATCGGGCAGATAGTTTTTGATCCAAGCAATAAAAAGTTATACTATGCTAATCAAACTTTCCCATATGGAACTGGTTATCCTCCAAGCTATCCCGGAAATCCATATTTTACACCATTTACAAGTAGTGTAACAAGTTTAATCAACAATGGTTATACTGTAAATTTAGGTACAGATGGATATTTAAACCTTCCAAATGGATCAGATGGTCTCGGAGCGTTGATACAAAGTCCTAGCCCAATAAGAATAAACAGTAATAATAATTTTTGGACATTTGGCGCAGATGGTAATTTAGAATTACCTGGAAACATAGTTGCCGACAATTTATCTATACAGGGCGCACCTCTTACTATAATTATTTCTGGAGCCGATTGGAGTCCCGCCAATGTTATCTATACAAGATTAGAAGGAGCGACTCCACCAAAATGGGTTCCTGCCAATTATAACCCAGGATTAGATTCGTATATAACATTCGACAATGACGGGTGGGGTTTAAAAAATCCAGTGTTTCCTTATCCAATTTATGTAGGCACAGGCGGATTATATAATCCATCGACTACTTGGGCGTCTGACACAGCACACAACCTGGGGAACAGTAATCCTACAGCTTCTTATACCTATAATAATTGGACTTTTGGATCCGACGGCAGTACATCGGTCCCAGGATCTCTTAATTATAATGTTCCAGGTTTAGGTGCTAGTGGAGAGTTTGATATAAACAGTTGGTACCCTGTAAAAATTTCTACAGGTGATAGTGTTAATGTTCCTATTAAAACTTGGACTTTTGGTTGGGACGGCTACTTGACTGGTGAAAGCCTACACCTACAAGGTTACTTGAAAGGTGTAGATGGTAGCATAGGTTCAACAGGACAAGTATTAACACGTCAAAGCAATGGTGGTGCGGCTTGGGCCGCGGCTACAGGTGGCGGTAGTTCTAGTTTGGTCAACGGTAGTGCTACCTTAACTCTTAATTCAGACGGTAGCGTATCAGTACCATTGGCCAGTGTAATCAAAGCAGCCACTGATAGTTATACTGGCATCGCTACACACAATATGAATACCTTTGCCTATGTAAATGCTGATGGATTCTTTGTTGACACACTTTATAACACAGCAGAATATGAATGGCACTTTAATAATACCGGTGGGCTAACATTACCATCTTCTATATTCCCAATAACATTTTCTGCGGTACTATTACCAATATACGGCGGCGCACCGGACATCGGCCCATATGGCGGCGATGCTTGGACTTTGAGTGTAACTTTTACTGAAGATGCTAATGGTGTAGTATCTACTTCAGTGGCACAGATATTCCCAATACAAAACAATCCAGGTTATAAAACTGGTGATACCTATACCTTTACTGAAACCGCTCACGGCATAGCTGGATACACTCTTACTATCGTATTAGATAATGTAGAATATCCTGGCCCTGCTGGTTGGACCGCAAATGTCGAGTGTAGTGCGCCTCCTGTAAGTCCTCCCACAATTTATTCAGACAATGCTATCAAAATCAGTTCCAACGATCATGCGTGGACATTTGGCACAGATGGTATATTAACATTACCATTTGGTAGCACTATCAATGATACACCGTTAGCCCCAGGTGCAGGCGGTAATGGCCAGGCTGTTGAGATCAAACCAGGTGGCGTCAGCCATAATAATCAACTGTTAAGAATATATCCCACAGCTCCTAATCCAGACGGCAATCACCTACACTTAACTTCAGGCGATCTCACAGACACCGATTTGTTCCTGGGCGATGACAATCAGTTTGTACAGATTGCTGTTGACGGTAAAGTTTGTATTGGTACTTATGGTACTGAAGGACATTTCTGGCAGTTTGGCACAGATGGTTCTCTTACAGCTCCTGGAGCAATCTATGGTGGCAGCAACTCTATAGGTCTTGTAACTCCTGCTCCTTTGAATCTAAACAATACAGGCCCAGTAGGACAAAGCAAAACGCAGTTAAATCTTATAAACACAGCAGGTAACGGTGGAACTGGTAGTGCTATTGACTACTATACCTATGTGGATCAAGGTAATGGATTACCGGGTGCTAGATTGTCAGCAGTAGACGATGACAATTATAGTGCTAATTTCAGTATAGCATTAAAGGGCAGGGGAAACGCTGGCAATAATGGATTAACAACAGTATGGCAATTTGGTTCAGATGGAACATTAACATTTCCAAACAGTACTGTACAAAATACAGCATGGCTAGGATCAACATCGACATTAGTAAATGGTACTTCTACTTTAGCCTTAAATGTAGATGGTACACTAACATTGCCAAGCGGCTTGACATTTTCATCGGGCGCACAGATATTTGAACAGGCAGATCATATTGGGGCAGGATGGGCCACCGGATTAAACATTAGAGGCAATAATACTACACCTTCAGATCCAATACGAATTTATCTATACGGTGAAGACGGCAAGGGACTTGGCGCAGGTGCTGTCAATGTTAAAAGTGATCGTGTTGAAATCTACGGAAATTTTCAACATGACGGCGTCGACGGTACTTTCTGGACATTTTCTCATGATGGTAGTTTAACATTACCAGTGGGCGGCGCTATTAAAAACAGTGATGGTACTACATACGGTGGCACTACATACACACTACCAGCAGCCACATCAAGTGCCCTAGGTGGTGTTAAGATTGGTGCTAATATCAGTGTCACAATGGACGGTACTATCAGTGTAGCGGCTCCATTCAGTGGTAGTTATACTGACCTAACTAACAAACCTACGATCCCAGCGGCACAAGTAAACAGTGATTGGAATGCCAGTAGTGGTGTTAGCCAGATACTGAATAAACCATCTTTGTTTTCAGGTAGTTATACTGACCTAACTAACACGCCAAACCTAGCCACTGTGGCAACAAGTGGTAGTTATAATGATTTGTCTAACAAACCAACTATAGGCGCATTAAGTGCGTTGAATTATGTTCAAGTGTTAGGTAACACAGCAAGCCCGCCATCTGTTTCTGCAGGTGGCACAATTTTAAGTTTAACAATTACAACAACAGGCGGTCCGGTTGAATTAGTAGGCTCAGGAGATGCAAACAATACTTCTGCGGCATTCTGGGGAACTGTGCAATGGTATCGAGGTGCATCAGCATTAGGTAATCAACAATTTTTTGAATCTAGTTCAGCCAACGAAAATCAAAGTGTAACTCAAGTTTTTATTGATAATCCCGCGGCGGGCACATATACATATTACTGGAAGATGCCAAGATCGAGTGCAACTATTACTTGGGGAGAAGGCACAACGGCACCTGTTATCAGTGCTAAAGAATTACAAGGTATCCAAGGCCCAACTGGTCCGGGTATGTCTTATGCTAGCGGATTTGTCAATGCTGGTACATTTGTCACAATGGACAATATCAAAGCCACAGTAACAACTAGTGGTAATCGTGGATTAAGTTTGGCCACAGTATCTGGAACAGCAACTTGTTATATAAGTGGTACTTATGGTATGTATGGTGGTTCTAATACTGGTGGAAATTCTGCTAGTTTTTCAATGACAACAACCCCAAGCAATTCATGTTTTGGATGGAGTTTTGGCAGCGAAGGTGATACTGCAACTTATATACTAAATTATGGCTACACCAAGGCCTATCGCATTACTGTGATGATTGGTGGCGCTTACAACAACAACATGATTTCAATTGAAAGATTGGTATAATGAGACAAAACTACACAGCGTTACGCAACAGATTCAATGTTTAAAACGGGTAAATATACTAAAGAGAGCAGATCATGACAGCACCAATACATATTAATACAGGAACTTACCCTAACGATGGCACAGGTGACGATTTAAAAACAGCATTTGATAAAGTAAATCAGAACTTTCTTGCCTTATCTATTAGTGCGCCAATCGATAGTGCAACTGATGCATCCGAGAACGGCGTTTCCTTGTACGCAGGGAAAAGCGGAAGTAGTTTAGAATTCAAAACCTTAACCAGCAACAACTCAACAATAACTATTGTAGACAACACAACTAGTATCGATCTAGAATCTGTTACACATCTTGCGACTGATCCTGCTCCACTATTAAATCATAATTTAAATCAAAACGGTCATAGTATTTACGGTGGAGATGTACAAAGTACAATATTTGGTTACGATATAGCATTGTTTGGCGGCTTAATTCAAACGATGATTGCTAGTAACGCATTACCAGTTGATATGGGGTCCATCATGCATCCTACCGGTGTTAGCATACGCGATCAGGAAGGATTTGTTATCGATATGGGAAGTATTGCTGGCTCCCAACCAACAAATCAAATTGACTTCGGTCGTATAGTTTAATATTATGTCATTTAATCCATGGACACAGCAATCAGGTTATACGTTAGGCAGTTTTGTTCAAGCAAAAACTGTTACTATACCGTTGCCTGTAAATCAACAAACCAACGTTGTTTATAGTGTCATAAGCGGTACATTACCAGATGGCTTGGCTGTACGATATGAAAATAATTCTTGGAAGATTTTAGGAACTCCTTTTTTAACAACTAACAATACTAAATTTACATTTTGTATTCGTGCTACACAAGGTAGCAGCATATCAGACAGAACATTTACTATGTTTGTCTACACTACAGACCTACCAGAATTTATTACTCCAGAAGGAGAATTACCTATTGGGTTTGGCGGACAATACTATGTATTAGATAGCACCTATGTGTCTTATCAGATAGAAGCATACGATTTTAATACAAGTACAGGTAAACCATTAACTTACTTTATAGCAGACGGTGACGGATCATTGCCGCCAGGACTATCACTAAGTACTACTGGAGTAATCGAAGGATTTATACAACCGCAATTAGTAATCACCAAAGCAGACGGTTCTGGTACATTCGATGCTAGTCAGTTCGATCGCGTGGCGTTTGATTTTGGACAACTTCCAACTGATGGTTTTGACAGTTATCAATACGATGATGTGTTTTATGACTTTAATGTTGAATCTAATCAACCTGTTAGCCTAAGTGCCAACTATCAATTCCGTGTTACACTCAGTGACGGCGTAAATCTTACTCAAAGAATTTTTAGAATATTTGTAGCAGGATCTGATGAATTCCATGCAGACAGTACAATACTAGATGGAATGGCAGGAGATTTCTTAGCTAGTTCAAGCTATGTTCGTACTCCTGTGTGGATTACAAATAGTTATTTAGGTGCCTTTAGAGCTAACAATTATATCACATTACCTATTGCATTGTACGATGCATCTAATGTAGAGTTTTCTATAGTAGATTCTACAAAACTTCCTCCTGGAATGTTGTTTGATCCTAACACCGGTGATGTGTATGGAACGGTTCCTTATCAACCAAGTGTCACTAAAACTTATTCATTTACTATACAAGCTACAAGATTAGACGGCAACGAATCAGTTACCGCTGAAAAAACATTTACTATTGTTATTCTAGGACTAGTTAATAGTGAAATTACTTGGAATACAAATAGTAATCTTGGATCTATTCCAGCAGACTATGTATGTACATTGTCTGTAAATGCTTCAACTAGTGTACCAGATGCTGTAGTTTCCTATACAATCACAAGTGGTAGTTTACCAAATGGATTAAGTTTAAACTTAGATGGTGAAATCATTGGAATACCTAACCAGTATTATGACGCTGCAACAGGCGAATTAGGACTTACTACATTTGACCTTGGATATAATAAACAAAATAATATTTCAACTTCAACTACTTTTGATCATAGTACAACTACATTTGAACGTGTGTTTACATTTGGTATCACCGCATCCGATCAATATGGCTATGGAGCTACCGAAAGAATATTTACACTACACATAGATGAAGTTAATAAAGTACACTATAGTAATATTGTAACTAAACCTATGTTGGTTCCTAGTCAACGAATTCTATGGCAAGACTTTATAAACAATACTAGTATCTTTACACCTAGCAGCATTTATCGACCAAACGATTCAAATTTTGGATTACAAACAGGTTTGACTATGTTAGTTTATGCTGGTATACAAACAGAACAAGCGGCCGCGTATGTAAGTGCTATTGGTTTAAATCACAAACGTAAAAGATTCCAATTTGGATCATTGAAGAAAGCTGTTGCGGTTGATCCTGTTACAGAAAATCCAGTATACGAAGTTATCTATATACAAATGATAGATCCTATGGAACCCAACGGAAAACATTTGCCATCGAGTATAACCGTAAAAAATAATAATCCTAAGACAGTTACAGTAGATATTGGAACTACGCCGTCCATGCCATTTACAATAGACAGCACAGGATACAAAGTAAGTACTCCAAACGTTAATACATACTATCCTAACAGCATTAGCAACTGGCGTGAACGAATTTCAGAAACTATAGATTCAACAACTGGTACAGCAGATACAGAACGTAACTATTTGCCATTGTGGATGCGTAGTTTTACCACTAGCCAAAAAGAACAAATTGGGTATATTCCGTGTATACCATTGTGTTTCTGTAAAATAGGAACAGCAGATACAATATTATTAAACATTAAATTTAGCGGTTTTGACTTTAAATTGCTAGATTATACAGTAGATCGATATATTGTAAATGCTGTATTAAATTCACAAGGTGACATTTTACACAACGATAAATACCTTGTATTCAAAAACGATAGGATAACCGTATGAGCAATATAGCTTACTCAACCATTTTAACTAATTACCCAACTCCAGGGCAAGATAACAGCACCCAAGGATTTAGAGATAATTTTCAAACAATTTATACAGCTTTAGAAACAGCCAATTTGGAAGTGTCTCGACTACAGACTAGAACTGTGCTGGCCGCAGATTTAACCAGCTCTGGCGGTACTCCTGTTGTAAACAATTTAAATGGTAGCCAAATTACTAACGGCTTGTTTAACCAGTTCAGTGGTATATATTATCCGCAATTACAATTAGATAATACAAGTCCAAATTACCTATCGATGACTTCGGACTTTACTAACGGTGTAATGCAACAATTTAGTATCAAATATACCAATACTGCTATCGAATTTATTAACTGGCCACAAAACGGAACTCCTACCAATTCTAGTTATTATAGCGTTCAACGATTAATGATCAAGAGTAACGATCTTACCAGCGTTAAAACTGTAACATTTACTACAGAAAAATCAGGATCTGTTGTAGCATCTTCAGATAGTATAGGTTTATTAACCAGTACAGGTGGTGTCGGAACATTATCATTAGGAACAGCTGGCTCTGTATTAGCTACTAATCAAACTGGAAATCTTATTTCTGTTGGCACATATTCTTCACTAGCTGTAGGACAAACTATTAAATTTGCAGGAACTAGCGGTAATGGTATTACTGTAGGAACAGTTTATTATATTACTAGTGTAGTTGGCAATGCTATTACTGTAAGTACAACCCAAGGCGGATCTGCAATTACTATCCCAGTTACTGGCGCTCCTTCTGCTCCAATTACTTACATAGCAGGCGTAGAAAAAATTCAATTGCTAGAAGCATTCACCGTAGACTCTGGAAGTCACGTATACATAAGACGACTAGGCGAATTCTAATGCATCCGCTGGCTGGCGATTTATCAATCCTTAAGGATAGTGAAATAGAAAGTAAGATTGGCGACCTTACTAAAAAATATTTCATGACTCATAATACAAGTTTACGCCAACAAATGGGTATGATGCTGGAAGACTACAAAGCAGAATTGAGTAAAAGACGACAAGCTGCTTTGGAAAAACTTATGAATAATGGCGACAAAAGCCTTGACAAGTTGATTAATATCAATTAAAATGTAGGCTATGCGCCTAGATCAATTCGGTAATCCTATTTTTAATTCAGTCGATATATTTCGAGCCCTTTATCAGGGTAAACTAACCAGTCTCAAAGACATGACTGTAGACTACAGTGACGATATTGAACAGTTAGAACAAACAGCTGGATTTACATTCCAACGATTTAATGAACAGTTGGATCAAATCTCAATAGAAGATTTCGATCAAGCACTGCAAAGCGAATGGTTCATGCCCCCAGAATACAGAGATTTTGATGTTGAAAAATGGTGTTTAGATCGGTGTACTACCGATGAGCAACGTAATCGAGTTAACGCAGAACTTGACGCATTTGAAGCTCGCGAAATGATTCCATTACTACAATGGACTAAGCATTTTGTAGATACTTGTAATGCCAATGGTATAGTTTGGGGAGTAGGACGTGGAAGCAGTGTAGCCAGTTTTGTTCTATACTTACTGGGCGTACATCAAATAGACTCGGTCAAATATAATTTAGACTGGCAGGAATTCCTGAGATAAGTACTAATATAATCTAGGAGATTAACATGGCACAAAAAGAACAATTAAGAACCGTATATCGCACAGCCAAAGGCCGTGAAGTGGATATGACTAAGCTAGTTAGCCAAAACGAAATGACAATAGCTGTAGGAAATATGAGTGTAAACGCTCGCGGAGATAAGATTGGTCCGGGTGGCAAAATTGTTGCCAAGCGTGAACAACTTCAACCTGCTAGCTCGCTAATTCCAGAACAAGTTAGTGTTCGCAAACCACAGCCAGAAGTTGCAAAGCCGCAACCACAACCAGAGATAGAAGTACCTATTAAACCTCTAACTCCAACACAAAAAGCCAAGGCTATTAAAGATATGGATCCAGAGGGGTTGGAATGAACGTAGTAACAGGTAAAATTATTCCAATCCGTGACAACATCCTTGTCACGGATATGAATTTTGAAGAACGCAAAACCGCTAGCGGTATTGTGCTACCAAGCGATAATGGTAAAAGTGAAGGTATTCGCCATCGTTGGGGCCGGGTCTGGGCTATTGGTCCAGAACAAGAAGATGTCAAAGTCGGTGAATGGATTCTATTAGAACACGGTCGTTGGACCCGTGGCGTTACTGTCGTAGATGAAAACGGTGATGAAATCGTTATTCGTCGAGCAGACACAAAAGCTATTTTAATGGTTACTGACGAAGATCCTGGAGACAATACATTTGGTATGCATAGTAAAGTAGAACACGCAAGTTTTGATCCTGCTTCATTTGCTAGACCAAGTTTCGAACAATAATCCAACTATTCGAGTAACAGGGCTATTGACTAGCCCTGTTTTCACCTGTACAATAAGCTAAAGGAGACTCGCATGGACTTTGCTTTATCTTTAATAGCATTATTAGCATCGGCATTTTTTGCCAAAACATCGTATGATGATTATAGAATCGGACAAGCAATGATCTGGTCATGTCTTGTCGGTTGGAATTTACACACAATATTAGGATTAACATGATTGAATTATGGGTTGACAAATATCGTCCAAAAAGCATGGACGGTTATGTTTGGAGAGATAACGCTCAAAAGCGTCAAGTTGAAAGCTGGATCAAAGATAAAAGTATTCCGCACTTGTTGTTAAGTGGTACACCAGGTATTGGTAAAACTACTATGGCTAAGATTTTAGTCCATGAAATTGGAATCGAAGATGCTGATGTGTTAGACGTCAATGCATCACGCGAAACTGGTATTGATTTTATCCGTAATAAAATTGTCCCGTTTATTAGTAGCATTGCGTGGGGACCATTTAAAGTTGTACTACTTGACGAAGCAGATCGTTTAAGTCCGCAAGCACAAGACAGTTTAAAAGGTATTATTGAAGAATACTCAAACTACGCTAGATTTATCTTAACTTGTAATAACCCTAATATGGTTGTACCGGCATTACATAGTCGTTGTCAACAATTTCATTTTACTAAACTGGATCAAACAGAGTTTACAGCTCGTGCGGCTACAATTTTACTAGACGAAAATGTAGAGTTTGATGTAGAAACATTAGACTTGTATGTAAGCACAACTTATCCAGACCTGCGTAAATGTTTAAATCTGTTACAACAAAATACCAGCGAAGGAAAGTTGCATAGCCCACATCAAGAAGATGCCGGTACATTAGATTACAAATATCAAATGGTTGAGCTATTTAAAGCTGGTAAGATACAAGAAGCACGTAAATTCTTATGTGGCCGTGCAAGGCCGGAAGAAATGGAACAGATTTATACTTGGTTGTATACAAATATTGCTAATGTATTTGATGATCCAGCTAAACAGGATAAAGCTATTTTATTAATTAAACAAGGGTTAGTCGACCATAGAAGTATCATCGATCCTGAAATCAATCTTGCAGCAACACTAATACGGTTATCACACTTGTAAAACAAAAAAGGGCCACTGGGGCCCTTTTTTTACATCACTTATTCTCCATAAACCGCTAACACCTCCTTCACGGCATTATGGCGTTCGATGTCCTTGGCGTCAAATCGAATAATGTCGATATGTTCCAAATATTCTTTTTGTTCGAGCAAGTTACAGAAATCAATTAGACCATTATCGCTCAATCGGTCTGCTTGGGCCAAATCGCCTGTCACTACCATCTTAGAACCCTCTCCTAAACGGGTCAGTAGCATTTTCATTTGATTTTGTGTGGCATTTTGCATTTCATCTGCAACTATGTATGCGTTTTTAAATGTGCGTCCACGCATGTACGCAAGTGGGCTTATTTCAATAACACCTTCCTCTAGCATGTTTGCTATTTCTTTCTTTTGATAATATTCGCCCAAGACGTCAAATATAGGACGGGTCCACGGTGCCATCTTTTCATTTAAGTCACCTGGTAAAAATCCTAAATCTTCATCTACGGACACGGCGGGTCTGGTTACCACGATTCTGTCAACTTTGCCTTCCTGAAACAGTTTAATTCCGTATTGCACAGCCAACATGGTTTTACCCGTGCCGGCAGGACCAATAGCAAGCACTATGCTAGTAGTTTCTGCGTACAATTTTTGGAGGTATAGTTTCTGATTAGCGTTACGTGCATTAATGCTGACACGTTGCTTTTTTGCCGGAAGATACGGCTGGAAATCAATGATATTAACTTCTGATGTAAAACGCTTTTTCACTCGTTGTTTACTCATTAAAGTTGCTCCTACTTTAAGGTTAAAGTAAGACTTGTAGTGACCGCCTTTGATAACTACAGAGGTCCTACACTATTATTTAACGAATATAAGGAAATATAAACTGTTATGTTATGATTTCAAACCAGCTAAATAAGTATAGAAAACTCTGGAACCTAATATGCACGATATTTTAGACGTTATAAAAAACCTTGAAGACCTTTATGAAAATAACAGCAGTCTAGCTGTATTAAAAGACTTCGAACGTGTCTTAGATCAAATGGACATGTATGTCTACGAAAACTGGGAAAATGGCGAATTAGCCTATGGCCCTCGAGTAGACCGCCACTGGATTACCGCTGGGTTCATGTGGGAAGCTACTAAGATGCCTAACCCAGTTGCTGCACAGCGTTTAACTGAATTAGGATGTAAAGTTACATATCAAAAAAGCCATTTACTAGAACCGCGTAAAATTCGTACAGCAGAAGATATTCGTCCAGGTACAAAGAAAGGTAAACTTGATCGCAAACCTATATGGATTGTAGAAATTACCATGCCAAAGAAAGTAGCTTTTGATATGTATAAAGGCTACATGGATAAATTAAAGAACGAAAATAAAGAACCTGCTGAAGCACCAACACAAGGTACAGCACCTGCAGGAGGGTCACCTGCTCCAGCGGCGCCAGCAGCACCTGCGGCTCCAACGCCAGCAGCACCTGCGGCATCTGGAGGAGCACCAGCATGAGCCTAAACGAAAGTTTATTCGCTGGCGACTTAGAAAACTTAGTTAAAAAAGTATTCGAAGTTGATAATTTTAAAAGTAAAATTGGTCGAGACGAAGATATAGTTGTCTTAAGTTTTACAGTTGATTACGAAGATCCAGCAAAAGATTTAGAAAACTTTTTTGAAATGGGCTACGATTTTGTATTAGATGCAGATGTTAGTCCTGGTGAAACAGACGACGGAACTTACAGAGTTTATGTTGAATTAGAACGTGGGCGCAGAGTATGTGAACAAATTCTTGAACTAGTCGAAGGAGTAGAGAAGTTAACTGGCGTGGAAGATATGCGTTTTAGATATTTTAAAAATTTTAAAAGTCGACCAGCTACTTTAGAAAATTTAGAAACAGTAATTCCAAGAGATAAAGAAAGTTACAGAGTTGCTACTCAACAAGATGGATTAGATAATTTTAGTAATTTTTTCAGTAATAGCTATTCAGAAAATATTAATGTGTTGGAAGATACAATTTCTTTCAAACGCAGTTTCAGTGGCCCTGTAAAATTTAATATAATAGACAGTGGTAGCAAATCATCAATTTACGAAAATACAAAAGGTCCTATTGTTTTAGAAACAAAAAACATGGCCGAAGTTATGTTCTTAACTAAGGTCATAGGAAATTACAATATTAATAAAATTGGTGATACATTTATATTTGAAAACGGCTCATGGGCTGTAGCACTTAAAAGGATAGAATAATGGCAGATTCATTTACATTTGATTTTAGTTTAGAAAAATGCACAGCAATACTACAAAATAATCCATACAGCGAACATTGGCATGAGGCATTGTGCAAAATATTGCCAGACTATGATATCAACACACTTGAGCGTGTGGCTTGTTTTATGGGGCAAACTATGGTAGAGTCAGCTGGCTACAAAGCTATCATTGAAAATTTAAACTATCGTCCAGAAACATTGTGCAAAGTATGGCCGCATTATTTCAATGCCAGCAATGTTAACGACTATGCTCATCAACCAGAAAAGATTGCTAATCGTGCGTATGGTGGACGTATGGGCAATGGTGACGAAGCTTCGGGCGATGGTTTCAAATACTGCGGACGTGGACTCATTCAGTTGACTGGAAAAAGCAACTACGCTAAATTTGCTGAAAGTATTGATACTCCCTTAGATGATGTTCCAGAATTTCTAACAACATTTGAAGGTTGTGTACAAAGTGCTTGTTGGTTCTGGGAAGCTAATAATCTTAATGCTCTAGCAGATCAAGGTGATGTATTAGGTCTAACTAAAAAGATCAACGGTGGTACATTAGGTCTAGCTGAACGTCAACAACATACTGCTAACGCACACCAAATCTTATCGAGTTAATTATGTTTAGTTGGTTACTAGAACAAGTATTAGGAAATCTACCCACATGGTTGTGGCCTACTATTGCCGGAGGTTCGGCAGTTGTTTATTTTTTAGCTCATATTATCGGCAATTTTCCTAATTTTAAACCATATGCGTTGTTTATTAAACCTGTGGCATTTGTATCAATTTTAGGCAGTGTTTTTATGTTTGGGGGCGCTGGAGTAACCGATATACTACAAGCACAGATTAAAGAACAAGAAGCTAAAATTGCTGTGGCACAGCAAGCTAGTTCAGATGCTAATACAAACATACAAACAAAAATCGTCACTAAAACTAAAGTTATTCATGATACACAAGTAGTTTATCAAGAAAAAATTAAAGAAGTTGAAAAGAAAATCGATGCAGACTGTAAAATTGATCCAGAGGCTATTACTATTTTAAATGGTGCGGCTAAGAATCCATTAGGAGCGACTAAGTGAAAAAATTATTAGTCGCCTCATTAATTGTATTTCTGAGCGGTTGTTCTAGTGTTACTGGACCTAAAATGACTATGTCATGGCCGGATACTCCGCCAGATCTTAAAACAGCTTGTCCAGATCTAAATCAAGTAGATGCTTCTACAACAAAACTAAGCGATGCGTTGAATGTTATTACAGTCAATTACAGTCAATATTACATTTGCAAAGATCGTGTAGATAATTGGATTGATTGGTACAATACTCAACAAAAGATATTTAACAGCGTGAAATAAATACGTATATAACAGCCAAAAGGAGCGAACTATGGCAGAAGAAAAAGACGGCGGTGGAGCAGAATGGATGCAAAAACTATGGCGTCCAGCAATGGGTTGGATGTACATGTTAATCTGTATGGCCGACATGATAGTATTCCCAGTACTATGGGCATTATGGCAAGGCATTAATCATGTACCTATTACACAATGGAATCCACTGACACTTCAAGGTGCTGGTCTGTTTCATATTGCTATGGGTGCGGTATTAGGTATTAGCGCATTTGGTCGTACACAAGAAAAATTAGCAGGTACAGCAGCCAATCCAACTTCTACAAGCCAAACAATTACTAACAATCAAAATATGTCAGGCAATGTAGCTGGCGGTTTTGGTAGTGGTGGTAATATGGGTGGTGGATTTGGCGGATCAACAGGAGGATTTGGCGGTGGAAACAACTCATCATTTGGCGGGGCTCCAGCATTTGGCGCACCTGCGTCAGGAGGATTCGGAGCATCATCCGGTGGCTTTGGTTCATCAACTCCATCTACAGGCGGCTTTGGAAGCACACCTCCAGCAACAACACCCACAGGGTCAGCAGGAGGTTTTGGATCGGGTTTTAACAGCGGGTCAGGAGCAACACCCGCAACTACGCCAGCGTTAACATCATCTGGTAAAAAAGTTGTTCCATCATTTGACCAACCAGCACTATAAGGAAATAAAATGAAAAAATTATTAGCACTTTTAATTGTAGCAGTTTTTGCTAGTTCAGCAATGGCTACAGAAAAAGCCAAAGCACCTGCCAAAGCACCTGCAAAGAAAGAAGTTAAACATCACAAGAAAGCAGAAGGTACTGAAATAGCTGGTACTAAACCAGATACAGTAGCACCTAAAAAGAAGAAATAATTATTATGGCAAATACTCGTAAACTACACTACAAGGACATTAACTCAGATGCTGCCGCTTATGTGGGCGAACTGGGCAGTATTTTCTTTGATCCTACAACTACTACCTTACGTATAGGTGATGGAGTAACAGAGGGTGGTAAACCTTTAGTTGATTTAAAGAGTGCTAGTATGTTTGGTACTGATCATGGTCATGACAACGCCTACATAACGTCAAGTAATCATTATACCGGTGATCTTGCTTATAACTGGACTTTTCAATGGCAGAGTAATAGTAAAGGCGAAATTATTTGCTACAATCCACAGAGCTTTAATCCAAGTGGTGTGACCACAGCATGGACGGTGACATCGTATGTAAACGGTGTAGCCACTGTAAGCAGAAGTACTAAAACTTGGGATAATGGACACAGCTACGGTACCGACTTGACTGCGGCATTAACTAACAGTGGCGACTATGCTCAAATGGTATTTGTAGATCTATCCACTCATGCGGCTTTTGAAGTTACTTGGACAGCAGAGTCCAGTACAGCGGGCGGAATCAGTGTACGAGTACTTTACGGTGATTTTACAGTTCAAGCTAACGGTTAACGACAAGCCAAACTCTTGACAGGCTTCGGCTAATGTAGTATAATTACTATATTAACGGAGCCTGTTTTTACGACTATGACTGATTATTACCAAACATTAGGTGTTAGCGAAGGTGCTAGCCCAGAAGAAATTAAACGAGCATACCGAAGCTTGGCTAATAAACATCATCCAGACAAGGGTGGGGATCAAGCCAAATTCAAAGATATCAGTGTTGCTTATGAAAATCTAAGTGATCCGCAAAAGAAAGCTGAATATGATCAACAACGTATGTACGGCGGCGGACAACAGTTCCATTTTAATACAGGCCCTGGAGGTTTTGATCCATTTGGTCATATGTTTGGTCAAGGGTTTGGACAAGGTAGTCCATTTGGTGACATTTTTGGTCACATGCGTCAACAAGCTAGACGTAATAGAGATTTAAACATACAATGTCAAGTAAGTTTTATCGATAGTTATACCGGTAAGCAGTTAGAAGCAAATTACAGACTACCAAGTGGACGTAATCAAAATGTTGTTATTAACGTGCCGGCTGGTATACAAAACGGAGATACTATCCGTTATAACGGTCTAGGCGACGATAGTGTTCCTAATGCTCCACGTGGAAATTTAAATGTTACTATTATTGTAAATCCAGATCCAAACTACGAAAGACGTGGAGATGATGTGTTTACAAAAGTTGATATTACACCTATCGAAGCTATGATTGGAACTAAGAAAACTGTTAAGACATTAGGTGGTCAAAGTTTAACTCTTGAAATTAGAGCAGGAGTTGAAACAGGAGTAGAGTATGCTAGTCACGGAAATGGATTTCCGAATGTAAATAATGGGCAGAAGGGACGATTTGTTAGTGTAGTAAACATTAAAACTCCTGCTGTAACGGATCCACTTTTAGTAGCTGAACTAGGTAAACTCAATAATGCAATTAGTCAAAAGTACTGATCAAATATTAAAAACTTGTGCCCAACCTTGGATTTTCGAAACCGATAAAGATTTTGAAGATGCTCGACAGCTAGAAATAGACATGGTTCAGCTTATGATTGAAAGTAACGGCATTGGCTTGGCTGCTAATCAAGTTGGACTACTTAAAAGAGTATTTGCAATTCTTCTTAAGGATCAAGTTCCGTTCTGCATGTTCAATCCGCAAATTGTTTCAAACACACCAGATTTTGTAAACGGGGAAGAAGGTTGTTTGAGCTTTCCTGATTTATTTTTACCAGTAAAAAGATACAATTTGATTACCGCCGAATACTTTGACAGGGCGGGAAAAAAGTGTATAATAGATTTAAATGGAATAGATTCTAGATGTTTCCAACATGAATTGGATCATTTAAATGGAGTCTGTTTTGTTGAAAAAGTTAGCCCGTTAAAGTTAGCAATGGCAAAAAAGAAACTATTAAAAAGAGGAAAAAGTAATGGTCGAACCAAGTGATAACCTACAAGCAGTTTTTGAAAGGGCAATCGAAACCGCTAAAAAATTGCATCACGAATATTTAACAATCGAGCACTTGATGTTTGCTATGTTAGCCGACGAAAGTTTTTCTGCCGCCTTGACAGGCTTTGGAAGTAATACAGACGCTCTTAAACAAGATTTAACCGATTATTTGCAGAACAAATGCAGTGAGTTTACAATACCTGATGTAGTTGTTAAACCTAAAAAAACACAATCAGTCGAACGTGTTCTTAACCGTGCGTTCACACAAGTCCTATTCAATGGACGTCAACAAATAGAACCAACAGATGTTTTCTTGAGCATGTTTGGAGAAAAACGTAGTTGGGCGTTTTATTACATTAATAAAAACGGTATCGATAAAGATAAGTTTAATGATTATATCAATAATAATATTGAAATCGAAGAAGAAGGACCTGCCGATGGTCAAAGTGACAAGGCGCTCAAGGCATTCACTACTAACTTAAATGACGAAGTTACTAAGAAGAAAATTGATCCAGTTATTGGACGTATTGACGAATTAGAAAACATTGCACTAGCATTAGGTCGTCGTAGTAAAAACAACGTAATCCTTGTAGGAGATCCAGGTGTCGGTAAGACAGCCATAGCAGAAGGTCTAGCCTACAATATTGTTAATGGTGCTATTCCTGATTTCCTAAAAGAATATAAGGTATACAGTTTAGATATTAGTGCTATGCTTGCTGGCAGTAAATATCGTGGTGACTTTGAAGAACGTTTTAAACTAGTTATCAAAGCTCTACAAAAGAAAGGCAAGACTGTTTTGTTCATTGACGAGGCACATATGATCTCTGGCGCAGGATCTGCTAGCAACTCAGCTAACGACCTAGCTAACATGATGAAACCTGCTCTAAGCAAAGGCAACATTAAAGTTGTGGCCAGTACTACATGGGAAGAATATCGTAAACACTTTGAAAAGGATCGTGCGTTGATGCGTCGATTCCAACGCATTACTGTTGACGAGCCAACTATGGAAGTTACTAAGCAAATTCTTAAAGGTATTAAGAAATATTACGAAACATTCCACAATGTTAAAATCCGTGATGATGCTATTGATGCTGCTATTAAGTTGTCAATTAAGTATCAAACAGATAAGAAATTGCCGGATAAAGCAATTGATTTGATCGACGTTGCTTGCAGTCGTTTTAACTTGAAACTTGCAGATGAAAGAATCATCGGCGAGCGTGAAGTACAATACGAACTTGCTAAGATGATTCAAATGCCAGAAGAAAAGATTATGGAAACTGAATCTAGCAACCTTGCTACTCTACAGGATAACTTACAAGCAGAAGTTTTTGGACAAGATCTTGCAGTTACAGAAGTTGTGGACAAGATCATGGTTGCTCAAGCAGGTCTTAAATCTGAGAATAAGCCTATTGGATCGTTTGTATTCATGGGGCCAACTGGTTGCGGTAAGACTGAAACAGCTAAGTCACTGGCCAAGCACTTGGGTGTTAAGTTGCTACGTTTTGATATGAGTGAATATCAAGAGAAGCATAGTATCAGTAAGTTGATTGGTAGCCCTCCAGGTTACGTTGGCTTTGAAGAAAACGCAGGTTTGTTGATTACACAGATTCAAGAGAATCCAAATGCTGTATTATTGTTTGACGAAGTTGAAAAATCGCATCCAGATGTAACAACTGTCTTGTTGCAAATGATGGACAATGGTTTTATTACTGGTTCAAATGGTAAACGTGCAGATTGTCGTAACTTAATTCTTATTCTTACTACAAATGCTGGTGCTCAAGATGCTGAAAAGAACACTATTGGCTTTGGCACACAAGAAAAAGAATACAGTGATAAAGATTTGAAGAAGTTCTTTACTCCAGAGTTCCGTAATCGTTTAGATGGCATTATGACGTTTAACAAGCTGAACAAAGAATCTATGGTTAAAGTTGTTAATAAATTTATCGATGAACTCAAAGCACAAGTTAAAGACAAAGGTGTTAAGATTAAAATCAATAAAGAAGCAACTGAATGGTTAATTACCAAAGGATTTGATCCTAAAATGGGTGCTCGACCATTACAGCGTGTTATCGATAAAGAAATCAAACGCAATCTTGCTAAGATGATGTTGTTCGGTGCATTGAAGAATGGCGGTGGCGCAAGTATTACATTAGAGGGTGATCAACTAGTAATAGTAGCAACTCCTAAAGAAGTTAAAATTCCGCTGTTGGCAATAGATCCACCAAATACTGGCATTGAAATTGTAGAAGAAAATGCTGTACAAGACAACTAGACGTCTCTTTAAAGGCATATACCAGTACAAAATAGTGCTGGTATGTGCCGGTTCGCATTGGTTTCGCTCAGGTAATATAAGCGAAGCGTTTGCAGAATTACAAAAAATAGATCTACAGTCAAATCAAAAAAATATACCGTATCGCAATACGTTTATTAAAACACGAGAAGATTTAGACTATGCTTTTAGTCTAGCAACTGTGTTAAATCAAATGAAAGATTTTGAATTACGTGTTGAGTCTCCATGGATTTCAATCTATACCAATGCTAAAAAAGATATAACTAAACTCTCTAAGCTAGATGAAACTAAAGTAAAGTATATTTCTGAGCCAGCTAACACAAATCTTAGTGCAGATACTATAATCATGCCTAAAATGAACTTTGATTATCGTATTACACTGGGCAAAACTAACCAGCCTAACCCAGCATTTATAGACTGGGCAAACTCTAGTAAAAAATGCAAACTAACTAAAAGCTGTATTAGAGATCTAGGAAAACCTCGTAGTTGGGGTGGGACACATTTCTACATTACAGGCGATAACAATCTTCTATTAGCTAAAATGCACTTAGGTGGTTCCATAGCAAAGATAGAGCGTATAGTTAAAAACTAAAGCCTGTCAAAAGCGATAAATACTCTAACCGCAGAGTTATCTGCTGATATTACGTTACGGGCTTAAAAATGCGCATACAAGACTTATTAGAAGGGCATCATTTTAAAGATAGCGATTTTGTTGTCAATAAAGGTGAAAAACGCGAGATCAATTTCGATCTAGCTGAAGATCTGATGCATTTCATGCACAACGATGACGATGTGTACCGCCGTCATTTGTATCCAAGCCTATCATTTTGTATTGATAGAGCTAAATCCAAACAACCTACAAAGAAAAGTATATTCGGGCCAGCTGTTGAAAGCAGTTACAAATTATACGTTAAAAAATTTCCTATACGCGAACTACCAGACGAATTAGACAAAGAATTATGTAATGAAATCTGTGAAAAACTTCACGAGGAATTTAAAGAACATTTAAGCGACGGCAAGTACAAGGACTAACAATGCTATTAAGAGAATTATTCGTTAGCCTTCATAATAAAAAAATCATTAACGAAGGCGGTAATATTTGGCCTGACACAGATCATTTCGATCAAGCCATTGCTGCCAATTTAGCTCACGAAACTGACAAGTACCTAAACAGTCTTAGTCTTAAAGTATATCTTATCGGAAGTGCTGCAACTCCAACACCTGGAAAAATGAGCGGTGATTTAGATGTTATGACTGATATGAGTCATCTTATGAATCATTTTAAAATTAAAGATCCTAAGACAGCACGTATTGAGTTAGAAAAATACTTACAAGGTCAAGGTTTAATGACTAAACGTACAGGTGTTACTGTACATATTCGTTTACCATATGAAGATAAATTCTATCAAGTAGATATTAAAGCCGTTGTAAACGCAGAGAAAGTACATAAATTTCATGTACACAATATTCCAGCAGGAAGTCCTTACAAAGGTGTACACAAACAAATGATGATGAATGCGCTAGCAAGTAGTCAAGGAATGTTGTGGTCGCCAGATGAAGCGTTATATGCTAGAGATGCTGAAGGTAAGAAATCAAATATGATTAGTGATGACTTAGATGTTATTGCTAAAAAATTGTTAGGACCGCATGCCAAGGAATCAGATTTAGGCAGTGTTGAAAGTATTTTAAATGCTATTCCAGATCCAGCACGTAAGAAGGAAATATTTGACAAAGCAAGTAGTGGTGCAAGTTGGCAAGCTGTTACTCCAACTACAATAAACGAAGCCGCTGCTCCAACTGTTGGCCGTAAATATCAACATATCGAAGATTTAGTATTCACGAATGGTAGTACAGGCGGATTGCATGCCGTTGAACGACTACGTCATATGACCAGTAAGGGTGGCAGCATAGAATTAAAATGGGATGGTAGTCCAGTTATCTATTGGGGTCGTGATGAACACGGTAAGTTCCATATGTTTCCAAAAAATGCATGGGACTATATGAAGCGTGGTACTACTCATACTAAGAGTGGTGTAACTACCATGATGAACGACCCAGATGATGTTGCTATGTTTATTTTAGGAACTGGAACCTTACAGCCTGGGCAAGAAGAACAGCGCAAAGCATTTGCAAGAGGATTGTCAGACCTTTGGCCATACTTTGAACAGATTAGTCCTAAGACAGGGTATATCGAAGGTGGGATATTGTTTAGTCCATTAAAGCCGGCGGTGTTAAATCCTAGCACACACGAATACGACTTTACTCCTAACATAACAAGTTTCCATATTCCTGCAACTAGCGAATTAGGTAAAAAAATTGCTAAGGCAAAAATAATGGTTGCTGCCACTGGATACTATACTCATATCGGAGCAGATGAAACACGTTATCCTAATGCTGAAAAATTATCAACATCAGATATAATTGTGCAAGGTACAACTTATGTAGAAAATGCTCCTCAAGTAGATTCTACTGGTTTAGATCACGCAGAAGATTATATTAAACAGAATAAATCAGCTATCGATAGTTTCTTAGCAGGACAACCTGGACTAAGTAAACCTGGAGATGTATTATATACATTCTTTAATCAAAATTTACGAGTTGCAGGTGTCAAACAACATTTTGCACAATGGGCTCAATCTAAATTAAGTAACGCACAAGCACAAAAAGTTTTAAGCCATCCTGGACTCGATGCTGTGTTGACCGCTGTTGAATTATTAACACATGAAAAAATGAAAGTAATTTCAGCACTAAGTAGTGGAACACACGGTGGAATCCGACAAACAAAGCCCGAAGGTTATGTACAAGCTCACCCTGGTGGTAAGTTTAAAAACGACATACCCGGACAGTTTGTTAAAACAATCGACCAAGCCAACTGGGCTCCAAGGAAAGACTAATGCGTTTAAGACAACTTTTTGAAAACTTAGATCGCACCGGCGAAGGAAAAGCTGCTGTAGTTGGTTGGGGTCGCGGCATGGGTCATAAAGGACACATGTTCTTAGCTGACGCTGTTATTACACAAGCTGAAGAAACTGGCGCTGATCCTTATTTTGTTGTTAGTCGTACTATAGGTAAAGACGATCCAATTACTCCAGAAGAAAAATTGCACATCTATAAAAAAGTATTTCCTAAACATGGACATATTTTTCATACCGCTACAGAAGAAATGCCAGATTTAACTCGTGTACTAACACAGTTAAACAAACATGGTTATACAGATGTTACGGTAGTTGTTGGTGCAGATCAAAAAAATGCTTTAAGTTATGTAACACAGTATAACGGTAAACCAGATAAAGCAGGTAATGTACCATTTAATTTTAATAGTTTAAATGTTATTAGTCGTCAAGAGACTAATAGTAAGTATTCCCAAGAAGAAGGACCACGTGCTACACCAATGCGCGATATACTTAAAGATCCTAATGCCAGTGACGATGAAAAATTCCAAGCATGGCGTGACGCTATGAGTCCAGAACTAAGCGATGATGAAGTTCGCGACATGATGACAAAAGCTGGACAACGCATGGCAGATCCTACCTTTGGTAAAAAGCCTAAAGTAGCAAAGAAAGAAAAGGCTGTAGCGGAAAACGTTACTTCGATTAAATATGCTAATAAGGTAATTAGAGAAATGAGAGCACAAGAATTTGTCCGTCGTCAATTAAATGAAAAAGCAACTATAACAGCAGCTACACCAGATGCACCGTATGCCGGTCAAGGTGATAGCGATGATTTAGCAGATGAACACTTGGCTGGTTTAAACCATGCTGTTAGTTTTCCATCTATCAGTATGAACAAATCAAATGGTAGTTCTTATCTACAATATAGATTTGGTCTAGCAATGGCTGGAGCACACCCTAATGCAAACGACCATATGCCTGTGCCTATGTCTACCGGAGGAGCATTTAGCGGAGATCCATTAATTGCACCGTTCAGCGATCAGGATTTAGAAATTGTTAAAGCTGCAGGCAAACATATTGGTGCCGGTAAAATGACTAAATTGGCAGATAGAAGTAATGAAATGCCAAATACTAATAAAGTTAGTCCTATAGCTAAACCTAAAAAGAACAAATACGGAATATAAAATGCGAGCCAAAGAGTTTATTACCGAACATACAGGAAAGCATCATGATAATCACATGGTAGCAGCTCAAGGTACTCGTAAGGTTCGCGATCCTGGAGGTTACTATCCTAGTTACCATCAAATGCGCATGGGTATAGTAGTTGGTACTATGGACGGTAAAGGTAATATACCAAAAAATGTTCCGCATGAAAGTTGGATGGGTCCATATTGGACGCAACATCCTTGGACTGAAATAGAACATAAGATGTTCCAAGATGCTAAAAAAGTCATCCCAACAGAAGATCATGAAGTAATACCTTGGAAGAAAAGTGAAGAGCCAAGTGATACACACAAAGTTAGCCCAATAGCTAAATCTAAAAAGAACAAATACGGAATCTAAGATGGACGAAAAATATCATTTAGCACTTAAAACAGCATTTGCTAGTGAATATGCCTTTGCATTAAAGGCGCAAAACTTTCATTGGAATACAGAAGGACCTTTATTCTATCAACAACATTTATTGTTTGAAAGAATTTATGATGAAGTTTACGGAAGCATTGATACGTTTGCTGAACAATTACGTGCTTTACAAGTTTATACTCCAGCAAGTTTAGCTAAATTTAGTATGTTATCTAAAGTAGAAGACGAAAATGCTGTACCAGATTTTCACGGAATGTTAAGCGAGTTATTAGAAGATAGTGAACGTATGGCTAATATCTTTCGTATTACATTTACTATGGCAGAAGAACACGGCGATCACGGACTAAGTAATTTTTTAGCAGATCGTCAAGATGCACATAAAAAACACAGCTGGATGTTAAGAGCGAGTTTAAAATAATGGATGAACTAGCACAACTTAAGAAGTTAGCAGGCATTAACGAGTTTAAAGGCCTACAACCTTACGGCGGTAGCAATATCAGTATAACTGGTACAGAGAAAGCAAAGATTATGCGTGAACAAAATATACAGCCTGGAACTGAAGAATGGTTCAAGTTGTGGTTTAGTTTACCTAAATTTATGAATGGCGAACGTGCTGTAGGTACAGGATACAGAGGAATTAAAAATGAAAATTAATGAATTAGAAGAAAGTTACAGACGTAACAGCCTAACAAATTATTACGATAGCGATGGCAATGATTTGCGTGGCGGTGCTAGCGATGAAGCTAATTTATGGTACAAATACGATCCGCAAGACGGCAGACTTAAACAACGAATGATTGCCGGGCACGAAGAACGTGCTGCACGTAACGCAGGATTCAGAGATGGGCAAGAGGCTGCATTAAGAGTACACGGCATTGTTAGGAGCAAATATCATCACGGTAAGTGGATACAAAATCAAGGCGGCAAGTGGATTGAAGTACATCCGTTTGGTAACTCAGAAATTGAGAATGAAGGTATAGCTAGTGCGGCTATGGCAAAATTGCCTGGTTTTCTAAATACCATAGGAAAAGATTCACAATCGATTGCTAAAATACAAGATCAAATCACTCAGCGCATAGTACGTGCAGGTGAAGGACATCCTGCTGTGGCTCATTTGAATGATGCACATAGTTGGCTAAGCCAGATGTATAAGAATCCTACCGAAGAACAAGCCAAGGCATTTTACCAAGCTGTTCAAAAAGCCAATGGTGCTGGTATTAGAGAATCGGCTACAGCAGGTGCTACCAGTGCCGCTAACATCGGAACCGTAGATGCTCCGCATTTAAGTCCAGGAAAAGCCCGTGGAAAGAAAAGCTATATTGGTAGTCCAGGGCGTAGTGGCACAAAAGCACCCCCACAGCCTAAGGTTGTACAACCTAAAAACAAGAACGGAACAGCCAAAAACGGTTTAGATATTAAAGGTACCAGCTTATTTGGTGGTCCTAAGAACGAAGCACAAGTCATCAAAAGACGCTAAATATATAAAGATAAACGGAGTATACTCATGCCACCAGAATTAGATAACATGGAACCAGAAATGAACATGGACAACCAAGAAGGGGAAGTAATTGGAACGCACGGCGACACAGATCGCGAAGGTGCAATGGCCAAAGCTGACCTACACAAACTAGCCACTTATGCTACAAAACTAGGCGAACAGATCCAAGACGAAGATCAATTAGAAGCATGGGTACAAGCTAAGATTACCAAAGCAGCTGATTATATCGCTAGTGTGTATCATTATCTAGAATACGAAATGAAGTTTACAGAGTATGCTCATCATTTAGATAATAGCGATACCTTAAGCGAAAGTCAAAAACGTGCTCTTAAAAACAAGTTAATGGAAGCTAAGGCTAAAGTTAAAGAACTTAAGAAAACTCAAGCTGAAAAGATTAAGTCTAAAGAAGAAAAAATTGACGAAAGTTTGATGGACCCATGCGGACACTGCGGTGGTTCAGGACATGTTGAACGTCAAATTCCTGGACATGTAAAAGCTAAAGTAGAAAAACATAAAAAACTACATAACTTTATTGATAAAAAAATTAAAGATGCTAATAAAAACGGAATCCCAGATGACGAAGAAGTTGACGAAGATTTTGATGCATTAAAGAAAACAGGCGATAAGACTAAAACAGCTGCAGGCGGTATAGTTACTAAGACTGACAAAGGTATCAAACACGAGCGTCCTTCATCAAGTTATGATGATGGCGGTGATGAGTTAGATTCAATTGCTAAATCAGGCAAGGGCACAAAGAGTCATGCTAAAGCTAAAGACTCTGCTACTAAGAAAGCTGAAAAGTCAAACGACATCAAACTACCTAAGCACACAGGCAATACATGGGGCATGAAAGGTGGCGAAAAGTTTGGTAAGAAGATGGAAGAAGGCAAAGAAAAGAAAGCCGACAAAGACTACGACGGTGACGGTAAAGTAGAATCTGGTAAAGATGAATACTTAGGTAGCCGCATTGCTGCTGCTAAGAAGGCTGGCAAATTAAAAGAAGCCGTCAAGATGTGCAAAGAATGCGATATGCCTGTAACAGAATGCAGTTGCAAGTCAGTTAAAGAAAGTGCCAAGCCAAGCGCAGGTTTAAGCAAGGCTAAAAAGTCTGCTACAGTTAAAAAGGCCAAAGCAGGCGGCGACATTGGTAAACCAGGTAAAGGTTTTGACAAACTAGCTAAAAAAGCCGGTGGTGGCGAGAAAGGTGAGAAAATTGCCGCGGCCGCTATGTGGAAGAACATCAAAGAAACTACTGCTTACATTGCTGAAAAAGCAAAAGCTGCTAAACCAGATTTCTTAGACATGGACAAAGACGGTGACAAGAAAGAGCCAATGAAGAAAGCTGTTGCTGACAAGAAGAAAGAGGCTGTTAAAGAGTCTACAGATTTTAGTCGCTTACAAGAGCTAACAGGTCGCTTGAATCGTGCAGAAAAGCCAGCACTAGTTGAAAACCGTGAGGTAGATCAAATCCGTGCATTAACAAAACGTTTATTGGGATAATCCAATGGACATGAAGCGCATTCTACAGGCGATGGATGGAGTGTCTACAAAGCCTGTAGAAGGCGCAAATGACATGAAAAAGTTCCTTCAGGTTGTAACTGAAGGGGCTAATCCTCATAAAGTTAGCTTGCCTGTTCAAATGGCCATGCAACACTATCAGAAGCCTAAAGAAGAACCTACTAGACCTGTAGGACGCGAACTTACTATTAGCAAATATTTTCATAAAGTAGAAGAAGAGCTTGCTGAACAAAAAACTGAAAAGCAACAATTAATAAAACAATACAGTCAAACTATTGCTGACCGTGTTTTAATGAAAGAATCTGCATCAAAAAAACTTGCAGAACATGAAATCCCCGGACATAGTATGGGATTCACAGGCGGTGTCGGTCCTGGTATGCAAGATTATGTAGTCGATGAAGCTCCATTAGATTTTGATAAAGAAAATCCAGCATCCAGTACTATATACGGACATAAGAGTAATCCTGGATCTATTGAATATAGAATTATGCGAGCTCGCGCACAACTAAAAGATTTAGCAGAACGAGCACAAAGTAACGAATTAATTGTATGGGAAGGCATTTCACGTCAATTCCCTGAACTGGCCATGAATATCGAAGAAATACGTCATGGTATTGAAGAACTAGCTAAGATCCGTAAAGGCGGTGGACGTAGAGTCCACAATATACCTAAGGAAATTGGAGAAGCTGTACTAGCTCCTATCAAACCAGCTACACCAAAAGCAATTAAACCAAAAAAGAAAACTAGTGTTTGTCGAACAGGACAAGTACAAACAGGAATGCAAACCAAAGATGGGAAGCTAGTTCCCAAGTGTTCAATTAAATAAATATAAAATCGTTAGGGAATAATATGAACTTAAGAGATTTGATGACAAAATTAGATACTATTGCAGAAGCAGATGATGCTAGAGCACAGTATGACAAATTTAAAGCCGATGACGCTCGTGCAGGAGCTATTACACAAGTTAAAACAATGCTAAAGCCAAATGGTGGCGGAAACTTTATCGATCCTAAGGACGGTATTGTTAAATGGCAAGAACAAATGCAAGGCGATTCAGGTGGGCCTGGTAGCGTCAGAGAGTTTCCATTCGACTGGTATAAGAAAGGTCAAGAATCAAAGTTTTTTGATATTTTAAAAACTGCTGGATTAGAACTAGTTCCAGTTGATAGAAAAAATTTGTTTGGTACAAGTCAAGTAGTAGGTATTAAAGGCGGGCCACAAGCATTAGCTAATTTAGATAAACCTCAAACTCCTACAGCACCAACAGGTCCAACTGCAGGACAGCAAAAAGGTCCACAAGACGATATTGCAAAATTAGATGCGTTAACTGCTCAATTAGAAGCTAGTTTGAAAGGTCAAGGTCCTGCTCCAGATACAACAACAACACCAACTACTACAACTACTACTAATCCACCAGTTAAGAAAGACGAACCACAAAGTACTGGTAAGAAAGTTGCTACAGGGTTGGGAATTGGTGCTGGTGCATTGGCTGGACAACAGCTAGCTAAAAAAGCTGGTATGGGTGGATTTGGTCAAGCAGGTGCTGCAGGCATCGGCGGTGCTATCGGTGGGTTAGTTCCACAGGCTTTTATGAAAGAAGGCATTGAATTTAACTCAAGCATGGCTCAATCTTTAACTGAAAGTTTTGGTTATGAGTTTGAAAATGAACAATTAGACGAATACAGTATGCAACAGTTTGGCCAGGATGCTGGCGACTTTGGTCGTGGTGCATGGAACGGTGCAACATTAGGCACAGGCGATAACATTGTTGCCGGTGTTAAAAGTGCATTTGGTCCAGGCACATACAAAGATGAATTACAAAAACAAATGGCTTCTAGTCAAGAAGCTGAAAAACGTAGTCCTTGGTTATACGGTGCTGGTAATGTCGCTGGTAGTATTGCAGCTCCAATTCCTGGAGGTGCTGTTGCAGGTGGATTGATTAAAGGTATAAGTACAGGTGCTAAATTAGCTCGTGCTGGAACATCGTTAGGTGTTAATTTGGCTGCACAAAAAGGTGTAGATACACTTAAGAACAAAGCTGATATCAACACACTAGCACAAGGTGGCGATCAAAAATTAGCACAATTACAACAAGTTATTAAAACTATACCAGATGGTAAATTTGGCCCTAACACACAAAAAGCTCTAGCAGCTTGGCAAGCAGAACAAGGGTTACCTGCAACAGGTAAACCAGATCCTGCAACTTACGCTAAAGCTGGTATTGCAGAATCTAAAGCAACAACTGTTGCAGAAGATATCAAAGCATTACAAAACAAACTAGCAATGATCGAAAGCGGTCAATGGCGTTTAGAAGAAGATGCAGACTATCGTGTATGGTTAACAGAAGATAATACTGTTATCGATGATTACGGTAATCAAATTGTAGACGAAAATGTTCTGGATGCAATTGAATGGGATCAACAACGTTTAGACGAATTAAATTTAGGTGGAATAGGCAAGGCATTAGGCCGCGGTTGGGATAAAGTAGCTAACGTTGGCAGAAACTTTGCAGGTGGACTTGCTGGCAAAGATGCTACAGGCAATTTGATTAAAGATACTGAAAAGAGTTTTGCTAACAGAATGGCTACTGAACCTATGAAAAACGGTAAACTTCGTAGTCCTGGTCAAATTGCACGTGATTCAACAAACGCTCGCGGTACAGCCAATATGGCTAATAAAGCCGCTAACTGGGTTGGTCAAAATCCAGGTAAGACTGCTTTAGGTGCTGCAGCACTTGGAGCAGGAGGAATTGCAGCCGCAAATGCGTTAGGCGGAGGCAGTGCTAGTGAAACAGGAACAACTACCGGGGGAGGTAGTGGCGGTGGCGGTGGAGGAGCTAATTCAGATCCAAATATGCCACAAGCACCAGCGGGAGATACTCCAGGAACTACTCCAGCTGCTGGAAATTTAACTCCAGACCAACAAGCATTGATTAAGCAAATAGAAGAATTGATGTCACACGATTGGGCTGATGATAAAGATTGGATCAAAGCAACTGGACACGCTCGTGTTGTATTGGATAAAGCTACTAAAGCAAATCCTCTACAAACAGCGATGGATGCTAAGAACGATGCGGGCGCAACTACTCAAACAGCAAGTACACCGGCATCTACTCCAGCTACCGGTCAAAGTGCTGCACCAACAGGTGCAACTACTCCAGATCCAACATTGAAAGTTTACAAAGATGGCGGTGGTGCAGGAGCTGCATCTAACCCAGCTGTTAAAGAATCGGAAGATGAATTGGCACGTTGGTTAAGAATCGCTCGCGGTTAATCAAATAAATGGCAGATTAATTTCTGCCATTTCCACCTCTAAAGGTTGAGTTTTTAAGATAATTAGTTTATAATAGGCAATATAGGAGATAATTTATGTCAGGACGCTCGTACGGTGCAGAAGAAAAGGCAAAACTAGAAAGATTGATTAGCGAAGGTAGTACAGTATTACGTGAAGTCGAAGATTTAACAGAAGGCTTAAAAGAAACAGTTAAGGCAGTAGCAGAAGAATTGCAGATCAAACCATCAGTTATTAATAAGGCAATTAAAATCGCACATAAAGGTGATTGGCAAGCCCATAATGCTGATTGGGAAGAAATTGAAGCAATTTTGGATATTACAAAACGTATCTAATAAGTAGTATAATAGAAAGGTTAGCTGGCCATAAACAGCATGAAGGTATTTGTCAGCCTAAATTGACAATGGAGAGTAAACTATGTCTTATGTAGACGCATGGTTTGACCGCGAGAACGATATCGTTCGAGTAGTTGAACGCAACAAGAAAGGTGAAAGGGAATTTAGAGATATTCCTGTACGCCATACATTTTATGTAAAAGACCCACGCGGCAAATTTACTTCAATTTACGGGGATACACTAACACGTATTATCTGTAAAAACACAAAAGAACTACGTAAAGAACAGGCCATTAACAATGGCAAGGAAATGTTTGAATCAGACATTAATCCTATCTTTGTAACACTAAGCGAACACTATTTAAATCAGGATGCTCCTAAACTAAATGTAGCATTTTTCGATATTGAGGTAGACTTCGATCCAGAGCGTGGCTACGCTAGTCCAGATGATGCCTTCATGCCAATTACTGCCATTGCCGTTTACTTGCAATGGATGGAAACTATGGTGTGTTTGGCTATTCCTCCCAAGAAATTAAAAATGGAGGATGCCAAAGAAATGGTCAAAGACTTTCCTAACACATATTTGTTTGATAACGAAGCAGATTTGTTGGACATGTTCTTGGATCTTATAAAAGATGCTGATGTTATTAGTGGTTGGAACAGTGAAGGGTTTGACGTACCTTATACAACAAATAGAGTTACAAAAGTGCTCAGCAAAGAAGATACTAGACGTTTCTGCTTGTTTGATCAATTTCCTAAACGTAGAGAATATGAAAAGTTTGGCCGTGATAGCGTAACCTATGACTACATTGGTCGCGTTCATTTAGACTATCTCGAACTGTACCGTAAGTATACGTATGAAGAACGTCACAGTTATCGACTGGACGCTATTGCTGAATATGAATTAGGCAAGCGTAAAACACAATACGAAGGTACACTAGATCAATTATACAACAACGACTTTAAGACGTTTGTCGAATACAACATTAATGACTGTAAACTACTTGACGATTTGGACAAGAAATTAAAGTTCATGGATCTTGCCAATACACTGGCACATGAAAATACAGTATTGTTACAAACAACAATGGGTGCTGTGGCTGTTACTGAACAGGCTATTATTAACGAAGCACATCGCAGAGGTTTCCAAGTTCCTAATAGAACTAAGATGAGTGAGCGTGAAGAAAACACAGCAGCCGCAGGTGCTTATGTTGCTTATCCTAAAGAAGGCATTCACGATTGGATTGGCTCACTGGATATTAACAGTCTGTATCCAAGTGCAATTCGTGCGCTCAACATGGGTCCGGAAACTATTATTGGTCAATTGCGTCAAACAATGACTGACGAGTATATTGAGGCACAAATGGCAAAAGGTAAATCGTTTGCAGCTGCTTGGGAAGGTGTATTTGGTAGTTTAGAATACACAGCCGTTATGAACCAAGAGATTGGTACAGATATTACCATCGACTGGGAAAATGGAGAAAGCGATGTATTAAGTGCTGCAGAAGTTTATAGACTAATATTTGAAAGCAATCAGCCTTGGGTTATTAGTGCTAATGGTACTATCTTTACTTACGAGAAAGAAGGTATCATTCCTGGCTTGCTAAAACGCTGGTATGCAGAACGTAAAGAAATGCAGGCCAAATTAAAAGATGCTATAAAGGCAGGAAATAAAGTTGAAGAAGAATACTGGGATAAAAGACAGTTGGTTAAAAAGATTAACCTCAATAGTTTGTATGGCGCTATTCTTAATAGTGGTTGTAGGTTCTTTGATAAGCGTATTGGTCAGTCCACTACTCTTACTGGCAGGCAGATCGTAAAACACATGGCCGGTAAGGTCAATGAAATTATTGCCGGAGAATATGACTACAGAGGTAAAGCTGTTATCTACGGTGACACTGACAGTTGTTATTTTAGTGCTTATAAGACACTACAAAAAGATATCGATACCGGTAAGATTCCTTGGACTAAAGAAACAGTTGTTGCTTTATATGACCAGATTGGTGAAGAAGTTAATACAACATTCCCTCAGTTTATGCTAGACACATTCCATGTACCTAAGTCACGTGGAGAAGTTATTAAAGCAGGTAGAGAAATTGTTGGATCTAAAAGTTTGTTTATTACTAAGAAACGTTATGCTGTTCTTTATTATGATAAAGAAGGCAAGCGTACAGACATAGATGGCAAGCCTGGAAAGATCAAGGCCATGGGTTTAGATTTGAAGCGTAGTGATACTCCAGAATTTATTCAAGACTTTTTAAGTGATGTTCTTGAAAAAGTTTTAACTGGTGCTAAAGAACAAGAAGTGCTGGATCAAATCAGCGAATTTAGAATTAAATTCAAAGCTCGTCCAGGTTGGGAGAAGGGTAGTCCAAAACGTGCCAATAAGATTACTGAATACCAAGGCAAAGAAGCAAAAGCTGGGAAGGCTAATATGCCTGGACATGTTCGTGCAAGTATTAATTGGAATACATTAAAGCGTATGTACAATGACAAATATTCTATGGGTATTACAGACGGTGCCAAAGTTATCGTGTGTAAACTTAAACCTAATCCGTTAGGTTACACATCAGTTGCATATCCAGTGGATGAACTGAGGTTACCACAGTGGTTCAAAGATTTACCATTTGATCACACTGAGATGGAACAGACCATCATTGACAATAAGTTAGAAAACTTAATCGGTGTACTTAACTGGGACATTACATCAACAGAAGAAAAGAACACATTTAATAGTTTATTCGAGTTTTAATATGAAAATTATAATTGCAGGTTACGGATTTGTTGGAAAGGCGGTTGTAGAATCGTTAAAAAATATAATAGTATATATTGTTGATCCAAAATATAATACAAGTCAAATATCACAAAATGAAGATGCAGATGGTATTATTATTTGCGTAGGAACTCCCAGTACTGATATTGGAGATTGCGATGTCAGTCAAATTTATCAAGTAATGGATCAAGTTCCCGAGACTATGCCAGTGTTAATTAAATCAACTATCCGTCCAGATTACCTAAATAGACTATTGGTAAATTATCCCAAACATAGCATTTGCTATAGTCCAGAATTTTTACGTGCGGCAACTGCTAACGAAGATTTTGCCAACCAAACATATATGGTGTTAGGCGGGTTTGATCCAAATTGGATGTGGGAGAATTTATTTAAACAATCTCTTAAAAACCTAAATACAATTGAACATTGTACACTAACAGAAGCCGCTATGGTAAAATATGCCACTAATTGTTTCCTAAGTGTCAAAGTAGCGTTCTTTAATCAGATTTACGATATGTGCCAAGCTAATGGTGCAGACTATAACAAGATTGTCGAACTATTAAAATTGGATGAGCGTATGGGTACAAGTCATATGCAAGTTCCAGGGCCAGATGGAAGTCGTGGATTTGGGGGTGCTTGCTTCCCTAAAGATACATCAGCATTTATGTATTATGCCGATTCATTACAAATGTCGCACACACTTGTGGAATCGGCAATAAAATATAATAAACGAGTTAGAAAAACATTGACATTGTCACAAAAACCTATATAATAACAAAACATGGAGATCCTTATGAAAGACTTTTTACAAGACCTAGTAGCACATACGCACAGTTTGGGCTTTTTACCTTTGGTCAAGGTAAGTGCAACTGACACAGAAACAAATATCGAGTCAATGGCTGAAGATCGTAGCGTTATCCTTAATGCTAAGACCAAGGAGCCCGTTGAAAACCTAGAAGGCACTTTTGGTATGCCTAACTTAAACAAGTTAGACATTCATTTGAAGTGCCCAGAGTACAAAGAAAACTTTACTATCGATGTTGTTACACAAAATCGTAACGGTGAAGATATTCCAACAGGCTTGCACTTTAAGAATGGTGCCGGTGACTTCGAAAACGACTATCGTTTTATGAATAGCGATATCATTAATGAAAAAATGAAATCAGTTAAATTCAAAGGTGCTAAGTGGGATATTGAATTTGCGCCAACAATGGCTAGTATTCAAAAATTAAAATTCCAAGCAGCTGCTCACACTGAAGAGCAAACATTCCAGGTTAGTGTTGACAATAACAATTTAGTTTTTAAATTCGGCGATGCAACTACACATGCAGGTTCCTTTGTATTCCAAAGAGGTGTTACTGGAAAATTACGTCAAACATGGAGTTGGCCTGTTAGTCAAGTTCAAAGCATTTTGAACTTAAATGGTGACAAGACTGTTCGCATCGCAGATGCAGGAGCACTACAAATTACCGTAGATAGCGGACTTGCAGAATACGAATACATTTTACCAGCACAGAGCAAATAACATGACTCAAGAACAAATTTTAGTAGCATGTGTATTATGGGCGGTGTGTATGGCCATTAGTTACACACACAGCGGTTGGCGCAATATGCGTGACTGTTATATGATGTGGTTTACCAAAGAATATTGGACTGGATACAATACTGTAGAATTTGTTAGCTGGTTAGCTAAAGCAATCATTATTATTCCTGGATTAATCTTTGGAATTCAAATATGGGAATTGTATTACCTAACACTCTTAACAAGTGTCACACTTATATGGGCTAGCCGTAAAAAAGCCTTGCCAACCCTAGTAGGTTTCAATACAATGTGGGCTTGGCTAAGTTTAATGGTTCTAGCACAGCATTGGATCAAATGATTAAAAATTTACTTAAACGCTTTTTCTGTCCTTATAAAGGCCCTGTTGGAGAACAATTAGGACTTATCGAAGGCATGAGTGCAGATCAGTATACTTGTCCAGAATTAAAAAATAGGATTGTTTCCAGGTATAAAGTAATTTGTTTTCCACCTGAAACTCCACTAAGTAATCCAACAAACTACGATCCCTTAAATCCGCCTGCGGGATGGAGATGGGATCCGTATTACGAGATATGGCATAAAACTAATGAATAAGAATTTAACAGCGACACAAAACGATTATGCATATTTCCTGCCGGCAACGTCGGGATTTTATAGCACCTATATAGGTAAACAGCGTCATAGCAATTACGTAGATCCGGCACGTATTCCTGCCAGCTTCGGTCCGTTAGGCATTGAAGCTATGAACTACTTGAATCCTAACGCATCGTTCTATTTTGATCATTGTTTGTATTCAGCTGGACATGCTAATTTAGATTTGGCAAAGTCTGATCCTAGTGAAGACATGTTTCGTAACAGAGACCGTACAACTAGTTGGGTATTAGGGGACTCGGGTGGTTTCCAAATTGGTAAGGGTGTATGGGCAGGTGAATGGAATGATCCAAATGGTCCAGTAGTTGCACAACGTATGGCTGAAGCAGTTGCTAAAGGCATCGAGTTGGTTCCACAACTACATCCAACTGGACATCCTAAAACTGATAAGAACGGTAATCCAAAGTATACTAAAATTGATCATGCTAAACTATATCAGGATCAGTTAGATGCGGCACAAAAGAAACGTGAACAAGTTCTTGCGTGGATGGATGCACTTATGGATTATGGCATGGTACTTGATATCCCAGCATGGGTTGGACGTAGTCCAGTTGGTGCTAAGAACAGTGGTGTTGCCGATTATCCACAAGCTGTTGCAGCCACAAAATACAATAACGAGTATTTTATTAAGCATCGTACAGGTGCTTGTAAATTCTTAAATGTATTGCAAGGCGAAAATCATAAGCAAGCAGAAGATTGGTATCAGCAGATGAAAGACTTCTGTGATCCTAAAAAGTACGACAAGCCATTTAACGGCTGGGCAATGGGCGGACAAAACATGTGCGACGTAGACTTAGTCTTACGCAGAATTGTAGCATTAAAGTTTGACGGCTTGCTAGAAGAAGGTCATCAAGACTGGATGCACTTTTTGGGTACAAGTAAACTGGAATGGGCATTACTACTAACAGATATTCAACGTGCTGTTCGTAAATATCACAATCCTAAGTTCACAATTAGTTTTGATTGTGCTAGTCCATTCCTTGCTACCGCTAATGGACAGATTTATGTACAAACAGAAATCAAAGATCGTGAAAAATGGTTGTATAGAATGTTGCCTAGTTTAGATAATAAAAAATATGCTAGCGATACAAGATTGTTTAAAGATGTTGTTGTACAAGATGGATGGTTTAAAAACTTTGAATCTAGTCCATTGATGGATGGTGTTAAGGTTAATGAGATTTGCATCTACGGCCCAGGCGATTTGAATAAGATTGGTAAGGAAGGCAAAACATCATGGGATAGTTTCACCTATGCTATTATGATGGGGCATAATGTTTGGTTGCATTTGAATAGTGTACAAGAAGCTAATCGTCAGTATGACGCTGGTTTATGTCCGGCTATGTTAGTACAGGAAAAATTCAACAGAATTTTCTTTAGGGATGTAGTAGATGATATTTTTAGTGCTCCAGATCGTGCTACAGCTATTGATATTATCGACAAAAATGATAAATTTTGGCAGGCTATTCCTGGAACACGCGGCGCAATTGGTAAGAAAACTGTCAATGCTAGTGGTATGTTTTCCGAATTATTTGTAACAGTAGAGCCAGATGTTGTACAATTGGAAGATGAAGCAGATTTTGACGAATCTGCAGTTGATAAACTCGATGCTTTAGAGGCCAGTGTACATGACATTACCTGATGAACGATTTAGAAGTATACAACGTACAGAAGAATTCTTAACAGATTTGATGAATCCTCAAAAAACTCCACGTATTCCAAAAGAACTACGTGAGAGAGCACGGTGGTGTTTGCGTCATTATCCTAGTTATCATAATTTAAAAGAATTAGAACGTGCGGCTCCTAATGTTGTTCAAGAACGTATGGAAGATGTTCATCGTATGATCAAGTATTGGGAAGAAGGAAAGAAGTTTACAAATGAAGACTAGTCTAATTGTCGGGATGGGTATTGGTAATCTATACGCCAAAGTGTTAGACGATCTTGGGCATGGGGTTATTACAGTAGATAGTGATCCTGCTAAAGGTGCTAGTTTTACATCCGTAGAGGATGCTATTAAAGAATGTCGTATGTTTGATACTGTACATATCTGCACACCTAATTTTACACACGCTAAATTAGCTAGACAAGTAGCCCCACATGCTAATATTGTGTTTATTGAAAAGCCAGGTGTTAGTACCAGTGCTGCATGGAGCAATATTGTATTAGACAATCCTAACACACGCTTCATGATGGTTAAAAACAACATGTGGCGTAGTAACATTGCCGATTTACAAGCATTAGCCAACAAGGCTAAAATTGTAAACATACGATGGATTAGAAAAAACTGTGTTCCACACCCAGGCAGTTGGTTTACCACACGTGAGTTGGCATTTGGTGGAGTTAGCAGAGACCTAATGCCACACCTGTTGAGTTTGTACATAGCATTGAATCCCAATTGGCGCACTGAGTCAGTTAACGGCAAGGGCGCACAAATGATGTGGACGTTAAAAGATATCGAAAGTACCGAATACGGAGTAGTCAACTCCAACGGCACATACGATGTAGATGATAAATGTCATATTGATTTTGGTAGCAAGTGGGGTTGTCAGGCAGATTGGCGTAATATGATTGCTGATAATAGTTCTATACAATTTATTATGCAGGATAACAGTGTAGAAGTATTTGATCTCGGGTGGTGTCCTGAAGATGCATACAAAAATATGATACAGGATGCTGTTAATAATTTAAACAACATGGATTTTTGGTCTGAGCAACTAGCACAAGACTTGTTTATCCATCAACAAATAGAAACATTATGAAAGTAAAATGTTTACAAACTAGGGGCCAAGGTTATTTTGAAGAAGTAGACTATGAAATTCCTGCATGGGATCAAAATAATATCTACGTTCGTGCTGTAATGACTGGTGTGTGTCGAAGTGATATAGACATGATGTTGGGCGACTTTGGCCCATTGCCATTACACATGCAAGGACACGAAGGTATTGGACAAGTTATGTCAGTTGGTGCTAGTTGTACCGATGTTAAAACTGGAGATTATGTTGCCACACGTGGTGAACCCGCTTATGCTGATCAGTATACTGTACGTAAAGGTGAATATGTAAAAATTCCCGAAGCGCATCCTCGTTATATTTTAGAACCAGTGGCTTGTGGTATTAACCTTATTGAGCAAGCTACCGAGTATCTACAGGATCGTCAAGGCACACATGAAAATAACCGTATGCTTATTATTGGTAGTGGATTCCTTGCTTGGGTTGCTTATCATACAATGCGTCTGAATGGTTACATTTTCCACGTAGATGTACTAGGTCACAACAATCGAGAACTTTGGGGCGATAAACTGTTATCAAGTACTATCGAAAACTACGATGTTGTAATTGATCTTACTGGAAACTACGAACTAGGTACACAAATTAACCTAAATAACAATGCGGTGATTGTGGACGGTGTTGGTAAAGCTGTGTCAAAACAAGAAGCACAGGCACAGCTTTGGAAAGCTGTTACAACTATCAAGCCCAGTCCTCGTAATCCAAAGTTTATCGATTGTATGCACATGGCCAAGTATTGGATTGAAAAAGGTTATCTAGAGGTTGATTCTTTTTGGACTAGAAGTTATAATCGTACTACTGAATGGCAACAAGCGTTTGCGGACGGCGTTAATCGTCCGAGTGGTTACAGCAGAGGTTATATTAAATGGGACTAAACACTGAAGAACGGCAAGATGTCGTTTACTTTACAGGCTACGAGGTTGAACATACTATTTGTCATGGCATGTTTACTTTGTTTGTTGTAGGTACACCTCCTATCGAAGAAATTCTTACAAAAGCTGAAGAAAGCAAAGTAAAACATATCTATTTTGGTACTAGTCAAAGTTTTAATCCTAAAGGAATTACATTCCAAGAATACCGAGCATGGGATGATGTTATTATTCCTTGTTTAAAGAAAGATTACTGGGTGACTCTAGACTTTGATGTCAGTCATTCCGAAGGAGTACTTGAATCTTGCTATTGTGAATATCCAAGATTCGTACCAATGATTAGCTGTAAGATCCCTTACATTAATCAATTTAATTATAATGCCACACTTAAACTGGATGATCGCACCTGGGGTGCTACCAATCCTGGTGTGTGGACTCATCAACTGCACGATCTAATGAGTAAAGACAAATACACTTATTGGGATCAATATACACAAGACGAAAGTTTAAAATGAAAACAGATTGGGCAAAATTAACACCTTATACATTCCCATTAAAAGGAATGACACAGCCTAAAGAAATTTGTGCTGTAATGAAACAACTTAGTATTGACAAGTATGTTTACGAGCTTCGTAATAATCATACTATCAAGTATGGAATGAGTGCAGATAATGAAAAATTTCACGGTGCCAGGATTTATCGACAAGTGGGACATTTAGCAAGTTGGGGAACAGCTAAAATAGTTGGTAATAATGGTAAACCTTTTTTGGATATTGATGCCGAGTTTAAAAATAGATATGGCGCAAATATCGATCATAAAGACATAATTGTCACTGTATGGGGATTTGATAATTACCCTTGGCGTACCATTAACTTTAGAAAAGAACTTATTGAAGCAGAAAGCTATTTAATAAGTCAATACGAAATGGTTCATCAAGAGAAGCCTGTGGGTAATTTGTTTGATGAATCATACTGGAGCAATAAAGCCGCACCACTTAAATCAGTATGGGATAATATATTCGAATGAACAATACACTAAAACAAGATTGGCGTCCAAACAAAATGATCTGGGTCACCTTCCAAAAAGAAGGCATCCACTGTTATCCAGCGGCCGCAACTGATCCGAACCTAGCAACAGGAGATGAATATGATGTATCGTTTTTGGCTACTCCTCATCGTCATATATTCCATTTTCGCGTTTGGCTTTCAGTTACCCACAACGACCGTGATGTCGAATTCATCCAGTTCA
>Ga0208741_10000050_pt1 | contig 66440 bp, 103 predicted proteins | sample CryBogCBE03Jun09_FD_184576 | JGI IMG/M metagenome (GOLD analysis project Ga0208741, IMG submission 184576) | Freshwater microbial communities from Crystal Bog, Wisconsin, USA - CBE03Jun09 (SPAdes) | ecosystem: Environmental > Aquatic > Freshwater > Lake | place: Crystal Bog, Wisconsin, USA...
GCAATGGTGTCAAAGTTACGGAATACGTGATGGGAAAACCGAGCCGCAAGGTCGTTTCAGCAGGCTACCGAGCATTGGCCATGGGCTTGGTGTAATTCTTAGTTTAGGCTAGGAAGCAGTAAAAACCCTACATCATGTAGGGTTTTTTATTGACCAAAAATCTCTAATAGTGTAAAATACAGTTTTAGCCAGGAGTTATATGAACAAAGAACTACTTTGTATAGACTGTAAACACAATCGTGCCGGGCTCCTAGCTCGACTTGTCAAAAATCAACTTGCATTTGAATGTGAACTTGACTGGGCAGAACCCAGATTCAATCCAGTGATTGGTGTAGAGCAAAAAGGCTATTATCATTCATGTTCGGCCACAAGAATTGATCCAAAAATATGCGGACCCGAGGCCCGGGCCTGGACACCACGTGATAAGATCAATCTTTTTAAATTTATCAAGCATGTCAAATAATTTCATACTTCGTTGGCTAGAGCGCCTGGACCGTAAGCGTGTGATCATGGATCGAGTCAATGATCAACCTTATTTGGAACGTTATTACGTTTTCTTAAAAGATCGTACACGTTTTCCATTCAATGTGTTTTTACATAAATTTTTAAAGTCAGACCCCGATGATGTGCATGATCATCCTTGGCCCTATTTTACCGTGATCCTTAAAGGTGGATACACCGAATGGATTCCACAGTTTGACAATCACGGGCAAAAGATTACAGAAATTGCAGCCTGGCGTGGCCTTGGCCATTTTAGATTCAGCAGTGCCAACAGTTATCATCGCATAGAAATAGATCCTGACGTTGAAACTTGGACCTTGTTTGTACCGGGCCCCAAACAACGAGACTGGGGATTTTTGACTCGCACAGGGTGGGTGGAAAGTGAACAATATCTTGCACAAAAGGCTCAACAATGATTTTGATAAATGTCGCTATTGTTATCCTAACCGGGCATTGGTTAGCGAATTCTGACTACACAGACCGACGCTGGAGTTATGTGTTTGATGGCATCATATTCTCTTGGAATCTTGCCGAAGTATTGATCTATGTAAATAAAGCACTGGGGGGATAATATGGAATTCAACATTGGTGATATTGCAATTGGAGTGGGCGTTGGCGTAGTTTTATCTGTAATGGTATTCAATTGGATAATGACTCGTATTGGTGAAAGAATTGAATCCGAACTTGAACAAAATCCCAACAACATAGGCATGCGAGTAGAGGTTGACCAAAATATCATTTACTGCTATAATAGTGAAACAAATCAATTCCTTTGCCAAGGTCGTACACTGACTGAAATCGCCGAAGCATTCCAAGCAAGATTTCCAAATTTAGGTGCGTACATCGATGGCGGAGATCCCGAAGTCATAGCACAATGGAAAAACGAAATAAAAAATGAAACTAGCAATCACATCAGACCTACATCTTGAATTTGGCGATATTGTTTTAAAGAACGATCAATCAGCGGATGTGTTGATCTTGGGTGGTGATATTTGTGTGGCCAAAGATTTGTCACCCACAGTGATAGATTTTTTTCAGCGTGTGAGTCGGGAATTTCCGGAAACCATCTATATCATGGGCAATCACGAGCACTATCGTGGGGACTATGCTCGTAGTGCAGAGAGTATCTTGGACATGCTGAATTCCTTGCATATTCAAAACATACATTTGCTGGATCGTAGCACACTAAAACTAGGCAATATCACATTCATTGGCGGCACATTATGGACAGACTTTAATCGTAGAGATCCTGTTACCATTCAGGCTGCAGGATCAATGATGAACGACTATCGTGGCGTCAAGAATAGTGACGATAAGAATTCATGGAAGTTTTTGCCTGTGCACGCCTTGAGAGAACACGACGACATGATCAAGTATATAAAATTAGTCATAGCCAATTGTAGGGCCAACAACACAACCGATGCCAAGGTTGTGGTGGTGGGACACCATGCTCCGACCTTTGAGAGCATCGCACCGCAGTATCGTGGGGATCGAGTCATGAATGGATGCTTTGCGTCGGATCTCAGTGAGCTGATTTTGGACTCGCCGGAGATTGTGCTTTGGACACACGGACACATGCATGATGAGTTTGACTACATGGTTGGCAACACAAGAGTGGTCTGCAACCCAAGAGGATATCATGGCTACGAAGCCAGAGCCAACAATTTTGCGATCAAGTATGTCAATATTTAAGTGGATTCGCTACAGTGGCATCAGTGTTATTTTATCGCTGAATCCACTGTGGTGGAAAGTGTTACCTTGGTGGCGTAGAGAAGTAAACGAATGGGCAGGTCCCAATGAGCACACCTGGAGTGTGGGATTTTTAGGTATCACTATACGAGTTTGGATAGACAATGGAGATTGGTAATGCAGTTTAGTTTTAGAGATGCACCCAGTTGGTTCAATGGGTATATCATGGATGAATTTCTAGATGAATTTCATACCCAGGCCCATCAACAGGGTGCCGTAGAAGAATCTCTCAAAAATCCACGCAACCATGACAAGTTACTGGATTTTGCCATAGAATTTTTCTCTGCCAAAGGTCTATGTGTTCGCAAGCAAGACCGACAAGTCTGGTTTGACATTGATGAAAACAATCCCAAGTATTTTTGGCTTATATTAAAATGGAGTGAACAATGAAGATTTATATCAGCAATTACAGGAATCATTGGGTCTCTCCGTACACCATCCTAAAAGCAGTGTGCTTCTGGGAACGAGATGATGATGTGTTTTACAACCTTGAAGAAAAACCCAATGCACCCTATGAGAAATGGGTCAATCGTTTAGAATTCTTTTGCCGTGCATGGCAAAGATTTTTGGACTTTGTACACCCTAGAATACAATATATCAAGATTGATCACCACGACACCTGGAACATGGATAGTACCTTGGCTCACATTGTGTTGCCCATGCTGAAACAGTTGCGAAACACCAAACACGGTAGCCCCATGGTTGACCTGGAAGATGTGCCTGAACACATGAGAACTGTGGATCATGAAGACTGGGAAAGCCAGCAGGCATTTGATTTTTATCATGCGCCAGATCTACAAAAAATACAGTGTGATATTCATGACCGCTGGGCCTGGGTTTTGGACGAAATGATCTTTGCCTTTGAACACAAGTTAGATGACTCATGGGAAGACGCTTTTCAAAGTGGAGATATTGATCATAAAACTGTGGCCAGTGCCTGGGATGAAAACGGCAAAGCCACAATGTATCAATGGGAAGATGGTCCCAATCATACCTTCCAAATAGACTGGGCAGGCCGTCAAGCAGTAGAAAACAGAATCGCCAACGGCTTTAGACTGTTTGGCAAATACTACTCAGGACTATGGGATTGATGGACTCTAATTCTGCCCAGGGTCGCGACAGTTTTGATTCCAAAGTAGGTAATACTCTAGTAAGTTTTATCAATCGCAATGTCACACCTTATGCTACCGAATCGGGTGGTCCAAAGTTTGATTTGATTCCTGTTGAAAAACAAAAGGACATCATGATCAATCATGCCAGAATCTATGCCCAGCAAGAGTATGATCGTATCATGGAACTGGTATCAGTATTGCAACGTCAAGCAGATGATATCAAGCGCAGACTGGACATCACTGACATGGTGTATGCTGCGGAATATCAGTTCCAGGTGGTTATGGGCAACTGTTATTGGTTGGCATTTGACACAAGAAAACAACAAATGATTTTAACTTCACACGGTCCCAATGGTTGGAGCTCAGGAACACCTGCCAACTACGAATATATAACACAGGTAAAATACATGGGCGATCACACCTGGCAGGAACAAGCCAATGACTGAACAACAAAGAAGTGCTCGGGTATTTGCCTCGCACATAGAACAATTGCACATAGAACAATTTTTCAATAACAAAGAAACAAGTTATCAAAAAATTTCCGTAACAGAATATGAAGCATGGAAAAAACAGTTCTCATGGGATGCCTTGCATGGCCTGCGATATGCTCAGAGTTTTTGTAATCATTTTGGAATAACAGACAACATACTCTACTACGACATGGATACTGTTCGAGCAGATAAGTACATAAAGGAACAGTATCTTGAGTAATCGTCTTTATTTTGCCTATGGCGCCAACATGAATCGTGCAGTCATGCGACGACGATGCCCTGCTTCACGGCCTTTGGGCGTGATGATGTTGCAGAACTGGCAGTTGGAATTCTACACACATGCCACAGTCGTGCCTGCCACAGGAGCCCAATGTGCTGGCGTGTTATGGAACTTGACCCCCAAATGCGAACAAGAATTGGATCACTTTGAAGGATTCCCGCACTACTATAGCAAACGCAACTTGACTCAAAATGGAAAGCAGTTTTTCATTTACGAAATGAACCCGCCCTTGGGAGGTTATCCTAGTGAACAATATGTGAATGATATTGGCCGTAGCTATGATCAATGGCGTCTGCCCCAAAAGTTATTTGACGCGGCCATTGACCGCGTGTATGCCCGTTACGACACCGAATACCCCAAAACGTAAACATGTTATTAGATCCCCCGATTGCTTGGCTTCGTGATGCAGTGAGTTTCAAACATGCCTGCGAAATTGCCAAACCTTTTGGCGAAATTGAATATATCTTGGCATGGTGCAAGGCCGGAATGGACGATGAATGGCGCTGGCAACTGGTAGAAACCAGTTCAGAACGCACTCCTGGCAGATACATCTTTTATTTTGATTCTGAACGGGATTACTTGGCATTTAGTATGCGTTGGCGCTAGGTTGACCTTTGACTGGATTTCTGTTACAATAACACTATTACTAACTTTTTGGAAATGTTATGAGCTGTTTGGATCTAACTCGTCGCCCAACTGTGGTTTTCAATGCGGCCAATGTTGAACATAGAAAAGCCGTAGAGCAATTTCTTCGCACCGGCACATGGGGCGGCATTGATGTGAATTTCTTGCTGGAAACTCCCTATTATGATTTGCCTGCCATGATCTCGGCCAAGCTGGCCAACTACTATCTCCAGCGTGAATTTAGTTCTAAAAAGGAATTACTACATGATACCAGGATCGAAATGGTTTGACCGTGACATGCGCACCTATGAAATTGTCAAGATTGACAGTGACTGGGTGTATTATCGCAGGCACTGTGATGGCGCAGAATTTTCTTGTCTCAGTGGTGCATTTTTACAACGTTTTTCTCTCACGGTGGCAAGATGACATCTTCAAGACCAATCTGTATCAATCATGGTTGTAACAGTCCAGTGATTCCTGCAAAAGGCAAAATAACTGATGCCAACCCACGTTGGAGGGTGCACTGCGGTGATTGTCAAAAAGCCAGCTATGGAGGCAAGGCCCACAAACCTGGAGTTACTCCTTATAAAACCGGCCGTTGTACCAACACAGATGGCCATTTGGGATTTTCATGCTTGATCAAATGGAGCAAGGTTCCTGCATGGGCCACCGGAATGACTGAAGTTGATCACCGAGACGGTAATCCCAACAACAATGATCATACCAATCTGGACGAATTATGTCCCATGTGTCACAAACTCAAAGGCCAGATGAATGGCGACTACAATGGCAAGAGGAAAATACTTCATGGTTGAATCTCTTCAAGAATCACTGCATAAATTTTGTGTTCCAGATTATGGCAAAACACAACGGTCTCCAGAAACTTACTGGACCGTGGCCAGGTATTGCAGTGAGAACTTGGCCGAACTGGTCACCGATTATGCTCAAGCACAAGGTAATGCACAGATGTTGCGTGAAATCCGCAATGACATAGATTATTATCTGCGCAGATACCATGAATACTGTATTCAACAGCGAGATGGTATACAGGCACACTATCATGAAATTGATGCCGAAACTGAGTGTGATTTTGAGCATCTGATACCAGCCAGTCGTATTCGTGATCTCTTGTTGGCCAATGTGATCACAGTAGAACAGGCATTAAATGCTCCCACTGTGCGACTCAGCCGCTCAAAGCATGTGGCACTGAGATCATCTGGGTGGGGTAGTCGTACCCCCAACATGTGGCAGCCTTTTCTTCGCTATACTGGTGTGTTTGACGCCCGTTATCAAACCTACGATGGTACTCCGATTGATCCTGTGACTTGGACACTGGAGGACCATTATCGTCACTTCCAACACCTGGCAATTGAATGATACAACACTACTATGATCAAATTTGTCAAGAGTGGGGAGTAGTTCCTACTTCTGATGAATACACTGGATACGAATCAGTAGACGCTGATCTACGTGCATTGAGCAAACAGGCCTGGTTGGCCGCAGACGATGCCGGACGAGAGGCAATACAAGAAGCAGCTTTTCAAATATATCGCGGTGTTGATGTTGTGCCCATCACTTATTATAGTTTGGAAGGGTGTAGACAACAAATTCTAGCAGTAGCTGCGGCCCGTAAGTCTGTGAAAAACAATACCCTGGCCATTGGTGGTTCGGCAGGATCAGCATTTGGTCGTTTTTGGTTCCCCAACATGCAGGATGCCAAGTGGAACGACAATGCAACTGTGAGCATTAGATCCAGATTTAATCACGACAACAAGCTGAAACGTGCTATCAAAATCTGTTACAAGTTCCGTGACAACGGTGATCTGGCTGTGCATCCCAAGAGTTTGAGAACTGCACTGGAATTGGTCAATGGCGGAACCATACAGAATTTCAAGCCCATGAATGCCCGGGCTGTGTGGGAGTATATCTGTCCTGTGTTTCGTGGCCGTGTGTTGGATTTCAGTTCAGGCTACGGTGGACGTATGCTGGGCGCACTGACCAGTAATCTGCGTTATCACTATTCAGGTATAGATCCCAACACTCGTACCTATCAAGGATTACAAGCATTAGGCGAACTGATTACAGACTCAGGCCTCGGAGCAGGTTATGAAATGTACAATTGTGGCAGTGAAGACATGATGCCAGCCCCTAATTCCTTTGATGCAGCATTTTCGAGCCCGCCTTATTTTAACTTGGAAACCTACTGTGATGAGCCCACACAGTGTATGAATCGCTATAGGAATCTCGATGCCTGGTTTGAACAGTATGTGACCCCCACACTGCAAATGATATATCGTAGTTTGGAGTCTGATGGTGTGTATGCCGTAAACATAGCAGATTACAAAAATGGCAAAGACCAATTTGAAATAGTTGATCGGTGGAAACTTCTTAGTGAACGTGTGGGATTTGAGTACCAAGAAACTGTGAACATGTTGTTGACCACTCGTCCTGGTGTGGGAAATAATCGAGTCCAATCGTCTACCAAGAGTGAAGGCATTTACATTTTTAGAAAAGCAAGATGATATTAGTTGTTCCTGTGAGTGTGGGCGAGCTTGTGGACAAGATAACCATATTGCAAATCAAGCAACAACACATCACAGATAGTGATAAATTAAAAAATATCAACACTGAACTAAGCAAGTTGTTGAAAATCATTGACACTTTGGACACCAAGAACATTGATAACTTGCAGCATCTACTGCTCAAAGTCAATCAAGAACTTTGGGATCTAGAAGAGTTCAAGCGCAGATGCGAGCAGAGTCAAACATTTGACAACGAATTTTTGTTTGCTGCTCGTCAAGTTTGCCTCAAAAATGATCTTCGTGCTGACATCAAACGCCAAATCAATTTTATTATGAACAGTGACATTATGGAAGAAAAAAGTTATTAATTAGTGCTTGTGTGTCAACTAACTGCCCAGGGCAGGCGTTGTATATGTACGTAGATAAAAAATTTACGTATAACACAAAGGATAAATCATGAAAAATACCATAGTAATCTTAGCGTCAATGTTTGCATTGTCCGCCATGTCTGCCGATGCTCCCAAAACGGTCGAAGTCAAAAAAGTTGAAACCACTGCTCCTGCTGCTCCTCACAAAAATGACACAATGCCTGTCAAAAGTGAAAAGAAAGTCGAAGCTAAAGAGACCAAGACCAAGTAATCCAAATAGCATTGTAATTGACGACTCTGTAACGCTGGGACGTAATCGTCGAAGTTGCAGGTTTGGAAAGATAGTACATGAAGCAGAAAAAGATGTTTCTGTGCATGTCAAAATAAGATTGCTGATAGCCAGGCTCAAAGCTCTGGAACTGGTTAGAAAAACCTAGGTATAAAAACCTAGGTTTTTTTATTGTATTAAATAGTGCGAATTATTTGAAAGAACGCATGACAGATTTTTTGGATTTTGAAATTGATAATTGTGGGTTGGGCACTACTATCTCACTATTGAGTTTATTTTTCCACATTGGCAAGCCAGTGATACTGCGAGCACCAGAGAATTACAAAATATTACGAGAAGTCAAGACAGTATTTGATATTCCAGATGAAAAACTGACCATCATAAATCAAGAATCTATACCCAACAGCATTACCAATAGAGCCCAGCATTGTGTGTCCGATTACTGTAAATTTTGGAGTCCTTATTTTGGTGTTGACAAACTTTGTTATACAGGACAACATGTTCAAACAGGAAAAAAACACAGGCCTTGCATTGGCCTTGTGACCAACAATGGATGGTGGGTGGACGAATTACCTTCCAACAGTGTGCCATTCAATAGGTACTACAAAAAAGATTTTTGGTTGAAAATTTATGATCTCATCATGCAGGCAGGTTACGATGTAGTCGGTCTCAATAGCACTCTTCAGTCTCTTGAGCAAAAGGTCTACATGTTAAATGAACTATGTGACGCAGTCATTGGCTCAGAAGGAGGCATTTGCCATTTGGCTCATTTGCTAAATGTACCTAGTATAATCATGCCCTGGCATCATCATGAAAGCGGAGCTGATCCACATGAAGATGGTAGTCTTTTTTATGTGCCACATAAAATGCATCTCGACCGTAGAACCTATTTTGTAAAATCTCAGGAAGAAATACTGCACTGGTCGCCGAAAGACCTGTGTCATCAAATTAACAAATTGAGATTACAACAAGGCAACAATGTTTATTTCAACAGTGATTACAGCATTGGACAAGAACACGGAATACACGTCATAAAAAATTACACCGTGCCCGAAGCCACGCAGGCACAATTAACTGAGTGGGAAAATGAATTTATTCACACGCATCTTGATAATTTCAATATAGGAGGTTGACCTCTATGCTGGAATATGAAATGTCCAGAGTAGGACTTGGAACTACAATATCAATACTGTCTATGTTGCTGCACTCTGACCAGCAGATTGTCCTACATGTTCCACCTGATTATTGCACTGTTAGAGATTTGAAAAAAATATTTAACATAGAAAATTTAACTATCATTGACAAAAAAATATTGAAAAATGATTTATGGCCACAATGCACTGATAAAAGCAAATTTTTCAGTCCCTATTTTTCAGTTGACAATTTGACCCTGTTTGGCCAGCCAAGACCTGTGGCGGTTGGTCGAAAACCTTGTATTGGCTTGGCCACATGGGATTTACAACATGAATCTGACACAAATGTTTTTCCCTACAATCGATTGTATACCAAAGAGTTTTGGGCCAGTGTTTTTCATCTAGTGCAAGCCACGGGCTATGATGTTGTAACATTCAATATGCTGGATGTTGACCTTGAACACAAGTGCTGGATGTTGAATGAGTTATGCGACTGTGTGATTGGTTACGAAGGTGGAATATGTCATCTTGCACATTTACTGGCTATTCCTTGTATCATAATGCCATGGCATCATCACGAAGATGGCAGCGAACCGCATCCAGACGGTTCGCTATGGTATGTTCCCCATAAACTGCATCTTGATCGTCGCAGCTACTTTGTAAAATCTCAACAGGAAGTACTGTTATGGTCACCAGAATCTCTGAAAAAGCTAATAGCACAGTTACATTTGGGCTGCAATAACAACATTTTTTTCAATGAGAATTTGATAATTGACAAAGAAAAGTTGACCATCGTGTCCCACAATGGACAAGATCTAAATCCCAATCTGTCCAAGTTTGAAATTGCGTTTATAAAACAGCATATAAAAAACATTGCAGTTGGTGGAGTAGTTCAGCAATAGATTATGCCTATACATGTCATTAAAATAATTATTGATAAAATTAATTAATTTCATTGTATACCAAGATAATTACTATAACATTTTGAAAGGAAAAACATGGCCAATAATAAGTCAATTACAATTACCAATTTGGAAAGTGCCTTTGCTGGAGAAAGTCAAGCGCATACCAAATATAGATACTTTGCCAAAATTGCTCGTGAAGAAGGACATGAAGATATTGCTCAGCACTTTGAACACACTGCGGATCAAGAACTCATGCATGCATGGGGACATTTAGAACTCTTGATTGGCAAACCAAGCACTAGAGAATGTTTGGCAAAAGCCATCGAAGGTGAAACTTATGAGTTCACCGAAATGTATCCAGAATTTGAAAAATTTGCCCTGCGCGAAGGCCAATTAGATGCGGCCAACGAAGCCAAACATCAAATTGAAGAATCCAAAGAGCATGCTGAACAATTTGCTGCAATCTTGAAGAAAGCAGAAAAACGTTTTGCAGCCTTGACAAAAATTGAAAAGCGGCACGCAGAAGCATATCAACAAGTATTGGATTCAATAACTTTTCCAGTAATTTAAGGAGACTATAATGGAAGAATTTTATGTATGCGTAGTTTGCGGACATGTGCACGAAGAAGAACTTGAAGGCAAATGGTCCGAATTGCCTGACGATTTTATCTGTCCAGAATGTGGCTGCGGCAAAGACGAGTATGAAATAGTGCTTGGCTAAATACTGCAACTAGGGGATGTTGATGGATAATTTTTTGAGTCATGACACTAGAATTGACGATGATACTGCTCTGAGACTATTGGAAAAAAAACTGCACTGGCTCATGATGCAATGTGCACAAAGTGGAATTATCACAGACAATGGTGGCGGGCAAATGACCTTTCCTGATGATCTCAATGCAAGTGATATTTTGTACGATTATGGCGACGTGCAAAGTAACATGTGTGACACCAATAAACAAACCGCGGGTGGCGGTGGCCGAGGACTTGGCTGATTGTTGTAAAAAAACAACACTAAAAACCCTGTAAAATACAGGGTTTTTTTGTGGCAAAAATACCACACGATTTTGGTTGACCCAAAATAGCCCATTTGCTATAATACTAACATGAAGACAAGAAAACGCCGTCAAGATACCAAACATGCAGTTTATATGTTGGTGAATACCTGCACAAACGAGTCATACATTGGTATTACTGTCTGCGGTAGCCAAGTACGAAATGCTTTGAAAGTTCGTTTTCAGAAGCATGTTCGCCGTGCACTCACTGAAAATAAATCGTGGGCTTTGTGCAACAGCATTAGACAACACGGTGCAGAAGCTTTTGTAGTACTTTTAGTTGACATCGTGCGTGGCAGAAAGCCCGCACATGCCATGGAGCGTGAGTTGATCAATAGTCAAAAACCCACACTCAACAGTCACTGAGCACTTGACTCAAAATCCCAAATTGGTTATAATAACAGCATATTAAACAAAAAGGAGCAGAAAATGTCAAACGCAAACGAAGTCAAAATGTACGGAATGACAGAGCAACAAATTCGTGATCGCTACATGAATTCAATCACTGCAAAGTGTTCGGGTCTTGAAATGGTTGTTGCTGGTATTCTTTCTGATTGCCAAGAATTGATTGCCATGAAGAATCCCACCATCCCTGCTCCACTCACAGACAAGCTAATCCGTTGCAATATGAACATTGCCAAATTCATCTTGTTTGAGTTAATGGATGAGAAACGCAACCAATCAGCAACAGTTTAAGGAGTAAACTATGAAAGTCATTGTTGAAACTTTATTGACTCAAGAACTTGAAGTGCCTGACGACTGGGACCGTTTGGATATATTTGGCTTCTTAGGCGAGTATCAATCGTTCCGTACAGCGTTCCAGGGGGTGAGCAATGAAGATCAAACAGCACGCATCGTCGACTTAGGCGTTGTGGAAGAAAGAGTAACTGAAATGGGCGATGAAGCCTACGACGAGTAAAATAGCAGAGTCAAGGAACAAATATGTTAAAATCCTGGGAAGAATTGTCAGAACTAGAGCAGGCACAAGAAATCTACAGTGACATGCACAAAGATGCCTATGGCTTTCGCCCACGCTTTGATTTCAGCACTTGGACTCTTGACAAGTTCAATTCGCAATTTGAGATCATGGGCAAAATCATTGAGGCTGACAATCAACTGCAAAAAGAACAACAGGCAGAAGCTGCACACGATTTTGAAATGCGTGTTTTGAGTTTGTTGCAGACAGGTGCTAAGAATCGTGCTATGGCCTTGCGTTGGATTCACGAAGCTGAAGGTTCAAACGGTGACAATGAATACCTTTGTTTCTTGCTAGGACTGAGTTATGGTTATTTTAGAAAAACAGGAGTGTAAAATGGGACAGATGAAATCATTGTTTATGGATTTTTTAGAGAAGTACGATGCATGCACCACTGAAGAATTACAACAAGAACTAGACTTGTATCAGAGTCTTGAGAGTGCAGGTGTGAGCGATGAGATTCGCAAGTCATTTTTGGAACAACTTTTAGAACAAAGAAATCAAGAGGAGACACTGTAATGAATGTTAAAGAAATTGCTCATGCCATCAAGTTTGGCGGACTTACCAATGCAGACTTGGACTTGGTTATGTCTGCAGTGAGGTTTGCTCGTGCAGAAATTGTTCAAGACAACAAACGAACCATGGTGCCTGGCACACAGGTCAAGTTTACTAGCAGTCGTAATGGTCGCACCTATCTTGGCACAGTGCAAAAGGTTGCCATCAAGTACATCACAGTGGCCACGGCTGTTGGAACATATCGAGTGCCTGCCAACATGTTGGAGGCCATTTAAATAAAATGTTTGTAGTATATCATGTCAAATCTGGCAAGTGTGTCACAGTATATGAACGAGAAAGTTCAGCCAAAGCACAGGTCACTCGCAATAACAAGGCCATGATGACGGATATATTACGGGGTGAGCACAAAGATCTTTGGTGGAGAGAACGTAAGGTTGAATGGGCTTATTGTACCTACATGGATTATGAACCCCATTTTTACAGGGCTTACAAGGCCAAATAGTGTTGCATAAAAACAACACTATTTGGTTGACCAAAAATGCCCATTTTGCTATAATAGATGTATAGTAAGTAACAAGGAGCAGTAAATGACGCATTTGGAATTTGAAAGTAATGTATGCTATATCACCCGTCCGTTGTTAAATGACAACGAACATGTGGGATTTTTTGAGAACACAGGCACACTATTTGCCGCCTGTTCTAAAGCCACTGCTGATAATATTTTTGACAGATTGGTCATGGAATTTGGCCAAGGTAAAGTGACAATGAACGGCCCTGTTCAAGGTGAGTACACTTACAATTTTGTATAAAACGGTTGACCAAAAATGCCCATTTTGCTATAATAGATGTATAGTAAGTAACAAGGAGTTCAAAAATGTCTTATGTAATTGTTAGCAAAGGTACTGGTTTAATCGTTACAGACGGTCCCAATAAAACTCGTGCATACAAGACTTTTGGTGCAGCCAAAGCAACTCGTACCCGTCTTTGTCGTAAAGCAGGCTGGAGCGAAAATCAACTGAACATTGTGACCCGCGAAACTTATCGCGCACCAACTAAAAAGGTCACAAATCTCATGAGTGGCATTGAGATTGAAATTGATGCGGACACTCCTCGTTGTTGCGACCCTTCCTCAGAATTGTATTGGACCATGTGATTTTGGTTGACCCAAAATTGCCAATTTGTTATAATAGAGTTATAGTAAGAAAACAGGAGCAACTCATGCAATATTATATGTCAAAATATCCGTCAAAATCAACTCGTGTGGCCCAGCCTGGTACCAAGTATCCAGTCACCATAGTCTGGGCCGCAGCAGTGGCAGCACATCGTATCAATGACAATCGTTACATCAAGGCAACAGAATGGGATACTCAAGCAGAGCCTCCTGTGGTAAAATACAGAACCAATCGCGAAGTGTTCGCAGAATTACTGGCCAATCCTGATCGATTGGATGCTGGTGACATCCAGGCTGGACAAGAATGCTTGGACTGGATACGTGGTGACTTCACGGTCAAAGCACTCAAAGGTCAACTCAGCGATTTTGATTTGAGTGTTCAAAAGGTCTTGGCTTTAGAGTCAGAGTTTGATAGCAATCTAGACCGGTTAGCCTTGGCAGTGGTACCATGCTTGCCAGCCAGCCAAGCTCGCGGCCAAGCTCGGGCAGAAAGTGATTCACGTCTGCGTCAAACTGTAAATCAGCATGTGGGCCAAGTTGGTGACAAGATCGCCCTGGATATCGAAGTGTTGAGAACTAGTTATAGTCAAAATTTCAACACATGGTTTGTGACTGCGGTAGACAGTGAAAACCGCAGTGTGTTTTTCAGCTATCGTGCTCCTATCGATCTAGGACCTGGCGTGAAAATCCGTGGTACTGTCAAATCTCACCGTGACAATGCAACCACTCAACTCAACAGGGTGACAGTTTTATCTTAAGGAATTATCATGCAAATTTTATTTGTACTGGCTATCGAAGCCATAATTGTGATCGCCGTGGCCTTGGGAATAGGTCATATTGCGGACCGTGCAGATCATATCAAAACTCAAATTCAGGACGTACAAAAATGAAATTTATTTACGGTTTTGTATTTGGACTGATTGTAGCAACCGTTGGTTTTTCGGGTGTGGCTCGGATCATGGACCATGGGATCACCACAATCAAATCACAAGCTGAGTCACTGGCACAGTGATTTTGGGCAAATTGCAGAATCTAAATAACACAAATGGTTGACACTCAAATCCAATTGTGTTATAATTTAGATATGTTAGCAAGTCTAACATTAATTTTAAACTCAACAGGCAACTTAAAAAGGCAACACTATTATGTCAACAACTGAAAAAACTTTCTCCGTAGCAGGTACAGCAACTAACCCAGATGGCACAACCAAGGCTCGTTTTGCAAACGACATGGTGGCCCGTCACAAGATTTTGCAAAAAGCAGGTTGTACAGATATCAACTTGATTGAACTTCCACATGCAATGACCAAGTTACAGGCCTTGCAATATTTGCAAGAGCAAGGTATCACTGAAGGCGATGCTGGCTATGCAGTGGCCAACAAATTGGCAGAAAAAACTAAGATTGCCAAGAAAGGTGAATTGAAAGTTTCTGCTTCAAGTGTGAAAACTGCCAAGGCTCCTGCCAAAACTGCCGTCGCAGAAACAGCAGTAGAAGCTTAAACGCTGTTTAACTCTACAAATGGCACTTCGGTGCCATTTTTTACGATTTCGAAATCCGTCATAATTACATATATGCTCGACGAAACAACGCAAGAAGAAATAATACGCATAGCTACCATGCATCTCATGTTGGTGCTGTATCGAGAAGGTATTACCAAGATACACATGGGAGGACTCATGCGTGTGTTGGGTGTGCCCAACGAAACTGCAGCCGATCACGACAACGAAGAAGTCGAAATGGACGAAGACTTCGCTAAATATGTTGAGCAGATGACTGAGTTCGCTAGAATTCAACCTGCCAATCAATCCTTACACTAAATGTCTCAACCCAAAGACAAACATGGCGAAGCCATGTTTATAATAATTCTAAGAACACCTCAGGCTAGAAATTTATTCACCACCTGGATTAATAACAATAAAAGTGCTCGCGCTCGAATTGACGATGGGCGTATGCACTTGTTTGATCACAATACTTTAAACCTGTTTATGGTCACATGGAAACACAACTGGGACGATGTTACCATATGGGACACATGGAATCGCCGACACATACATGGTTAAACAAAATTTGACAAGTGTGCAAAATGTCGTATAATTACTATACATTTAAAGGAAACACAAATGACACAACATGAACAAATCGTAGCCGCTTATGAAACATATCTTGCTGAAAATGAAAAATTCACAGGTAAAGGTGTAAAAGCTGCTGCCGCTCGTGCCCGCAAAGCTCTACAAGAAATGAGTAAAGGCATCAAAGAACGTCGCAAAGAAATCACTGTAGAAAAAGAAGCATTGACCACTGCCAAGTAAAATGGCGTATGATGATTTAAAAATCAGCACAGGAACATTTCCAGGATGGGGCACCTTGCCCCAGTCTAATGTATGTTCCATTAGCGCCGCAACACAGATTTCAGCTGCGACCAACCAGTATGTGTATGCTACCAATGGAACATACACAAGCTCACCTATCACTTCAACTCCAAGCGGAACTCTCGAACTTCAAGGTGAAGGTGCTGATGTCCGAATCAATGGCGTCAGTCTAACTGGTGTGCTAAAAAACATTGAGGAACGACTGAATATACTACGCCCTAACGCAGAATTAGAAACTGAGTGGCATCAGCTCAAAGAACTTGGTGACCAATATCGTCAATTGGAAGCAGAATTAAAAGAAAAATCTAAGATGTGGGAAAAACTTAAAGCAATGCCGCCGGTGATTGGTTAAGTGTGTAGTTAATGGCAAAACTGGTCCGAAACAACAGGCATTTGGGCCCTGATTAAGATCAGTTACTAAGTATTTGTGGGTGCAGAAAACTCATCTGCTGATTTTGTATCGGCAATAGATCACAATCTCTATCTGCACCGTCTTAACACCAATTCAGGTAAAGGAGAAACAAGTTGACTGAATCAACCAATCGCATTGCCACCACCTTAGCATGGTGGCTCAGCAGAATAGTAAAATTAGTAAGTCTTTTTATGGTCGTTGCTGTAGTAGTGTCAGTCACTAGCAAACAGTTTGCAACACTTAGAAGTCAAAACGAAGCATGGCAATTGGCACATGTTAGTGTACAAGAAAAAACTCGTCAATTAGAATGTTTAACACGCAATATCTATTGGGAATCAGCTAGCGAGCCATTTGAAGGCAAAGTAGCTGTAGCACAGGTCACAATGAATCGTGTGGCCAGTGGACATTTTCCCGCAGATGTTTGCGGAGTAGTTTATCAAAAGAACGTTGTGTATGAAAAAGTCATATGTCAATTTTCATGGTACTGCGATGGTACCTACAAAACAAAACCAGTGTACGGAGTACTTTGGCACGAAAGTGAAGAAGTAGCTAAAAAAGTATTGCTAGAAGGGTTCCGTTTACCTAGTATGAAAAACGCCTTGTACTATCATGCTGATTACATACATGTACAATGGAATAAACCAGAAATTGCTCAGATAGGGCATCATATCTTTTACGGGGAACGACTATGACATTTGGATTGACCAACATTGAATCTGGAGTGCAAGGTATTAGAAAATTTATTGATGAGCATTTGCCTAACATTTCAGCTGAAACGCTGGGATGGCTGGCCACAGTTATAATTCATTGTGCCACAATTCCAACTTTGTTAAGTTTGCTTTCTGGCCTGAGTGACCGCACACCTAATTTAGACATTGTGCTATTCATGTGGGCTGGACTTATACTGATGTTTGGTCGTGCTGTAATACTCAAAGACGCCCTCAATATTATCACAATTGGTGTGGGTTTTATGATACAGGCAGGACTAATGGCACTAATTTTATTCAAATAATGGTTGACTTTGGACGTTTTTTATGTTATAATATAGGTATATTAACCACTAGGATAATCCTATGAGCATGCATTTAGAAGGCCCTTGGCTCAGTTTGAATGGACGCAAAAAAGGCAAGGTAAAATTTCGCAATGCCGAAGAAGCACGTCGGGCCCGCGAACTAGAAGAGTCTTGGCAGAAACTGCTGCGAGCACAAGGCATTGAAGCAGAAGATCGTAAACGTAGCCGTGCGCTCAAAGCAGAACCATTGACATATAAACTCAGTACTCCGGCAGGACGCGGTAATACCAGTCATATTCCCAGTTTGAATTCAGGTGCAGGTGTTGCTACCCTGGCGCCAGCCAAAGTCTACACAGGTACCAAGGTCAAAGGCATTGCTACTATGCACAAGTCAAATGCAGTTCCTGTTTTTTCTGATGAAGAAGCCGTTGATATTTCGAGGATGAGAAGATGACATTTGACCCAGATGCATTTAACAAAAGTGAAACTTGGCGTTTACTACAAAGTGAAAAAAGCAGCTGGTACCAAGAAGCCGACGAAGCAGGTCAACAAGCACTCCGAGATTGGATGCACAGTACACTAAAAGAAACTCAACTTCAAATTGAATTTACCAAAGCTGATGGAATGCATAGATCAATGACTTGTACATTAAACGAATCATTGGGTGCTAGACCGGTAAATAAACTGGCCACAGATAAACCAGAACTTATAGACAAAAAAGAAACGTGTGTGGTTTGGGATTGCAACGCCAATGGTTGGCGTAGTTTTAGGTGGGACAGATTACGAAAGATAGCGTTCACAATTGAGTAAAGAAGATGTGATAAAAATGGAAGGTGTAGTAGTAGAAGTTTTACGCAATACCACATATAGAATTAAAATATCAAATTTTGAATTGCCTGTGTTGGCCACACTAAACGGGCGCATGCGCCAAAACAATATCAAAGTCCTAGCCGGCGACACAGTTGAAATGGAATTCAGTCCTTACGATCTTGCTCGTGGACGTATTGTTAGACGCAGATAAATATCATTATGGAAACAGCAAGCTCAATAATGGATTTTATTTATATAGTCGAGGCAAGTACTAGACCAGCCAAACTGGAAACCACACCTTTGCCTTACTCTGAAAAGGCCTTGGATCCTGTGATGAGTAAGGAATCCATAAATTATCATTATGAACACTTGGCCAAAGGCTATGCCAAACGCTACAATGCTGGCGAAGGCAATGCCGATTTTAACCGGGCTGGCAGTTTCTTGCACAACAAGTTTTTCCCTCAATTGCGACCACCCAAAGGTGCCAATCGTCCCCGAGGTGCAGTGCTAGCCCTCATAGAAGAAAATTTTAAAACCTACGAAGATTTTAAAATTGCGTTTAAAGAAATCGCAATGAAAATACAGGGCTCAGGTTGGGTATATTTAAGCACCAACGGCACTATCAAAACCATACCTAACCATGCAGTCCGCACCGATATCTGTGTATTGGTTGACTGGTGGGAACATGTTTGGGCTTTAGATTATCAATGGGACAAAGAACGGTATCTTGACAATATTTGGAAAATAATTGACTGGGACGTTTGTAACGAAAGACTATGATGACACTAACTGAATCAGCCACCGCAAAACTGCATGAACTTATTGCCGAAGAAGGTAATCCTGAGCTCAAACTACGTGTGTTTGTGCAAGGCGGCGGATGCAGTGGCATGCAATATGGTTTTACATTTGACGAAGTTGCCAACGAAGATGATTGGGATTTAGAATTTGGTGGTGTAAAAGTGTTGGTAGATTCAATGAGTAGCCAATACCTCACTGGTGCCACAGTAGACTACAAAGAAGACCTACACGGCAGCAGTTTTGTAATAGCCAATCCCAACGCCCAAACTACCTGCGGCTGCGGCAGTAGTTTCAGTCCAGGTTAGGCAAAAAATATAGTTAAACAAGTCTGGTAAATACATTCCAGAGGACCTTGTTTAATGACCCAAGAAATAATCAATGTAGGAACTGCGCCTGACGATGGCAGCGGCGATCCTATACGCACGGCATTCACAAAAACTAATTCCAATTTTACTCAATTATACAATCGTGTACAAAATCCTCCAGCTACACCATATGGTCAACTTGGTGACCAGGTCGGAATGTATGCAGTAAGCTCTATCTATTTTTACTACTGTTTTGCCAACTATGATGGCTCTAATGTAATATGGGGTGAAGTTTCTCAGGCAGGAAATATATCTGCTACATCACTGATATTTGGAAACAGTAATGTTGTTATCAGTGGTCCTGGCAGCAATGTAAACATTGGCGTGCATGGTGTCAGTAATGTGGCAGTCTTCAATGCCAATGGTATGATTGTTTCTGGTACTACATCTGTGACTGGCAATATTTACAGTGGCAACACAATTACTGGTGCCAGTATGAGCACCACCGGCAATATTGTGGCAGCTGGCAACGTACAAGGCGGCAATTTAATTACCCTAGGGCAGGCTAGTGTCACAGGCAATGTCACTGCCAACTACTACTTCGGCAACGGCAGTCAATTGACTGGACTACCTGCCACTTACAGCAATGCCAATGTGGCGGCTTTTTTACCTACCTACACAGGCAATTTATCTGCCAACAATGTCACTGCCAACTACTACTTCGGCAACGGCAGTCAATTGACTGGACTACCTGCCACTTACAGCAATGCCAATGTGGCGGCTTTTTTACCTACCTACACAGGTAATTTGTTGGGCGGAAATCTAACTATAACCAATAATGCCAATGTACAAGGTAATGTTACAGTGGCAGGAACAATACATGGCAACTTAACTGGAACCACTTCTGGAATTCATAATGGCCTTGTATACTCGATCAATATACAGGATCTTTCGTGGGATTTTGGATATATAGCTGCTAATACGTATACCAATCCTATGCAGTATCTGTTTGCAGTAACCAGTGCTGGCAATATTGATATGGGTAACATCACTAATCCATCGTCACTTAATATTGACATTGGTACGTTGAATTATTAAAGAATCTAGGAGAATAAAATGAGTTTGCAAATCAGACGTGGTACTCAAGCCCAACTAAGCAATATTACACCTGTGGTAGGAGAAATGATTTATACCACAGATTCCAAACAGGTATTTGTAGGCGACGGTTCCACTGCAGGCGGTATTGCCATTGCAGTAGGCAGTGGTGGCACTGTTACTGCCAACTTGATAGGAAACGTAACTGGTAGTTTGAGTGGCGTATTGGTCAGTGTCAGTGGCAATGTTTTGTCAGGAAATATACTGGCCAGTGGATTTGCAAGTGTAGCAGGTAATGTGACTGCCAGTTATCTCATTGGCAATGGAAGTCAATTGACCGGCATTACCAGTGCCGGCAGTAGAATAAGCAATGGAAACACTGAAATCAACATTGGTGCATCAGCTGGAAATGCCAATATATCAGTGAATGGTACATCAAACGTGGCAGTATTTGCCAATACAGGCGTACTTGTCAACGGCACTGTTTCTGCGTCAGGAAACATAACTGGAGGAAACATATCAGTAACTGGAATAAATGGTACACTACTGACTGCTTCCCAACCAAATATCACAACTTTGGCAAATTTAACCAGCCTAGGCACTGCCAATGTGACAACCAACGCACTGGGCAATATTGCAGTGGCAGGTATTATTAGTTCAACTGGAAATATAATTTCGTCTGCTAATATCATTGGAGGTAACTTATCCACTGCTGGGCAAGTGAGTGCAAGTGCCAATGTCACAGGTGGTAATCTTAACACTGCCGGGCAAGTGAGTGCAAGTGCCAATGTCACAGGTGGTAACTTAATTACTAATGGGCTTATATCTGCTACAGCAAACATATATTCAAATGCCACAGTTCATGCAACCAATGACATCTATGCAGGTGGTAATATCACTGCAACTGCATACACAGGCACTTTGATCAGTGTGGTAGGTAATGTTACCGGCAATTATTTCTTTGGTAATGGTGCATGCCTGACAGGTATTATCACAAGCGTGTCCAACATCAACAATGGAACCAGCAATGTCAATATACCATCAAGTGGTGGCAATATTTTGATCAGTGTTGGCGGCAATTATAATGTGGCTACGGTTACTAATACTGGTATTTTGGTCAATGGGCTGATTTCAGTATCAGGCAATGTCACAGGTGCATATATCATTGGCAACGGATCGCAGTTGACTGGACTGCCTGCCAGCTATGGCAACGCCAATGTCAGCAATTACCTGGCAAATTTTGGCAGTAATGCTATCAGTACGTCAGGCAACATCACTGGCGGCTACATCATTGGCAACGGATCGCAGTTGACTGGACTGCCTGCCAGCTATGGCAACGCCAATGTCAGCAATTACCTGGCAAATTTTGGCAGTAATGCTATCAGTACGTCAGGCAACATCACTGGCGGCAATCTCTCAGTCGGAACTGGAAAAATAACCACAAATAACATTGTCAACGGAGGCAGCAATGCCACCGGTAACATTGGGTCAAGTTCAACTTATTTTAACACAGTCTTTGCCCAAGCAACCACTGCACTGTACGCTGACTTGGCAGAATGCTATCTTGGTGATGCCTACTATGCTCCTGGTACCGTGGTGTCTTTTGGTGGACCTGCTGAAATTACTTTTTGCGATTTGGATCAGGATACTGCTGTTGCTGGAGTGATATCTACCAATCCAGCATACGAAATGAATTCTGGACTTACCGGAGATTATGTGACTACTGTTGCTTTGGTTGGACGAGTGCCATGTAAAGTTATTGGCCCAGTTAACAAAGGAGCCTTGATGGTATCTGCCGGCAACGGTATGGCACGTGCAGAATCTTCTCCTAGAATTGGCACTGTGATAGGCAAGGCAGTAGAATCATTTGATGGTAGTACTGGACTGATAGAAATTGTTGTTGGAAGAGTTTAAATGTCATGACACAACCAGTCTGGATTACGCCATCTGGTAACCTAGGAACAATTCCAGAAGGAGTATTTTACTCTATTCCACTGGTAGCGGTCGCTCCAGCTGACACAGTATACTATCAACTCATTGCTGGCAGTTTGCCTAAGGGTATGTACGTAGATGAATCTGGTATACTAGGAGGCAATCCATCAGTTTCTGCTACCGCACAAGGTATTCCTGCACCAGTTCCAAATGATATCACAAGTAAATTTGCAGTCAGAGCCTACACAGAAAAAGTTATTGCAGGACATACTGTTATTGATCGATTGGCAGATCGTACATTTACACTGACAGTCACCGGTCAAAATACTCCTCAATTTGTAACTCCTCCTGGCACAATTGCTACCTATTATGATGACAGTCAAGTTAGTGACCTGCAAATTGAAACATTCAATCCAGACATATATGCCACTTCGGTGATCACACTAGTTGGCGGTTCATTACCGCCAGGACTCACTATATCATTGAATGGTGTTATTTCTGGATATATTAGTCCCAATACCACAGTTACACCTACACCAACAGAAACAAACTATTCGTTTACTCTACGAGTCAGCAACATAATGGCCGGAGACATAAGAACATTTAATATTCTTGTGTATGCTCGATCAGTCATGACTGCCGACAACACAGTGATTACTGCTGACAACACATTTATCACTGCAGATGCCAGCCCTCAGGTACCGCCAATTATTACCACACCAACAGGATCCATTGGCACGGTTAGAAGTGATAATTTTTATACTTTTCAGTTTTTTGGTATTGACTTCAACGATCAAGCATTTAAGTTTATTGCAAACACAACACCAGCTGGACTGACATTGGATCCTAATTCTGGTTGGTTATATGGCTATATACCTCCGTCTGGACTGGCATCCACTACGTATTCTTTTTCAGTAAGAGCATACGAAACGGCCAATCCCAGTGTGATCAGCAATCCTTATGATTATAGCCTAACTGTTACAGGACCACTCAACAGCGAAGTGGTTTGGTTGACCTCTAGTAATTTAGGTACCATTGACAATGGATCAACCAGTACTTTTTATGTAGAAGCAGTCAATGTTTCTGGATTGGTTTTGCAGTATCAATTGGTTTCGGGCAGTGACAGTAATTTGCCTCAAGGACTTGAACTACTTACATCTGGGGAAATAGCAGGCCGAGTAAGTTTCAATACGTTTGCTTTGGACGGTGGGACTACCACTTTTGATGTTTCTAATAATCCCTTATACAATATAGTTATAAATCCGGCTACCAGCACTACAGAGACAACGTTTGATCTCAGTCATACTTTTACTGTAAATGCATTCAGTGTAAATGGCGTGGTCAATGCCAATAAGACTTTTACAATCACTGTGGTTCGAAGATTTAATCAACCATTTGATAATCTCTATATTCAAGCCATGCCCCCGTTGAACGATAGAGATTTTTTAAATTTGTTTTTGCAAAACATCACAATATTTCCGCCTGAGTTAATCTACAGATACAACGATCCAAATTTTGGTGTGGCCAAAAATGTTGTTTACTATCATGCCTACGGACTTACTGCAGACACATTAGATGCATATGTGGCCAGTTTGAATTTGAATCATTATTGGAAAAATCTAGTGTTGGGTAGTATCAAGACTGCTCAAGCCTTGGACGATGCTGGCAACATAATTTACGAAATTGTTTACAGCGACATCATTGATGATCTTGTAAACAATCAAGGACAAAGTGTTAACAAAGAAGTCACATTGCCTTACCAGTTGAACAAGCCAAACAATGAAAAAATTACCACGGTTTATCCCAACAGTTTATCCAACATGCGCAACCAGGTCATTGATGTAATTGGGCAAATCAGCAATGTGCTACCACGTTGGATGCTCAGCAAACAGTCCAACGGACAAGTTTTGGGATTTACTCCAGCCTGGGTGATTGCGTACTGTAAACCAGGCGAGAGCGGTCAAATAGCCTATAATATTCAAACTACCATTGGCAACGCTTTGAATTTGGTTGATTATCAAGTTGACCGATATGAGCTAGATAATTTATTGACCAAGAACTGGAATAGAGAAAGCCAACATTGGATTCCGACCCCGCCAAGTTGGGTGAGTTTTGATGTGCAATGCCACTATCAACTAGTGTCTATAAACAACAGCGGAACCAATTACCAAATTGGTGACAAGATAAAAATCCCAGGATCATTGGTAGGAGGGCAAGATGGCATCAATGATGTCACACTAGTGGTCAATACCGTAACTTCTGGTGCGATTCAAGCAGTATTTTGTTCTGGGCAAGCTCCTCAGCGGTCAGCAGGTCATACATACAATGATGTAGCAGGAATCAATATCATAGGATCAGGCACTGGCGCTACTTGGAATATAACAACTGTTCCAGGTATTGCTACCACATTTGATGTAAACAGCATGGTGTTTACTGATCCATTGGATACCTATTCTAATACCAATGCCTATGACAAGTATTTGTTGTTCCCTCAACGTAATATCATCAATGGCCCCATTGTACCAGTCAACACAACCGTGATCTGGATCAATAGTGCTGGGCAAACAGTTAGCTGGACTAACAACACTGGTCAAACAGTGGTCTGGACCAATGATCTTGCTAGCACATAAATATTGATATACAAAGAATACTCATTATGACTGTACCTTATATTTTTGCTAATTCTACAGGAAGCATACCACTGGCTGAATTAGATGGTAATTTTGCCAATGTTAGCAACTATGTTGTTTCAGCGGGTACTGTGGTTGACAGTGTACAGGCCAATATTTTGACAGTTGGCACATTGACATACTTAGATGTCAATGGAAATATCACTAACAACGGAAACATAATAACTCCGTATTTTTATGGCGACGGATCAAATATCAGTAATTTGACTGGACCCAATGTCACTGGCCAAGTGGGCAACGCTCTAGTAGCGGGTACAGTGTATACTCCGGCTCAGAGTAACATAACTTCGCTTGGAACATTGACATCGCTTTCGGTCAACGGCAACACTACCAGCGGCAATGTGATTGTCAATGGACTCATGTCAGCCACGGGTTCTATCTTTGGTCTCAGTGTATTTTTGAGTCAATCAGTCAGTGCCACTGGCAATATCACCAGTGGTAATATCTTGACCAGTGGAGTTGTATCAGCAACCAGTAATATCACTGGCGGTAATATCTTGACCAGTGGAGTTGTATCAGCAACCAGTAATATCACTGGCGGTAATATCTTGACCAGTGGAGTTGTATCGGTCACTGGAACAATAACTGGTAGAGATTTATCTGTGGCCAGCAATATAGCTGCCGGAAATATAGCAGTCAGCGGCGCAATAAGTGCCACTGGCAATGTGGTTGGAGGCAATTTGATAACCAGTGGAAATGTATTTGTGACCACTGGAATCATTGGCGGCAATATATCAACTACAGGAAATATCATTGGTAGTAATATCACTGGCAGTAACTTATCTGCTGGCAATATCTTCAGTGCTGGATCAGCGTCGATTGCAGGAAATATATCCAGTGGAAATCTAACTATTTTGGGACAAATTTCCTCAACTGGCAGTATCACTGGCGGCAATGTACTGACCAGTGGGCTGATAAGTGTAACCGGCAACATTGTCTCGACTGCAAATATCACTGGTATCAATTTGCTTACGACTGGCGCAGTTTCGGCGTTGGGCAATATAAAAGGTGCATACATATTTGGCAATGGTGCACTGTTGACTGGAGTAATAACCAGTGTTGCTAATATCAATCTGGGATCGTCAAATGTCACAGTCACCAGTGCCGGCGGAAACGTCACAGTAGGTATAGGTGGAACTCCAAATGTAGTGCAATTTGCCAACACTGGACAATATGTAACAGGCGTAGTCAGTGCAACTGGTAACATTGTTGGCAATTATCTAATAGGAAATGCTTATTATCTAACCGGTTCTTACATGAAATGGACCACTTTGGCCAACACACCGCCAGTTGGTGCCCAGGCCGGCGATTATTGGTTTAATTCTGCCACAGGTATCAAATATCAATATATCAACGACGGCACTGGCAATAGTTGGGTAGATCAAAGTTCTCCTACATCATTTGCCACGTTGACCGTGGGAAGTATTCTAAACAATAATGCCAATGGCATAGGCAACATAGGAACCAATGCCAATTATTTCAACACAATATTTGCAAAAAGTACCAGTGCACAATATGCCGATCTTGCAGAAATGTATTGTGCTGATAACAATTATCCTCCTGGCACTGTGGTAGAATTTGGCGGAGACGAAGAAATCACAGTAAGCACCACCAATCATAGCACACGAGTAGCAGGTATTGTATCAACTCATCCTAGTTACCTAATGAACAGTACTCTAGAAGGCCGCAATACTGTGCAGGTGGCGTTGGTTGGTAGAGTACCATGTCTGGTGATTGGTACAGTACACAAAGGAGACAGGCTAGTGACCAGTGACATACCAGGAGTTGCACAGGCCATGAATCGATCTGCTTATGAACCAGGCTGCATAGTTGGCAAATCATTGCAAGATTATGACTCAACCGAAGTTGGTATGATAGAAGTAGCAGTAGGGAGAGATTAATGGCATTTCCAACAAACCCAACCAATGGTCAACAAACTGATGTCAACGGCATTTTGTACACTTACAACAGCACACTGACTGCTTGGACAGTGACATCATCTGGCGGCGCATTGGTCACTGCAAATGCTCTAGCAGTTTCAGGCAACATCACCGGCGGCAGTATATTAAGCAGCGGATTGATAAGTACCACCGGAAATATCAATGGAGCCTATGTCAATGGGAATATCAGCACTGCAAATATTTTAACTGGTGGGCTCATCAGTGCCGCCGGCAATATCAGTGGTTCTTACATTATAGGCAATGGCAGTTACTTGACAGGTGTAGTAACTAATTATGGCAACGCTAATGTGGCCAATTACCTGCCTGTCTATGGCAGCAATATACTGGTAACCAATATTAACAATGCCAGTGGCAATGGATCTGGAAACATTGGTAATAGCTCAAGTTACTTCAATGTAGTATTCGCCAAAAGTACCAGTGCACAATATGCTGACTTGGCTGAAGTATACATGGCTGACAATGAATACGACAAAGGCACAGTGGTTGTATTTGGTGGGCCAAACGAAATAACAGTAAGTAATATCAGTCATGATACCAGAGTGGCCGGTGTAGTATCAACCAATCCTGCCTATGTAATGAACTCTTCTAATCCCGGAATAGCCATAGCGCTCACTGGCAAAGTTCCGTGTTGGGTAAAAGGTCCAGTATGCAAGGGTGATAGATTAGTTAACATTGAATCTGGAACTGCAGGAAGAATTGATCCAGAATTGGCCAATATCGGCTGTATCATTGGCAAGAGCTTGTGTGACATCAATGACACTGATATACATCTAATTGAAATTGCAGTAGGAAGATATTAGCAGGCTTTGCAGTAGCGATAAATACTAGATCAAAAATTAGGATTACAAATGACCAGTGCCATAAACCCAAATAATATCAACGGTGCCTATCCAGTGGCTGGACAGGACAACAACAGTCAAGGATTTCGTGACAATTTTACCAATACTGCCACAAACTTTCAATATGCGGCCAACGAAATAACTGCACTTCAAAATAATGCAGTGTTGTCAGTGGATTTGGCAACCAGTACTAATCCAGTATTTAATAATTTGTTGACCAGTACTCTTAGCAATGGGTATCTACAAAATATGTACACTCCATTGGTGCCACTGGGCACGTTAAATGGAGCAGTCACTGTAAACTATGCTTTGGGATCATATCAAACTGTAACTACCAGTGGTTCAATCACATTGGGTTTCAGCAACTTACCTGCAGCTGGCAAGGTTGCTACTGTTACTCTACAAATTACTGTGGCCAGCACTGCACACACACTACAACTACCAGCTGCAGTTTCAATTAACAATGCAGGAATTCAAGGCATCAATGCATCAACCAATGTGATTACTTTTGCAGCAGTAGGAATATATGCTTTTCAATTCACTACCAGCGACGGTGGATCCACTGTGTCTGTGGTACAAGTCAATGAACGTATATCACCGTTCAACAATTCTGCTGAAGCTTTGGCAGGCAGTGCCGCAGCCAATTTAGCAACTACTACTAGTTATTTTGCCACGGTATCGACCGAAACTGCCACATTGGCTGCTGGAGTAGCAGGACAAATAAAAACTTTTTGTGCAGTTGATATCACTGCTGGTAACATGGTTATCACAGTCACAAATGCTGGCTGGAAGTCATCCGGCACAGGCACTATCACATTCAGCGCCCGCGGATCTAGTTGCATTCTACAGTATGTCAACTCTAAATGGTTTTGTATTGGCAACAATGGTGCAGCATTTGCTTGACCAATAGGCAATGATGTTGTATAATTAACGTATGGAACATCCGTTAATTAGTAACCTAAATGATCTAACAGAAGAACAACTGTTAGAAAAGATATTTGAACTAAGGAAAAAATTAAACATTGCCTATGGCACAGGCAATGCAGATCTCTGTAACCAAATACGCATGGCCATTGAGAGTTTTCAGTCCAAATACAATGAAAAAACACGCCGTGATTCTAACAATAACTTTGACGAGATAATTAACATTTCATGAATGCACGAATTTCAACAGATTTACATTTTACTGCTGGCATATACCACAACGGAGCAGTGCAAATGAACTCGTACATTCTTAAACTTTGGATGATGACACGCACAACAGATCCAGAAAGTCACAACATTGCATTTGAAAGAATCAAGTATTTTGTATACAACTGTATTGACAGTTCTATAATGATCAGCAGCGAATATCAGGAAACGTTTCAAAAATTCCTCAATGCAGGTTTGAGAATCACTACCATGCCCACTGACCCTGTTGATCAGCTGATAGGCATTATGTTATACTACAAACTTAACGCTATTATGGAAGGCCGAATTACCATAGCAGAAACAGAAATCAGCAGCGTTATGGGCGATTCCATGGTATACCTACACAACGAATTAGAAAATCCAGAAATAGAAAACCGCCCCAATTGGTGGACTTCTGCTGAAATTGATCAGTGTGATTATAGCCTGGCTGAATTCAACAAAGTGGTAGAGATGCCAGATTCTCGAGGCTGGAGAGAATTAGATCTTTCGTGGCCAGTGGGCGCCGATGATGCAGATTTTGGAAACACAATAGTATTTGCAGACTTTAACAAAAACAATGCAACAGAATAAATTTGGTGAGATGATATTCAACGAAACAGATGTTTGTGATCTGTTGATGCAAGGTCGTGAAATTGAAAGTTTAAAAGGTATGCTAGTCGATAGTTCTGTAGATATTGAACGTGTGGTTGAATTTGTTGAACATTTTCCAAATACCATAGTGTATCGTAGATTCGACGAACATAAAGCAATAACTGTGCCAGATTGGGATACCCTTCAACAACACACATGGTTTATGCCTGAGTCATATCAACAGCTGGACATTGCCCAATACATTTTAAATTTGTGTACCAACGAATCTGAACTACAAAGATGTGGCGAAGAATTATTGTTGTACCAGGAACACAATTTATTTTCACTTTTACAATATTTGAAATATCTTGTAGATGTAATGACTCAAAATCGAGTCATCTGGGGCGTGGGCCGAGGATCAAGCGTGTCAAGTTTTGTACTGTATAAATTAGGTGTACATAAAATTGACAGTTTATATTACAATTTAGACGTAAAAGAATTTTTGCGTTAAATATACAAACTTAAAGGAATCAACATGACTAGTAGAACATACAAAACTGCCCAGGGCAAAATAGTTGATCTAGGACAACTTATTTTACAAAATGAAAATGTCCGAGCCGTAGGAAATATGAATGTAAATTCTCGTGGGGACAGATTGGATAGTTCAAACAACATAATTGATTCTAAAAATCAACAAGTTCAAAGGCAGCATCTTAGGCAAATTGCCAGTAATGTAACTGACCGTACAGTTCATGCCAGTAATATACATGCCAAGCAAAAGGCAGACCCAGTGGTAGAATCTTCTACAGTGGATATTGATCCTGTTGAAACTGCTCCTGTTGAAACTGCTCCTGTTGAAACTGCTCCTGTTGAAACTGCGGAATCAGTTGAAATTCAGTCCAATCTGCCAGACACACCACGAGGCGGTTTGGCCGCTGCTATTGCTAGGTCTAGAACAATAGTGCAAGAAAAAGAAAAAACTACCAAAGAAATTAGGCAATTTAAACCCGGAGTCAATAAGATTTAACCATGTCAAAATTAGCATTTCAACCTCATCAACTTACACAAAGCCAAATTCATCCGCTGAACAACAGTGTTATTGTTTCAGACATGATTTTTGATCAACGTATTACCAGTTCGGGTATTATCCTGCCTAATGATAACGGTACAGGATCTGGGATTAGGCCCAGATGGGGTCAAGTTTATGCAGTAGGTCCCAAACAGACTGATGTCACAGTGGGGCAATGGATATGCGTTGCCCACGGAAGATGGACTCGTGGCATAGATATCCAAGACGAAAATGGTAGACAAACCATACGCAGAATTGATCCAAATGATATCCTAATGGTCAGTGACGAGTTGCCACAAGACGATACCATGAGCGATGCAGTAAATGTGGCCAAAAAAACCCGAGATTGACACAACTTTATATGGATTGGGATATGCATGCTATTCAGCATCAAATTTGGGCCATAAAATATCATGCAACCAGTGGTCGCAATGATGGTTGGACACAGTTTGGCGCCAAACAAGACTTATACAAACTCAAATGGCAAATAGAGCAAGCTTTGGCCGACTGCAGCACTTTTATTGGTGAAACTGAGTGGTTGCAAGAACAAGAACAAGAGCGTATAATAAAAATACTAAAATCATGAAGTGCAAGACCTGTAGCAAAGAATATTCACCTAGATGTGATTATCGTCAAGGTCGTTGCCCTCTTCATCCTCCTATTATTCAACTAATCAAAAAACAAAGACCAACAACATGCAAGAACTTTGGACGGAAAAGTATAGACCGAACACTCTAGATGGTTATGTATTTAAAGATTCAGCACAACAAGAACAAATAGCCAGTTGGGTCCAAACAGGATCAATTCCTCATTTACTATTCAGCGGAGCACCTGGCGTAGGTAAAACTACCCTGGCAAAAATATTGATCAACTTATTAGATATAGATAGCTATGATGTACTAGAAATCAATGCCAGTCGTGAAAACTCCGTAGATACTATTCGTGACAAGATCACAGGCTTTGTACAGACTATGCCTTTTGGACAATTCAAAGTGGTACTATTGGATGAAGCAGATTATATTAGTCCCAATGGTCAGGCTGCACTACGTGGTGTGATGGAAATGTATCATGCCACTGCTAGATTTATTTTAACCTGTAATTATCCCAATCGTGTTATTCCTGCATTGCATTCAAGATGTCAAGGATTTCATATTGATCGAATTGACACCACAGAATTCACTGCCAGGATTGCCACAGTGCTGGTAGAAGAATCCATTGAATTTGATCTAGACACATTGGACACTTATGTGAGATCAACATATCCTGATTTACGCAAATGTTTGAACAATTGTCAAATGAATTCTGCCACTGGCATCTTGATCGCACCACAAGGTAATGTCAGCAGTCAAGACTGGAAATTGTCAGCAGTAGATTTGTTCAAGTCTGGACGCATACTTGAAGCAAGAAAACTCATGTGCGCCAATGCTCGCGCAGAAGAAATGGAAGAAATGTTTCGTTGGTTGTACGATAATTTAGACTTGTGGGGTACAGATCAAGAAACACAAGATCGTGCAATTATTGCGATTCGTCAAGGATATGTTAATGTTCCAATGGTTGCTGATCAAGAGATCAATTTGAGTGCAACATTGTGTGAGTTAGCAAGACTATGAGATACATGACCTTAACTTATTTTAAACGTGCTTCAGGAAAAATTGACGAAGTTATGGCAATTGCCAACAGAGTAAAGCCACGAGATCTACAAACGGCAAGCATTATACTTGACTTTCGAGAACAAGTTGTGTTAAAATGTGTTATTGACGGCAAAACTATGCCCAAAGAGTGGGATACAATCGTGGCCTATTATTACAAACACTATCAAGCAACTATAGAAAGATTATTTAAGGAAAATGGACATGAGCTCGAAATGGAAGAATCTGGATCAACTGATCCTGGTTGACGCAGACGGTGTATTACTTGATTGGGAATATGCATTTAATATCTGGATGCAGGAACATGGATTTGAACAAGTACCGGGCAGTAAATTAAGTTATGAAATGGACGAACGTTATGGTGTTCCCAAAGAACAAATTCGTAAACTAATTAGACTATTCAATGAAAGTGCTGCAATTGGATTCTTACCAGCATTACGTGATGCCATGTATTATGTTAAAAGATTGCATGAAGAACATGGCTATAAATTTCACTGTATCACAAGTTTGAGCACTGATCCTAATGCAGTACGATTGCGTGAAATGAATTTAGCCAAATTGTTTGGCAAAACAGCATTTGAACGTGTGTTGTGTTTGCCCACTGGTGCTGACAAAAACAAAGCCCTAGAAGAATATAGAGACACAGGTTGTTGGTGGATCGAAGACAAACCTGTAAATGCCGAAGCAGGATTGGCAGTAGGACTGCGACCTTTAGTTATTGAACATGGTCATAACATGCATTATTATCATGAACACATCACGCTGGTAAAAAACTGGCGTGATGTGTATCAGATCATTACCGATCAGTCGGTGTAAAGTTTTAATACGGATCCTATGATCTCGTGTCGCTGAATATCGCGAGCTGACAACTCGCACAAAGCAATACCATTTACACCCCCTTCCCCCAGTCTTTGACAAAGGTCTAACAGTCCATTGTCGCCACAACTACGGTCGGCTTGTTCTATGTCTCCAGTGATCACAATTTTGCTGTGTACACCTATACGTGTCATCAGCATCTTGGTCTGGGCGGGTGTTGCATTTTGCATTTCATCTGCAATGATCCAGGAGTTCTTGAAAGTTCTACCTCTCATGAACGCCAATGGAGCTATTTCTATCACTTGATCTTCTATCATGCCTGCAATTTCCTGCGGGCGATAATACTCTCGTAAAACATCTAATAAAGGGCGAGTCCACGGTTCCATTTTGGCAACCAGGTTGCCGGGTAAGAATCCATGTTGTTCTCCTTCTACTCCTACTGCTGGGCGTGTTAGAACTATGCGTTTACAGTCTCCTTCTTTGAGTGCTTTTACAGCGGCCAACATGGCAAGATAAGTTTTACCAGTACCTGCGGGTCCTACTGTGACTACGATGTGTTGCGCTTTATCTTGAAGAGCCAGCACCAAACGTTCCTGATTCCTAGTTCTAGGAATCAAATCTACCCTACGCGAGGATATTTTTGGAAGTGCTTGGTTGAAACTTATGGTGTTTTCTACTGGATTCATATGACGATGTGCTTTTGCGGCTCTTTGTCTGCTCAAGTGCTATTCTCCATATGGTTAAATGCCAACAATTGCTGCTGGTAAAGTATTTAGGCCCAGGTGATCAAAAGTTCAGTGGGCATTGATATTTTTTAAAATCGCACTAAGTATTAGGCTTGGCTACAATATTTTAATAAATTGGTCTTTGATCGACTACGCTAAATAATCATATGGGACTTAAAGATCAAGAATTATTCAAAGACCACAGTGATTACTGGCAGGTAGCAGAAAACATCCGTGACATTTACATGTCAGAAGGAAGTTTGCTGAGTCTACTAGACTTTGAACGTGTGCTAGACGAATTGGATTTGTATGCTTTTAAAAACTGGGCCATAGGTGAATTAGTTCAAGGTCCAGAAATTGGCAAGTATCGTGTGGGTTGTATTTTTATGTGGCCCGAAAAACTCATGCCAGATCCACGTGGTGCCAAGCGACTACTACCTTTTGACTGCGAAGTGCGCTACAAAAAAACCAACATGAAGATTCCTGTAAAGATTGAAGATCCTAGCGATTTTCGCCCTGGCACACACAAAGCCAAAATTGTAGAGAAAAAAGTTTGGCTGGTAGAAATCGTCATGCCCAAGGCCTTGATGAGTGATATACGTACTGGTTCAGTTGAACTTGAAGATCAAGACATTGATCTGGAAGATCTTGACAGTGCCTACGAGCAAGATCTTGATCAACAAACATTCCAGACTAAAAATGCACAACAACAAAATGCACAACAACTACAACAACCCGCAGCCATCCAACCCTCAGTGGCTATTTGAAAGCCTAGGTTACAAGGATCTTGAGGGTTTGTTAAAACCCACGATCCATGTTGACGAGTTTTCAAGTAAAATGGGCGATGACGATGACATCATTGTGCTTAGTTTTTTTGTACGTGATCAGCAGGCTGCCAAAGACCTTATGAACTGGTTTGAAAAAGGTTATGACTTTGTGGTTGATGCAGATAAAAGTCCCGGCGAAATTCGCCCCAACCGTTTTTTGGTCTATGTGGAAATACGTCGACGAAGCACTGCCGCTGGCCATGTAGAAACATTACTAACTGATTTGAATACCTTGACAGAATTTGAGCCAAAAGACTGGATCATGCACTACAAAGGAAAAGAAGTTGCTTTCACTAGAGATGCGTTTGAAAACATGGTACCACTGAGTCCCAAGGCATATCGTAAAGTACACGACGAAGATCTCAACGAAGTCAGAATTGCAGCAGGATTGCCTACCAAATCTATCTACGAAAAAGACGATCCAATAATTCGAGCCATACAAAGCGCTGCAGGAATTTAATCAATATAGGATTACAGGCTATATATTTGCCTATGCAGATTAAAAGTTTTGGATGTAGTTTTATTTTTGGCAGTGAATTGGCCGACGATGGTAGGCACAAATCATATGCCACCGGCAGTCAACTAACATGGCCGGCATTGCTAGCCAAACACTATAATTATCAATATGCCACGTATGCCAGACCAGGGTCTGGCAACCTGCAAATTCTAGAAAGACTCATGAGTAATTTAGCAGGAGAAGTCAATGAAAAAATCCTGTGTGTGATTGGTTGGTCATGGATTGATAGATTTGACTACTGTGTTGAAAAACCAACTTGGCCCGGCCAACCCTGGGCTACACTTATGCCAATTGATTCAACAGAAACTGCCAAAATCTATTATCGAGACCTGCACTCTGAGCTCAAAGACAAATTCCTAAGCTTGTTGTACATCAAACAAGCAATTAATTTGCTCGAACAGAAAAAAATACCGTTCATTATGACGTACATGGATAATTTACTGTTTGACAACCAGTGGAATACCAGTCCTGCCATAGAAGAATTACAACAACAAATCAAACCTTTTATGACTACTTTTGACGAATTGACCTTTTTGGAGTGGAGCAGAAAACACCAATATCCAGAAACCCAAAATTGGCATCCATTGGAGCAGGCACATCAGTCAGCAGCTCAATATATTATTCAGGCTTTAGATAGGAAAAATATAGGCGCTCATTGCCATCTCTTTTGAATTCCAACAGTTTGAGATTGTATTTTTCTGCAAATTCATTTACTATTTCAAAAGTCCAGTGAAATATATCTACATAAGGCCCAGTTTTGTGTGCAATACCCGGATTGGCTCTGAGATAAAACTTACCTCCTGGCATTAATAAATCTACACAATGACTGAATCTGGCTTCAATTTCATCCTGGCTATTGAAATTGATTGATCCCAATGCCAATATATGGTCATGCTTGTGTTTGACTTTATAATCTAAAATATCAACTTCAAAATCAGCACAATTGTTGTATGGATCAATACCTATTAAATTTTTAATACGACCTTTGAATGGATGATATCCGCAGCCCACATCTAGTACATTTTGAGGATCTTGTTTGTTGATTTCTTCGACCAAGGCCCAGCCTGTGTAATCATAATCGCCAGTTCTTGGCTTCCAAATCTCAGCAAAGAAACGATGAGTGTAACGTTCGCTTAGATCAGCCACAATATCTTCCAGAGTACCCATATAGTCACATGGCAAACTTAATTCGGCTTCTACAGAATCTTTGAATTTTTGATACCTTGCTGGAGTCCAAGGCAATTTGTCAACCACAGTATCACGATCAAATATAATATTTTTATATTTGGGTAAATTAAAAGTAGTTTGTAAATTTTTCAACAATAGATTAAAAATTTTTGTGTTCATAACATTATGTAGTTAAAATAAACACTGATTGAATAATTTCTTGACAAAATGGACCCAATAAATACTTTATGAATGTTCTAATATTAACACCTGATAGAGTTGGATCAACTTTGTTGCAACGAGTATTGACAGTGTATATGCTACGCCAGGGTTTTGATAAACCAGTGATAAATCTACATGAATTAACCAATGGACTGGTAAAGTATTACAATGATGTACTGCAACAAGAAGTATTAGGCAAACCCAAAGGTACTTATAGCAGTGGATACTATCAAACCCTTGACCAGGTGCAGGATTTACTTGGATCAGTGGATCACTATAAAACTACCAGACTTGCACACTATCACATAGTTAGACGAGCTGATACCATTGCAGATCAAATAAAATTTTACGAATATCTCAATGATAATTTTTACATTATAAGTTGCCGTAGAGAGAATTTGTTTGAACATGCCATAAGTTGGGGCATTCAAAGACAAAGCAAACGTCTAAATGTGTATAATGTTGAAGAAAAAATAAATGTTTTTCAAAACATATACAAAAACAAAATCAGTGTTCCTAAAGAAACATTACTGCATCATCTTGACAATTATAAAAACTATATCTCATGGGCGGATACAAATTTTAATATACAGTCATATTGGAACTATGACATTGATGTAAAAAACATTGAAAAATATATTTTGAATTTGGATTTCATGCAAAACAATATCAATAATACCTGGAAGGAAATGTTTGGGCAAGATTTTAACACGTGGAATGCTTGCCATAGAATTTTGCCTAATTTAAAATTACTTGATCGTGCCACTGCTACAAAAAAAATCAAAATACTTACTAAACCTATCAGCGAAGAAGTATGGAATCAACTCAAAGGACCTGACTGGCCACAAACTGCCATGGAATATGTCAACTACACTGATAATTTGCCAATCACCATTGATAATGAAATAAAAAAGTTATTTGACGAAACGTCACTGAGCGTAACTGATGAAGAATACACTTTTTTAGAAAAAAACTTGACCCTATATGTCAACACAAATATTCAACTGTTAAAACTGGTCAGTGATGGATTTTTGGTCACAGGAATTCCACTGAAATTGCAATCACTAAGAGAAAAAAAATCAATAATAAAAAACTTTGATCAATGCCTGGATTGGTACAATACATGGAGTCAACAAAATAACTTTGGAACCATGTACACTGACAATGAATTGGCGTCAATTATGCTCGATCAAGATTTAGAACTAAGTTTTCAAGTTGATCAACAAATTTTGTTGCAGTGATTTTGTCATAATGAAAACCATCTCTGGCCAAATCCAATTTGATAAATTCAGGCACATACAATCGATTAGCCAACAATTCAGAGTACAGTTCAAAAAACCCAGTGTAACCAAATGCTTGTAGTTCTGTTTGAACAAACATCTCAAGCTGGCTGGCAGGATATTCAGGCCAGTCAGGACCGCGTAATTTATTCCATTCGTCCTGAACTGTGGTACCCACTGCCCATCCTGGAATAAAAGAATGTATTATTTTTGTGTTCTGTTTTGTTTGTTCAATAGTTTGCACAAGTTTGTTGAAATTACACAACAATTGCAATGATGTCAATTCAAGATCATGAAAATTTAATCTGCGTTTTTCATCATCAAGCCCTGAGTCGGCCAATTCGTAACGAGTAAAAAAACTCCAATGAATAATTATTATTTTGGGTTTTATTTTATCAAGAACCCTTGATATCTTTCGGGCAATCCAATAATTACTAGCCCCGTCCATGCTGACATTTATACAACGTTTATTAAGCCTATGTTGAAAAATATTAACCCATGTGTGTGACAACGGACTTCCTACGCCTGTTGTAAAACTATCTCCAAAACACCAAATAGAATTTTCTAGGTCAGAAATTTCCTGGGGCCATTCTGCGTCTCTAAACCCACGACTGTTGTAATGATAGGTGATGGGATATGGATATTTTTTGAAATGACTTTTATCATGACAATTATTGATGGTATCAATTCCAGATTCTGACCAAATTTTATTTTGACGTGATGGTAGTAAAAAATCAGGTAGGATCATATAATTTTTCTGGTATAGTAAAAAATTTCAAAATTGATAAATAAAATTACAACAGGTACAAAAAATTTTGTCCTGTTGTATTTTTTTCATATATATTTAAGGAGAACATATGAACGCAAAAGATTTTGTCAACAAGATTGTTGAAGACAACCAAGCATTGTTTGAAGCCAGCAAACACAATGTCAAAGCCTACTTTGACAGCAAGCCAGCACAAGCCGAATTGGTAGAGCACTTTATTGGCCGTATGGTCAATGAGCGTATGAACATGGTTGAAATCAGCCGTCAAGTTGCAGAACTTGGTGCCGATGCAGATCCAGTTGAATTGCAGTTGTTGACTCAGCAAGCACACGACGAAGCAGTTCACTTCCGTTTGGTCAAAGAAGTCATTGAGCATATCCAAGGTTCTCCAGTTGATGTAGCCGCCGCTATTGCTCGTGAAGCAGCCAAGCCCACTGCCAAAGGTGCTGGTTTGTTGGCCAAATATGGTGCAGAAACTGATCCAGTGGCATTGGCTGCATATCAATTGGTTGCTGAAGGCCGTGCGGAGGCAGTATGGGATCAGATGGCAGATTGTATTGAAGATAAATTTATTTCTGGTGCTTATGCCAAGATCGCCCGTGACGAAGGTTTCCACAGCAAAATTGGTGCACGTAAATTAGAGCAATTGGTCACTGAAGAAAATGCTGATCGCATCCAGGCCTTGGTAGCTGATATGCGTCGAGACCTTTATGAAATTTCATGCCGGAACACAGTTGCTGCCCAATCTGGCCGCGAGCTTGTTGCTGACGCATACGGATGGTAATTTGAAGATAGGACTCAGTCAACGAATCCTATATCATCGGGGAAGAGCGTACGACTCAATCGAGCATGGATGGTATTCATACTTGAACGGGCATACGCTCTTTTTTATTCCCAACAGTTTAGATCAAAATTTCCAACAGACAGCAGACACACTAGACGCATTTGTTATCACTGGTGGTGATGATAACACTATAAGAAGAACAGTAGAAACAAAATTAGCGTCGGCCATGATGCAACGTGGTAAACCTGTAGTAGGCATTTGTCACGGGGCATTTTTACTAACCAATTTACTAGGCGGAACAGTTGTGGATGTAGATTTACACATGGAACAATTGCATCCAGTGATGTATTTTGGAGATGTAAAAATTGTCAATAGTTTTCACAACATAGCCATTGACAAATTGCATGAAACAGGAACTGTGTTGTGCACAGATGAACTAGGACACATAGAAGCCTGGATAGATGGAACATTAGCAGGGGTGGTCTGGCACCCAGAACGCATGGATCAGCCATGGATACCAGACGAAATTGAAACTTTACTTTTTAAGGAAAACAAATGAAAAAAATACTAACACTAATACTTGCTACCGCATGTGTATTAGCGCAGGCTTGGGAACCCACCAAACCAGTTACAGTTATTATAGGCAACTTACCCGGTGCCGGCAATGAAATTGCATTTAGAAAACTAGCAGAGATTGTACAAAAAACGGATCCTAAATTTGTTTATGTGGTACAAAATATTCCTGGTGCCGATAGCGTAATTGCACAAAATAAGTTTTTAACAGAGCCAGCAGATGGATACACAATTAATCTTCCAAGTCACATGAGCACATATGTGACCAATGATATTTGGGAAAAGAAAGTTAAAAAGTTCAAGTACGATGATTTTGTTGATGTACTCACTATGGGTAAATCGCCGTTGGTATTAGTGGCCAGCACAAAAAGTACAATTACTACCCCGGAAGAATTTATACGACTTATCCGTGTTACCTCTGGACCCATTAATATAGCAGTTGGAGGCGGAGCACATCGTACGGCATTTGAGTATTTGATGGAAAAAGGCAACGGTAACAGAGATCAGGTCAAACCTATCAAATTTAACGGACCAGCACCAGCGGTACAGAGTGTGGCACAGTATGATGGCAAGACTGGAACAGAGTTTGGTATCATGCCCATTGCAGTTGCCAAACCATTGGTAGACGCAGGCAAAGTCCGTGCGATTGGATTTACTGGCACAAGACAAATGCCACAATTTCCTGATGTGCCTTTGTTGCGAGATGTGGCACCTGGCATCAACGTCTATGCTGCTTGGAGTATCGAACTACCTAAGGGTACACCAAAAGACATAGTTGAGTGGTACACTAAAAACTTTGTGGCTGCTATCAAAAGTCCTGAGTATAAAGAATTTATGGATGCCAATGTAATATTCTACGAAGAGAAAGAACTCACTCCCGAAGGCCTAAGAAAGCAAATGAATTCTCTACGCACCACATTTTTACCAGTGCTTGAAAAACTTGATTTGACCAAAGAATGAAATATATCTTTATGACCGGTGCTCCAGGATCAAAATGGAGTAGTGTAAGCAAAAACATCTACTACAGTCCTGAAATTGATCGTTCGGACTGGAGTGATACAAGAACGTATTATCACGATGCATCGGGCTCCATGCAACTCATGCACATGGGTGCCTACTTTGATCCAGGTATGGAGTTTGGTGGTTTCTTTAATGAAATTGATCGCTACACACGAGAACGTTGCGAAGCAGAATTTGATCGTCCGTTTACAGGTAAAGGAGTACGTATCATTAAAAGTCATGTGTTTGCACACAACATTGATTTTTTAAAAAACTACTGGCCAGATTGTCCCATTGTGTTAGTGCAACGTCCAGATGATGCTTGCCTGGGTTGGTGGGTCAAGTGCGGTCATTTTACTATCACATATCCAAAATATGATCAATACTATCAGGATTTACGCACAATGTCTCAGATTATACCTGCACAAAATCGAGCAATACAAACTGCCATATGGCGGTACAAAGGGTATATTGTGAATACTAATAGGGACTTGGCCAAAGCGTTAAATATACAACCGCCGCCTGCAGAGTATGAACAAAACTACGGGGCGGACGACATAAGGGTAACAGTAATATGAAACAAAGCAGCTGGGATAAACTAAAACAAAAAAGCACATATCACTTTGATAGTACCATTGCAGATCAAAAAAATGATGTAATCACTGAACTAGGCAGCATCCAAACAGACTTCTCTCAAGATGTGGAAGCCATTGTTCAAGATTCCCGACCAGCCAACTGGGAAACCAGAGGATTCAAAGGCGAAGCTACTGATGTGCCACGTCCAGAACTAGAAGAAGAAGAATACGACATTGAACGTGTGGGAGCAGATCCCAAGATGATTATTACCAATCTTGCCTGGAAATTGTCTGACCGGTTGCAAAAGATTGCAGATGCGTTTGCACTAGAAGATCAAATGAATCGCATACACGTGCAGATGCCAGGACAAGTTTGGAATCTGCATATTGATAAATTGTACAAGTGGTTTCCTAGCGATCCAGATCGTGTGGGAAGATATTTTATTCAACTCACTGACTGGGAAATGGGGCAGTTTTGGCAGTATGGCACCTATAACTGGAGCCACTGGCAGGCCGGCAGTGTGACAACTTTTGACTGGGAAAATATTCCACACTCAACAGCCAATGCTGGATTCTATCCCAGAGTCACACTACAGATTACAGGAATTAAAACTGCAAAGACTGAACAATTTTTGCAGACACTGGCTCAACAACTTTTTGTGATTGCATGAAAAAACTATTGATCGTAACTGGTCCACAAGGGTCAGGCAATCATTTTTTTAGTCGTGTGCTGAGCATGCATCCTGATGTTGAAGGATGGTCGGAACTATTAGACAACTACTGGATACCTAGTGACGAAGAACCTTTTGCTGAATTTTGGGTAGATCCAGATAAACTAACTCCAGGGTTTTTTAAGAAAAGCAACAAAGATTATTTCTTGGCCAATGTTAGTTGCCCATTTTTCTTCAATGGTGTAAGACATGTTCCTAAAATTCTTGAAGTGGCCAATCGAGCACAGTTGTTTGGTTTAGAAGTACAAATTGCTATCATAGTTCGTGACCAAAATATCAATCAAGTTCAGCAACTCAGAGTACGCAAGGAGCATACCACACCTATTGCACAAGATTATTATTACAATGTGTTGTTGAATTCTGACTTTCCTGTGCATTTTTTGGATCATGAAGCGTTCTTCTTACATAAAGAACATTACGTACACTGGGTTGGTCAACTGTTGGGATTTCCCGTAGTCACAGATCCTGAACGTCTGATGAAATTTGTCACAGAAGATGCCAATCACAAATATATAAAACACATAGAATCGCACTGGTTAGATGAACTAATTTTGGCTGGATGCCGACCGACTCGACAAGAAAGATTAAAGTGACCAAACGTATACTAATAATGGGCTTACCTGGATCTGGGAAGACTACCTTAGCAAATAGTCTTAAACTAGAATTACAACAAGCAGATAAAATTGTAACATGGTTCAATGCCGACGATGTCCGTAAACAATACAACGACTGGGATTTTAGTCACGAAGGACGCATTCGTCAAGCTGGACGTATGAAAATATTAACAGGTTTATCACTTGCTGAGTTTGCTATTTGTGATTTTGTTGCACCATTGCCAGAACAACGCAATTTATTTGATCCTGCATGGACTATTTGGGTAGATACTGTATCTGAAGGTAGATTTGCAGACACAAACAAATTATTTGTACCGCCCAAAAAATATGATTTCCGTGTTACGGAACAAGATTCCAAACGCTGGGCAAAAATAATTGCTGGTACACTATTGAAAATATGATACTTCCAGATTTGTTATTAACTACTCGTGCCAATCAACACTGGCAGTTCAGTGGCATGGACAGTTTAGAACAATGTCAAATTAAAAATTATTTTAAATCGTACCCCTATACATTTGACTATGTATATAACAGCCGAGGTTTTCGTGACGTAGAGTGGCCCAATGATATTGATCAATTAAAAACGGCCATATGGTGTGTGGGAGATAGTTTTACAGAAGGAATGGGATGCCCTGCTGATCATGCATGGCCTTACATATTAAAAAAACGAACTAGTATTAAAACCATTAACGTAAGCATGGACGGTGCAAGTAACACATGGATAGCAAGAAAAACTGTAGACATTCTTAAAGAAATTAATCCCGAATATATCATACTACATTGGAGTTACTTACATCGACGAGAAATAAGTCAACAGGAAATATGGGAAAAAGAAGCAGACCGTGGTTGGAGAGAATTATACACTATGTTCCGGGAACCCGGGTGGCCTGACTGCGAAACAGTTGTTGACTCTAAAAAATTACCGGATTATATGCAAGAAAAAATAGCATCTCATTGGGTTGATCCATCTTATACCGACGAAGAACGTAGGCGAACCGACACCCGATCTACAATAGAACAAGATTTAGAAAATTTCAATGATTGTTTGACCAGTGTCAATGCTGCTAATCAAAATACAAAAATAATACATTCTTTTATTCCCAATTTTACTAAAAGCAACAATTTACAATCTATAATTGAAAGCATTTTACCAGCAACCAAGGTAGTGCCTTATTTTGATAATTTAGATCTAGCCCGAGACGGGCATCATTATGACATCAAAACTGCCACGCATTTAGTCAATCAATTGATCAAGTTAATTTAGGTGTGATATGCCACTGCTGAATTTCATCATAGGCTAGTTGGTTAATGTCGTATTGGTTGTAAGGTTCGCCTATACCTTTGATTAGGCTATGTTCGTCGGTCATGCAGAAATTATAAGCATCCACGCATTCGTCAAAGTTTTTTATCAATAATTTTTTTTCCAGCATGGTTTGTAATTTGATTGGCACTCCGGTTGGCATTATACCATCCCTGACTAATTCATCAATGGCAGTAATGCTGTTTTTATAGCTAGTTCCGTGCTCTAAGATAAAATTTTGATCAGCAAGAGTTAAATTTTGTGGAATGTTTTCTTGTGCAATACTTTGTAATTGTAAATTTTCAAAAGTTAGTTCGGGCGTATCATAAGTTAACAATGGTGATTTTTTTGTGTCTATCAACTGACCTATTCCACTGAGATCACTGCCTAAATAGTGGCAACGATTCCAGTCGTTGAATTCAACTTTGAAAATATCTTTCCAGGTTTTTTTACTAGATTGTCCATTGAAAATATTTAAATTTAAAATGAACTTTTCAATATTTGGCAAATCGTTTTCATAGTTAAAATAAGTGTTTACATGAAAATGACGGTCTACCCAATCTAAGTAATCTTTATAAACATACAGATAGTGTCCAAGAGTTGCAGGATTAACGGTAATTTTATTTTGATACAAACTGGCCAACACATTTATTTTTTCTTGATGACTGTACACATTAAGTCGTTTGGACTCTAAAAAAATACACCAGCTAAGGGCATGTTCTAATAGATTTCGTCGGCGAGCACTTATAATAAAAAAGTTGTCATTGATATAATTATAAAAAGGAATTTGATCAGCGATTGTGTCTGCACGATTTATAATATGATAATGAGCCATTCTGGAAGTTTTGTAATGCTCAACAGTCCGTAAATGCTCGGTAATCTCAGACAAAGTCTGGTGTTTACTATTATTAAATTTTCCTGGCCTGCCACATGGCCCTAAAACCGTTTGATGAAATACCGTGCTGTAGTAGCGGTGTAGACCATTCAATAATTCATGAAGATTGATAACCGGACGATCAAATTTGTGTGCTACCATATACACAGTAATTAATCGTTGTAGTAAGGTGCTGCCTACCCGATCTGGCGTTAATATCAATACATTCATAATTTTATTTATAGTCAGAATAAATACTTGCTTACGAATCAAGGATTATCAATGCAGATTAATCAGCAACAACTATCACAAATACTTCCGGGCAATCCTTACATAGAGCACTGGTGTGAGGCACTTAACAAAATATTGCCAGATTATGATATAATTACTCCACAACGTACTGCAGCATTTTTAGCACAGTGCGCTCACGAATCTGGTGGATTTACTGCACTGCATGAAAACCTTAACTATCGTCCAGAAACACTTTGCAATGTATGGCCACACTATTTCAATGCCAGTAATGCCAATGACTATGCGCATCAACCAGAAAAGATTGCCAACAGAGCCTATGCAGGTCGCATGGGCAATGGTGATGAAGCATCCGGCGATGGCTGGAACTATTGTGGACGCGGACTTATTCAATTGACAGGCAAGAACAACTATCAGGCTTTTGCTGACAGCATACAGACTGATATCAGTCAAATTCCGGCCTATCTTCAGACATTTGAAGGAGCCATACAATCAGCTTGTTGGTTTTGGGAAAACAACAATTTAAATGCCTGTGCTGATGCCGGTGACATTGTGAAGATGACCAAAATCATCAATGGCGGTACACTAGGGCTGGACGATCGTACTGCACGGTACAATCATGCCTTGCAAATATTAGGATCATGACATGAGTACATTAGGTTGGCTTATAAGTTTTATTCCAGATGGATTTTTTATCTGGATAACTTATATATTGTTTGCATTGGGATTTGCATTGTATGCGATTAGCAAGGTCATGGACTGGCTACCTCGACTTTACAAACTACCAGACATATACAGACTTCCTGTTGAAATACTGGGTGTGGTTATGCTTGTGGCAGGTGCCTACTTGTTTGGCAGTTATGGCACAGAGATGATCTGGCGAGACAAAGTCAAAGAAATAGAAGATCGTGTCAAAGTAGCCGAAGAAAAATCACAACAAGTAAATACAGTTGTTCAAACAAGAGTAATAACTCGCATAAAGGTCATTAAACAAAATGTCTATCAAAACAGAGAAATTATTAAAGAAGTTGTGGGCAAACAACTTGATGCCAGTTGTACTTTGCCTCAGTCTACAGTCGTGCTCCACGACAGTGCCAGTCGTAATGAAGTGGCCGGAGGTGCCTCCAGCACTGATGGAACCCCCTCCACTGTTAAAGCCAGTGAGCTCCTTGACACCGTCGTTGTCAACTACGGCACCTACTACGAAGTAGCCGAAAAATTAAAAGGATGGCAAGAATGGTACCGCTCGCAAAAAGCTATCTTTGAGAATCTACAACAATGAAACAACTCTTATTATTATCTGTGCTGTTGTTGAACGGTTGTGCCCTGTATGACGCTTACACAATGACCAAGTATGATCCCAACGAATACAAGCTCATAACAGAAATTAGATCGGATGCACAACAAGCAAAGACTGACTGCAGCGACACAGACACCAGTAGAGTCAATGCTGTAAACTTGGCATCAAAAACACACATGTTTGTGCTCTACAGTGAGCATGTGCCCAAGAACAAGGATGTTATTGTGGCCAGCACTGAACTTGATGCCATTGCACAAGGGTTATCAAAACAATACTTAAAAACTACCGTGAGTTCAGTTTTTTGTCGTATCAAATTTGAAAATGTAGAAACATCTGCGGATTACATGCAGAAAATCATAGGAGCCAGACCAAGATGAGTGTAGAACAATATCAACAACAACTGCAATCAGCATATGGTGGATCACAAGATCCAGATGTACAATCAACTGCCCAACAGGCAAATCAGTACACCGAACTGTTCAAAGCAGGACAAATTACTAAAGATGAATATCTCCAGACTCTAGCAGACCTGCAAAGGATTGCCATGATACATCGTAGTATAGACAATATGCAAGCTATGGAATATTTGAATACTGCAATAACAGGGCTTATAAGTCTAGCTAGTCTTGTGTAAATATAGTTTATAACTATAACAAGGAGCGGCAATGGCATTATTAGATTCGGTATTAAACCTAATTACTAAACAACCACTAGATCCCAACGCGGTCAAACCCCCTGTGGGATCACGAAGTGAACGCGAGGCCCGCATAAAAGACAAGGCTGGCATGGTAATCAGTATTTTTGCTTTAATATTAGCAGTTAATTCTTGGTACGGTGGCAAATTAAGCAGCATAACTTTGAACAATACCATTGCAGCCAATGATGTGTGGAGCTTTTATGAAGCCAAAAGTATCAAACAGATGTTGGCCGAACAAAGTCTAGATGATGCAGTGGTACGCAAAGACACAGATAAAATTGCCAAGCTTGAAGCAAAAATTGCCCGTTACGAAAGCGAGCCTGCTACCGGCGAAGGCAAGCGAGAACTCATTGCCAAAGCCAAACAGTTAGAAGCCGAACGCGACCATGCCAAAAAGCAAAGTCCCTGGATTGGATTTGCAAGCACTCTATATCAATTATCAATAGTTGTATTATCCGCAAGCATCTTGGCAGTAAGTATGGAAATGTTCTGGGGTAGCTTTTTTGTAGCTGGCCTGGGTCTATTACTTTCAGCACAGGGTGTGTTCCTCTGGTTCTAAGGAGCCCGGAGTGTGGATCCACTAACGCTATTTGCTCTAGCTAACGGAGCAGTAGCAGCTGTTAAAAAAGGCTGCCAACTTTACAAAGACATCAAAGGTGCCGCTGGCGATGTCAAAGCCGTCCTCAAGGATCTTGACGATCAATTTCACAAAGCGCATCCTCCTGGCACTCCTGTCAGTGTCGAAGTTAAAAATCAATATGTGGCAGAAAAAAATCGTGTCATTGATCTAAACAAAAAACAAGGCGAAACAGCTGGCATTTATACAGAGTTAGGCAACTATCTTGGTGAATTCTTTGATGCTATGACCAAGTGCATGACAGTGATCGAAGAAGAAGAACGCAAAAATAGAGAAGAGTTATACGAAGGTGAATCAAGCCTAGGCAAACGAGCATTGCAACTAGTGCTGATGAAGAAACAGCTTGAACAAATGAAAATTGAACTGCGTGAAATGATGATCTACAATGCTCCTCCTGAATTGGGTGCTTTGTGGACCGATGTCAGTGAAATGATGAAATCAATAGGAGCAGAACAAACAATTTTGCTCAAGAAAAAACTGCGAGATGAAGAAAGAATAGCAGCAAGAAAAAAACAACGATTCAAATTGTACATGACAGAATTAAGTTATGGAGGGATAGCCTTTGCCTTGGTAATCACTATGATATTATTAATGGCTTGGATATCGCACGATAGACGTCAACGTTGGCCTGAATTAGAACCCGCTGTACTTGAACAAAAACGCGAAGAACGAAAAAAATTAAAATTATTGGAATTAGAAGAATGGCAGGCTAAACAAAAAGCTGACGATGAATATTATATCAAACATCAACAAGATTTTGTGAATTCACAGCGAGCCAAAGAAGCTAGTGAGGATTTGCCAAGCGAAGATAAATCACAAGAACAACAATAGCCACCGTCCATAAGCATAGACAAATTCCTGCTAGTCCCCAAAAAAATATTCGAAGAGGCATTTCTAAAATCCAATCAGTAAAACTATTATTTTTGTCCATAAGCTAATATTTAGGCTTTTGGGGTGTAACAAATACATAACACATAACTTCACCAAAAATAATAAATATTTAGAACAAAAACAGGAGCTGCAATGGCCGAAGAACAAGAATATAAGCCCACCAAAAGCGAACAGAAAAAAGAAGATTGGATGAATTCCAAATGGCGCCCAATGATGGGTTGGATGTATATGTTGGTTTGTACCATGGATTTTGTAGGATTTCCTATCTTGTGGAGCTTGTTACAGGCATACGATCACGGTCAAGTCACTAGCCAATGGCAACCATTGACTCTGCAAGGTGCTGGCTTGTTTCACATTGCCATGGGTGCAGTGATTGGTATCAGTGCATATGGTCGCACACAAGAAAAAATGGGCGGTGTTGCCGGAGGCGGTATGAGCTTCCCGCAAGGGGCAGGTACTACATATGTTCCTCCAGGGCAAGGACAAGTTAGTGTAAGTAACCAACCAGGAATGGGCGGTATGGGCGGAGGTTTTGGAGGATCATCAAATGGATTCGGTTCAACAAGCGGGGGTTCAGCATTTGGCTCGTCGACGTCAGGAGGATTCGGCGGCTCCAGTGGCAGTTTTGGTTCAACACCAGTCTCAGGAGGGTTTGGTGCAAGTACAAGCTCTGGAGCGACAGCGTTTGGGAGTAGCGGAAGCAGCTTTGGAAGCGCACCTAGTGTGTCGGCTTCGGGAGTAGGAGCACCTGCTCCAGCACCTGGAGCAAAACCAATTGGTCCCGCAGCCACTGCGTTTCCGCCAATCTAAGGAATGACAATGAAAAAAATTATAATTTTAATTGCACTGAGTTTAGCAACACTAGCTCATGCCGGCGGTGAATCCAAACAAGTCTGCAAAGATGTTGCCAAGCGCGGAAAAACTGTGCAACAATGCAAAACTATAAAAGTGCATAAAAAACTGGAAGGCACAGCAGTTCCAGAAAAGCCAGCTAAAAAGTAATTGGCATACTCAGTCAGTATAATTAATGTACTGATATGATACATTCTTGCTTGATTCCAGACGGCCAAGTCATTATTTTTAATTTTCCCGCTGGTGCCGGTGGCAAAATGCTGCAAAACTGTGTGGGCATGAGCCGCCATTGTGTGTTGCCTAATGCTGATCATATTAGCTGGCAAATAAACTTCCGGCAGGATATCAATCAATTATTTTACCAACAAAAATTAAAATTTATACTTAGAACTATTCCAGATCCGGACAATGTTAAAAATTGGTTGGCCTTTGAAATGGACAAAGATGATCCCTGCGGTATTGGACTATTTGATTTTAGGAATTATATTCCGGTATCTAATCCAGATATCTATACACTAGCCAAACAAAACCTATGGATGACATTGACAGTGCACAATTTTGCTGCATCAGAATATTATAAATCTTACTGGCCCACTATAAAGCATGTATGTTTAGTCAACAATGAAAAGTTTGCAAAATCTGCATTACCCAAAAAAAATAACAAACTAAACTATGACAATGACTGGACATCACTGGGATACACACCAGCAGGATTAGGGTTTGATTTTGACATAGATAGTACTGTATTTGATACAAACAAATTTCTGGATCAAGTTGAAATGCTGTATGAATATCTAGGATTTGACGATTTCAAAGCAGAGTACATCAAAGAATACCATACAAGATACATTGAATTACATGTCTAATCATTATGAAACACTAGGTGTCGACCGTCATGCCAGTGCCGACGAAATAAAACGAGCCTATCGCAAATTGGCCAGCCAATATCATCCAGACAAAGGTGGTGACACTCAAAAATTTCAAGCCATACAAGCAGCCTATGCCGCACTGAGTGATCCTCAGAAACGTGCTGCCTATGACAATCCTCGCCAACAAATGCCTCCAGGATTTGAATTCCATAATAACGGGCCTTTTGACTTCAATACAATATTCAACATGTTTGGCACAAGATTCCAACATCCTGGTCAACAAAGAACTCAACATGCTAGGATGGATCTTTGGATTACCCTTATGGATGTGGCACAAGGAGGACAAAGAACAGTCAGTGTGGGCACTAGTCAAGGTACCTTGGCAGTAGAAATTGAGATTCCGCCTGGCATTGAAGACGGCAATACAGTGCATTATGCAGGCATAGGCCCAGGCGGTATGGATCTTTTGATAACATATCGAATACATCCGCACCCTCGTTGGCATCGACAAGGACTGACCTTGGTTACCACTCATAACTTGGTGATTTGGGATTTGATCTTGGGCTGTGACACTGTATTCACCGACATGCTAGGCACAGAACTACTCTTAACAGTGCCTGCAGGCACACAACCTGGCACACAGATGCGCATCAAAGGAAGAGGGTTGAAATCAAAGTCTGGTGTGGCCGGAGATATTTTGGTCAGTATACAAGCACGTATTCCAGAAAATATACCAACTGAAATATTAGAAATAATCAAACAAAAAAGATAACATGAAAAAGGCAGTTATAATTTATCCGCACGGAGGTGGAGGTAGCTGGCTACATAATCTTATCTATCATTTAGAAAGCAATGATTATACGTTGCCAACAGTTGATTTGGTATTTGACAAAGAAAAAAAATCCAACAGCATTGATTTTTTCCATGGACTTGAATGGTATGAACCCAATGTTCCTACCTTGCTTGATATGTCAAAATGGAAACGTAAAATACTATTTTCTTGCACGCATTCATTTAATCTGTATATCAACGATTCGCACAAGATAAGATACAATAAAAATATCTACGACTATCAATCACTGAGTATGATTGATCAGTTTCATAATCTAACAGACAATGCCAGACACTTTGTGAGCAACAACGATTTTAAAAAATTCTATTGCACAAATATCAATTTAGACTACAGTTTAATTTTTCAACAACCAAAATTGTTTATACATAATTTATTTGATTTGTTGGACAACCTGCAGTTGGATTACAGTCACAATGTGGAATACTGTTTGTCCAGCATTGCAAATTATCGTAGCACATGCCTGCGTCCCAATGATCATTATGGCAACAGACAAAGTCTATTATGGTTGGCATGGTGCCATGCATTGTGCCTGATCGACAACATACACATAAGTGAATTGTTGGATCAATCCAAATCAATGAATGATCTTGCTGAAATTTTTTTGCCGTATCAAGATAGATTTTTATCACTGTCGGAGCAGTGCATGTTTGATTGGCATGACTAATCTTGGCACTATAAATACACCAAATAGGTTGCACTAGTTATGGGTATCAAAGTACAATACAAATTGCAACAAATACAATCTACATACACATGCAAAACAATCCCGAAATTGAGCAAATACTTGAATCTGCAGTGACCATTGCCTACTCATGCAAACATGAATACGTGCTCACTGAACATGTGTTGTTGGCCTTGATACGACACGACACTTTTCGATCAACACTAGACAAATATGGTGTCAATGTAAAATTATTTGATCAAGAATTGAATGCATATATCAACAGTTTGACCAGTTTGATCAAAGACCCTGCACCTCAACCTAGAAAAACAAACTCACTGGAAAGAGTGTTTAATCGAGCTCTTACTCAGGTATTATTCACTGGACGTCGACAGGTATCTGTGGTCGATTTGATGATTGCCATGCTGGCCGAAACCAATAGCCACGCACACTATTTCCTACTTAAACATGGAATCAAAGGACAGGAGTTCATTGATTTTTGGCAAAGCACAAACAATACTGTCACTGCTGTCATGTCAGATAATCAGGCCACGCAGATACTTGAAGAATATTGTTCTAATCTTACTGCACTGGCCAAAGGTGATCAACTTGAACCAATGATTGGGCGCAGTGCAGAACTAGAAGAAATGATCACAGTACTGGCACGTAGATTCAAAGCCAATGTGCTCATGGTAGGCGATCCTGGTGTGGGCAAAACTGCAATCATTGACGGATTGGCGCAGGAAATTGTAAACAACAAAGTTCCAGAATTTTTAAAAGGCTACGAGGTATGGAGTTTGGAAATTGGCAGTTTATTGGCAGGTTCAAAATACCGCGGAGAATTTGAAGAAAAATTCAAACAGGTCATTGCTGCTTTGGATGCCAAAAGAAACTGTATATTATTCATTGACGAAGCACACACCATGATGGGTGCAGGCAGCAGTGGACAAAGCAATTTAGATTTTGCCAACATGTTGAAGCCAGCAATTACCAAAGGAAATCTCAAAGTGGTGGCCAGTACTACCTGGGAAGAATACTACGAGTCATTTGAAAAAGATCGTGCTCTAATGCGTCGTTTTCACAGAGTGGCCATTGATGAACCAAATTCAAGTACCACAGAACAGATTCTCATTGGACTGAGTCCAAGACTGGAAAAATTCCACAATGTGTTGATTGCTACAGAGGCTATCTCGGCTGCAGTTGAATTATCGGGTAGATACATACATGATCGAAAAAACCCTGACAAATCAATTGATCTCATTGACGGTGCATGTGCCAAAGAACGTGTCAAAGATCAAGGACAAGTCACAATTACCCGAGAGATGATCATGGCACAACTAGCCAACATCACTGATATTCCCATTGACAGATTGCAAAACGAACGTAGCAACAAGATACTGGAACTAGAAAACAATATCAAACAAAAACTTTATGGTCAGGACCAAGCAGTGGATGCAGTGCTTGAAAGAGTGTATATTAATTTCTCAGGGATTGGTAATGCTGGACGTCCTATTGCTAGTTTTTTGTTCTTGGGCCCAACTGGCACAGGAAAAACAGAACTGGCCAAATTGTTGGCGGAAAATCTCGATATGAAACTGCTCAAATATGACATGAGTGAGTACCAAGAAAAACACACTGTTTCAAGTTTAATTGGCGCTCCGCCAGGATATGTGGGATTTGAAGACGGAAATGTAGGCGGCGGCAAACTGATCAGTGATATCAGCAAAAATCCATTCAGTATATTGCTGTTTGACGAAATTGAAAAAGCACATCCAGATGTGATCAACATCATGTTGCAGATGCTGGACGAAGCAAGAATCACTTCCAGCAATGGCAAAACAGTTGATCTTAAAAATGCCATCATTATCATGACGTCTAATCTGGGTGCTCGCGACAATGAATCAAACAGTATTGGATTCAGCACTGCGCTGGAAAAGTCCGGCGAAGAAGATCGGGCCATGAAAGACTTCTTCAAACCAGAATTGCGTAACAGGATTGATCGCGTGTGTAAGTTTGCCAAACTTGATACTTTAGCAGTGAAAAAAGTTGTGGTCAAGTTTGTGGAAGAACTACAAACAAGTTTGGCTGCCAAACAAATTCGATTAACACTAACAGAATCTGTAATTGACATGTTGGCCGAAAAAGGCTACGATAAAAAAATGGGCGCCAGACCACTGGGTAGGAAAATTGATGAACTTATTCGTGTGCCTTTAAGCAAACGTATACTATTTGATCGTCTTGAAAATTGTACGATTCATGCTGTCATGAAAGATGACAAAATTGATTTTATCACTGAAGAAACCGCCAAGCCTGTAGTAAACGAACAAGGATATATTGTACTTGATCACTTCAAACCTAAAATTTAAAACTGTTGACAAAGATCGATTATTTTACGATCGGTATCAGTACTCAATGAGCATTCCGTTAAAGGAAGCAAATGCACTGAGAAAAGAACTGTCGCATGATTCCATTGATCGTATCTTACAACGTAGGCAAGCCTACTGGTCAACTATGCCTAATCATAGATCAAGAACAATTGCTCAATTGCATCGAGTTTGTGATTTTTTATTGACCATCACTGATGAATATAAACTGGTGTTCTATTATAATCATTGGTTGACAATATATACAAATAGTTTGGCACTGTTTGACCAAGTTGATGCACTTGATTTTATTGCAAGCAAAACTTACAGTCAAGTAAATGTTAATCGGCCCAGAGACACAATACTATTAAAAAATTCTAAACATACAAAACGCAGTTATTTTCGAGAGTTTGCTATAACCTCTCATGAAAAAGACATGCTTGCTAATTTTTTTGCCAATCAACAAGATCATGTAAAACTAAGTCCAGGCTTACAAAATTGGTTGAAAAGGGCACCGTTACATAATTATGTTTTTGATTATTTTTTCATTGATTATTCTGATGATCAATGGATGACTATGTTGAATTTGGTTCGTCCGGGACTGATAAGAAAAACAGTTAAAATAATACAAGATAAATAATTGACTATGGCAAAAATACACGAAGAAGTTATTGTTATCAAACTTTCCAAATTGTTAAAATCCAACACTGAAGATATTGCAGTGATTGTTACCAAAGACTTGGAAGATGCGCTCACTGCAGTGGCACAAGAGCTGGCTGGCACAGATATCATTGTAGAAGTAGAACAGGCATAATGTCCATTTATACCACGGTCGTTCTCATACCCACTACATCGTCTGGAACAGATATCGTAGGGTATGCAGTACCTGCGGCAAACTATTATGGCGGTCAAGGTTATATACAGACTTTGACCTATACTCAGGATGGATTTCAAGGCAACATCACTGTGCAAGCCACGCTGAACAATACCATAGATTCGGCTCCTTGGTTTGACATTGACCATGCCAATGCTGCTACACCCACATCGGCCACTGTGTCAAATTCTGTGATAGGCAACTTCAGTTGGTTACGAGCAGTGGTAACTAATTTTTCAGCTGGTAATATCACAGTCACTGCCTCTTACTAGATTTTTTATATAAATATATTACAATGAATTATCTTGTAATATATCCCGGACGCTTTCATCCTTTTCACCGCGGGCATCGTGCCAGCTACGAATATCTTGCTAAAAAATATGGTGAGGATCATGTGTACATTGCCACAACTGGTGTGCAAGCACCGGTGACCAGCCCATTCTCTTTTAGCGACAAGGTCCGAATGATCACCACCCTGGGTATACCCTCTGGGCATGTGGTCAAGGTCACTAATCCCTATCAAAGTCGAGAAATCACTGACAAAATTCCTGAAGAAGAAAAAGCCAACACTGTGTTGATATTTGCGCTGAGTGCCAAAGATGCAGAACGTTTTAATTTTGCCCCCAAAAGAGATGGCTCGCCCAGTTATCTGCAACCCATGCCCAAGAATCTCAAAAAGCTAAAACCCATGACTGACCATGCTTACGTAGAGATAACTCCCACAGTAAACTTCAAAGTGCGTGGTCGAGATGCTAACTCGGCCAGCCAGATACGTGAGTTTTATATCAAAGGCAACAACAATGATCGCGATCAGATCATTGCAGACCTGTATGGCGAAGCCTACCCAGAGCTGCGTGACATATTTGATGACCGACTGGGTGTGACAGAACAGGTGCAGAAGATTGTGCGTGAAGCACAGTCAATCAAAACTGAGAGAAGCATAGCATTGCTAGAAAGCATATTGATCAAAGAGCGTGGTGCATTAAATGAATTTGCACAAGGTGTGGCGGAAGCAACAGGTGACAAAAAATTTGACAAGATGCTTAAAGGTATCACCAGTAAACGAGCAGTAGTTAAACGACAAAAAGCAGATACCAAACAACAAGCCCGTGATGCTTTTGGCGGTATGTTTGGTGGAGGTAATCCTGCTGATCAACTCAGCATCAAAAAGAAAGGTCTAGCGGAAAGCGGACGTCCAGCCAATACCTTGTATTTCTTTGATGTTGGTCGTGGCGGACGCAGTTTTACCAACAGTGACCTATTGGCACTGGGACTCCGTCAGTCCAAAGGCGGACGTTGGTACTACAAGCCTGGTACAAATACCAGTGCTGAAGTGTTGAAATCCACACTGGCACAACTGACCAACAGATTAAATATTGCTCCAAAAGCCTGGCAACCACCCGCCACGGAAAGCATACGTGATGTGTTTGGGTTTGACGTCAAAAAACCACCAGCAAAAAAACCTGCGGCTCCCATAGATGATTTTACAGCTAAAATGATAGCCAACAAACAAAAAAATCTAAAAATAGTGCAACCCAAAGACGTCTATCATTCTCCTGAAGAATACACCCAGGCCACTGGAAATAAAATAAAAGAATCCGCCGATTACCTTGAAGAAAAATAGTCACCGTGTTATACTAGAGTAAATATTTGACATTTTTTATAAAGGAAATCCATGGCAGACGCTCAACCCACAACCGAAACACCATCAGCTCCCGCTGGTCAACAACAGATACAGGTCAATATTGACTATTTAAAAACTACCAGAGTGCATATCTGTATGCCTTGTTACGGTGGCATGCTCACAGAATCAACTTTTATGAGCTATATCAAATGGTCAAATGCCGCTCGTCAGCTAGGCATCGACTGGACTATGGAAACTATGACCAATGAAAGTCTAATCAGTAGAGCCAGAAACACGCTCACTGCCAAATTCTTGCACAACAAAGATTCTACCCATTTGATGTTCATTGACGCAGACATTGGTTGGGAACCATGGCACTTGTTGGTGATGTTGAATCGAGATGTAGACGTGATTGGTGGGTTATACCCAATGAAAAGCCTACCAGTAAAATGGTGTGTGAATGGGTTTGAAGGTGCCGAAGAAGGACCCGACGGGTTACAAGAAGTTACCAAAACAGGCACAGGATTCTTGTTGATAAAGCGCAGTGTGTTTGAAAAATTAGATGCACATCCTGCAGTGAAACCTTTTATCAACGATATTGGTCTGCCAACAGAACTAAATCCTTACATGAAAACTTATTTTGATACTGCTGTACGTGAAAATCGTTATTACTCAGAAGACTGGACATTCTGCGAAAATTGGCGTGATCTTGGAGGCAAAGTATGGGTTGACAAACGTGTATTGCTAAAGCACACAGGAACCTATGTGTTTGATTTTGCTGCACAAGATCAATTGTACAGAGATCTACACAGTCTTGCGTTGCAAAATGGAGCAGCTTTGGGTGTAGCTGGCACTGCGGCTCCTGTGGACTCAGTACCTACTAGTCCAGTGGAGGTTCCTCCGCCTGCACCTGCCAAAGTATTGGCCAGCAGTGCACCCAAAAAGAACAAAACCAAAGCCAAGTAAACGCCGGTAAATACACTCATGAACATACATGAGTTAGACAGCTATAACCTTGCCGACGCAGTAAAGTTTAACGACAAACTAAATCCTGCGCTCTGGCAAGGTCAGCACATGCGCCCTGAAGTTCGTGATCAACTGCTGACTATTGCAGAAGACTTTCGCGAACATCTTGGGCTTTCCAACCTAGATGTCAAAGACATCACAGTGTCAGGCAGCAATGCCGGCTATACATACACTCCCACATCAGACATTGATCTGCATCTAGTGGTCCAAATGCCACATACTGATAATGAAGTGTATCGTGAATTGTTTGATGCCAAAAAGTACCAATATAATGACACACACAACATCACCATTGGTGGATATGATGTTGAACTGTACGTAGAAGACGCAGATAAACCCCCAGTTAGTCAAGGTGTGTTCAGTGTGCTTGGTAACGACTGGATACACATACCACGTCAGCGTGCCGCTACTGTTGATGACGATGCAGTTCGCAGCAAGTATGATGACCTAAAACACCGAATTGATTCAGCAGTTGACAGTGGGAGTCTGTCTAAATTAGAGAATCTGGTAGACAAGATCAAGCGTATGAGAATGGCAGGATTGGCTGAACATGGCGAACTGGGTCCAGAAAATCTCGCCTACAAAATGCTACGCACACAAGGTGACATAGCCAGATTGCATGACGCACGTAATGCAGCACATGATCAGGAATTGAGCTTGGCAGAATCCAACATCATGCCCAAGCCCAGAATGACCTACGGGTTCAAAAGTACAAAGAAGTTAGACGAAGTAGGAATAACTCCCGACGGAGTTAGCCCTAGCACCAAAATGTTCTTGAGTGAAACCGACGATGAAAGTATCCTGCGAGACTTTGTGGCATTTTGTGCTCGAGAACTTGAGCTAGCGACTGAACCACAGATACGATTGCGCAGAGATCCTGCTTGGTCGGCCCGAAACCGAACATTTGGTCGCTATGATCATGACAATAATCAACTGGAAATCAGCATAGGCAATCGACACATCATGGATGTGTTGCGTACTTGTGCACACGAACTCACACATCAACGCCAGGGCGAAACTCAGCAGATAGATCCAGACTCTGGGCAAACTGGATCACCAGAAGAAAATCAAGCCAATGCCATGGCTGGTATTATCATGCGCCGGTACGGTGCCTTGCATCCTGAACTGTTTGAAAAGTCCCCTGTAGCAGAAAGTCTTACAGAATTTGCACCACCTGACGGTGAAGGCAATCATAATGATCCAGCACACAAGGCCTATCATGAAGGCAGTATAGACGGATTTTATAGACCCCCATCTGCCACAGTAGAGCAGTATACACGCATGCGTGAATGGGACAAACTGATAGATGGTACCTACAAAAAATACTATGTATTAGGCTGGCACAAAGGGCGTGAACGTCGTGCAGAATACGATAGCAATCGACGATCAGTCTCAGAAGCCACTGGATATATTCCCACTGCGGCCGAAATGCATGATCCCAGATATGAAATGGCTATCACACAGGATGTGCGCCCAGGTGCCATTGGTCGTGCTGCCAATGCGTTTATGTTGAATACAGACTCACAAGGTCATCCACAAGAACTACGCCCAGATGGCTTGGTCAAAAGATTGGCCGAACAGTTAGCAGCATTCAAACAACCACTCAGTGAGTCCGAACAACTAGACGAAATCAACATGGGTGGCAAAAGTCTACGAAAGTTGTCCAAGAGCATTGGCGCCCTGGCCGGTATAGAATTTGAAATGATTGTGCCCAATGTAGAAGGCGGTAACAACGATGGCGACGAAGAACCTGACTACGACTATGATGAAGCTGCCTACAGCGTTGATCAGATCTGTGATTTTTTTGATGATGGAGACTACAACAGTCGTGGTGATATTCGACGCCTGCGTGAAGCCTTGATTGAAGACTATTTGGAGTGGCGTGATGAAAAAATAAACACAGTCTGGGACGAAGATGGGTTCAGTGACTTCTTTGTGGACTGGGTAGCCAACAACATTGATACAGATGACATCAATGATTTTTTCAAACGACCTGCAGATCATGACATCAGCAAGTCAGACGTCATGGATTACGCCAACTATCTCTGGGGCCAAGATAGTTCGGCCAAAACGGACGCATATGATGAATTTCGCGATGACATGGTAGAAGATTCCGAATACAATCAAGAACACTGGCTGGATGATGAGGGTCTGAGTCTCATGAGTGACATTGAAAACAGATACAGTTTATCCTGGCCCCACTGGCAGTATTCCAGCAATGGCGGTGTCTACAGTATAGGGTCTGTGGCTGACAGTTTTGAACGAGCCATTGGTCGTCCTGTGATGTGGGGCGACGATTATCACGACATAGATCGCGATAGTGCATATCAACAGGGTGCTTATATTGTAGAACCTGACGGCAGTTTAGAACCTGATTCCAACAACGACCGCGGATTGGAATTTGTGAGCCCGCCTTTGCCACTGGACGAACTGGCCAAAGACATGCAAAAGGTCCGAGCCTGGGCCAAGGACAACAACTGCTATACTGGCAAGCGAAACAAAACTGGCTTACACATCAATGTGAGTGTGCCAGGCCTAGATGAAGAAATGAAAAATCTAGACCTTGTGAAACTGGCCTTGATGTTGGGTGACAACTATGTGGCCAATGAATTTGGCAGACTGGGCAACAACTATGCCAGGTCAGTGTATAACATTGTGATGAACAATATCCGTGATCGTCCCGAAACTGCTGAAGTGTTGTTGGATAAAATGCGTGAGAATCTCAGCCGAGCTGCAACTCGTGTCATACACAATGTCAAAACAGAAAAATATAGCAGTATCAATGTCAAGGATGGTTATATTGAATTCAGATCACCTGGTGGCGACTGGCTGGATGCCAACTTTGACAAGATTCAAAAGACCCTGGAACGTTTTGTTGTGGCCACGGATGCTGCAGTGGACCCTGACAAGTATCGCAAAGAGTATTTGAAAAAACTGTATCGTGCGCTTAGTGGCACAGAGATTGAACATGCCACAGATCCCACCACAGGCAAGAAAACTTTTAAGATCAATACTGAAGCAGACTTTGCCAAGTTGTTGAGTGAATACATGGCTGGTAAGTTTGATCGAGACGAGCTCAAAAGAATTGCTACCTATCAACGACAACTGGGTCAAGATCAGCCTGGTACCAAACAAGTGTATCGCATGGTCAACCCGGATACTGATCAAGAATATGCCAGGTTTACCACTACCAGTGCAGAAAAAGCTGATGCACAGGCCAAACTTTATGGTGTGGAACATGACATTCCGTGGTACCAGTATATTTTACTTGATCCCAACATGCAGGTTGTGGGTGGAGATCTGCGTCACACTGCAAAACCTGGACGGCACAGTGATCCCAACGGTCGTTATGAAATTGTGAGTCGTACTACAGGTGATGGAGCACAACCAAGATTTATGTTCAGCGTAGCACCACAACAGATACCCTATGTGTTACAGGCCTGGGCTGACAGAAATGGCACTAGCCCTGCAGACTGGAAAGTGATTGAAATAGACAGTGGCAATGAAATGCCATCTAACAGACCCAGTTACGCCAGTGCATCAGGCGAAGATCCGTTATGGTCGGTATATTTGCGAACCAACATGGCACGCAGTGTGGAAGTTCGTGCACCAGACCAGCAGGCTGCATTGACCGCAGCTCACGAAGCTGATCCTGACAGTTTTCCTGACTCAGTGACCATGAATGATGTTGTGATATCCAATCTAAATCCAACTGGATCAGAAAATTTTAATCAATATCAAATTGTCAATCAAAACAATCAAGAAGTAGCAGTGGGGTTCGCAGCTGCAAATGACGAAGCGGCACTGGCCAGACTTGATCAATATCAGCGTAGTCATCCTGATGAGTCGTATGTTGTGCAAACTGCTGATGGAATTCAAATTGTTGGATTAGACATCGAACAGAATTTTCCTGACAGAATCTGGGAAATTTACAGGCTCTCCAATCCCAGTGAGGTTTATCACACAATCACTGCACCAAATCAAGTGGCTGCAGTGTATCAGGCCAGCACCTTATTGAACAGAAATGGGTTGAATTCCGACGAGTTTGATCTTCGACCAGCCGCAGTCTCAGGATCAACCCAAGATCTACAACAACAACGTGCCACACCAGGCTCATTCACTGGCGCATGGCGAGTGTTAGATACACAGGGTCGTGAAGTTTATCGTTTCAGCGGCATAGGCAATATGCAAGCAGATGCCAATCGTGCGGCCATTGATTGGTTGCAAAACAACGGCTATGATCCTGCAGAATACAGTGTTCTTCCCATAGTGAGTTAAAAATTGAATGACCTTAGCGTTGTTATTGTAACTTACCGCCGAGATCTCTCTTTGTTTGAAAGATGTATACAATCTATTGCCAAATACGGCATTGTTGCACATGACATAAACATTGTCGTGGTAGTCAATGATGATTTTGCATTATTAAATGACATTGTTGCATTGACTGCTCCATTGAGCATAAACATTAATGTTTTACATTACAGCGAGTTGACAGATTGGACTGGCCATATTGGATGGGATAGTCAACAATATTTCAAGTTAGCCATAGCCAACTTTGTCAAAACTACATGGTATTTGGTGCTGGACAGTGACAACTGTCTTTGGGATCATGTGCCAGCCAGTGCAATCTTTGTTGATAATCGTGCTAGCTATCTTTGGACCCAGACCACTGACCATCACAAAAATTATTTGCACAATGCTTTGTTATTTTGGAACAGTGAGCCGTTGGATTATTCCATGGGAGATAGCACCCCGTTTGTGCTGCACACTGCCACTGTTAGAAAACTACTTCAGCATACTGACCCACAATGGTTTAATTTTGACAACCAAGGTGCATTGTATACCTTTGAATTTTTTTTATATTATGCATATTTAAAATACACAAATACATTGGATATTCTGTACTTCAAAAAAACCACCGGACCATTAATTCGGGGCATACAGAGATAATAACCCACTAAATAATAGATGAGTCAAAATTTTGTTAAAATAATAGCCGATGTGCACTGCGATTGTGCTCTTGATCAACGACCTATTTACAGACTGTATGTGAACGATGAACTGTTTACAGAACGCACCTGGATTTGGGACAATGTGTATTTAGAAGAAACCATACCTATATCAGCAGAACCTGGCGATTATGTCATACGCTACGAGCTGGTACCGGGCACCTCAGCAGGATTAAATATACAAAACTTGCGAGTGGCGGAAGGCTCTGCTACCATCCAAGATTCCATACTAAGGATACGATAATGCGAGCTCGTGAATTTATACGTGAAAATGCATCAACAGTTTCTGGCAGCATGGCCACTGTGGCCATGCCCTTGGGTGGCATGCTTAGTCGAAATGCCGGAAGTTTCTTTGCTGGGCATAAATACTCTAATGACGAGACTCCAAACACGCCTGCGGAGTACAAAACATACAAGAAACGGAAAAAGTGATGTTAGCTGATTTGTTAAAAACATTGTTGGGAACGCAGTTTGCTCATTATATAAAGGCACATGCATTCCATTGGAATGTTGAAACTCCTGACTTTTATCAGTATCACAAGTTTTTCCAAAAAATCTATGAAGATGCTTACGAAGCCATAGATCCCACAGCAGAATACATACGCAGTTTGGACGAATATGCTCCTGGCAGTATGGAGCGTTTTTTAGAACTCAGTGTAATACCCGGACAAACCAAAATCCCACGTGCCCGACTCATGATTGAAGAATTGCTGGCCGACAGTGAAGTCATGGTTGATTTGCTCAACCAATGCTTTGCAGCCGCTACTCAAGAAAACAAACAAGACATTGCCAACTTTATTGCTGAAAGACTCAGCCAAACCAACAAGTTTGCCTGGCAATTGCGTAGTAGTTTAAAAGAGGCAAGGGCGTGATATGGATTCTGAATTCCGCAGCATAGTTGAACGCTTGGCCGTTCTTGAAGGACGTATTACTCCTGTCACTGTAAAGCATGGACTCAACGCCCAGCAAAAGAGTGCACATCAGTTGCCTGCGCTGTTTAAACCACACACTGTATCTGTGCTAAATGCCAAGACTGATCCCAAAAATCCCATGGGCGGTTACATGGTGGGCGGTAGTGAAAGTGCTGAAGATGATCGTGATGTAGTGGAAGATGTCATAGGCAAGGTAAAAAAGAGCCTGACTGATTATTTGAAAAATCTTGAAGATCAAATACACGTAGACGGTGATTTGAAAGACAAAAAGCCTGGAGATAGCGATCTCAAACAAAAGACCAAAGAAATTCGCGACTTATTGCCACGAGTTCAAGAGCACGGCACCAACTTGCCCGAAGGCTATCCTGTGATGGCCATTGCCATGGAAGACGGTAGTCGTTGTGAAATACACGGTGACGATGATTCTGGTTATGAAATTCGTCGACTGGGTCGTGCGCTACCAACACGTTTTGAAAACCTAGACCATGCCATGATGGCCACACACATGTACAACTCACGCATGCGTCGACGTCACCCTGATCAGCAACAAGATTATATTGAGGAAAAATAATGTTAGTACAAGACCTATTTGAAAATCGCATGCATGATGCATACAGTGTGTTCCAGCAACTGGCCGGTGCAGTGCACAACAGTCAAGACGTTGATTTGAAAATAGGTCACGAAATGATGCCTATTCAGGCATGGCAAGCTCGTTTTTTACTGGGTCAGTACAAGAGCATGGCCAAGCGTCAAGGTCCAGATGCAGCCATGAGATTTCTAGCTGACTACAATGCCATTACCGCTGCACTAGATGCCATGGATAGTCGTTTAGCACAGATGAAACGCATGCCGGGCAGTTTGCCAGGTCAACGCGGTGTGGCAGAAGGTAACTTAAATGAGTTTGATCCCAGTGGATTCAACGGTGATGGCGAGAGTGAAAGAAGTCGTAGACTAAGAAAACTATTAAAAATTGCCATAGAAGCAGCAGAGAAGCATAAGGTTGGGTCAATGGACAAGATACTTGCTATGAACACAATAGCCGGAGATGACTTTTTCAGTATAGCAGTTGAAGGTATATTACCGGATATAACAGATAGAGAGTATATGTATGTGATAGAAAGTGCTTATAAAACAGTAAAGCAAGGTGTGGCGGAAGGCTACGATGAAGATGATGACAACGAATGTTATACATGTCGTGGCACTGGTGAAGGACAGCATGAAGGTGCTAGTTGTCCTTCATGTGGTGGAAGTGGCATAGTGAGACCCACACGCGATGATGACAATTTTGATATTCCTGATGACATGGACGAAGGCGCTATAGAACCAAAAAATCTGCAAAGATATCATGCAGTAGACACCGGACGCTGGCCAGACGATTCAAATTCACTGGCTGACCGTACTATAGAAATACCAAATATTGCCGCAGTACGTGCAGGCACCGCTGCACCAAACAAACACTTTCAGTCTACGCCTTTTCGTACCAATGGTGTAAAGATTGCTACCAAAGTAAAACCCACCATCACGCCTACCCATGTGCACCGTCTAGATCGAGACACCACAGTGCCTGACTTTTTAAAGAAGAGCACAACCAAAGAAGATGCCAGACCGGGCCCTTTGGAACGCACGGCCCGCCACACTCAAAAAAAAACCGTTGACCAACTAACTCACTTGCAGGCCTTGAACGGTCTGGAGGAAACTGTGAGCTTGATGCGAGCCGCCAACCGCCGTATCACAGAAAATCTATCTATAATGAGCGAAGCAGGATCACCTGCACAACAGGCCGCCATTGCTATTGCTATGAAAAAAGCTGGCAAGAAACCCAAACACATGAGTGAAGAACCGTTGGATGAAAAGTGGAGTCAAAAATACAAAAGTTCAATCAATTGTAGTCACCCCAAAGGATTCTCACAACGAGCCCATTGCGCAGGCAAAAAGAAACGCAATGAAAGTGTGGAGATGGAAATGACCTGTCCTGACTGCGGTATGTGCGAAACACATGGTGATCATTCAAGAAATACACTGGATGAAAACTGTTGGAAAGGTTATCACAAAGAGGGTAACAAAAAGATGTTTGGTAAAACTGTTCCTAACTGTGTGAAGAATGAAGATGCATTGAACGAATTTGCGCCCGGCAGTGGCGATGATCATGAACCCAATGAAGAAGAAATACTATTTAGGTTAGCCAAACAGTGGTGGTTAGGCACTGAAAAAGATATGATTCGTGTTGAGCGTACACTAGCAAGCATGGGTTGGGAAATTGGCGAAGATGAAGGATACGATGACGGTGGTGTGTTTGTGGTACGTGCAGGTGATGTCAATGGCAACAGTTATATCTCATGGCCACATGAAGATTTAACAGAAGGTGTGGCGGAAGAAAAATGTCCGCATTGTAGTGGTCCAATGTTCAGCGAACTAATGATGACAGAAAAGAAAGATGCT